>Ga0075030_100001208_pt1 | contig 23159 bp, 24 predicted proteins | sample LitLauG_LLR_2012_FD_71393 | JGI IMG/M metagenome (GOLD analysis project Ga0075030, IMG submission 71393) | Freshwater sediment microbial communities from Pennsylvania, USA - Little Laurel Run_MetaG_LLR_2012 | ecosystem: Environmental > Aquatic > Freshwater > Creek > Sediment | place: USA...
CATGCTTCTTTCAGACCCCACCTCGCGGCGGTGGCCCTTGCTTCTCACTAGGCCTTCACCTCCATCAGGTTGGCCGGAGGACTTTCACCTCCAAACTGCTGAACATGCCCAGCACACTACCAATCCATCTCTGACGGCCTGGATGCGCTCCTGCGCGCCGTCGGTCTCAAGATCGCTGCTTGATCGACGCAAACGAGAACTAAATTCTCGTTGGGGCCCCTATAACGGGAACTAAAACTAAGGCAATAATATACTTGACTTGCCTATTCCTGCTGCCCCACAATGGGTGGTGTCGTGACAGGCCAGAGGCGCAAGCATTTAAGGATCGAGCGTCAGCGGCTAATACCAACGATTTTTTCAGATCGGAATTCACAGTTAGATTTTGGAACGTAGGTTGTGTCGAAGACGAGAAGGTGCTTGCCACGAAAGCGATCCTGATATGTCACCCATCCCCACGCGTGAAAGGGAAGCGTGCCGTCATTGACGCGCCTGAGATTGGCCATGCGTACTTCATCGGAGTTACCGAGAGATGTTCCAATCCTCGGGCTTTTCGAACTTTGAAGTGTGGTCGCAGCCCCAATGTACGATTCGCTTGGCGTCTCTGTCGGAGCAGTGACTTGAGAGGCATAAAGGCCAATGTAGAATATTGTTTCGACTTTGGAGGCTCCCCCTCGCCCAGCATTTCTCCAGATAGCACTGAATTGCGTATCGAGTCCCAGTTCCGTACCTGGAGTGGAGCAGACAATACGATCCAATATTATGTCCGCCGATTCCGTCAGATGAATTGCAATTTCGGTGGATTTAGCAGAACTCGCACTAATCGTCGCTTGACGTTGGGTAGCATTCGCAACAGTTGTTGTACCCGTCGCGATGGTACTGGAGTTGTCAGCTTGAGTTTTGGCCGCTTCAGCGAGGGTCTTAGTGGATTCAGCAAGGGAATGTGTTTCAAGAATAAGAGTAGCTGTCTGAGTAGATCCACTTTTCATCTGTTCCAATTGATCTCGCATCGCTCTCCATTGTCCATAGGAGAAATAACTATAGACACACAGAGCCAAGAACGTGAGGACCTCGAAAGTAAACGTAAGCCATTCCAGAGGGCGATGTCCATGAAAGTTGCGCCTAAACTACTTGGCTATATGCTTCTTTCGTTGGCTGTACTTACTGCTACGATTGGAATGGGATGCATCTGTTTGTTGCTGCCCCGTGCTGAGAGTAACCGGAGCGCTTTTGGGTATCTCGCTTTGGGAATCGTTCTGCTGTGGCTTACCTTCGGAATCGTCCATCGCGGCCTAGATATTATCTATCAGAGTTCCGGCGCTTCCGCCCCGGTGCATTCGGATTCCCGGCCCGTGGCGATGCTACCTTTGCCCGCCGCACCCGTTCGTCCAGTTCGGCCTTTGATACCTTCAGGATTCGCTTCATGACGCGTTTGAATGCTCGGAATTCTGGCGTTGCTTCGAACTGCTCTGTTGTGAGCGTGGGCCGGTTCTCTTCCCCCGCCCTTGGCGCTTTTGTTCTTGGCCTCTCAACCATGTTGTTCTGCTCCCTGCTTTCCGGTGAGTTCCCTGTAAGTCAACCGGCGTCCGACGATATGCCGCATGACATGGACGAACCGCTCGATATCAGTCAGGCTTCGATTGTTTTACCTAAAAGCCTGTTCGTCTATATAGCGAAACAGGTGAAACGGCTCCACGGCGACATACGTTCCCTTCAGGCTCCGCTTCAGCAGACTCCAGAAGTTCTCGCAGTTATTCGTATGCACGTTGCCATCAACATAAGCAACAGCGTGATCGATTACCTGATGCTGAAACTCATCGAGCCCGTCATAGGACTTCAGTGCATCGCTGTAGACCGCCGATCCCGCCTCAACATTCTCGCGAATCAGTGCTTGAAGTTCTGGCTTACGGCGAGTCGCGCAGACCTTCGCGCGAACAGTTCCGCCGCGTTCCAGCACGGCGGCGACAATCGCCTTGCCATCTGGCCCGCGTCCATGGATCTTCTCCGCGCGTTCGCTGGCGTGCATGTTCCGCGCTTTGCCACCGATGAAGGTTTCATCTACTTCGACTTCCCCACCCAGTTTGTTGTGAGTCTGATCTTGGCTGGCAAGCCGGATACGCTGAAGCATGAACCACGCGGTTTTCTGAGTAACGCCGATGGCGCGATGGACTTCCCACGAAGAGATGCCGTTCTTGCAGTTCACAAGCATCCATGTGGTCGGAAGCCACTTCTCCAGCGTGATCGGCGAGTCCTCAAAGATCGTCCCGGTTTTCAGAGAGAACGTACGCTTGGGATGACCGGCGTAGCACTTCCAAACGCGCTGACTCGGCATCCAAGTAACCTTCGTGCCGCCACAGGTCGGGCACTTGATCGTGCCGTCCGACCAGCGGAGATCAACCATGAATTTCCTGCAATTTTCATAGTCCGAGAAGTACAGGATTGCGTCTCGGAGGGTTGCATGGGCACTCATGAACCCAGTATGCGCCCAAAATGTTGTCAAGTCAAGTATATTATTACCAAAACTAAGGCAGGGCCGGCACGAAAACCAGGTGGGGCTCCGGGGTTCTCGCATCCAGCAGCCAAATCGGACCACCGCTGAACTCGTTCAGCCGATACACGCCGCCCATCCGCACCAGGCCGGCGGGCGTGCAGTCGCAAGCCAGGGTGGTAGCGGCGCCTGTGGCGGCGTCAAAGGAGGCCACGTTCCGAGCCGCGGCGCTGGCCACAAAAATCCTCTTGGCCTCCGGAGAGAATGCCATGGCGGCGGGCAAGCCGATGTGCGCATCCGGCCCGGCCAACAGCTGCTGCACCGCCGTGCCGGCGATATCGTGAAGGAGCCACAGTCCGGTGGCTGCATCCATCACGCCCGCATCGTGTCCGCCCGCAGCGAAGGCCGCCAGCGCGCCGGCGGTGACATCCATCAATCGCCGATTGTCGCCCGCGGTTCCGATCACGCGAAGGCTACCGCTTGAAACCACCAAAACGTAAGCCCCGTCGTCGCTGATGGCGAGCGGCTCTCCAGTGGACCGGCGCGTCTTGCCAAGCGATGCCGCGGCAAACTGGCCGCTCGAGTCCTGGCCGAGCGACAGGGTCCCGGCGACGACGGGCGAATCGGGAAGCCCCTTCAGCATCTGCACGCTGCCGCCGCCGTACAAGGCCGCAGCCGATCCCGACGGGCTGTAGACCGCGTTTTGCGAGTGTGCGAGACCATCGACCGTCCGTTGCACGGGCTTGCCGTTGGTCAACCCGAACAGGTGAATGACGCCCGTGGTATCGGCCACGACCGCCGAATCGAGGGCAGGGGAGACGGCCACCCAGGCTGGCTGGAAGCCGAAATCCACCGGGTCGCCGATCATAGAGGCGCCGGGGATGCCGCGAATCCCTCGCAAAACATGGCTGGAGGTGTCGAACACGAACCCGGCCGACGGGCCGGCGATGGTGCCCTGCTGTCCGTAGACCACCGTCGCTCCGATGCCAACGAGACTCACGATAACGATACGAGTGTTCATGACCGTCTACCTCGGGGGTCCTACGGCGCCCGCGCCCGCCGTGATCGTGGTGGCGCTCGTTACAGGGGGGGCGGTAGTCCCGTTGTTGCCGCCGCCCAGTTGCGTGGCAGCTACGGCGCCGCCGGCCACCGCCGCGCCGGCCAGCACCAGGATCACGATCAGCTTGGTGGAGATCCCGGCGGCGGCGGCTCCCGCAGCGCCCGCGGCCGCCGCCACGTTCAACATGGTGATGTTGGCCGTGGCCGTCTTGCCACCGGACGAGACATTGACGCGGATCTGGTACTGCCCCTTGGCGCCGTTGGCTTGCAGGCCGCGCGCCACGGCCTGGCCCTGATTGTCGGTCACCGTGGTTAAGGTATGGGAGCCATTGGCAAACACGCCGCCGGCGCCGCGGCTGGGCAGCGTAAACACCACCGCCGCGCCCGCTACCGGCCTGTGGTTTTCGTCCTGCACCTGGATAATTGGCTCGCGGGACACCCTTTGCCTGATATTGTTGGTGGCGCCTTCGCCCTCCAGGACGACGATGTTGAGTTCCGCCGGCGCCGCCGCAGCAGGCCGCACGGGTACGGATATGAGTAGTGCCAGTAGAGCCGACAGGCAGCGCACGGAAATCCTCCGAGCACCTATTATGCCACCAGCCACCGACCGCCCGCCACCGTCATCCAGCGCCGCGTCCCAATATCCAGGCCACCGCCTCCTCCAGCGACGCCGCGCGGAAGTCGGGTGCATGGTCGGGCATGCGCTCGCGGTAGCCGCGGTCGATCAGCACGGTTCGGCAGCCGGCCGCGGCGCCGGTCGATATCGCGCCCGGGCTCGGGTTTGCCGCAAGCCACGGTGGCCGGTGGTTGGTGGTCAGTTCCACCGTCATCCAGGGCCGCGCCCCAATATCCAGGCCACCGCCTCCTCCAGCGACGCCGCGCGGAAGTCGGGTGCATGGTCGGGCATGCGCTCCCGGTAGCCGCGGTCGATCAGCACGGTTCGGCAACCGGCCGCGGCGCCGGCGTCGATATCGCGCCAGCGGTCGCCGATCAGAGAACTCTGCCGCAGGTCGATCCCATACCGTTCCGCGGCCTCCGCCAGCAACCCGGGCTTGGGTTTGCGGCAGGCGCAGGCGTCGCGATCGTCGTGCCAGCAGACGAAGAAATCGTCGATACCCAGGGCGGCGCCCACCACGCCGTTGATGGCTTCCACGGTCTCGCGTGACGTGACGCCGCGAGCCACGTCGGGCTGGTTGGTGACCACGATCCGAAGATAGCCGGCACGCTTCAAGGCCGTTAACGCCGCCGCGGCCTCGGGAAAAATTTTCAGCTCCTCCAGACTGGCAGGTGGATAGGGCTTGCCATCGCGCATCACGGCCTCGTTCAGCACGCCGTCGCGGTCCAGGAAAACCGCTTTCACCGCACCGATTCCCATTTCGTCTCGGCGGCTTTGAGCGCGGGGTGGGTCACCAGCAGATGCCACAATACGGCCTGAAACGCCTCGGCATGCGGCGTGACGTGTTGAGGATTGACGGTCGGCACCAGGATGCAGGCGTCCGCCGCCCCGGCCGTATACCCGCCGTCGCGGCCCACAATGCCGGCCACCTTCGCACCCACCGTTTTGGCATACTGGACCGCCGCCACCAGGTTGGGACTCACCTGCTTTTCCAGGTTGCCTCCGCCCACCGAAAAGATCAGCAGGGCATCGATCTCGCGCAGGCGGCTCACCCGCAGCCAGCCTTCGAAGACACCGGCCCAGCCTTCGTCGTTGGTGCGGGCGGTCAACTCGGCAACGTTGTCGGTGGGGGCATAGGCTTCGAAACCGCAGATCTTGCGGAAGTCGTTTACGGCGTGTGACGCATTGGCGGCGCTGCCGCCCACGCCCAGGATGAACAGGCGCCCGCCGCGCGCCCGGCACCCGGCCAGCAGCGATGCCACCCCTTCTACCGCGGCCGTATCGATGCGGCTCAGAATCTCCGTTGCCTCAGCCAGGAACTGCTCGGTGAATGTCATCGGGAAAGCACCTCCGTCAGCTCCCGGATCCCTTCCTGGGACCCGATCTCGTAGAACCGCTCGGGCGATTCCCACGCCGCCAGTTGGCCCTGCCGCAGCAGGCTTTGGTAGACCGCCGCCAGATCGTGCGGATGGCCGTCCGGAACCGCGTCGAAGGCCTCGCGCCGGAAAACACCCAGCCCGTAGTCGATATGGCGCATGCGCGGGGTCCGGTTCACCTTATCGTACGCCAGAACCCGGCCTTCGGAAAACTCGACGTTGCTGGCGTCCCATTGGCCGTTGTTGCGGAACACGGTCATCAATCCCAGTTTGCCGGAATCCCGAAATGACTGGCCGACCGCTTGGTAGTCGCAGGGCAGGTAGGAATCGCCATAAACCACGAAGAAGGCATCGCCAAGTAGAGGCAGTGCCCGCTTGATGGCGCCCGCTGTCCCCAGAAGCCGCGGGCCGTCGAAGGAGTAGTCTATGCGCATTCCGAACGCCGCGCCATCGCCGGCGTATTGGCGAATCTGCTCGCCCCGATACCCCACGCACAGCACGGTATGCGCGATTCCGCCACGAGCCAGCAGCCGCAACTGATGCGCCAGAAAAGGCTCGCCGGCGACTTCGATCAGAGCCTTGGGAATGGTCTCCGTGATGGGCCGCAACCGCGTGGCCAAGCCCCCGGCCAGAATGGCAATCGGCAGCATGGTTCAGGAGCGCGTCACCACGGCGGTGCCTTCGAAATCGAAATGCACGCGGACCTCGCGCAAGCCCGCCTCGCGCAACACGTGGCGGAGCCGCGTTTTGTCCTCGCTGTAGAGCATGAGGAAGCCGCCGCCGCCGGCGCCGATCAGCTTGCCGCCCAGCGCCCCGTGCGCGCGAGCCAACTGGTAGTATTCGTCGATGCTGGCATTCGACATCGATTTGGAGCGATACTTCTTCAGCTCCCAATGCTCGTGCATGATGGCCGCGAACCGGCGCAGGTCCCCGCTCTCCAGCGCCTCCTTGCTTTCGTAGCCGAAACGCTTGATGTGGTGCAGATGGTCGATCATTCCCATGTCGCCGCTGCGCGTGCGCGTATCCTGCTCGGCCAGAATCGCTGAAGCCGAACGGGTGAAGCCGGTGAAAAACAGCAGCAGGTTGTCTTCCAGGTTGAACAGCGTTTCGGGCTGGATCTGCAGCGGCCGCACGTCCACCGTGCCGCCCGGATGGATATGGAACGACGTGATTCCGCCGAAGGAGGCGATGTACTGGTCCTGCTTGCCGACGGGTTCGCCGAGCAGGTCGATTTCGATATGGCAGGCTTGCTCTGCCAGTGCCTGAGGCGGCACGAAATCTTTGTTGAGCGTGTGCAGGGCGCGCAGCAGCGCCACCGTGAAACTCCCCGACGAGCCCAGACCGGTACCGGCCGGGATATCCGACATGCTGACCACCTCAAGGTGGGGGGCGTCCACGGGCACCAGCTTGAGCGCCTCGCGAATCAGCGGGTGCTTGATTTCGTCCACGCTCTGCACGAGCTCGGTCTTCGAGTACTTGATCACGAACTCGCGCTCGAAAGTCTCGTGCAGGGTGATGTAGACATACTTATCGATGGCCGCGGAAATGACAAAGCCGCCGTGATCGCGGTAGTAGGAAGGGAGGTCGGTGCCTCCGCCTCCGAGAGAGATGCGCAGCGGGCTGCGGGTGATGATCATGCGGGTTTTCCGTAAATGCTCTCGATTATGCGCAGCGCAGCCTGGGCATCGGCAATTCCCGGCTGCGGCTGGCGGCGTAGCTCGATGTCCTCCAGGAAGGCGGCGCACTCGGTGTCCCAGGAATCGTCGGCCATCGGATATTCCCAAGCCACGGTTTCCGGCGGTCCCATTTCGGCGGACATCCGGTACCAGGTCAGGCGCTCCACGCCGTAGCTGCCTCCCAGTCCGCTGATCTCGAGCTTACCGGCGCGGCCGGCGATCTCAAACGAGAACAGGTTTTTCCATTCCGTCCAGCTCGCGTGCAGAAATGCGATTTGCCCGAGCGCCGTTTCCAGCAGCAGGAAGCCGTTGTCCTCCACTGGCATGTTCCAGAAGTAAGTGGGGGCGCGGCCGGTCACCCCGGTGAATTCGCCCAGGAACCAGCGCGCCAGGTCGATCAGGTGAGCGCCCTGGTCGATCAGCTCGCCGCCGCCCGAGCGCTCCGGCACGGCGCGCCACTCCTGATCGTAACCGGGCCGGCCGCCGTGGCCGTAGCGGCCGCGAACGAACATCATTTCGCCCAGCGCGTCACTTGCGAAGATCTCGCGGGCCTTGCGGAACGCGCGGTGATAGCGGTGGTTGAATCCTACGCGCACCAGCGCGCCGGTGCGGCCGGCGGCCTCGGCCACGGCGTCCAACTCGGCGGCGCGGCGGGCGCCTGGCTTTTCAACGAGCACGTGTTTGCCGGCTGCCGCCGCCGCTGCGGCCACCGGCGCCAGCATGTCGTGGGTGGTGGCGGCCACGACAAAGTCGATATCGTCGCGTTGCACGGCGGCCTGCCAATCCGTGGTTGGCCAGACGCCGGGGAAAGCATGCGCCATCTCTTCGGCGCGAGCCTCCTGAATGTCACAGCAAACGGTGATGGCCCTGCCCAGGGCCGTGGCGCGTTTACGGCCGATGAGCCCGCAGCCCACGACGGCGCCGCGTAAGGAGGTGTGCAAGGTCAAAATGCATTGTAACCGTAGTTCACGAGTCGGTAGAACGACAATTCCTTCATCGGATCATGGCCGCGTGCCGGTGGATACTCTTCATGTTGAAGCGCTCGGGAAGGTCTCATGCGTGCCAGCGTGGTCCACCAGAAGCTCGCCGGGCTTCCCGCCCGGTCGTGCGTAGTCGGTATCGTTCTGATCTACCGGCGGGCGGAGGGATCTCCAGTCGGCGGGGGCGCGTGGTCCTGCGTCGCCGGCGGTCCGAGCAGTTCGGTCAAGAGGGGCTTCAATGCGTCCGCCCAGACCTGATATCCATCGATCGTCGGATGGAGTTTGTCGGCGGCGTTCATCATGCCTTCGCGGAGCCGCCCATCGGGGTCCGCAAGCTGGCCGTTAATATTCAAATAGCGGATCTTGCGGCCGTCCGCCATCTTCGCCAGATTGGCGTTAATGCGGTCGATTTCCGGCATGACATCCATATTGTCATTGCGCGGGAAGATTCCCATCAGGATAATCACCGCGTCGGGGGCCTTCGACTGCATGACTCGCACGACCTCTCCAAGGCCCCTGCTCACCTCGTCGACGGCCGCGTCGATTCCACCTGGAGGAAGCCTGTTGCCTACGTTGTTGGTGCCGGCCAGCAGCACGATCACTTTCGGGTTGATGCCGTCGAGCTCGCCGTTCTCGAGACGCCAGAGGATATTCTCGATCCGGTCCGCACCCCACCCAAAATCCGCGGCGTTCCAACCGAAGAAGTTCCCGGTCCAGTTTTGAAGCAGTTGCGGATAGTCGGTGGCTCCCCACCGGCGCGTGATGGAGTCGCCTTCAAAATAGACATCAATGCGGCCCGCTTTGGCCTTGGCGAGGAGTTGCCGGTGCGCCAGTTGGGAGTTTCGATCGGACCGCGGAACCGGCTGATCGGCCTGGGCCCACAGGGGCGCAACGGCCGCGGCGGCCAGCAGAACGATCTTCATGGACGATTTTCCGCGCCATCGCGATGCAGGAACTTGTCGGCCCAGGGGATGAAATACTTCCAGTTGGGAGCATCGGTATGACCACCGTCGTGCTGGCGCCAGGCTAGCTGGCCCTCCAGGAGCCCGGCGTTCACGGCAGGCATCCTGGCCGTATGATAGTCCGCCGGCACGCCCAGATCTTTCGCGCCCAGGAGCCGGAAAACCGGCTGCGCGGCGACCGCCGCCATAAAGCTGCCTTGCTGATCAAGCCACTTGGCGTCGCCCTTTTCCGGCACACCATAGCTGACGAACGTGAGGCGGGGCGCGCAAAGCGCCAGGAGTTCGTGGGCATCCACCGGCAGATCCCCGGGATTCTTGCTTCCGAAGGCTGCGTCGGAAGCGCCGTACTTGAGGAAGTTGCCCGCCATCCAGTGGTATTCGCCGGTCCCCGTCAGGTTCTCGACAGCCTCGCCCCAATTACGGCGATGCAGCTTGGCGCCGCCTTCACCGGACGAACCGATCAGCACGACCGCAAAACGCGTATCGAATGCCATAGTCACCAGCGCGGCTTTGCCGTAGCGCGACACTCCTTCGATACCGACCTGCTTGGCGTTCACTGTTTTCTCCGCTTCGAGATAGTCGAGGCCGCGCGAAGCGCCCCAAGCCCAGGCACGCAGAGCGCCCCAATCGTCGGGCTTGCGGGGCTCACCTTTGTTCACCAGTCCGATGATGCCCTTCGTAAGGCCGGCGCCATTGTCGGCCTGGATACTGCCTGGACTGATGGTAGCCATTCCCCAGCCGTCCGCGATGAGCTGTTCGAGCGCCGGCGGATCGGCATTCGCGGGGGGAGCGCCTCGCCCGGGCGCTCCTCCGCGGCCGGGAAACACCGGCGCCGGAAAGGCAATTTCGGGAATGGTGCGTCCGCCGAACATCATCATCACGGGCACGGGCGCCTTCCGGTCCGCGGGGACGACCAGGGTCATTTGGATTTCGACTTGAATACCGGGGTAGGACGAATTATCCACATGCCCAAGCAACTGCTTGCCGACGACGGCCAGCGAACCCACTCGCGCCTCGGCCGTTTTGGCGACTTCCCAGGTAACTTTGGGAACGTTCTTCGGGATGCGGCCCAGCACCTCCCGCTCGAAGTCTTCCACGATTTCCGGCCGGCGCCGACTCCACCACATAGCCGCGGTCGTGACCTTCTTGCCGTTGTTCAGCGTAAGCACCTCGGGGAGGTTCGGGTACGGATTCGCCGTGGCCTCATCGTAGTTGGCGTGATTCGGCGCACTTTCATTGCCGCTCGGACCGGGACGCAGGGCCTTGATGTGTAGCTGATCCATCATATTCTGATGATCTTGCTCGGCAGTCCCCGGCTTGTTATCGATGGCGCTTTGGGCGGATAATCCACCCGCCAGCGCGCAAGCCAGAATCAACCCAGGCGGGACGTTCGTTCGTCTCTTCATGAACAATAGGAGATCACATTAAGTTCGCCTCCGCAACAAAAAGCGCGGAGATCCCATTCCAGCGGTTCACATACCTTCGAACTCAATCAGCAGGGTCTTCTCAGGATTTCCCCGCCGGTAGACCCGCTCGAACCGTTCACCAAAACGAACCACGATACTCCAATCCTGGAGCAAGTCGCTCAAGGGCGGAGCCGGTGGATTTGCAGGATAGTCTAAAACCGGGAACTGGTGAATCATGCGGTCGAGGAACGGGATTACCACCTGGTCATAGGCCTGCGCATCATTCGCATAGTGGGCGAACCATGCCGAGAGTAGAACCATCGGCGCCGGATAGGGTTGCCCATCCACCGGCGCCCTCCAGATGGCCTGGGCCGGAAACGCAAAATGGATGCGCCGGGCCATGTCGTGCTTGATCATGCTATGGAGGGTCATCTGAGCGTTCCTCAGTGTGCAGGCCATGAAGCCACCACCGGCGAATACGATGCGCTGAGCATCCATCCGGATCTGATGCTCCTGTCCCTCGCTGATGATCGCGTAATCAGGGTGCCGGTCGGCGGTGTACCAGTTCGGGTATTCCTTGCTGACAAAGTAGACCACGGTCCAGCCCGCCTTTCTGGCTTCCTGCACCAGACGGTCGATTCCCGGCTTCGCGACTGCCGTATGATCATACCCGTCGAGGTTGGCATGCCCCACGAAGAGCAACTCCTTCGCGACGATCTCGCGGACCGTGCTGTAGGGGACCGCCATCATCGGCGGCTGCGCTGGACCTGCCACCTCGATGGTGATTCGTCGCTCGGAAGTCGGAATGCGTACGACGAGTTCGGTGCGTCCGGGCCTCACCGCCTCGAGGATTCCCTTCGGATCGACCATCCGCACGATCTTAGGGTCTGTGGTGGCGAACTCGGCATCGGGGCAGCGAGGTTTACTGTCCTCAGAGCAAGCCGTGTAGTGAATCTGCTCACCGGGCTGGAGCAGGAAATGTCTCGGGAATACCTCCATCCCCGGTGCCGCACGAGCCGCAAATTGGGGCCAACATCCCAACAGACAAATAAGAGGATATCGCCAGAGTTCCGGGCGGCGCATCCCTAATCTCGTGGGGCCCCGGGCAGAATCTCCAAATAGTCGAGCGCCGCCGTTTCCCCGCCGTCCCGCATGCCTTCGATGCGGATCTCGTCTCCGGGGCGGAGAGCTACGCCGGTGACGGCTCGACGCGTGGAAGACGACGCGTCGAGCTTGCGTGTGGGAAGGCGGTCGGCCGCAGTCCATTCGTCAATGAGTTGGGGGCCGACCCAAAGGCGGAAACGGGAGGCGCCGTCGTTCTGGTCGAAGTATTGGACGTTCACGGTGTACCAGCCGGGGGCGCCCTCGTAGCGCAGGGTGGCGGCGCACTTGGGATCAGGGCAGGCGATGGCCTTGCCGCCGGAGGCGGCCTCCCAGGGCGTGATGTCGCGGATTTCGTAGCCATCGAGTTTCATGGACTCGGCTTCGTAGCGGCCGGGATGGTGGCCCACGCGGCCCTTGGCATCGGGGATGCCGGAAGCGCGAAAGAACCAGTTGTCGACGGCGTCGCGCCAGACCAGCGCCTGACCGGTCTGGTATTCGAGCTGGGCCAACACCTCGGCGTAGCGGCGGTCGTCGATGTGGCCCTTGAGCGCCTCCCACTGGCGCACATAGCCGGCCACCGCGTCGGCGCCGGTGTAGTGCGCATCGTAAAGGTATTGGATCACGGTCTTGCCGGAGTGCAATTGGTACGTGTAGGGCAGGTGGTGAAAGAAGAGGACCAGTTCGTCGGGGCAGGATTCGAGCGATTCGTAGAGTTTGGTCACGGGAGGCCGGTACTGACCGGTGTAGCCGGTGCCGGTGGCGAGGGTGCGGTCCATGCCGGCACCCTTTTCGTCGGCGAAGTGCCATTGGCCCCAGCCGTTGCGCTCCGAGGCTTCAACGTTGACCCCGTAGTGATTGCCGGTGATGTCCGTGAGGGTCTGCAGGCCGAGCGGGCCGGTGTAGTTTTCGTACGTGCGCCAGGAGCTGAGCTGAATGGCGTTGATGGTTTCGGCCACCTTGGGGTCGTCTCCGAAGGTCTGGCGGGTCCATTCCTGGGCGATGCGCTGCGCGGTGAGATCGGGATTCCAGGCCAGGCGGCCGAACCCGTAGAGGTTGGCTTGCGAGAGGTGATTGCCGTACCAGTTATCGTCAAGGCCCACGTTGGAGACACCCACGAAGCCGCCAGTGGGGCGGTGGAAGACCTTGCCCGCAACCAGCGCCTTGACGGGCGTTGGGCCGGGGCCGGCGTGCAGGTCGAAATCGAGCGCCTCTTTCCACATGGGAATCAGATAGACGGTGTGGCGGGCCTGTCCGAAGTACTCCTGGGTGATTTGCAGCTCGATCGCCTGATTGGTTTTTTCCAGTGTGCCGAATAGCGGCGAGGCCGGCTCGCGGACCTGGAAATCGATGGGGCCGTGCTTGATCTGGATGACGACGTTGTCGTCGAAAGCGCCATCGAGCGGATGGAAGTTGTCGTAAGCCGCGCGGGCGCGGTCGTTCTTCGGATTGCGCCAGTCCATGTGATGGTCGTACACGAAGCCGCGATAGAAGAGAAATCCGCCATGCGGCGCGAGCGCGCGGGCCACCACGTTGGCGGCCTCGGCGTGGGTGCGGCCATAAGTGGAGGGGCCCACGCGGCCTTCGGAATCGGCTTTCAGGACGAAGCCGGCCAGGTCGGGCACGGCGCGGTAGAGGTCGTCGGCGCGCGCCTTCCACCATGCGGGGACGCGGGCGTCCTGAGGGTCGAACGTGTCGAGGCCGCCGACGCTCTTGGGGCTGCCGAAATCGACCGAGATCGCGACCTCGACGCCCCACGGCCGGAAGGCCTCGGCGATGCGGGCGATCTGCGGGAGGAAGTCGGCGCCGAGCAGCAGCGGGTTGGCGTTGACGTTGCTGATGGCGCAGCCGTTGATGCCGAGCGAGGCCAGCAGGCGGCCGTACTCGCCGACGCGGGTCAGGTCTTCGCGCACGTGGAGGTTCTCCCAGAAGATGGAGCGGCCGCCATAGCCGCGCTCGATCGAGCCATCCAGATTGTTCCATTCGTTGACCCAACGGAGCGGGGCGTAGGGCGCCTGCCGGTCGTTCAGCCTGGCGACGGGCTCGCCCATCGCGATTTTCCGGAGATAGGCGAAAACGCCGTAGAGGACACCGCGCGGAGTAGAGCCAGTGATGATGGTGTGGGTAACGCCGTTGGTGGCGGTGGTGGTCAGCCAATAGCCGTCGGGATCGATGGTGGCGTCCATATGCAGATCGGCCAGCGTTCCCACCAGGATTGCGGGTTCGACAGGGACGGACGATTCGAGCCGCAGCGTGCGGCCGAGCATGCCACGAATGCCCGCGAGCAGTTCCTTTTGCGCGCTCTGTGCGACCGGCGAGCCGCCATAGGTGACCAGGACGGCGGGGACCGTGATGCGTGCGGAGTCACCAAGAGGTGCATAACGCAGCCAGGCGTCCCGGCCAGATTCGGCGTGGAGGAGCTGGCAGGTAAGCAGGGAAATAGAACCAACACAGGCCAGGCGGCCTGTGACACGAATCTTCCTCAAGACAGGCATATTAGTAGGGGATAGCCACCGGGCGATCGTCGTTCGGGTCCGCCCAGCGGCCATTGGGCACGATGGCGGTCCAGCCGGGGCGGCCGGGGTCCTGGTCGTAGGGATAGCCGCCGAGGCGCTGGTGGAGTTCGGCGTACTGGCGGAGCTTGTCGCGATTCAGTTTGACGCCGAGTCCGGGTGTGGTGGGGACGCGGATGGCGCCATCGTCATACGGCATGAGGCCGCCTTCGATGATGTCATCGGTGAGGTGATGATAGTGGGCATCGGCGGCGAAGGAAAGGTTGGGGATCACGGCTCCAAGGTGCAGCATGGTCGCCAGTTGAATTCCCAGTTCGCCCGAGGAGTGCACGGCTACGCCGAGTTGGAATGTCTCGCACACGGCGGCGGCCTTGACGCAGGCGCGGATGCCGCCCCAGAACGTGGTGTCGAGCAGAATCACGTCCACGGCGGTATCGAGCACGTTGGCGGCGAGCTGTTCGAAGTTCACGACGACCGTATTTGTGGCCAAGGGAACGCGCACCATTTCGCGAGTGCGGCGCATGCCGTTCATGCCGTAGACCGGGTCCTCCAGATAGTCGTTGCGCAGCCCTTCGATTCCCTGGCCGAAGCGGATGGCCTGCTCGGTGGACCAGACGGCGTTGGGGTCGAAGCGGACCGAATCCTGCGGGAAGGCGGCGGCTACGGCGCGGTAAACTTCGAGCTCATGATCGGGGTGGAAGACACCGGCCTTCACCTTCAGGGTCGTGAAGCCGAAGCGCTGCTTGAGGGCTCGCGCATTGGCTACCACCTGGTCGATCGTGCGCACCTCGCCGGCGCCGCTCTTGGGATTCGGGTAGCGAAAAAAGCAGTAGGCGGCGAAGGGAACGCGGTCGCGCAAACGGCCGCCCAGGATGTCGCAGACGGGCACGTCCCACGCCTGGCCCAGGATATCGAGACACGCGAATTCGAGCGCCGCCAATACCTGGGTGCGGTTGTTATAAAGGGATGCGGTGGGGTTGGCGATCAGGAACCGCATTTCCTCCAACCGGGCCGGGTCATGGCCCACCAGGTACTGTTTCATGGCACGGAACACGGCCTCGGCCGATTCTCCGCCCCCACCCATCTCACCCAACCCAACGAGCCCGTTGTCCGTCTCCACTTCCACGATCGTGCGAACGAAACGGCCCCAATGGCAGCCATTGGCATGCCGCAAGGGAGCCTCCAGCGGGACCGTGACCGTGGTGGCGCGGACATCCCGGATCTTCATATTTTGTTTTATGGTACAACAATAGCGATGAACCCGATTCCGACTGACCAGCAGCAGGCGCTGGTTTCGCGCCTGATGAACGCGTGCGGAGGCGCTTACAGCCCGGAAACGCGGCGCAAATATTTCATCTCCGGACCCCAATGGGCGGCGGCTTACCAGGGTCAGGCCCTGTTTCACGCGCCGACGCGGCCGCCAATCGATTTCGAAACGGTGATCCGCAAGTACGCGGAAATCGGCATCGGCTACTGGGCCACGCACGATACGGACGTGATCCCCACCGCGGCGCTTGGCAAGGACCAGCAGGCCGAGATCGTGGGCCGGATCGGGAAGGCGCTGGCGGAAAACGGGCTCCAGTGCTCGATGGTCACCACCGAGACGTTCTATCACGCGGTCTGGGCGGCCAGCCCCGCGGCGGAAGACCCAGGGGTACGGCAATACGCCAAGTTCCGCGTCAACAACACGGTGGATATCGGGCACGAACTGGGCGCCCGGTTCGCTGTCTATTGGCCGGGTTCACTGGGCTATTACGTGCAAGGCGCGGTGGAAGAAACAGAGACACTGCGCTGGTACGCCGAAGCGCTGAACGCGGCTTGCGAGCACGATCTGGCAGTGGCTGCACGCAAGGGCCGCCCGCCCCTGAAGCACTGCCTGGAGGCCAAGCCGTTCGAGCCGCAGGCGGAGATCCTGCTGCCCACCAGCGATGCCATGCTGGCGTTCATCGCGTCGGGCCTGCTAACCCATGCGGAGATGGTCGGGCTCAATCCGGAATACCTGCATGAACTGATGTGGGGGGCCGCTCCGAGAGCGGCGCTGGCGCGCGCGCTCTTGGCCGGCAAGCTGTTCCACTTCGACATTAACGACGGCTACCGGCTGAAGCACGACGTGGATATCGGGGTCGGCCTGGTAAATCCTCTCGACTGGCTGAACGTGCTGGTTCTGTTGCGCAGCCACGGATACCAGGGCCCGTTCAACCTGGACTTCAAGCCGCCGCGCACCACCAGCCAGTTCGGCGTGTTCGAGGTGAGCTTCCCGACCGCGGTCGACCGGTTCATCACCCTCTGGGAAATGGCCGGCGAAGTATTGTCTGACCCGATCATCAACGAGGCGACCGACGCCCTCAAGGCCGGAGGAGGCGCGGCTGATCCGCTGGACGCCGAGGCGCTGGCGGCCGACAACCGCGAGTTGTTGACGCTGCATGAATTGATCGCACACCGGCTGGTGCAGATCCTGCTTGGGCTGCATCGCGGCCGCGTGTTCTCCATTTAAGGTAAGGATCTCCATGTTGCCGGAACAGTGGGAAATATTCAAACGAGCGGCGCGGCTCGAAAAGATGGACAAGATCCCCATGGCGCTGATTGTGGACAGCCCATGGATCCCAGGGTACCTGGGCATCAAACACCTGGATTATTATCTCGACCCCGAGCTTTGGTTCCAGTCGAACCTGAAGATCATGCGGGAGTATCCCGACATCATCTTTATTCCGTCGTGGTGGATGGAGTACGGGATGGCGGCGGAGCCCTCGGTGCTCGGCGCGAAAATCAAATTCTGGCAGGACAACACTCCGAGCGAGTACCACACCCTTTACCGGCTGGAAGACATCGACAACTTCCCGGAATACGAGGTGGAGGCGGACGGCTTCGCCGCACTGACGCTGCACCGCATCGGCATGGTGAAGCAGCGGATCCTGGACCACGGCTATATTCTACCGATGGTCACCTCCCGGGGACCGCTGTGCACGGCGGGGTTCGTGCGGGGCACCACGCATTTCATGATCGACCTGGTGGAAGACCCGGTGGGGGCGCACAAGTTGATCGACTTGTGCACGCGCGTGGTCATCGACTGGCTGAAGGCGCAGCATAAGGTGATGGGCGACACGGTGGAGAGCATCTTCATTCTCGATGACATCGTGGGGTTCATCAACGAAGAGCATTACATGGAATTTGCGCACCCGTACCTGCAACGCATCTGCGACGCGTTTCCGAAGGATTGGATCAAGGTGTACCACAACGACGCCGAAGTGGATGCGTGCCTCGACCACCTGCCGGACGCGGGCTTCCAGGTGCTCAACTGGGGCAAGCAGAAGCACATCAGCGAGGTGAAGCGGCGGGTGGGCGACCGCATGTGCCTGATGGGCAACGTGAACCCGCTGGAGGTGGCGGTCCGCGGCACGCCCGAAGAGGTAAAGGACGAGACTCTGGAAGTGCTGGAAGGCGCGGGCGGCGAGGGGATCATCCTTTCGGTCGGCGGTGGCGTCAGCCCCGGCATGCCGCGGGAAAATGTGGTGGCGATGCAGGAAGCGCTGGCGGAGTTCAACGCGCGCCGCGCCCCCGTCCACGCATAGCAATCGGAGACACGATGGTAGATTACGCCCGCATGAACCAGCACCTGTACGAGGGTAATGCCAAGGAAGTCGAACAGATGACTAAGGACGCCCTGGCGGAAGGGCGGTCCGTGCAGGAAGTGCTGAACGAGGGCTTGATCGCGGGCATGAGCGTGGTGGGCGAGGACTTCAAGCACAACGTGCTTTACGTCCCCGAGGTCCTGATCGCGGCGCGAGCCATGAAGGCCGGGATGGCGGTGCTCAAACCACTGCTCAGCGCCAAGGACAGCACGACCAAACGGGTCGGCGTGCTGTTGATGGGCACGGTGCGCGGCGACCTGCATGACATCGGCAAGAACCTGGTCCTGATGATGGCCGAGGGCGCCGGGTTCGAGGTCCATGACATCGGCGTGGATCAGAGCGTGGAGAAGTTTATGGCCGCGGCCGCCAAATGCAATCCGACGATCATCGGCATGAGCGCGCTGCTCACTACCACGATGACTTACATGAAAACGGTGATCGACGGATTTCAGGCCGCCGGCTTGGGCCATATCAAGATGGCGGTGGGCGGCGCGCCGATCAGCCAGATGTTTGCCGACGAAGTGGGCGCCGACGGCTACGGCGCGAACGCATCGGCGGCCGTGGACCTCTTCCTGAGGCTGGCGCGAGAGAGCGAGGAGCATGGCGACGTACCGGATCCTGTACTGGCAGGAGATCCCGTCCCAAATCAGGGCTGAGGACGACGCGGACGAGGTGACATTGCCCATGGGCCCGGAGTTCATGGAGCAGATCGACCTGATGGCCGCCCGGCGCGGACTGCAGGAACAGGATGACTACCTCGCGCAGTGGAAATGGAGCGAAGACGAAGAGCGCGAAGGCTCGGCGCAGGAAGTGGCTGAGGCTGTGAAAATGGAGTTGGAAGCGAAGGCCGGGTGGTGAGACCGCGGTGTTGCCCAGCACCAAAAGGGGCGAGGGTTAAATCATGAGTGTGGAAGCGATCAAGGAGTTGATTGAGCACCTCCCGCCCGAGGATCAGACTGAATTGGCTTTCCGGATGAGCGAGCGGGAGTCGAAAGCCTGGGACGATCAGATCGGGATGGATTTCTCACCGGGCGGCGCCGGCATGGAGCTACTTGAACAGGTAGATGCCATGATTGATGCGGGCGACATTGGCTCCTTCAAGGTTACCCGCCTGCGTGCGTGAACGCCGATCGGTTCCGCTGCCGTCGTTTTGGAATCCCTACGCCGACTTGCCTCTGCATGAGGCCTATAACAAGCTGCTGAAACGCCGAAAGTAATCGCCAATTATGCCCGGCACACTCACCATCAACGGACACACAACCGACTGCACCCCCGGCGCATCGATCTTCGAGCACGCCGAGCGGTTGGGAGTGCAGGTCCCCACCTCGTGCCGCAAGCTGGGCAAATGCAAGGAGTGCATGGTGGAAGTGGCCGAGGGGATGGCTGGCCTCTCGGAACCCACCGCGGAAGAGCAGCACCTCAAGGGCAACTTCCGCTTGTCGTGCCGCGCCCGGGTGCTCGATGGCGATGGTGACATCCGCTGCCACACGATGCGGCGCGGACACATGCGCATCGAACGGCGGGCCTGCGGGCTTGCGGGAGGCGTGCGGCTGGACCCGGCAGTCACACGCGACGGCGACCGCATCCTCATCGACGGCGTCGAAGTAGAGCGCTCGACGGGGCCGATTCACGGCATCGCGATGGACCTGGGGACCACCACCATCGTGCTTCGCCTGATCAACCTGGAGAGCGGCGAAGTGGTGGCGGATGCGTCGTTCGAAAACCCGCAGCGCTTCGCCGGGTCCGACATCATGGCGCGGATCGCCTACGACACGGAGCATCGCGGAAAGTTGTTGATGCGCACCCTGGCGGGCTACCTGAGTCACGTCATCGAGGAGTTTCCTGTCGACCCCAGGACCATCTACGAGATGGTGGTGGTGGGCAACTCGACCATGCGGGATCTATTCTTCTGGCAGAGCGTCTACTCGATTGGCCAGAACCCATACCGGTCGATCACGGAAATCGAAGTGGCCGAGGGCAAGCGGACCACCACCAGCCTGCAGACCACCGGCCGCCGGAGCCTGCTGCCGATTCACCCCAGAGCCCGCGTATACGGGGCGCCGATCGTCAGCGGGCATGTGGGCGCCGATGCCGCTGCCTGCATGCTGGCGGTGGACCTGGCGCACGAAGAAAGGCTGGTGGCCGTCATGGACATCGGCACCAACACGGAGCTGATCCTGGGCAACCGGCATCGCATCGTAGCGGCGTCGTGTCCCGCCGGTCCGGCGTTCGAGGGCGGCGCGATCGCGTGCGGCATGCCGGCGCTGGACGGGGCCATCGAGGATGTGGCGCTCGATAACGGCGGCGGTTTCCACTTGAGCGTCATCGGTGGCGGCCCGCCGGAGGGCATTTGCGGGTCGGGCCTGGTGGCGCTGATGAGCGAACTGATGCGCACCGGCGGGATGAACGAGATGGGCCGCTTTGAGAACGACGGGCGCCGGATCGTGCTCGATCAGCAGCACGGCATCTACTTTCTGGAAAGCGACGTCAGCGAGCTGGCACAGGCGAAGGGCGCGAACGTGGCCGGCCTGCACGTCGCGGCCGCTGACTACGGGGTGGACTTTGACGGCTTCGACGTCTTCTATCTGGCCGGCGGCTTTGGGCGACACCTGAAAGTGGAGGCATCGCGCCGCATCGGGCTCATACCGAACCTGCCGGATTCGCGGATCGTGCAGGTGGGGAACGCCGCGATTGAGGGAGCGTCGATCGCGTTGCTCTCCCGCTCGAAGCGGCAGGAACTGGAAGAACTGGTGCGGCGCGTGGAACACTGCCGTCTGGAGACCCATCCGCGGTTCTTCGACTTTTTCGTGGAGGGCTGCCAGTTCAAGCCCTTGGAATCCTTGCACGAGGTAGCCGGATGATGGAGCGGGCCAATACCCACCCCGATGTAAATGTGGCGCCCGAAGAGTACATGCGGCTGCTGGGCTATCCGCGCGGGTGGACGTTGAGCGAGCGCGCCGCCGAACTTGCCGAAAAGACCCGGCACTGGTACGCGGAGCATGGGCGGCCGTGGACCTATGCGCGGCAGGTGGAGGGCGTGGGCGCAGCGTTCACCAGTAGCCGGCTGCGACGGACCCTGGAGCAGGCTGAAGCCCACGATGTGATTGTGGCGGCCGCGAGCGCCGGGGTAGAACTGGAACAGCACGCCCAACAGCTTTGGCGGGAGGACAAGCCGGATGAGTACTTTTTCCTCGAGGTCTTCGGCTCGGCAGTGGTGGAGCACCTGACCACGAGAATTGGGGCCGAGCTCTGTGAGTGGGCTGACGGGCAGGCGATGGCGGTGCTGCCGCATTACAGCCCCGGGTATCCCGAGTGGGACATTCGCGACCAGGCGCAGCTTTTGGAGTTGACCGGGGGCCATGGACAACTCGCGCTGCCGGGAAACCTGGAGGTGCTCGATTCGGGCGGGCTGCGGCCCAAGAAGGCGATGCTGGCGGTGTTCGGGCTGACGCGGAAAGTGGAGCGGGTGCGCCGCCTCACCGGGTTGAGCCCTTGCGAGAACTGCTCTTTCACGGCGTGCCAATACCGCCGTGCCCCCTATCGCCAGACGCCGGCCAATCCCTATTCGGTGAATGCGAGGGCGCTCCAACGCTGGTCGCAGGAGCGCCTGGCGCTGACGGAGCGCCCCGATGGCGCCATCGACGCACGCTTCCGGTACGATGGCACGACGTGCACCAACATGGGCCATCCGCTGGCCTTCGAATACACGGTGAGGCTGGGTCCGAAACGGGCCGGCTATCCGATCCTGGAGCAGCAATGCGGTCCGGCAACGGGCGACGCGGGATACACCAGGATGTGCGGGTACATGGACCACCCCGCCGACCTGATGGCCGCCATCGAGCGCGAGAAGCCGCTCCGCGGACAGAGACTCGATGACGTTTTCTTCTGGCCCCGAGAAGCCTGCCCGGCCGGCTGTTACTGCGATGCGGCGGCACGCCAGCACAAGTGGGGCCTGGTTCTCGAAACCATCCATTACGCGTTGGAGCACCGATGAAGAAACTTCTGCAGGAGACGATTAGAGACCGGCCCTTGCTGGGCGATGGCGCCATGGGCACGCAACTCATGCTGGCCGGACTGGAACAGGGCAATTGCGGCGAGGAGTGGAACCTCACCCATCCCGAACGCGTACTGGCCATTCAGCGGCGCTACGCGGAGGCCAGGTCGGACTGCATCCTCACCAACACGTTCGGCGGCTCGCCCATCATGCTCAACCGCCACTCCAACGCCGGCAAGACGGCAGCGATCAACCGGGCCGGCGTGGAGATCGTGCGCGAAGCCTTCGCGGGACGGCCGGGGTACATCATCGGCGACATCGGCCCTTTCGGCGGCCTGATGGAGCCCTACGGCGACTTCACCGAGGCGCAGGTGCGCGAAGCCTTCGAGGAACAGGCGCAGGCGCTGGTGGACGCCGGCGCCGACGCCATCCTAATCGAGACACAGACCTCGCTCGAAGAACTGCTGCTGGGCATAGAAGCCGCCCGCAAGGCGGGCGCCCCATGCGTGATCGGGTCAATGGCGTACGATGTGACCCTAGACGGATCGAACTTCCGTACCATGATGGGGGTGGATCCGGAACGCGCCGCCCGGTTCATGGAGGAGCACGGCGCGGACATCGTCGCCCTGAACTGCGGCACGGGGATGGACATGGAACGGGCGCGGCAGGCGGTGGTGCGGTACAAGAGGGTGACCTCGCTGCCGGTGATGGTGCAGCCCAACGCGGGCCAGCCGAAGCTGGTGGACATGACAGTGGTCTACGATGAGACGCCGGAACAGATGGCGCCCGGCGTGGTCCCGCTGCTGGAGGCGGGGGCCAACATCATCGGCGCCTGCTGCGGCAGCACGCCCGATCATATACGTGCCTTCCGACAAGCCATGAATGAGTATGAAAACCAAACTGTGTGACGTCAACCCCGCGGCTATCGAGAAACTGCCCCAACACACGGACGACAAGTCGGGCATCGGCGTGCATTATGTGGATGCGTACCTGAAACCGATGAACGTCAAGCTGGCAGACGGGACGGCGGTGAAGTGCAAGCGCCGCGGCCTGAAGATCATGTTCTCGGCCGGCGGAAAGAAGGGCGATGGGTTGATGCGCCGTCGGGATGTGAGCCGGGACCCGGTGGTGATGCTGGATGCAGCTTTGCAGGAGGCGGCCAGAGCCGCGGGAGTCGAGATCAGCGTGGAAGACGGGGCTATTTTTTTGAGCCTCTGAAGCCGGATGCCGGTAGAGACACGTGTGCTGGACGGAGGGGTGAAAAGAGTTCGTTGCGGCGGCCGGGGCTTCGCGGACTTTTCGCCGTGCGTATCCGGCCGCCAATGGATTGGAGAGCCTCTTCCGAGACCTTAGCCCGCTGGA
>Ga0075030_100001209_pt1 | contig 23151 bp, 17 predicted proteins | sample LitLauG_LLR_2012_FD_71393 | JGI IMG/M metagenome (GOLD analysis project Ga0075030, IMG submission 71393) | Freshwater sediment microbial communities from Pennsylvania, USA - Little Laurel Run_MetaG_LLR_2012 | ecosystem: Environmental > Aquatic > Freshwater > Creek > Sediment | place: USA...
CCAAGCACAGCTCGACGCCGTGGCCCGCAAGCTAAATACACGGCCCCGAGAAACCCTTCATTGGAAAACACCAGCGCATATGCTGGGCGAAAGCGTTTCGATGACCGCTTGAGACCGCCTTACCCATGTGTCCGGTACGTTCTGTAACCCATGTCTCGAGCCGCTCATCCTGGGGCACGACCCCAGTGCCCGGATTTTGTGCGTGAGCTATGCCCAGGAGCTCGCCGACCGACTGGCGGTGGATACCAAGACCATTCTCCAGAGCCCGTTCTATCGGGAGATCTTCCCGAGAACGGTGATCTCCCCGCGACGTGCCCAGACCGCCGACTTTTTGACGACGGTGGGCGGCGGACGCATGGCCGCCGGCGTCGGCGGCCCCATCACCGGGCGCGGCGGGAACTACATCATCATTGACGACCCGGTGAAGGCCGGCGACGCCTACTCGGACGTAACCCGGGGGAACGCCAACCATTGGTACGACCACACCTTGGTCAGCCGGCTCGATGACAAGCAAAATGGCGTGATCATCCTGATCATGCAGCGCCTGCACCTCGACGATCTCACCGGGCACCTCGTCGAGCAGGGTGGCTGGAACGTGATCGACCTGCCGGCGATTGCGCGGGAGGACGAGCACCACCGGATCTGGACCCCCTATGGGGAGATCGAACATGTCCGACGCGCCGGCGAGGCTCTGCACCCTGAACGAGAGCCAATCGCAATGCTTGAGGAATACCGCAGGAACATGGGCGAGTACGCATTCTCTGGGTAATACCAGCAGGAACCGGTGCCCTTCGGAGGTGCAATCGTCAAACCCGCCTGGTTCAAGTACTTCAACCCCACCGATCTACCCATGATCGGCTGCCAGCGGATCCAGAGCTGGGACACCGCCAGCAAGGAGTCCGACCTTGCCGACTACAGCGTCTGCACGAGCTGGGTCATGCAAGGCAAGAACCTGTACCTCGTGAACGTCTTCCCGGAGAAGATGGAGTATCCGGCGCTCAAGCGAAGGGTTCTTGCAAAGGCTCAGGAGTTCCAGCCGGACGTCGTCCTGATCGAGGACAAGGCGTCAGGGATTCAGCTAGTCCAAGAGCTCAATGCCGAGGGTCTGCACGTGGTCAAGGCAGTGAAGCCTAAGGGGGACAAGGTGGCGCGGCCTGTAGCGCAGACACCCAAGATCGAGAACGGCTGCGTCTTCCTCCCGATTGGGATGCCCTGGGTGCCAGACTACGTCAAGGAACTCTCGAGCTTCCCCTCATCCCGCTATGACGACCAGGTGGACTCCACGTCGCAGGCCCTGGAATTTATGAGTGTGGGAATGTGGACGAACGGCCTGGGCATGCTCTGCTACGCACGCCAGCAGCTGGAGGAGCAGCGCGGGCCGAGCAAGCCACCGGTGACGTTTTGACTAGGAACAAAAAAGCGTCAGTCCCGCCGCACCGGGCGGTGCAAAGGCGCTAACTTTTTTGCAATCGCACGAACGCCGCTCCCCACGACCTGAAATGTGCGCTGCGCCTGCGCTCATTCCCTTGGCTCCGCCGCAGACTCACCCCTTGAGACCGCCGCATGCGAAAATTCTTCTTTCTTTTGCGCATGGATTGAAAATTTTGCACTTTTCTGCCCTCAATTTCACCTAGGTAGCAGAGTCAATGGCATCGAGTCCAGGCACGAGCGGAATCATGACGATCGGGGAAGTCGCCGACTACCTGAAGGTCACCGAGCGGACCATCTACCGGCTGGCTGCGGCCAAAAAGGTCCCGGCCTTCAAGGTTGGCGGTAGCTGGCGATTTTCTAGAGCCGACATCGACATTTGGATCAGACACCAGTCCATTGAAGCGATCGAGCCGACAAAGAAAGACAGCGGAAAACCGTCATGACAGCCACAAGCCTGCCCGCCATCCTGAAGACTCGGTTGCTCGTCAGCTACCTCGGGGAGCGGGCGCAACTCGCATGGTGGCCTACCGCGTTCTATGAAGCGTCCAGTCGGCTGTTTCTGGAACCCGTGTTCTCCAGGACTTCTCGGCTTGCCCAGTACCACGGTGTCCTTGAGGCAGCGAGGCGGCTCCACGACGAACACCTCAGTGTTGGCAGCTACCACCTCTTTCGCCTACCCGAGGAAGTCGAACAGGATCTTCACAACCTGGTCCAGGGTCCCGAAGCGGACGAATTCGCGACCCAGAATATGCGCAGCAAGGACGCCGCGCTGAGCGGCCTGCGGGATTTGGCGGGAGCGGTTAGGGCGAAGATCGTCGGCCCCACCGCGATCGGAAACATCGGTGACCTGGATTCGCCTGACACCGTGAAGGCCCTCGCTGCAGCCTACCTATCGGCGTTCAGCCAGGACGCCAAGACGTACCCGTATCTGGTGGGTTGATCGTGGCCCACAGCAACACCTACACGACCCAACTACAAGCCGGCCTTGGCCTCGTCAATGAAACCAAGACGCTTTTGGACCTGTGGTCACCCGGGATGTCGGTGAGTCAGCTACAACAGGTCGCATTGACGTCGGGTCGTTTCCCGAACGTCACGGCACGTCGACTGCGCAACATCGTCGTCGAGTGCTTCGCTCCGCGCTACTTGGTGGTTGACGGGACGCCTGCCACGCATCTCAAGCGCCTGGCGGCGACGATCTCTACGGCCGATCTGACCCAGCTGCTTCTCGTGTTCACGGGCCGGGCCAACCCCATCCTTGGCGACTTTGTGCGCCAGGTCTATTGGGGGCGGTACGCCGGTGGATACACGCAAGTCACCAACGACGATGCACGTGCCTTCGTTGAACGTGGCATCGACGATGGCAAGACGGTCAAGCGCTGGTCGGAGACCACGGTGAGACGTGTCTCCGCGTACCTGACCGGCTGCTGCGCCGACTACGGAATGCTCGAATGCGGACTGCGGTCCAACCGTCGCATCCTCCCGTTCCGCATCTCTCCGTTGGTCGCTACCTACCTCGCGCATGAACTGCACTTCGCGGGCGTTGGCGATAACGCCCTGCTCACCCACGAGGACTGGCAGCTCTTCGGGCTGGCGCGCGAGGACGTGCTGGAGCAAATCAAACGGCTCTCGCTGAAGGGGCTGCTCATCGTCCAGGCTGCTGGCGATGTGATCCGCATCAGCTGGAAACAACAAGACATGGAGGCGCTCTGCGATGTCCTCGCTCAAGGCTGATTTCGACGAACTTCGTGAGCGCATTCGGCACGGGCGGGAGCTCGGTCATGCGAGCTTCGAGCCGATCTACTACCTGGTGTTTCAGCCTCAGCAGATCCTCGAGGTCAAGCGGCAGACGCCTGCCTGGATCTCCAAGCTGCATCAAGAGGGTTGGGACGTCCACACCTTCTCCATCGCCGAGCACGTCTGGACGCTGCTCAAGGAAGACCCGTTCTGGTCGCTCTGCGTGATGGAGGACAAGGCTGCGCCCTTGGATTGGCCGCGAACAAACAAGGCGCTCGCCGACATCCTCACCGCCGACAACGCTTTGTTGAAGCGGTTCGAAGCCACGCTGCAACCGCTGGAAGGCCAGCAAAACGCGCTGCTGCTCGTCACGGACCTGGAGGCGCTGCATCCGTTATTGCGCATCGGTGCCATTGAAAGTCAGCTCCAGGGCAAGTTTCACGTGCCGACGATTTTCCTCTACCCCGGCATGCGAACCGGCAAGACGCGGCTGAAGTTCCTCGGCTTCTACCCAGAAGACGGCAACTACCGCTCTGTGCACGTCGGCGGCTGAACAGACTAAAAACAAAGGGAACCACCCATGACCATCCGCTCACTTTTCGACCCCAGAAAAGACATCTCCCGCACCATCGAGAAGGTCATCACCTATGGCGCCTCGCAAGAAGGCCGTCTCAAGGCTGAGATTTCTGAGTACGTCGTCACGGAGAGTATCGAAGAGCAGTTCCGCAAGCTCCTGGACCGCATGCAACTGGCGATGGAGTCAGGTGGCGAGAACGAGATCGGCGTTTGGGTGTCGGGCTTCTACGGCTCCGGCAAGAGCTCGTTTACGAAGTACCTCGGCCTGGCCTTCGATGATCAGCGCACGATCGACGGTACACCGTTCATAAAGTACCTGCAGGATCGCTTGCACAAGCCGCAGACCAAGGCGCTACTCAGCACCGTGGCGCAACGATTCCCCGCCGCCGTCGTCATGCTCGACTTGGCAAGCGAGATGCTCGCTGGCGCCACGATGGAGGATGTCTCCACCGTGCTGTACTTCAAGGTGCTGCAGTGGGCCGGCTACTCGCGCAACCTCAAGGTTGCCGCCTTCGAGCGGATGATCGAGAAGGACGGCCGCACGCCCGAACTACACGATCGCATCGCCAAGGCACTACCCGGTGCGATCTGGGCGCGCGTTCAAAACAACCCTCTGGCCATCGACGGGTTGATCCCGAAGATCGCCCACGAGATGTACCCGGCACTCTTCCCGGAAACCAAGTCGTTCTCTTCCAGCGCCGATGGATTCTTCCAGTTCGAAGACCAGCGTGTGCAGGAAATGATCGACATTGTCCGCGAGAAGAGCGGCAAGCAGAACATCATCTTCATCGTCGATGAGGTTGGCCAGTACGTCGCCTCGCGTGACAACCTGATCCTCAACCTTGACGGTCTGGCCAAGAACCTCAAGCGGCTGGGCGACGGTAAGGCATGGATCATCTCCACGGCGCAGCAAACGCTCACTGAAGATGACCCGCGCGCAGCGTTGAACTCAGACAAGCTCTACAAGCTGAAGGACCGTTTCCCAATCCAGATCGACCTGGAGTCGAGCGACATCAAGGAGATCTGCTATCGGCGTCTGCTGGGTAAGTCGCCAGCGGGGGAAACCGAATTCGGCAAGCTATTCGACGCCCATGGTCAAGCGCTTCGTCACAACACCAAGCTGCAGGACGCCAAGTACTACGACGCCGACTTCAGCAAGGCGAGCTTCACCAATTTGTATCCGTTCCTTCCGGCGCACTTCGACATCCTGTTGCACTTGCTAGGCGCGTTGGCCAAGTCGACCGGTGGCATCGGTCTGCGTTCTGCGATCAAGGTCATTCAAGATGTCCTGAAAGGCGAAGGCGGCTCCAAGGCCATGGCCGATCAGCCTGTGGGCTGGCTGGCCACCACTGTCACGCTATACGACGAACTGGAGAAGGACATCCGCCGTGCATTCACGTCCGTCCACCAGTCGGTCGGTAAGGTTCACATCCGTTTTCCGGACTCGCAGCTTCACCAAGACATCGCCAAGTCTGTGGCGGTTCTGCAGATCCTGGGCAACCTGCCGGTGACGGTACAGAACGTTGCCAGCCTGATGCACCCGTCCGTCACTGCGCCTTCTCAGCTTGACACCGTCAAGAAGGCCGTCGAGGACATGCTCAATGACGTGCATGTGCCGCTGGGTGAGAAGGACGGGAACCTGATCTTCCTCAGCGAACGGTTGCGCGACATCGAGCAGGAGCGCGGCGCCATCGCTCTACGCACCGTCGATGTGAAACGCATCTTTAACGATGCCCTGCGCGAGTCTTTCGATCCGTTGCCCCGTGTGAGTCTGCACGGCACGATGGCTGTGGCTACCGGACTGAAGGCACAGGCTGGGAGCGCCATCACCAGTCTGGCGGGTGACACGAACACGATCCAGACCGTTGTGGAACTGGTTGCTACAAGCGACTACGACGCCGCCAAGAATCGGATGCTGGACGACTCTCGCAGCCGCGCGGGCCGCAACATCATTGGGCTCTTAACGCGAGCCAACCCTGATCTCGATGATCTCGCTAACGATATCTACCGATGCCAGCGGATCGCCGAGCTGCACCGTAACGAGCCCGACCAGGAGGTCAAAGACTACTGCTCTGGCCAGCTCGACCGCGCCGCCAAGCTCGCAACCCAGCTGCAGAGCAAGATCAAACAAACCCTGCAATCAGGTTCGTTTGTTTTCCGTGGCCAGGCTACAGCGGTGTCTGCACTGGACGCGGATCTGCTGGAGGCCGCCAAGAAGCTCCTCGTGGACGTGGCCGACCAGGTTTTCGACAGGTACGTGGAAGCCCCGGTGCGGGCGGGTACCGACACCGCCGAGAAGTTCCTGAAGATCGCCAATCCTGCTGCAATGGGCAGCAGTCTGGACCCGCTGGGCTTGGTGCAGACCGTGGCCGGGCGCGCGTCGTTCAAGACCGACCACAAGGCGATGATCAGCATCCGCGACTACATCGACAAGCGTGGCACGATCGATGGCAAACGTCTGCTCGATGACTTCAGCAGCGACCCGTTTGGCTGGTCACCCGACACCACGCGCTACATCGTCGCGGCCATGCTGATGGCCGGTGAAATCAAGCTGAAAGTGTCTGGCCGTGAAGTGACCGCCGCTGGCCAACAGGCGATCGACGCGTTGAAGACCAACAACTCCTTCAAGCCAATCGGAGTTTCACTGCGGGACGAACGACCGTCGATCGAAACCCTCGGCCGCGCCGCAGAGCGTCTCACCGAGCTGGTGGGCGACATGTTGATTCCCCTGGAGCAGGAGATCAGCAAGGCCGCCGCCAAGCACTTCCCGCGCTTCCAGCACGACTATGGGTCCCTGGCCGAAAAGCTCGGTGGCCTTGGGCTAGCAGGCGGCGATCGGGTACGCACACTCAACCAGGACATCGCCGACGTCTTGGTCACCGACGCTTCGGATGCTCCCCAGCGCCTTGGTGCCGAGACCTCGGCCATCTACGACAACCTGAAGTGGGCGCTTGAAGTGAAGCGCGCGCTCGACAACGGTCTTGACGCCACCCTGCGCGATCTCCAGGCCCATCGCCGGGACATCGAGGCCTTGCCAGATACCGGCGTGCCCGGCGAGCTGCGCCGCGAACTGGCGGAGGACTTAGGCGCCCTGTCCGAGCGGCTGGGCAAAGAAGATTTCTACAAGCACACCGCAGACTTCAACTCGCAGTTGACCCATCTGCGTGGCCGGGTACGCGACGCGGTCATCACGTTGTCCGACCAGCAGAAGCTACGCATCAAAGAAGGTGTCGAAGACTTGCAGCGGATCCCGGAGTGGGAGGAACTGACCCAGGAGGAACGAGGGAACGCTGTGAACCGACTGGATGGGCTGGCGCTGGACGCCACGCAAGATCTGTCTGGGCTGAAGAAGCTGTTGACCCGTGATTACGACATCAACAGCACCCTTGAAGAGTTGAAGCGCTCGATCCAGCGCCAAGGGCAGGAACGCCTGCGCCAGCGCATGGAGGAAGAGCGAGCCAATTCCGGGGCGAAGGGGCCGTCCAAGCTCATCAGGAAGGTCGCCGTGCCGGCCAAGCTCACCAGTGCCGCCGACATCGACGCGGTGGTTCAGCAACTCCATGAGATCAAGGCGCAGGCTGGCCTCTACTCAGAGATCGAAGTGACTTTTTCGCTAAGCAACGGGGAGGACAAATGACAGCCCCCACTCCGTGCCAAGCTTGTCAAGAGCAACTGAAGAAACGCCGACGTGACTCGCCGCATGAAAGCCAGCGACATGTAGAAACGCGCCCCTTTCGTGGATCGATGTTTGGAGGTTGGGATGAGTCGACCTATCAATGCACAGTGTGTGGCTCCGTCATCGAGCACACTAATGACAAAAATGAGTTTGCCCCTTGGTGGTGGCTCGCCAAATCGGAGAAGTAAGAATGGCGTTCGACCAAACAACAAGAAACCGCCTGCAGCGCTTCGTCAACGACGCGCGGCGGGTGCTGGAAGAAGAGTTCACCCGCCAACTGCAGAACGACTACGGCATGGACCCGAATGCGGGGTCTGTTGCCGAACTGACCAGCCTGCGGCACATCAACGGCGCCCAGCGCGAAACCGCCCGTATCCTGCGAGACACGCTGGCGCACTACACCGCCAGTGGCGACATGAATGCCAGCCAGGGGCTGGATCGCATCGTGCGAGAACAGGCCTTCACAGTGCTCAACCGCCTGGCGGCGCTGCGCATGGCAGAGGCGCGTGGGCTGCTAGTGGAGTCGGTGGGCACTGGCTTCCAGGCCAAGGGCTTTCAGCTCTATGCCCGCCTTGCCGGCACCGGCCTGGGGGAAACGGGCGATGCCTACCGCGTGTACCTGTTCAGCGTGTTTGATGAGCTCGCGCAAGATCTGCCGGGCCTGTTCGATCGCTACTCGCCACAGGGGCGCCTGTTCCCGCGCGAGGCAGCACTGCTGCAAGTCCTGAACCTGATCAACGACGCCGACATCGCTCCGCTGTGGGGTGAGGACGAGACGATTGGCTGGATTTACCAATACTTCAACTCGAAAGAAGAGCGCAAGGCGATGCGTGAGGCATCGCAGGCGCCCCGCAACAGCCGAGAGCTGGCAGTGCGCAACCAATTCTTTACCCCACGCTACGTCGTCGAATTCTTAGTGGACAACACCTTGGGGCGACTGTGGTTCAACGCGATCGGCGGCGAAACTCACCTGCGCGAGCGCTGCCAGTACCTTCTAGTGAAGCCTGACGAAGCCCCTCAGCCGGCCACGAAACTGCGTGACCCGCGTACCCTCAAGCTTCTGGATCCAGCCTGCGGCTCCATGCACTTTGGCCTTTATGCCTTTGATCTGTTCGCTGAGATCTATCGTGAGGCCTGGACGTGGGAGCAGCAGCGTGGTCCCGGCTCGTTGGAAGGCTCCACTCTGCCCCAGGTAGCGCTCAAGCCACTGAGCCAGACCTATGAGAACGAGGCAGAATTCTTTAGAGACATCCCGCGCTTGATCATCGAGCACAACATCTACGGCGTAGATATTGACTCGCGTGCTGCGCAAATCGCGTCCCTTGCGCTGTGGTTGCGGGCGCAGCGCGCCTGGCACGATGCTGGAGTGAAGGCCAAAGATCGATCACTGATTGGCCGCGGTCATGTGGTTGCCGCCATTGCGCCGCCAGCAGAGCGTGATTTGCGCCAGCAGTTTGCTGCCAAACTCGATCAGCGGGACGCCGAATTGTTCGAGAAGGCCCTGCAACTGCTTAAGGGTCTGCCGGAGTTGGGGGTGCTGCTCCAAGTGGAGCGCGAGTTGCCGCACTTGATCCGCCAAGTCTACGTAGGTAAAAGCTCAGGCCTGTTTGCCGAGCAGGAGCAAGCAAACTGGCAGCGGGCGGAGGCGCGACTGCGTATGGCTCTCACCGAGTTCGCCCAAGCGGCCAAGTCCACATATCAGGGGCGCCTGTTCGCGCAGGATGCTTTGCAGGGGCTGCGTCTTATCGATGTGTGTCGTGAGCGGTTCGATGTGGTTGTAATGAACCCGCCTTTCGGTTTGGCTAACAGAGACCATTTTGAACAGTTGAAGAAGGCATATCCCGATGCCTACGTCGACTTGTATGCATGTTTTGTTTCCAGGGCTATTTCTCTCTGCAGCGGCTGGGTTGGTGCTATTTCGTCGCGCTCCCTCTTGATTACCAAGAAACTTGAACGTCTCCGTTCAAACTGGGTACTGCCAAGAATTGAATGTCTTTTGGACTTGGGCTGGCCTGTGATGGATGATGCGACAGTTCAGTCTGCTGCGTATACGTTGAATTGCACTCAAGCGGGTCCAACCAGTGCGTTTGCTGCAATCGATCGGAAATCTTACGATGACAAGTCCGCTGATTTGGCAGTTGCCACATCCGATATCGCCAATTCTCCGCACTGCTACGTTGTGGACAGGACGGCTTTCAACACTATTCCGCGATCAAAAGTTCTCTATAACCTGCCGGCGTCGGCGCTTCGCCTTTTCTCAAAACCAACTCGCATTGGAGAACAAATCCTTCTTGCCAAGCAAGGCATGAAATCCTTCAGTGACTTTCGATTCTTACGACTACGTCATGAAGTCGAACCTGAAAGAATTGGCAAAGGAAAGCAGTGGGTTTCTTTATCCAAAGGTGGGTCCTTTGCGGTCTTCTATTCAGATCTCCCTCTCCTTCTGAATTGGGCGCAAGATGGTTCACAGATCTGCGAAGTCAATCGACAAGTAAATGGACAAGTTGCACAAGCAAGGCAGGCTTCAGTGCACTACTACAAGCCGGGCGGAACTTACTCCCGAAGGTGCAAGGACTTTGGCGTTCGCGTTCTCCCGGCAGATTTCATAATAGGAGAGAAAGGGCCGGCCATTCTTCCGCTGAATGACTACTCTCCGTCCTTCGTCGTTGGATTGATGAATGCCCGTCTTTTCAGGGCATTAATAAATCTTCAGGCGAACGCGAAGCAATATGACACTGGTCTAGTTGAATCTTGTCCGCTCGCGGATTTCGATAAGAAAGCGATTTCTGATATCGAGAACGCTGCAGTGCAGTCAATTTCCGCGATTATGGAGCGCTCTATGCGGACCGAGGGGGATGCGCTATTCGTAGGTCTCATAATTAAGAAGTCGATAGGTGAGATGGCTGAATCGTTGTCCCTACTTCGTGACTCAACAAGTCGAGCAATTCAAGCTTCACTCGAAAGAATTGATGCACTAGTGGATTCCGCCTACCAAGTGGACTCAAGGGCACTAGAGAAAATAGTTCTGGCCGAATCGCTTGATGTCGATGATGAAGATGAGGCTGATGATGAAGATGAAAGCGAGGAAGAAGATGAGGGCTTGGGAATCTCGGAGTCTTATAACGACATTGCCACCCAAATCGTTTCGTATCTGGTAGGGTGCATTTATGGTAGGTGGGACATTAGATTTGCCACAGGCGACAAGCCGATTCTGTCGGGCAGGGAACTATTTGGTCCTTTGCCATCGCATCCTCCAGGAGCACTTATTGATACTGGCGCGCATCCTCGTTACCCCCTGGGGGTCGCGAGTTTGGGGATCCTGGTTGATGACGAGGGAAATGGGCACGACATGGTCGCCCGTATTCGGGAAACCATAAGGGTTATCTGGAAAGAGCACTCGGATTCCATAGAAGAGCAGCTTCTTGAAGCATTGAATTCTGATTCGTTACGTCAATATGTCAATGGCCCAAGCAATTTCTTCTCTGATCATTTCCGGCGGTATACAAAGAGCAAGCGCAAGGCCCCTATTTACTGGCCGCTGGGCACCGCCTCCGGAAACTACACGTTGTGGGTCTATTACCCCAGCCTCTCCAGTCAGACGCTGTATACGGCGATCAACGACTTCGTCGAGCCCAAGCTCAGACAAGTCGGCGCTGACGTGACAGCGCTGCGCAACAAGGGGGCTGCCCGTACTCGCGACGATGAGAAGCAGTTCGAGTCCCTCCAAGCGTTCGAGCTCGAGCTGATCGAGCTGCGAGAAATCCTCCTTAAGCTCGCGCCCGCCTACATGCCCAGTCACGACGACGGCGTGCAGATCAGCGCTGCGCCCCTGTGGCAGTTGTTCCGCCACAAGCCCTGGCAGAGGGTGCTGAAGGACACCCGGGCCAAGCTGGAGAAGGGTGACTACGACTGGGCGCGCCTGGCCATGAACTACTGGCCCGAGCGCGTCCGTGAAAAGTGCAAGACCGACAAGTCGCTGGCCATCGCCCATGGACTAGAGCATCTGTACGTCGAGCCTGAGGTAGCGCCCAAGAAGACGCGCGGCCGCAAGAAGGCGGGAGGCGATGAATGAGCATTGCTGAATTCATCCGCGAGAGTGTGCTTCGACCCCGTCTGAAGCAGGCCGGTGCGCTGGTGGTGTACGACGCCGATAGGCGTTACCGCGAGCAGTGCTTCGATCTGGCCGGCGACAAGGTTCGGGTCGTGGACGCGTCCGAAAGCAGCATCGAAAGCCGCGAGGCAGCGTTGCTGGCGCTGCGCGGGGTGGGGCACCCTCAGACGCCAGTGGACGGCGTCTTGATCTACGTGCCGCGCAAACGGCCAGAAACCGACGAGGAGAAGCAAGCAGATCCGTTTGCGCTCTACGCCGAATGTGGCGCAGCGTTCCCGCAAGGCGATGGTGATGAGTACCTGAGCCTTTGCCTGCGCGCCAGGCCGGATCACGCTACCGAGATCCGCCAGGTGTTCGCTAACGCATCGGGAGAGCCAGCCTTTGCCGTGATCGACGCCATTGGCGGCGGCGTGAGCTGGCCCCAACTCAGGGCCACGCTGCGGGTCGAGTCTGGCCGGGAGATTCTGGCTGCGCTGCTGGCGCCCAGTGCCACGCAGACGGTCGCCCTCAAGGAGCAAGAAGGCTGGGTACAGGAGGCACGAGACTTCCTCCGCGCCACCTTGGGCCTGAGCCTGAAGACGCGGAGCAAGACCTGGTCTGCTCTGGCGGACGAGCTTTGGCGCTACGTGTTGTTCAGTGAGTTCGTGTTTGATTTGCCTGTCGCGTTGCCAGCCACCCTGCAAGGGGTGCCGCACGCACCGATGGAGGCCAGGCCGATCATCGAGGATGTGTGTGACCGGTTGCGCAGCGACCCGAAGTCGTGCGCCATCTACATCGAGCGGGCTGAATCCATCGAGGCGGAGCTCAACCTGAGTGATCTCTGCAGCGCGATTGACGACTTGGGCGAGCGCGACACCTTCCCCTTCGAGGAGCGGACCTTCCTGCGCACCGCTATCAAGGGCATCGTGGCCGCCGACACGGATGCCACGCGCCGCGTGTTGACCCGGCAGAAGAGCTCCGTCTGGCTCGGCAAGGGTGAGAGTCAGGCGCAGTGGGACTTGATCCGGGCAGCCCTGAGCCTCGTGGAGGCGTGCGACGATTTTGAGCGTCTTTTGCCGGACCACGCCCGCTCGCAGTCGGATCTGATCGACTTCTACCTTGGCAGCCTGCGTGAAGCAGACCGCCTGCAGCGTGAGTTTGAGCAGGCCGCGGGTGACTTCCTGGACCAGCACGGCTTGATGCATGAGGTGATCGGCCAGGCGCGGGCGCGGTATCGCCGCTTGGCAGAGAAGGTCCAGGGCGTGTTCGTGAAGCACGTCGAGTCCTCCGGGTGGCCGCCAGCCGGCCGCCTGGCCAATGCTGATGCTTTCAATCGCCTGGTCGCGGACCGCCTCAAGGAGAGCGGACGCAAGGTGGCATACCTTATGGTGGACGCCCTTCGCTACGAGCTAGGCGTGGCCCTGGAAAAGTTGCTGGCGGAGGACGGGCCAGTGGAACTGCAGGCCGCCTACGCGCAGTTGCCGACCATCACCCTGGTTGGAATGGCCAGTCTGCTGCCTGGTGCGCGCACCGGCTTGACCCTGTCACTGGAGAACGACGCCCTCGTGCCTAAGCTGGCGGGGGCGCCGGTGAGCAACGTCACGCAGCGTATGAACGCGCTCTTCAAACGGTATGGTGACCGCTTCTCAGAATTGCCGCTCAACGACTTCGTGCGGGGCAAGCCGAAGATCGCTGACACCGTCGACCTGCTGGTACTGCGATCGACGGAGATCGACAGCCAGCTTGAAAGTAACCCGGAGACCACCCTCGGGCTGATACCAGGCACGCTGAAGCTGATCCGCGTGGCGCTGCACAAGCTGCGCGGGATGGGCTTCAAGGAAGCGGTCATCGTGACCGACCACGGCTTCTTCCTGAACGCACAAGCCGTGGCAGGCGATGTCTGCGTCAAGCCCCAGGGCACGTGGACCGTTAACGCCCATGACCGCATGATGCTGGGTGCTGGCCCGGCGGACGGGCACAGCCTGGTGGTCAGTGCACAGAAGGTCGGCATCCGGGGCGACTTCGCTCAGGTGGCGATGCCCCGCAGCATGGCCCCGTATCGCTCGGGCCACCTGTACTTCCACGGCGGGGCCTCGCTGGCGGAGGCAGTCGTACCGGTGCTGGTTGCGCGCCTGGATACTGCCTCCCATGCCGAGCAGCGGAAGGTGATGGTCGAGCTGACCTACAAGAACGGGGCAAAGCGCATTACGACACGTCTACCGGTCATTGAGGTAGTGCTTGTCTCCGACGACATGTTCTCGCAAGACGTGAGCCTGGAGATTTTGCTGGAGGCACAGGACAGCAAAGGCAACGTTGTCGGCGAACCACGCCCTGGTGGCGATGTGAACCCGGCCACCCGGACGGTGACTTTGATGCCGGGTCAGCGCAAGCAGATTGCACTGCGCATGGACGACGAGTTCAGGGGCAAGTTCTCGGTCAAGGCGCTCAACCCGACGACGCTGGCGCTGGCTTCAAAGGGCAGTGAACTCGCCCTCGAAACGGACTACACGGAGTGACCCTGATGGACGAACTCGACAAAAAACTGAACGAGACCTTCGACGGCAAGGTACTGCGCAAGGACCTGCTACACCGGATCAAGAAAGGTACCAACGTCCCGACCTTCGTCCTGGAGTTCCTGCTGGCCAAGTATTGCGCCAGCAATGACCAGGCCGAGCTCGACGCCGGCATGGAGGCTGTGCTGTCCTCGCTCCAGGAGAACTACGTTCGCCCGGACGAAGCCAACGCAGCGCAATCTAAGGTGGCCACCAAGGGCAAGCACCGGTTCATCGACAAGGTCCACGTCCGCTACGTCGAGAAAGAAAAGCGGCACTGGGCATCGCTGGAGAACTTCAACTCACAGCGCATCGCCATAGGCGAGAAGTTCTACCGGGACAACGACCGCCTTCTGGAGGGCGGGATCTGGGCCGAAGTGACGCTGGTGCACAACGACATCGACGAGGACGACTATGCGTTCTCCATCGAGGATTTGCGTCCGATTCAGCTCACCCGATTTGACTTTTCGCGCTATACCGAAGGCCGCGCCGCGTTCACCCGCGACGAGTGGCTGGCGGCGGTGTTGCGGTCGGTCGGCCTGGAGCCGACGAAGCTGTCGCACCGCGTGAAGATGCACTTCATCGCCCGCCTGGCCGCCCTGGTGGAACCAAACTACAACTACATCGAGCTGGGGCCGCGTGGCACAGGCAAGTCGTACTTCTTCAGCGAGTTTTCACCCTACGCGACCCTGATCTCGGGCGGACAAGCCACTAAGGCCACACTGTTTTACAACAACGCGCGCCGTAAGGTGGGCTTGGTGGGCTACTGGGACACGGTGGCCTTCGACGAGGTGGGTGGGATCAAGGTGCGCGATCCGGACACCATCCAGATCATGAAGGACTTCATGGCCAATGGACGCTTCTCGCGTGGCGCCGAGGTCATTGCCGACGCCAGCCTCAGCTTCGTCGGCAATATCGACGTCTCGGTGCAGCAGGTCGTCAACTCCAACGGGTACGACCTGTTTCAGCCGCTACCGCCGGAACTTGATCTGGCTGTGATGGACCGCTTCGCTGCGTACATCCCAGGCTGGGAGATGCCCAAGAACAGCAGCGAGTTCCTGACCAGCAACTACGGGTTCATCACTGACTACCTGGCCGAAGCCTTCCACTACCAGTTCAAGCACACGAACAGGTACGAGGAGGTCAGCAAGCGCATTCAACTGGGCAAGGCGATCGAGGGACGTGATGAGAAGGGCATCAAGAAGACCGTCTGCGCGTTCTTGAAGATCCTGCACCCGAACGGCCCACCTAGCGACGCCGAGTTCGAGGAATACGTCGCCTACGCGACCGAGTGCCGGCGCCGCGTCAAGGAGCAGATGAACAAGCGCAAGCCGGACGACGAGTTCGCGCGCATCGGCCTATCCTACTTCAGGGCCGGTGGGGACGAGGTTGTCGTGTTTTGCCCGGAATCGAAGGATGCCGCGGCCACGCAACAGCCGGCACGTAGACGGCTACGTCAGACAGAAGCACCGCAAACACCGACGTCTGAGACGATTTTCCAGGCACCAGATGCCCTGGCGCCGGTTTCGGCGCCGGTTTCAGACGAGGCCAAAGCTTCCGCGGCGCCTGAGCCTGCCGGCTCCCAAATGATGCTTCCCGCCCCGGTTGAATTGAAGGAGCAGCACTTCAGCATCCTCTACGGAGACACCGGCTACAGCTACGAGTCGATCCTGTGTCCGTACCTACAGGGTGCGAAGGCGGTCGTGATTGAGGATCCGTACATTCGGCTGCAGCACCAGATTCAGAATTTTGTGCGTTTCTGCGAAACAGTGCTCAAGGCAGGTACCGTCAAGCAGATCACTCTGATCACAGGGCAAGACGACAAGACCCCACTGGCGGAAATGGCCGATAGACTCGAAGAGCTCAAACAAAGCCTGCTGGACTTGGACGTCGAGTTGGAGGTGAGGTTCAACCCCAACATTCACGACCGCGAGATCCGCCTGGACAACGGTTGGGTCATTAAGATCGGTCGCGGCCTGGACTTCTATCAAAAGCCATCGAGCTGGTTCGAGGTGGGGGCGCACGACCTGAACCTCCGTAAGTGCCTGGAAACCAAGGTGGATATTTACCGGGCTGCGGGCGGCTAGTTGTCATTCGGTAAGGCGCAAGAACCTGCTGTCAAGCCACGAACTATGACGCCATACCGCCTATTAAAGCTGGGCTTCTAGGGGTGGGCACGAAGAACGAAGCCGCGGGTCGGCTGGAACCAGTCAAGTAAGCGCTTCTGAAAGGCGGCATTTTCGGAATTGAGACGCAGGGTTATTTCATCAAGTAGTGAGTTTCTCTGGAATCGATACACGAAATAGGGCAGGCATGAGTGACGCGATTCATACGTTGCGCGATCAATTGGCTCCGATCGCGGCAAAGCAAAGAGAAGGCCATTCGCTAATTCGCGTGGTCAGCCAAATCACCGTGACACTGAAGCCAATCGAAAGGCGTGATCGGTTTAAGGAGGTTGTGCGGGAAGTTGTTCAATGGATGGCAAGAAGAGCGGGACGAAAACTGCCAGATGAGGCGTGGGAAGGCGAGAGCTTCGAACTTACGGATGTCGGGGCTCAGCGAGCGGCCGCGATTCATTTAAAAGACCAACGATATTGGACAGCGCGAGTTGACGACGCGGACAAGAGCATTCCTTTAAGAACTTGGATCACGGAAGTTGGAGTTGGCGTGGATTCGAGTGACGACGTTCAATTCGGCGTTCGTCTAATTTGTGCAACCCGTGGCGCCGATCCACCATTTGATCGAACGATACCGGGATTTACAAAGCCCTTGCTCAAATCCGGTGCAATCAAATTGGATGGTGTCGCGATACCAAAGATCCCGATTTGCTTGCAATCAGAGCGCGACATTGACGAGTTCGTAGCGTTGTTGGAAAGTAGATCTAGAATTTGCGATGTCATCGCTATCGCATTACCGGACGATTCTAGTGACATGAATCAGGCTCTCCTGTCGCCAGGAGAACTTCACGAAATGACGCTTGGAGGTGCACATGTCTACGCTATTGCCGATCCAGGATCTTATCTTCTCACCAATCGCGTAGGAAAGGAACTGTCCGTCTTTCGGGGGGCAGTAAGGACGTATCGACCAGGTTTTCGCTCGTGGCTTTCTGAGCCATCTGATCACCCGGTTGCACTTCCGAATCGGATCCAAGCTTGGCATCCAGAGGGGATCGCCGGCTTCGAGCGATGGCTTGTAAATCAAGCGCTGGGGAACGCGGCATATGTTTCCGGGCGGGAGGAGCGGTTGCCGAGCTTTAACTCGGTCAAGCAACTGGCGAGTCAACTTGAACGAGAGAGGGCTAGATCGGGAGGAGCGACCGAAAAGGAACTCTTGCAATTGGCGGAGAGCGAAATCTCCGGTCTTCGAAAGGAACTCGTCCAACAAAAGCAAGAATACGACGGCTTGCTTTCCGCCGGCGATATTGAGCGAGAGGACCTTCGGCGCGAGGTGGACGCTGTTCGTGCCAAAGCAGGGCAGCGATTGCACAGAATCAAGCTTCTTGAGCGTCGACTTGCGAGCGCCGAGACACTTGAAAGGGTACCCATACCAGATTCGCTGGAGGGGTTTGAAGATTGGTGCGAAGAGAACTTAAGAGGCGCGGTGGAATTAGCAAGCAAAGCATTTCAGGGAGTCCGAAAGTCAGAATTTCATGATCCGACGCTGATTTATAAAGCCCTAATTCTCCTTCGGGATTTTTATGCGCCGATGCGAACGGAGGTTACCCCTGAAAGGAGGCAAGCGTACGAAGCTGAGCTCCGCGCACTCAAATTGGAAGAGTCACCAACGGGCGAGGCTTTGAAATATTCGGATGAGTTGTATTCGATCCAGTATGGAGGTGTACGAAGGTTGTTGGACCGGCATTTGAAGGGAGGGGACTCACGCGATAGGCGGTATTGCTTCCGGCTGTATTTCTTTTGGGATGAAGAGCAAGAGATGGCCGTTGTTGGATGGATGCCGTCACATCTTGATAGCCGGCTTAGCTGAAAGCTCTTGAAACGTTCTGGACAAAATGGCTTTGTCGAGACAAAGAAGCAAGAAAAATGGTTTCGAATGATGGGTCTTTCAGCATCAGACTCTATGAACAGGCCGAGTGTTCGGACAAGAGGAAAGGTAGTTCACCCTGTGTCTCCAAAAGAATATATTGATCGCTTGAGGGAAATTTCGGTGGACCGGGGGATCGTCTTCGGACGCCTACAAACAATTGCTGACGCTGAAGAGGACTTTCGAAGGAGAGTGGACGAATTCGCTGGGTTTCATGCGCTTGCTGACGCATTCAAGTGCTTTTACCTAGAGACGGTGGAGTCAATCAATACCCATTGCCGACCGAGAGTAGAGACAGCGCTTTCAGAATTCTTCCCAATTTTCGTCGCACGAATCAATACTGGCTTTCAATCGCTCGTTGCATGCGAGCGCGTTGCGAAACGCGGCTATCCCCTGCATGCGTATACGATTCATCGGAACAACTTCGACAGTGTCGTTTTGACGGCCGCAGCGTTGCAAGGGCATACAGATTTTTATGCGATCGAGGGAGTGGTCCCTGGGGGTGGCGTCGACCCTGATGCGGTAAAGAAGCGCCGAAAGGAGACCGAATTTGCTGTTCGCCGGCTCATGGTCGGTCAAGAGAGCGGGCTGACGCCAGAAACAATTGAGCGACTCCAGCTAATGGATACCGTGTTCGATCTTGAAGTTCACGGCGCCCGACTGTCATTTGCTGGAGCTTCTGGATGGTTGCGTGGAGCCGAGCCGTTATCGATTGTTCCTAAATTCCACAAACGGAATTTCGCGCTGCACATGAATCGATATGTAGAGATTGCCTGGATGTACTTCCGATTGCTACCAGCTATGCAACCTGCTCAAGTGCCTCTTCCAGGAGACTGGCAGGTAAAATGGAAGTCGTTAGATGAACTGTTTGAGATGATGGTGGCGGCCCTGGACGAGGAGGGAGACAGAAACATTGGGCGGACAATGGTCGAATTTGTCCAAAGGAAATTTCCTTTCTCCGAAAAATCGAGTTTTCCCTTTTAGAACTACCACGCCTATTTAAAGAACTTCTGAAAATCGACTTTAGTAGAAGATTTAGGAGGTAATTGTATCGGTAGTGAATGCAACTTGAGTTGTTTTGCAATTTCTGGTCGATGCCACCGACGGAAGAGATTGTTATACCTATTACTGCAACCATGAAAATTCTCAAAACGCAGCTTTCAACTTCACATTCCGTTCCAGTTTGGCGGATCTCAGTGGATTCTGCGCCCAAGCATGTCCTCGACGGCAATACAATGCCCTTGGAGTTCTTGCTTTCACTTGGGCCATACGGGGTGAAGATACTCAGCGATTGTTTATTCCGCGGTGTTAGCGTGGAAAAGTTGAACACCGTTTTAAAGCTTGGAATTGACGTTGAGCCGACAGATGCCGTCATTTTTACAGACGTGTACTTGGAGAAGGTCTGGGAATACGGCGGTTGGCCAAAGATAGTCCTGGCTCTCTCGCGCGATGGCCTGCAGCGAACGTTTGAGGAAATTTCATCGGATACTTCGGAGGAGAAACTGGCGGAGATGCGAGCGCGTTTTCCGACAATGTTGACGCCCTCTGAAGGAAAAATGCTTCGGTTCAGCCGCCTAGCAGAGAGTGACAGTCGCCTCGCTTCGGTATATGAAACTGAATACGCGCGGTGGATTCCTGGTGATCCCCTTCAGGTATTAAAGATGATTATGATTTTTGAATAAATAGATCGACACATGTTTAGTTGAAGATCGCTGGGCCAGATAGTAGCTTCGCTGCTTAAGATGTCCGGTTGAGCGATGGAAGGTGACAGGAAAAGGACAGAACGGCGATGTACTCTGCCAGGACTTTTATCGGCATCGAGGCCAAACTTGCACCAGCGTTCTCTATTGCACCATTCCAAGCAAAGAAGAAGGCTCGCAGTTCCTCCCTTTGATTTTTCTCTTCCAAAAGATGTCTCGCCATAGCGAATGCGCTAGCTTCTGACATCAGATTGACGGAGGGAGCGTTTCGCGTGACCGGTGTCGCAATGCTCTCCGTCATGCCATTCACCTCTTCGGTAATTCGGTCCCAAGGATTACCGGGGTGCCTTTTAAGTCGCTCGTGGAGGTCTGCAGCGTTTGGAAGTCGCTTGAATAATCGCGCGTAGATGGCAATTGCGACCTCGTTTTCAAAAATCGTTGGGGCAAGGACTAAAGTCGGACAATCACCGTCGTAAAGTGGAAGTATTGTGGTGGCATCCGAGAGAGGATTCCAGTTGTCTTCCATTTCGACATTCCCGACCCTTTGAAGTGATTGACTGAAGGGATTGAGGGACAAGCGTAGGAGATTGGCGTTGATGTTTGGTTTAAAGGGTTGGTCAAGCCCGATTGCAGTCAACGTTGGTCCAAAGGGATTGACGATGCCCATAGCTACGAGAGGATTGAATGTTGCGGTACGCGCATCATCGACGGCTAGTTGCTTGGGTGAAGAAGCGATCGTAATTTTCATGTGCTTACGCGAAGTCTCTGGAAGGGGAGCATTAGCTTAAAGGCGAGGCAATAAGTCGCCCAGGTTTTTTTGGGATTCCCTGAGAGAAAATGGTTATTTCGTTTGGGAAAGAAAAGTTTTCAATCTGACACTTGACCGGCGATCGAAGGGTGGCTTCTGAATGCGTCAATTAAGGTCGCCCGCTGCAGTCAGTGCTTGAGCCGATCGCTTTGAAAGCACGACGAGAAGTTTCATAGACGCGCGCGTCATCCCGACGAAGAGCTTTCTCCGCGCCTTGTCATCGAGGACGTCGAAGTCGATCTCGGTGAGGATGACGCACGGCGCGGACTGCCCCTTGAAGCGGTAGACGGTCTCCAGGGTCACGTCGCCATTGGAGTATTCCGGAACGCCCAGCATGTTATATCGCCGCTGGAACGACCGCAGCTTCGTCGGACCCAGCGCATCGAAGGCGTGGATTCGCGACCGCTCCCTGCCGGAGAATGTGATGATGGCGATGTCCTCCTTACGAAACGGCGCCTGCAGTGCCAGGGTGATCGCGCGGCGTGTCCGCTCGACGAGCTGCTCAGTGGTCTCGTATTCGAGGAACGCGACATCCTCGCCCTCGATGGGGCAGGCCGAGTGGATGGGGCGATCCGGGAAGACCAGCCGGTTGACGGCGGCGAGGATACTGCGCGGGCTGTGGTAGTTGGTCTCGTCGCGGATGCCCGCCCAGCCGGTGAGCGCGGCGGGAGTGCGCTCGTAGAGGCGCTGCATGGGGTCCTCCAGCCACCAGGCGCGGCCCTCGGGCTTCAGGGCCCGAAGCAGCGGCTCCGCCCAGTCCGCCTCAAAATCCTGTCCCTCGTCGATGACGAGATCATCGAGGAAGGCCTCTTCGCCCGGCGAGGAGCAAAAGCCCTCGACGAGCCGGTCGAAGACCTTCGGATCCGCAAAATCCGGCGCCTCGCCGCGCGCCCGGGCCGCACGCTCGCAGAGCTGGTGGACGGTGCAGACCTCCACCTCGGGCGGAAGGAGCGTCGCAATGTGGTCCGCGAGCGGGCGGTTGAAGCAGACAAAGCGGGCGCGGCGCCCGCCGCGGGCGGCATCGAGGAGTGCCGCGTGGGCGAGCTGCGTCTTTCCCGAACCGGCCGTGCCCGTCACCCGCAGCCGGAAAGGAGAGATCTCGATGCGGCGCGCCCAGGTTGCAAGCCCCCCGGAGAGGCGCGTCGCGAGGGCTTCGGCCTGGCCTACCAGCATGGCGGTGTCGGGGACGAGCTCGAGTTCGCCGCGGAAGAAGCCCTCGAGACGCCGGACGATCGCGGGCTGGGGTGGATCGTCCGCCAGGGCCTCGAGAATGCGCTGCGGCAGGGACTCGCGGCGGGGGGCGTCGATGATTCGCTCGGGCGCGAGCCCCGCTGTGGCACGATCGCGCACGGTGTAGTCCGGGCAGTAGAGAAAGTGGTCGACATGGATGGCTTCGCCCTGCAGGAAGGGCACGAGCCGCGCTCGCACGCCCTCGATCGTGCGTTCGATCTGCCGTCCGACATGCTTCGTCTTGCCCGCGTAGTTCTTGACGAGGCCCTCGGGGGATTCGTCGAGAAAGCCGCTTTTTTGCTCGATGAAGAGCACCCGGGCGCCGGCACCCATGACGACGAAGTCGATCTCGCCGATAACGGCGAACCCGCGCTGGATGCGGGTCCAGTGCACGCCGTGGAGGACGGTCAGCGAGTCGGGCAGGGCCTTCCCGAGCCAGGCGAGGGTCTCGATCTCCCGCGCGGCGGCGCCGCTTGCCTGCACCGCGCGCCAGTCGGAGGGGACGATTCTTGCCATGGGATCAACCTTACGTGGCGACGCCCTTGAAATCAAGATTCAGGCAAAGGACTCCAGGCCCGATCGGTGGACGCCGCCGGGACAAAAAGCGACACTCCGGTCGCCTTGGACCGGAGCGTCGCGGGGGAGGCTCTCGTCGGCTTCGATCGATCGAACCGCCATTCCCGTCCCTAGAAGGAGAGGGTGAGGCCTGCCGATATGGTGCTCAGCTTGCTCGAGCCCGTAGTGTTCGAGTTCCCGACGGTTCCGTAGTAGTCGTAGTTAATCTGGGCCGCCAGCATGTCGGTAAAGTGGAAGCGCAGCCCGACTCCTGGAACTGCCGTGGTCGTGTTCGACGTTGCGCTCAGGGTATAGCCAGCCGCGCTCGCGGAAGTGGTCGCCTTGGTAGTGGCCACGCCCAGTCGGGCGTTGAAATCGAGCTTACCGTTAAGGGGAACAATCGCCACGAACGCGGCTTCCTCTCCGGACGCCTTGAAGGAGCCACTGATGGGAAAGCCGAGGTAGTAGCCGTTCACGTTGATCGTTCCGAAGTCGGTGTAATGCAGTTCGACTGCCCAGCTCGGCGCGAACCGGTATCCGACGATCCCGCGAAATGCCGTTGCCGTAGTTCCGCAGGAGAAACCGGCTGGGATGCCGTTGCACGCGGAGGTCGCATTCGACTGGCCGGCGTCTAGCGCCAGGTAGACGGGGCGCGCCACACTGTCCTCAGCGAACGCAGTCGGGATGGCGCAGGCAGCAGTGATCGCGACAAGTAATGTACGAATGCTTCGAAGCATCTCATTTCTCCTGGAAGTGGA
>Ga0075030_100001210_pt1 | contig 23118 bp, 16 predicted proteins | sample LitLauG_LLR_2012_FD_71393 | JGI IMG/M metagenome (GOLD analysis project Ga0075030, IMG submission 71393) | Freshwater sediment microbial communities from Pennsylvania, USA - Little Laurel Run_MetaG_LLR_2012 | ecosystem: Environmental > Aquatic > Freshwater > Creek > Sediment | place: USA...
TCGTTCTGCCGCGACACCGGCTTGTCGGTATCGATCGAGGGGCTGTCCTTTACCTGCTGCCGGCTGATCGAAACCTTAAGCGCATGGCCGACCCAGTCAGGTCGACCGATGGAAATCGGCGAGATCAGTACCTTGCGACTGGACAGCCACGATCCGGTGTCGACCACCAGGTAGCGCACCACCCAGGCGCTGTCATCGAAATAGACGTCCTTGACGCGCCCGATCTCGCCGTCCGTCGCGTCGAGGCGATACTTCTCCAGGTCTTGCAGGCTGCGCATCATCGATTGGTTTCCTTTGAAAGCGCCGATCCCGGAAGGTCGGCTTGATGGGTCGGCGCGCATGGGTGATTTCTCCGCGATCCATGCGCGACAGGGCGTTTGCGTTCCTCGGACACTCTGGCGCGCGGCCGGCCGAACGTCTGTTCGCTGCCGCACGAGCCACGCGGCTCGCCTGGCCGGCGTGGCCGCTGCAATGTTTTCCACCGAACAGACTCGGCGACCGTGGGCGGCTACGTTGCCTTGCACCCACCCTGAATCCTTCGACAGCCGCTCCGGCCTGAACATGCTTGATTCGATTCGTCCGCACGACCGGACCAGCCTTGCCACCGTACCAGGGCGCGAGCCGGACCGGTTGGGGGAGGCGCCGCCGACCCGCTTGTTGCAGGTCTATTTCATCCGCCACGGCGAAACCGCCTGGTCGCTGACCGGTCAGCACACCGGCCGCACCGACCTGCCCCTGACGGCGCATGGCGAGCAATCGGCGAGCCAGTTGTCCCAGTGGCTGGGGAACATCGCGTTTACCCGCATCCTGACGAGCCCGCGCTGGCGCGCGCGCGTGACCTGCTCGCTGGCGGGGCTCGGCGATGGCGCGCAAATCGAGCCCAATCTTGCAGAATGGGACTGCGGCGACTACGAAGGCCTGAGCACCCCGCAGATCCGCACCCGGCATCGGGACTGGAGCCTGTGGGAACACGGCTGTCCCGGCGGTGAGACGCCGGCGCACATCGGCGAACGCGCCGACCGGCTCATCGACCTTCTGCGCGCCCAGACCGGCAACGTGGCGCTCTTTTCCCATGGCCAGTTCGGCAAGGTGCTGGCGGCACGCTGGGTCGGCATGCCGGTGGCGGCCGGCCGGCACTTTGTCCTTGCGCCCGCGTCGGTCAGCATCCTCGGCTTCGATGACAGCCAGCCGAACTGCCGTGCCATCACTCTTTGGAACGTCGTGCCCGCGGATCACCGGGGCGGGGTGCGCATCGGGTGAAGTCCAGCCAGCCTGAAGTGCACACGACCCGACCTCTTCGGGCGCTCGAGAAGAAAGTCATGTGCCGGTGGCCGGTTCCACCGGTAAAGCCTTCGATTTGGCGCAGCCGCGACGGGCCGCCATCCCGTCCCCGGCGTTTCGCGGGACATCCGGAGGACGGGTCTCGACGGCGATCCGAATGAATTGAATCGCCCGGTCGGCGAGAACTGTGCCGGCCGGCAAGCCCATAGCCGGACGGCGAGTTCCTCAATGGTGGTGCTTGCGCAGCGTGGCAACGGAGACATGCGGCCAGCTGAGCCGATTGAAGTTCAACAGTACCGTCTGCGTGTACTGCAGCTGAAGAAACGCCGGGCCATGCGGGCCTGCCGCCACATGCTCGATCCAGAAGATCGCAGTCATCTGGGCTGCATTCGCGTTCGGACCCGCAGGGCCGCCTTGCAAGAACGCGATGTTGTCCGTTCCGCCTCCCGCGTCGGGCGCGGCGGGCGGAGGCGGTACGGCTGGCGCCTGCGTACTGATGATCAACACCGTTGTCTGGGTGATGGTCTGTCCGGCGATGGCCGCCGTGAGCACGGAATTCGGATCGTTGACCATCGCCTGCGTAATGGTCGGCGGGATCGGGTTCGGCAGCCGCAAGGCCGTGGCAAGGGACAAATCCGCTTCGTTGAAAGGCGGAAAGGCGACCGCGTTGTTGGCGGGTGCCGGACCGCCGATCGGGAAGGGTCGTATGCTGACCGGATTGATGAGTGGCCCGCCGTTGACGACCAGGGCCGTCCCCTGCGCATTCACCGTCGTGCCATGCGGGATGGATGCCATGCGCACGACAGTCACCGGTTCCGCCGGGTTGCTGGTCACGGGGACGGTCACCCAGAATCCCGGCTCGACGTGGATGCCGTTGCCGGAGATCGCGTCCTTGATTTGTTGCAGATAGTGGATCCCGGCCAACTCGATGTCCGGCTGCAGCAGGCCGCGGTTCGGAATGGCGCCGACGCTGCTCGAGAACTCCAGCGTTTCCTCGGTGAGGTTGAGTTCCAGGAAGCGATCGCTGGTCGTCGTCGGATTGAATGGGCGCCAAACCTGGTTGAATCCCTTCCCGATCCATTTTCCGGGCAAATCGGCCAGCGGCCCCAAGGGATCGACCCCCGCTGCCGGCGGGACATACCCGGGCCGGCGTAGCGGATCGACCGGCGAGATTTGAATCTTCATTTCGAAAGCCATGGTTTTCTCCTGATGAGTTCGATCAGCGACCGCGCCCGCGGCACGGTCTTCCGAAGCGACGCGGGCGCAATTCCGCCGCGACGTGCGGACTCGCCGATCTCGATCCGTGGACTGACGTCGTAATGTCCTCCCGATCACCGCGGTCGTCGGTGCAGCGATGACCGCATCTCGCGGACACGGTGGATGCCCCGGGATCGGCAGGGCCTACGTGGGCAAGAGACGCAACCGGGCCAAGAAAGCGGACAGGAAAGGAAACTCGCGGGATGGCGTCCGCATCCGGGCGGATGCTCTAGGCGATGGAAGGCCGGGCAAGGCGTCGATGGTGCGGGCGTGCGCCCGCGGTCCGGCGCAAACCATCCTGTTGCGATCGACGTCGAATTCGACTTCCCTGATCTCGAATTGTCGAGGCATTCGGTTTAGCATCGAGGATGCCGCTGGCGCGCGGACCAGCGCCCGCCGGATGGCAGCGCGGCGCGGCAGCCGGCGAACGGGGTCAATCAGGAGAGCCCATCGTGTATACGCTTTACTTTTCGCCCGGTACCGCCAGCATGTGCGTTCATCAGGCCCTGATCGAGATCGGCGCGCCGTTCGAACTGGTCCGCGTCGATCTGGCCACGGGGCAGCAGCGGGATGCGTCCTACCTCAAGCTCAATCCGACGGGCCGGGTGCCGACGCTCGTGATCGACGGCAGTCCATTTGGCGAGGTGGCGGCATTGCTGCAGATCCTGGCCTTCCGCCATCCGGAAGCGCGCCTGATGCCGCAGAACGACCCGCTGAAGCAGGCCCAATGGCATCAATGGACGGTCTACCTGGCCAATACGCTGCAGGCCGGCTTTCGACTTTGGTTCTATCCCGACGACCTGAGCGGCGATCCGGCGATCCAGGCAGCCATCAAGGCCGGCGTGCGCGGGACGATAGAAAAATGCCTGCAAAGGATCGACGGGCACCTCGGTGAGCACTCGCCGTTCATGCTGGGCGAGCAATTTTCGAGCGTCGACCTGTACTTGACGATGCTGTTGCGCTGGTCGCGCAATATGCCGCGGCCGGCAACCGATTGGCCTGCCTTGAACCGATATTGCCGGCACTTGTGCGCACGCGAGAGCTGGAAACGGCTTTGCGCGGTCGAGGAACTGGTCGGCTGGCCGGCCTGAAGACTAGAAGGCTCACGGGCCGCCCGCGCCGCCCTGCGCCGCGACGCCCTTCTTGCGCGGCGGCAGTTCGACGTGGATCGGCGCCACGCTCTTGATATACACCGCGATGGCGTGGCGGTCGGCGTCGGTCAGCTTCGATGTGCCGCGCACCACCGCCTTCATGCCCGAGGCAACGAAGTCCGAATCCGGCGTCATGCCGGTCTTGAGCAGCACTTCGATGTCCTCGATCGACCACGAGCCGATTCCGGTCGCCGCATCGGACGTGATATTGGGCGCGTTCTGCCGGTCGGGACCGCCGATGTTCCCCGAGAACGCCCGATCCGAACGCAGGCCGCCCAGGAAGTTGCGCGGCGTGTGGCATTCCTCGCAATGCACCACGGCGTGGACCAGGTAGTTGCCGCGATTCCAGTCGTCGGTCCGGGTCGGGTCGGGAGTCAGCGGACCGGGCGTGAAGTACAGCTGGCGCCAGCCCACGAGCAGCGGGCGCCAGCTGAAGGGCGGCTTGGCCTCATGCGGCTTGCTCGGCGCAGGAACCGCCGGCAGGCTCATCATGAAGGCGTACAGGTCCTCCATGTCGCGGTCGCTCATGCGCGTGAAGGAGGTGTACGGAAAGACCGGGAAGAGGTACTCGCCATGGCGACCGACGCCCTGGCGCAGCGCGGCCTTGAATTCCTGCAGGCTCCAGGACCCGATGCCGAACTCCTTGTCGGGCGTGATGTTCGGGGCGCGAAAGGTGCCAAACGGCGTATCGAGCCCCAGGCCGCCGACCGGGTTGGCGCCATGCTTGCTGTCGCCGTGGCAGCCGTTGCAGTCGGCCGCCTCGAAGAGGTACTTGCCGCGCTGGATGCTCGACGCATCGGCCGCGCCGGCGGGGAGGGCGGCGGCCCAACCCGCAACGAGCAAGACCACTGCCATGCGCGATGGAAGTTTCATCGATGGGATCAAGCAATGTCTTTCGTGACTGCCGTGAAGCTGCCGCCGCGCGACTGCACGCTCGCATAGCCCAGGCCCTTGAACGGATGGGCCGCATCCCACGGGATCGGCGCCCGCTTGGGCTGCGAGCCGGCCGCGGGGAACGGGAAGATCAGCGATTCGGCCGCGTGGTGGGCGATCTTTCCGGTCATCTGGTGGTGTTCCTGGTGGATGTGGCCGAAGAAGACCGTGGAGTTCTCGTATGGGGTCAGGATGTCGATCGCCTTGGCGCCATCGGTGGTGGCCCAATCCCATCCCGGATATAGATCGAACAAGGGACGATGCGCGAACACGACCACCGGCTGCGACTTGTCGAAGCGGGCCAGGTCGGCGTGCAGCCAGGCGAGCTGATCCTCGCCGATCTGCCCGTTGGGATCGGACACGTTGTCGAGCGCGACAAAATGCACGCCCTTGTGGTCGAAGCTGTAGTTGCCCGCGCCGAAATTCGTCCGGTACAGCTCGCCGTTGTCGAGTCCGGCGTCGTTCTCGCCGGGGATGAAGCGCACGTCCTTGACCTTGAGCCCGCCGACGATGGACTTGAATTCGGTCATGCGCCGCTGGCGTTCCTTGTCTTCTTTGGCCGCATGGGTAAGGTCGCCGGTGAACATGACGAAGTCCGGCTGCTGATCGAGCGCGTTCACCGCGGCGACGGCACGTTTGAGGGTGGTCTTGGCCTCCGGGTTGGGCGGCCCTTCGAATCCCCAGTGTGTGTCGGTCATCTGGACGAACAGGAAATCCTGTCCCTTGGCAGCGAGCGCGCGGCCCCACGGACCCAGGCTCGATGCCAGAACCGCACCGCCCATGCCGGCCAGCTTGAGTAGATCCCTGCGCTTTTCATCGAGCTTCATGTCGGTGTCCCGGTGGATGGCGCCAGGAATTGACGCCCTTCGCTTGCAATACGGGAGGGCCGTGGAATTTATTCCCGCCCACCGTGCCGTAGGCGGGCCGGCCGATTCAGGACGACATGGAAGAACGGCCGCTCAGGGCGTGCGGAAGTGGTCGAAATTCGCCAGGGGAATGAAGTCGAGCAGGGCGCACGGCGTCCAAAGTGCGGGATCGACATCGTTCGGCGCCGCTGTGCCCTCGTCATTCGCGAAGTAAACCGCCTTTTTGACGGGCGTCGAGGGCAAGTATGCCGGGGCCGCCCAGGCGCTCCAGCGCAGCGCACCCAGGTGGCCGTCGAGCACGAAGCGCGGGCGCACGCTCCAGAGATATTCGGTCCTGGACTCCAGCGGCTGCTCGACGCGATGCACCGTGGCATCGAGTCCGATTCGCTCGTAGACCAGCTGTGGCGTGCCCGGGTCCTGTACGCGCCAGATGCGCAGGTCGTAACGAACATCCTGCAGTCGGTGATGCGCCGGGCTTGCCCTGGCGGCGTCGCGTGTGCCCGGCAAGGCGCGCTCGTCCAGCGCTTCCCAGGCCAGGACCGGTGCGAGTCCGACCATCTCGACGGTCACGGATTGTGCCGACGCCGCACCGGAACTCCACCGGGGTGCCGGCAGGAGCGGGCGCAGGCCGCAAGCCTGCGGTCCGGCGCGCTTTTCGCCGTCGTCGCGCCATGCACGCCCGCTCGACAGGACCAGGCTCTCGATGATGCGCTCGCCCACGCTTGCGCCTGCTAGCCGGAACGCCTGGCGCAGTGGCGCGGCGCCGTCCTGCGCCCAGGCGCTGGCCTTGCGCGCCCCGGTCTCGTAGCCGTATCCCTGCCGCCAGACCAGTGCACCGGTGCTCGTGTCGATCAGGCGCGCCTCGGCGGTCAGGAATGGCGACAGGTCCGGATCGCGGCCACCGCCCCCGGTCAGGCCCAATTGCGTGATCCGGACTTCGATCACCTTGCCGTAGCCTCGCCCGCCCAGCGCGGCGTATGGCGGATGTTCCGCGATTGCCCGTGGCCCGGCGTCGGCCAGCAGGTCAGCACGATATGGGCCGAATCGGGTTGCGGCCTCGACTGCGGCCTGTGCGGTGAGCGCCGGCATGTCCAGATCGGCCGCGGCATCGTTCAACATATGGTCGATGCCTTCGGCGGTTTGCGCCGGTACCGTCGCCTTGACACCGGCCGCGGCACCGACCACGCCGCCGATCACCATGCCGGTGGCGGCGATCGCGATGGCCACGGTACCGCATCCCGAGCAACTGGATCCACTTGCGATATCGACGCCGACCAGTGCGCCCGCCGCGGCCCCGATTCCCAGCCCCTGGATCGCGCCCCAGAGGTGGTTGCGCGCGTATGTTTCGAATTCGACGCCGGGGGCGTAGTGCGCGGGCACCACGGCAATGGCGCGTTGTGCCGGCATCTCGAACGCCGGACTTGTCAGCACCGGCGGCTTGGTGGCGCAGCCGGCCAGGCCAATGACCAGAATCAGGTCGCCCACAATAAGCCGGCTTGCACCGCGCCGTCTCGGACTCAATGAGCGGCCGGCGGCCGGGTCGAATTGCGTCATCTCGCGCTCCTGGCTGGGCACAGCAGCCGCAATTGTCGGCGACACCTGACACCAAACGATTGTTGGTCCGATTATCGACCGAAGCAGGGCCGCGCGGATGGGCTTTCATCGATGGCGGCCATCATGATCCCCCGAAGTCGCGAGTGAACCACTGGAGCCGATTCCGTTGCCATTGGGTGACTTATCCGCGGCTGGACGATGGGTCGAGTGCGGTCTGATGGCTCGAGCCGCAGCGCGGCTTGGTCGATCTGAACGACAAGAGGCAGCCCGCATGAGATTCCTGCAGAACCTGAATACCGCCTGGCGGCTGGGCCTGGGATTTGGCGTGATCATCGGCCTGATGCTGGCCCTGGTCGCCACCGGCATCAGCCGGATCGATGCGGTGAGGAACAATTCCGATCGCATCGTGAACGACCGCTACGCGAAGATCGCCCTGGCGCAGGCGATCGAAAACGAAGTCAATCGACAGTCGCGTGCCGTGCGAACCGCCTTGATCGCGACCGACAAGGAGGACGTGCAGCGCGAACTGGACAAGGTCGAGGCTTCCGCGCCGATCGTTGCCGCGGCGGTCGAGAAGCTGCAAACGACCATCGCCACGCCCGAAGGCAAGGCGGCACTGAAAGCCCTGGTCGACTCGCGCGGCGTATTCAAGGAACAGGAGCGCCGGCTGCTCGAGTTGATCAAGGCGGGCCGGATCGAGGAAGGCCGGCATTTTCTCGTCACCGAGATGCTCGCCCCGCAGACCGCCTATCTCGCCGCGGTCGAGCAGCTGACGCAGACACTCACGGCGCAGATGCAGCAGTTTGCCGAGGAATCGACCGCCCTGGCCCAGGGGGCGATCGGGCTCATGACGGCGCTCGTGATCGCCGCCTCGATCCTGGCGATCGCCATGGGCTGGATGCTGACCCGCTCGCTCGTCCGCGCGCTGGGCGGCGAGCCCGACTACGCGGCAGCCATCGCGCGCGAAATCGCCGCCGGCAACCTCGATGTTGCCGTCGAGGTCCGCCCTGGCGATACCGCAAGCCTGCTCGCGGCGATGAAGAACATGCGCGACAGCCTCGCCTTCATCGTCGGCCAGGTCCGTGTCGGCGCCGACTCCATCGCCACCGGTTCGACGCAGATCGCGTCGGGCAACCAGGACCTGAGTTCGCGTACCGAGGAGCAGGCCAGCAGCCTGGAGCAGACCGCCGCCTCGATGGAGCAGCTGACCAGCACGGTCAAGCAGAGCGCCGACAGCGCGCGGCAGGCCAATCAAATGTCCGCGGCGGCGAGCGAATCGGCGGCGCGCGGCGGTGCGGTCGTCGCCGGTGTCGTGACCACGATGGAGCAGATCGCCGCCTCGAGCGGCAAGATGGCGGAAATCATCAACGTGATCGATGGCATCGCGTTCCAGACCAATATCCTCGCCCTGAACGCCGCGGTCGAGGCCGCGCGGGCCGGCGAACAGGGGCGCGGCTTCGCGGTGGTCGCCAGCGAGGTGCGCAACCTGGCGCAACGCAGTGCGCAGGCGGCGCGCGAGATCAAGTCGATGATCCAGGAAAGCGTGATGAACGTCGAAGCCGGTAACAAGCTCGTCAGCAGCGCCGGTGGATCCATGGCCGAGATCGTCGGGCAGGTCAAGCGGGTTTCCGATCTCATCGGCGAGATCACGGCCGTGGCGGTCGAGCAAAGTTCCGGCATCGAACAGGTCAATGAAGCGGTGACCCAGATGGACCAGGTCACGCAGCAAAATGCCGCGCTGGTCGAGCAAAGCGCGGCGGCCGCGGCCAGCCTCAAGGCCCAGGCGGAATCGCTGACCCAGCTGGTCGGCTTCTTTCGCATGAGTGCAAGCGCCGGCCCGGCACCGGCCCGCGCCGTCGCCGCACCGCAAAAAAAGCCGGCGCCGCGCGCGGCGACGAACGCGCCGATGCGCCGCCCGGCCGTTGCATTGCCGGTCGCCGGGCGCACTGCCGGCCCGCAGATGTCCGCCGTGCCAGCTGAGGTCGGCAAGGAAGCCACCTGGGAAGAGTTCTGATCGGCCGGCCCGCCCTTGCCCGAGCGCGGGCCTGCCCTCGGCGGGTTGGAAAATCGGAACGGCGCCGGCGCGTCCTCGCGCATCCGGCTGTAACCTGAAGCCGGTTCCGGACGAATTAGCGGGTGCCGGGATGTGGCGGTTCAGACCGGCCCGCCGCCGCCACGGTGCCCCGACTCCAGAGGATCCGGCGCGCCGTGCGATCCGGATCGCAACGCCGACGAGGATGATCATGAACAGGAAGTTGACCGTAGCCTGCACGGGACTGGCCATGGCGGCGCTGGCGCTGCCGACGACCGGCAGTGCCACCTGCAGCCTGCAAAGCGGTACCAAGGCGACGCCCCTGGTGGAGCTCTATACCTCCGAGGGCTGTTCGAGCTGCCCGCCGGCCGACAAGCGCCTGGGCGCATTCACATCCGGCGCACAGGAGCTGCGCGATGCCGTGCCGCTCGCGCTGCACGTGGACTACTGGGATTACATCGGCTGGAAAGAGCCTTATGCCCAGGAGCGTTTCGGCGAACGCCAGAGCTGGCTGACCCACGCCAACGGGCACAAGACGGTCTACACGCCGCATTTCTTCGTCTCGGGGGTCGAAGTGCGTGACTGGGATACCGATCTGGGCGGCGCGCTGCGGCGCGTTGGCGCCCAGAGCGCCAGGGCGCAGATCAAGGTGCTCGTCGAACCGTCCGGCGGCGCGCTGTCGCTTGCCGCCACCGCCAGCTCGGCCGAAAGCGGGGCGCAACTGGGATTGTTCGTCGCCGTCACCGAGGACAAGCTGAGCTCGCACGTCTCCGCCGGCGAAAATCGCGGCTCGACCCTGACCCACGACCACGTGGTGCGCGAATGGATCGGCCCGATCCCGCTCAAGGACGGCAGCGCGCAGCTGCAGCGCACGGTGAACCCGGGCGCAGGCTGGAACCGGGATGAACTGGGTGTTGCCGCCTTCGTCGAGGATCTGCAGACCGGGCGCGTGCTGCAGGCCGTCGGCGGCGCGCAGTGCCTGCGCTGAAGCACCGCGCCCGACGCAAGCGCAGGCCGCCGACGCTTACGGCGATGGTCGCCCGGGCACCTCGGCGGCTGCCGTATCCGGCGCACGGCGCTCGGACCAGCCGCCGCCAATCGCCTTGTACAGATCGACCAGGTTGGTCAGCCGAGCCAGGCGCACGGCGATCAGGGTCTGCTGCGCGCTGAAGAGTTCGCGCTCCGCGTCCAGCACGTCGAGCGAGCTTGCCACCCCTTTTTCGTAGCGCAGGCGGGCCAGCGCGAGCCGCGCCTCCTCGGCCCGCACCAGCGCGTCCTGCGCGGCCAGCTGCTGCTCGAAGGTGCCGCGTGCGGCCAGGCCGTCGGCCACCTCGCGAAAGGCCGTCTGCACCGCTTTCTCGTAGGCCGCGACGGCGATGTCGCGTTGCACCTTCGATGCCGCCAGGTCGGCGCGCAGCACGCCGCCATCGAAGATCGGCAGGCTGATGGCCGGCGTGAAGCTCCAGCTGCGCGCCGAGCCATGGAACAGCCCGGATAGCTGGATGCTGGTGAATCCGTCGTTGCCGGTCAAGGTGATGCGCGGAAAAAACGCGGCGCGGGCGGCGCCAATGCTGGCATTCTGCGCCTGCAACTGCTGCTCGGCGGCGAGCAAGTCGGGCCGCCGTTGCAGCAGTTCGGAGGGCAGGCCGACCGGCAGGTCGTCGGCCAGGGCCTGCTCGGCCAGCGCGCGCGGCGCCGGCAGGTCTTCGGGCACGGGTTGCCCGAGCAGCAGCGTCAGCGCATTTTCCGCCTGTGCCCGGGCCCGCGACTGGCTGGCCAGATCGGCCTGCGCCGAGCGCACCAGCGTCTCGGACTGGCGCAGGTCGAGCGCCGAGAGCGTTCCGGCCTGGAACTGGAGCTGGGCGATGCGATAGGCTTCTTCGCGCGAGGCCAGGGTCTTGCGCGTCAGCTCCACCTGTTCGCCGTCGGCCAGCAAGGTCAGATAGGCGTCGGCGACCTGCGCAACCAGGCTGATCTGCGCGCTGCGCCGCGCCTGTTCGCTGGCCAGGTAGCTGGCCAGCGCCGCGTCGCGCAGGCTGCGCACGCGGCCGAAGAAATCGAGCTCGTAGCTGGTGAGGCCGACCGACGCGCCGTAGACGCTTAGCACCGCGGGCTCGCCCGGCACGCGCAGCGGCGCCGGTGTGCGCTGGCGGGCGTCGGAAGCGCCGGCCGTGAGATTGGGCAGCAGGGGCGCGCCCTGGATCTGGTACTGCGCTCGCGCCAGGTCGATATTGAGCGCCGCGATGCGCAGGTCGCGGTTATTGGCCAGGGCCAGTTCGATCAGCCGCGCCAGCCGCGGATCGGCGAGGAAATCGCGCCAGCCGAGCGCGGCGGCGGGCGCCGCTGCGGTCTCCGCCGCGGCCGTCGCCGCTGTTGTCGTCGTCTCCGCGGTCGCCGCGCCGGGGTAGGCCGGCGCGACCGGCAGGGCCGGCCGCTGGTAGACCGGCGCCATCGTGCAGGCGCTCAGCAGCAGGGCGATCAGGGCCGTTCGCGCCGCCGCAGCGCCGATCGGGCGGCGCGTGGCAGGTCGCGCGCCCGGCTGCCGGCGCAGGCGGCTGAGGACCAATCGGGCAGGAGCCGCGTTCATGTGGTTTCTCCCTTCAGGCCAGCCGCCTCGAGCGCGCCAGCGCGTTCCGCGGCGGGCGCGAAGCGGCGCCGGATGAAGACGAAGAAGACCGGCACCAGGTAGACCGCCAGAACGGTCGCGGTGATCATGCCGCCGATGACCCCCGTGCCGATGGCGATGCGGCCGCCGGATCCGGCGCCGCTGGCCAGGGCCAGGGGCAACACGCCCAGGACGAAGGCGAGCGAGGTCATCAGGATGGGCCGCAAGCGCTGCCGCGCCGCCTGCGCGGTCGCCTCCATGAGCTCCATGCCGTGCTCGACGTTCTCCTTGGCGAACTCGACGATCAGGATGGCGTTCTTCGACGACAGTCCGACTGTCGTCAGCAGCCCGACCTGGAAGAAGACGTCATTGTTCAAGCCGCGCACCAAGGTAGCGAGAATCGCGCCGACCACCCCCAGCGGCACCACCATCATCACCGCCACCGGGATCGACCAGCTCTCGTAGAGCGCCGCAAGGCAAAGGAAGACCACGATCAGCGAGAGCGCATACAGCGCAGGCGCCTGCGCCCCGGCCTGCCGTTCCTCGAAGGACAGGCCGGTCCATTCGTAGTCGACCCCGGGCGGCAGATCCTTGGCCAGTTGTTCCATCTCGCGCAGCGCCGCGCCGGTGCTGTAGCCCGGCGCCGGGCTGCCGAGGATCTCGTAGGACGAGGCGCCGTTGTGCCGCTCGAGCTTGGGCGGACCGAAGCCCCACGAGCCGGTGGTGAAAGCGGAGAAGGGCACCATGGCGCCCTGGGCGTTGCGCACGAACCAGTCGGCGAAATTCTCCGGCAGCATGCGAAAGGCCGCATCGCCCTGGACGAAGACGCGCTTGATGCGGCCGCGGTCGACGAACTGGTTGACGTATTGCGAGCCCCAGCCGGCGGACAGGGTGTCGTTGATGCTGGCAATGGACACGCCCAGGGCGCTGGCCTTCTCGCGATCGATCTTGAGCCGGTACTGCGGCTCGTCGTCCAGCCCATTAGGCCGCACGCCGGTCAGGATCGGGCTCTTGGACGCCGCGCCGAGAATTTGGTTACGCGCCTGCAGCAGGCGCGCGTGGCCGACGTTGGCCCGGTCGACCAGCTCGAAATCGAAGCCGGTGGCGTTGCCCAGCTCGAACACGGCCGGCGGCACGAAGGCGAACACCAGGGCATCCTTGATGCGGCCAAAGCTGCCCATGGCGCGGCCGGCCACGGCCTTGGCCCGGTTGGCCGCGCCGGGGCGCTCCGACCAGTTGCGCAGCTTCACGAAGGCCAGGCCGGAGTTCTGCCCGGGCCCGGCGAAGTTGAACCCCGCGACCGTGAACACCGATTCGACCGCGTCCTTCTCGTCGACCAGGAAGTGCTCGCGCACCTGGGCGAGGACTTCGCTCATGCGGTTCTGCGTCGCCCCGGGCGGCGCGATGGCCTGGACGAACAAGAAGCCCTGGTCCTCGTCGGGCAGGAAGGAACTCGGTACCCGCGTGAACAGGAACGCCATGATCGCGACGATCGCGCCGTAGATCAGCAGGTAGCGCCCGGTGCGGCGCACGAGATGGCGCACCACGCCTTCGTAGCGCTGGCTGCCGCGCTCGAAGCCCCGGTTGAACCAGCCGAACCAGCGGTGGCGCGCCGGATCGTGCCCGGCGGCGGCCGGCTTGAGCAGGCTGGCGGTCAGGGCCGGCGTGAACACCAGGGCCACCAGCACCGACAGCACCATCGCCGACACCAGCGTGATCGAGAACTGGCGGTAGATCACCCCGGTCGAGCCGCCGAAGAAGGCCATCGGCAGGAACACCGCCGAGAGCACGGTGGCGATGCCGACCAGGGCACCGGTGATCTGTTGCATCGACTTGATGGTCGCGTCCTTGGCGTTCAGGCCCTCCTCGGCCATGACCCGCTCGACGTTCTCGACCACCACGATCGCATCGTCGATCAGCAGGCCGATGGCCAGCACGACGCCGAACAGGGTCAGCGTGTTGATGGTGTAGCCGGCGGCGGCCAGGATGCCGAAGGTCCCCAGCAGCACCACCGGGACCGCGATGGTCGGGATGAGCGTGGCGCGGATGTTCTGCAGGAACAGCAGCATGACCAGGAACACCAGGCCCACGGCCTCGAACAGCGTGGTCACCACCTCCTCGATCGACACCTTGACGAAGGGCGTGGTGTCGAAGGGATAGACCACGCGCAGCCCGGCCGGGAAGAAGGGCTGCAGCCGCTCCATCGTGGCCCGCACGGCGCGCGCGGTATCCAGGGCGTTGGAGCCGGGGGCGAGCTTGATCGCCATGCCCGCGGCGGGCTTGCCGTTGAATTTCACCTCGGTCGAAAAGCTCTCGCCGTTGAGCTCGACCCGCGCCACGTCGCGCAGCCGCACCTGCGCGCCATCGGGCGTGACGCGCAGCAGGACGTTCTCGAATTCCTCCGGGGTCTGCAGGCGCTGCGGGCCGATGATGGTGGCGTTGAGCCGCTGGCCCTTGATGGACGGCAGGCCGCCGAGCTCGCCCGCGGTCACCTGGACATTCTGGCTGGAGATCGCCGCGCTGACATCGGCCGGGGTCAGGCCGTAGTTGTTCAGCTTGCCCGGATCGAGCCAGACGCGCATTGCGTACTGCGCGCCGAACAGCTGGTAGTCGCCGACGCCGGTCGTGCGCGACAGCGGATCCTGTACGCGCGACGCGACGAAGTCGGCGATGTCGCGGTTGGTCATGCTGCCGTCCTCGGACACGAAGCCAACGACCAGCAGGAAGTTGCGCGTCGACTTGGCCACGCGCAGGCCCTGTTGCTGGACGATAGCCGGCAGCTGCGGCGTGGCCAGCTGCAGCTTGTTCTGCACCTGGACCTGGGCGATGTCGGCGCTGGTCCCCTGCTTGAAGTAGAGCGTGATCGAGAAGCTGCTGTCCTTCTGGCTGGCGGCGTCGAAGTAGAGCAGGTTGTCGATGCCCGAGAGCTGCTGCTCGATCACCTGGACCACGTCGCTTTGCAGGGTTTCCGCGGAGGCGCCCGGGTAGGTGCCGCTGATGGCAATCGATGGCGGTGCGATGCTCGGGTACTGCGCGATCGGCAGCGTGCGCAGCGCGAGGCCACCCGCCAGCATGACCGCGATCGCCAGGACCCAGGCGAAGATCGGCCGGTGGATGAAGAAGCGGCTCACTTGCCCGCTCCCTTGGCCTCGCCCGCGAGCGCCGCCGTCTCGGCGCGCGGCGCCGCGCCTGCCGCCGCCGCCGGGCGCGGCGGCTGGGGTGCGGCGGGCGCGCCGTCGGCCGCGCCGGCCGCCTCGGTCGCGTGGACCGTGCTGCCCGGACGGGCCCGCTGGACGCCCTCGACGATGACCTGGTCGCCATCGTGCAGCCCGTCACGCACCAGCCACTGGTCGCCGACCGCCCGGTCCACCGTGAGGTTGCGCTGTTCGACCTTGCCGGCGGCATCGACCACCAGGGCCATCGGCTGGCCTTGCTGGTTGCGTGCCACGCCTTGCTGCGGCACGAGCAGCGCGCGCGCATCGACGCCCTCGACCAGCCGGGCATGCACGAACATGCCCGGCAGCAACTGGCGCTTGGGGTTGGGGAACACGGCACGCAAGGTGACCGATCCGGTGCCCGGGTCGACCGTGGTCTCGGAGAACAGCAGGCGGCCGGGCGAGGCGTACTCGCTGCCGTCCTCGAGGGTGAGGCGCACCGGCGCCTGGTCGGCGTCGGCGCCGCGCAGCTCGCCGCTGGCCAGTGCGCGCTGCAGGCGCAGCAGCTGCGTGGTCGACTGCGTGACGTCGACGTAGATCGGATCGAGCTGTTGCACCGTGGCCAGTGGCGCCGTCTGGCTCGCGGTCACGAGGGCGCCCTCGGTGATCGCCGAGCGGCCGATGCGCCCGCTGATCGGCGACAGCACCCGGGTATAGACCAGATTGATGTGCGCGCTTTCGACCGCGGCCTCGGCCGCGGCGACGTCGGCCCGTGCCTGGCCTTCGGCCGCGGCGGCATCGTCGAGCTGCTGGCGGCTGATCGCCGCCGCGCTGATCAAGGAGCGGTAGCGCTCGGCCAGCTGGCTGGCCGAAGTCTGCGTGGCCTTGGCACGCTCGAGCGCGGCCAGCGCGCTGTCGTAGGCCGCCTGGTAGCTGCGCGCGTCGATCTGATAGAGCTGCTGGCCGGCCTGCACCTCGCTGCCCTCGGTGAACAGGCGCTGCAGCACCACGCCGGTGACCTGCGGCCGCACTTCGGCGACCCGTCGCGGCGTCGTGCGCCCGGGCAATTCGGTGGCCAGTGCGACCTGCTGCGCCCGGATCGTGACCACCTTGACCTCGGCCGGCGGCGGACCGGCGTTCGCCGCCTCGGCCTTGGGTTCACCGCAGCCGAAAAGCAAGGGCAAGGCGGCGATGGCGGCGCTGGCGAGCACGGCGCGAGCCGGAGCGATGGAACGAGCCTGCGTATTGCCGACCATGACAGATCCTTCCTCGTGGCGGCCGTGCCCTTGTTTCGTCGGGGCTGTACCGCAGTCCGTTTGATTAACCATGCTGCTAAGACAACTGATGCCTAGGCAGCATGAAGCAGAAAAAAAATCAGCTTTTGGCGTTGTGCAACATCTTTAGCAGGACGCTCTCCGCCCGCGCGATGTCATCGGGCGCGATATCGCGCAGGAAACCCTGCACCACGGCATCGACGCAGGCGCGCATCTTGGGCAGCAGCTCGAGGCCGAGTTCGGTGACTTCGAGCGAGATCGTGCGCCGCTCGCCCGCCCGCCGTACGCGCCGGATCAGGCCCTTGTTCTCCAGCCGATCGAGCATCCGGCTCATGGCGCCGCGGTCATAGGTCATGTTCTTGCACAGGTCGCCGGCACAGGCCGTTTCGCCCTGATGCAGCTGGGCGAGGATGGAAAACTGGGCCGCGGTCACCTCGAGGGGTGCGAGTTCGGCGTCGCGCTGCAAGGCATCGTCGACCGCGGCCGATATCGCCATCTTGACCCGCCCCAGCAGCGAGCCGATCGATGTCTGTTCCGCGATGGTTGGACTTGCGATGTCGTTCATGGCCTGCAGTGCCTTGAATCGTCGCCGCGACAATATATGTCACGGCAATTGTTGTCAAGGCAACAGTTGCCTTGCCAAAAATGCAGCGACCGACACCGCCTGGCGCCCGCCGGCGCTGGCGATCTGCTGGCGACAGCTGGTTCCGTCGGCCACCACGAGTGCGGCGGGCCGTTCGCGCAGTGCCGGCAGCAGGCGGTCCTCGGCCATCGCCAGCGAGATATCGTGGTGCGCGGCCTCGTATCCGAAGCTGCCCGCCATGCCGCAGCACGAGCTTTCGATCAGTTGCGGATCGGCGCCCGGCACGAGCCGCAACGTCTCGAGCACCGCACCGACCGTGCCGAAGGCCTTCTGGTGGCAGTGGCCGTGCACCAGGATGGGCTCGCGCCATGGGCGCAAATCGAGGGCCAGGCGCCGTTCGCGCGCTTCGCCGGCGATGAATTCCTCGAACAGGCAGGCCCGGCTCGCGACCTGCTCGGCGTTCTCGCCCAGGCCCAGCACCAGCGCCTCGTCGCGCAGGGTCAACAGGCAGGACGGTTCGAGTCCGACGATGCTCACGCCGGCCCGCGCCAGCGGCAGCAGCGCGTGGATCAGCGCGGCGGCGTGGGCCCTTGCCTTGTCGACCTGGCCGGTGGCCAGGTAGGTCCGGCCGCAGCAGTAGTGCGACCCGGGCTTGGCCACCACGTGGACCGCATACCCGCCGGCCCGCAGCAGGCGCACGGCCGCGAGGGCATTGTCCGGTTCGAAGATGCCGTTGAAGGTGTCGACGAACAAGGCGACGACCTTGCCACCGCTGCGCGCGAGGTCGATCGCCTGCGGCAGGCCGATCAGCGAGCCCGCATCGACACTGCGCCAGAAGGTGTCAGTCCGCCAGCGCGGCAGCGCGCGCCGCGCCGAGAGTCCGAACACGTGCTCGCCCAGCCACGGTGCGCCGGGCACGCGGTCGCGCAGGTTGAGCAGCCAGGCGTGACGGCTCGCCAGGTGCGCGTAGTCGGGGAGCGCGCCGACCAGCCGATCGAAGAGACGCAAGCCATGGCGCGCCGCGCGCTGCGCCCGCACCTCGATCTTCATGCGCGCCATGTCGACACCCGTGGGGCATTCGCGGCGGCAGCCCTTGCAGCCGACACACAGGTCGAGCGCCTCGGCCACCGCCGCGCCGGTCAAGGCGTCGGCGCCCAGTTCGCCGGCGAGCGCCAGGCGCAGCGTGTTGGCGCGGCCGCGGGTCAGGTGCTGCTCGTCGCGCGTCACGCGAAAGCTCGGACACATCGTGCCGGCATCGAACTTGCGGCAGTGGCCGTTGTTGTTGCACATCTCGACCGCCTTGGCGAAGCCGCCGCTCGGATCGCCGCCCGAGCCGGGCGCGCCGATCCGGCCGCTGGCCGGATCGTTCTGCACGTTCCACGCCGACCAGTCGAGCGCCGGCTGCAGGGTGATCGTCTGGTACGGCCGCGGCGCGGCGCCGGGCGGCGTGCGCAACAGATCGAGGCGGTCCATCGGCGGCGGATCGACGATGCGCTGCGGGTTGAACAGGCCGGCCGGGTCCATCTCGCGCTTGATCGCGGCGAAGGCCGCGTCGATCGACGGACCGAATTGCCAGCGTATCCATTCGCCGCGGCACAGGCCGTCGCCATGTTCGCCGCTGTAGGCCCCGCGGTAGCGGCGCACCAGTTCGGCGGCCTCTTCGGCGATGGCGCGCATCTTCACCGCGCCGTCGCGGCGCATGTCGAGGATGGGCCGCACGTGCAGCGTGCCGACCGAGGCGTGGGCGTACCAGGTGCCGCGCGTGCCGTGCCGCGCGAATACCGCGCTCAGCGCGTCGGTATATTCGGCGAGGTGTTGCAGCGGCACCGCGCAATCCTCGATGAAGCTCACCGGCTTGCCGTCGCCCTTGAGGCTCATCATGATGTTGAGCCCGGCCTTGCGCACATCCCAGAGCCGTCCTTGCGCGCCTTCGTCGAGCAGCGGCACGACGCTGCCGGGCAGCCCCAGATCGCCCATCAGCTCGGCCAGCTCGCGCAAGCGCGGGGCGATCGCGGCCGCTTCGCTGCCGCAGAACTCGACCAGCAGGATGGCCGCCGGCTCGCCGACCAGCGCGCTGCGTATGGTCGGCGCGAAGGCCGGGTTGGCCAGGCCCAGGTCTATCATCGTGCGATCGACCAGTTCGACCGCGGTCGGACCCAGGCGCACGATGTGCTGCGCCGCTTCCATGGCCGCGCGGAAGGTCGGGAAATTGGCCACGCCGAGCACCCGCGCGCGCGGCAGTTCGCTCAGCGCCAGGGTCAGGCTGCGGGTCAGCGCCAGGGTGCCCTCGGCACCGACCAGCAGATGGGCAAGGTTGACGCTGCCGTCGGCGGTGTAGGGCCGCGGACTCTGGTTGGCGTAGATATCCAGGTTGTAGCCGCCGACGCGGCGCAGCACCTTGGGCCAGCGCTGCTCGATCTCGTCCCGGTTCTGCGTCGCCAGGCGGCCGACCAGGGCGGCGATCCGCGCCGCCCGCGGCGCCAGGCCGGCCTCGGGGCCGAACACGACCAGCTCGCCGTCGGCCAGCCAGGCCTGCATGCCGAGCACGTTGTGCACCATGTTGCCGTAGGCGATGGAGCGCGAACCGCAGGAGTTGTTGCCGGCCATGCCGCCGAGGGTCGCCTGCGCGCCGGTCGAGACATCGACGGCAAACCACAGCCCGCGAGGCTTGAGCTGCGCATTGAGCTGGTCGAGCACGACGCCAGGCTCGACCGTCGCGCAGCGCGCCTCCCAGTCGATCGCCAGCACGCGCCGCAGGTGCTTGCTGCAGTCGATCACCAGCGCCGCGCCCACCGTCTGGCCGCACTGGCTGGTACCGGCGCCGCGCGCCAGCACCGGCACCTGCAGCTCGCGCGCGACATCGAGCGCCGCGGCCACGTCCTCGGCGGTTCGCGGCACGAACACGCCAAGCGGCATCACCTGGTAGATCGAGGCATCGGTGGCGTAGCGGCCGCGCGCTGCGGCGTCGAACTGCACTTCGCCCTGCGTCCGCCGGCGCAGGCGTTGCGCCAGCAGGACGCCAGCCTCGGCCGCGGCGCTGTCGACGGTGCGGGTCGGGCCGTGGCCCACGCCGCCACCGGCAACTTCTGCGCCCTGCCCGGCGCCGCTTGGTGCGCCGCTCATGGCTGCGCCGGACTGCCTGCCGGATTCGACCCGCCGGGTGCCGCTGCAAACGGAGGCGCAAAGTGATACAAGACGAACTCCTTCTGCAGGCGATACGCTGATCCGGGCCAGGCGGGTGCATCGGCGGCGTACCGGGCCGCGCTCGCGCCGGCAGGCCATTCAACCACGCACAGGGTTCCCGCCATGCTCAAGCTCGATTTCCATCCCACGGGCCGCCACTTCCTGCAGATCCCCGGACCCAGTCCGGTGCCCGATCGTATCCTGCATGCGATGAGCCTGCCGACGATAGATCATCGCGGACCGGAATTCGGCGCGCTCGGCCGCAAGGTGCTGCACGACATCCGCCGCATCTTCCGGACCCGCCATCCGGTGGTCATCTACCCGGCCTCGGGCACCGGTGCCTGGGAAGCGGCGCTGTGCAACACCCTGAGCCCGGGCGACGCGGTGCTGATGTACGAGGGCGGCCATTTCGCCACGCTGTGGCGCAAGATGGCCGAGCGCCTGGGGCTCGCCCCCGAATTCCTGTCCTGGAGCGGTCACGACGAGCATCTGCCGCAGGCGCCGGGCTGGCGCCGCGGCGTGCCGGCTGACATGATCGAACAGCGCCTGCGCGCCGATGCGGCGCGGCGCATCAAGGCGGTGTGCGTCGTGCACAACGAGACCTCGACCGGCGTCACCTCGGACATCCCGGCGGTGCGCCAGGCGATCGACGCCGCCGGCCACCCCGCGCTGCTGATGGTCGATTCCATCTCCGGCCTGGCCTGCGCCGACTATCGCCACGACGAATGGCGCGTCGATGTCACGGTGAGCGGTTCGCAAAAGGGGCTGATGCTGCCGCCCGGCATGAGTTTCAACGCGGTCTCGCCGCGCGCCCTCGAGGCCATGACTTCCGCCCGGCTCCCGCGCTCGTTCTGGGCCTGGGACGAGATCATCGCCATGAACGCGGACGGCTACTGGCCCTACACGCCGAACACCAATCTGCTCTACGGTCTGGCCGAGTCGCTCGACATGCTGCTCGAGGAAGGGCTGGAGCAGGTCCACGCGCGCCACCAGCGCTGGGCCGCCGGCGTGCGCGCCGCGGTCGAGGCCTGGGGCCTGCCCGTGCTGTGCGCCGAGCCGCGCCTGCATTCGCCGGTGCTCACCGGCGTGATCGTGCCGCCGCAGGTCGATGCCGATGCGCTGCGCCGGATCATCCACCAGCGCTTCGACCTGTCGCTGGGCGCGGGCCTGGGCCGGCTCAAGGGGCGGGCGTTCCGCATCGGCCACTTGGGTGACAGCAACGACCTGACGCTGCTCGGCACGCTGGCCGGCTGCGAGATGGGACTGCAGCTGGCCGGCGTGGCGCTCGCCGCCAGCGGCGTGCAGGCCGCGATGTCCTACTACGCGCGCCATGCACCGCCGCCAGTGGCCGCGCTCAACCCCGCGCTCAGCCCATGACGCGATCCGGAATCCACGTGGCAATGCCCGGCACGAGGCGGCACAGGATCACCGCGAGGATCATCAGCACGACGAAAGGCAGCACGCCGAGGATCACCTCGCGCAGCGGGATTTCGGGTGCGACGTTCTTGATGACGAAGATGTTCAGGCCGACTGGCGGGTGGATCGGGCCCATCTCCATGACGATGGTCATGACGACGCTGAACCAGACCAGGTCGAAGCCCGCCGCGCGCAGCGGCCGCAGGATGATGGGCGCGGTCATCAGGATGATCGACACCGGCGGCAGGATGAAGCCGAGCACGACCACCATGAGCAGGATCGCCGCCAGCAGCACCCAGCGCGAGAACTGCATGGCGACGATCCACTCGGCGCTTGCCTGGCTGATGTGCAGGTAGCTCATCACGACCGAGTAGAGCAGCGACATGCCGATGATGAACAGGAGCCCATAGGGGATCGCCAGCGGCGGCGCACAGTCCGACGAAGTGGTCCGGCCTTCGCTGTAGGCCTCGTGGAACAGCGTGAACGCTTTCCAAGGCGAAGAAGGCGCAGAACGCCAGCGAGGCGAGGTCGACGGCGACGAGGCGCAGGCGGTTCAGCGCCGGCGGCACCAGGCCGACCCTAGATGCCGACGTGGCCGCGGCGCTGCTGCACCTAGCCGCAAAGAAAGGCCGTGCCAAAGAGCAGGAACACGGCCACCTCGTCCTGCCAGTCGGTCGGCTGGTGCAGGAAGTAGCGCAGGAAGACCGCGGCCGACAGGATGCCGGCCGCGCCCAGCAGCGCCAGCATGACGGCGACCAGGATGGCGCGGTTGATCCGGTCGAGGGCGCCGAGCAGCGGTGCCCGGGGTCCCGCATGCGGCGCTTCCGACTCGGGCCCGGCCTCCGGCAAGCCATGGCTCAGGCAAGCTTCTCGGCCAGGCCGATCAGGCGGGCACAGCGTTCGTTGCGCGCGGCATAATCCTTCCACGCGGTGGCGCGCGCGATGTCCTGCCATTTCTGCACCGTCGGCGCTGGCAGGTCGTAGGCCTTGGCGCCGGCCTTCTCGTAGACCCGGCCCAGGCTCTGGTCGTCGGCCCGCGCCGCGTCGAGCGCGAAGCCGTCGAGTTCGGCCCCCACCGTCCGCACGAGGTCCTGCAGGTCCTTGGGCAGGCTGTCGTGGATCTGCCGGGAGATGAGCAGCGGCTCCATCATGAACCAGTAGCTGCGGTCGCGCGCCGTCGTCACGTGCTTGGCGATCTCCTCGAGGCGGAACGAGATCAGGCTGGTCGAGGAGGTATACGCCGCGTCGAGCGCGCCGGTCTGCATGGCGGCATAGATCTCGTTGGACGGCAGCGAGACGACCGCGGCCCCGGCCTCCTTGAGCATCATGTCGAATTCGCGGCTGCCGCCGCGGATCTTCAGGCCGCGCGCGTCGGCCGGTTCGACGATGGCCTTGCTGCGCGAGGCCACGCCGCCGGCCTGCCAGACCCAGCTGAGCACGATGATGCCCTTGTCGGCGAGGATGTCGGCGAGTTCCTTGCCGACCGCGGCGTTCTTCCACTTGGCGCCCTGTTCGTAGGACGTGACGACGCCGGGCATCAGGCCGATGTTGACCTCGGGGACCTCGCCGCCGCCGTAGGACAGCGGCACCAGGGACAGGTCAAGCGCGCCCTTGCGCAGCGCACTGAACTGCACCATGGTTTTGACCAGCGACGAATTGGGGTAGACCGTGCACTTGAGCGCGCCGACGCTGCGCTTCTCGACCTCGGCGGCGAAGCGCCGGCAGAGCCGGTCGCGAAAGTCGCCCTCGGTGAGTGTCCCGCCGGGGTACTGGTGCGAGATCTTCAATTCCGTCGGGACGGCGGCGCGCGCGCCGCGCCCCACCATGG
>Ga0075030_100001211_pt1 | contig 23113 bp, 24 predicted proteins | sample LitLauG_LLR_2012_FD_71393 | JGI IMG/M metagenome (GOLD analysis project Ga0075030, IMG submission 71393) | Freshwater sediment microbial communities from Pennsylvania, USA - Little Laurel Run_MetaG_LLR_2012 | ecosystem: Environmental > Aquatic > Freshwater > Creek > Sediment | place: USA...
CCGGTGGTGGTGACCAGGATCTGCGCGGGCTCGATGCCCAGCTCCTCGGCCAGCAGGGCCCCGGGGTCGACGTAGTGCCAGCTCAGCGGGTTCGCCACCCGGAGCGACGCGGCCCGGGCCAGCAGGGCGCGCCCGGCAGGGGCGCCGCCGCCGGGACCCGCACCGTCGCAGTCCTCGACCGCGGCGGCCACGGCGTCGAGCATGAGGCCGAGCGGTTCCGGGCGGTCGGCCAGCGAGCCGTCCCCTTCGGTGTGGGGGCGGTTGGTCACCTGGCCGACTCCCACGACCACCGGGGTGGAGGGATCGATGGTCATCGGCGGCTCAGCCTACCGGGGGCCCGGAACGGGCCGATTCCCGCCCGGCGCACTCGGTACACTCGCACCATGCGCATCGCCGTGGGCTCGGACCACGCGGGCTACGCCCTCAAGTCGTTCCTGGCCGGCCACCTGGCCACCTCCGGGCACGAGATCCTCGACCTGGGGACCGACACAGCGGACGTCTCGGTGGACTACCCCCTCTACGGGCACGCCGTGGCCGAGGCCGTCGCCGCCGGGCGCGCCGACCGGGGCCTGTGCGTGTGCGGGACCGGCATCGGCATCGGGATCGCCGCCAACAAGGTGCCCGGGATCCGGGCCGCCGTCGTCCACGACTCGACCACGGCGAGGCTGGCGCGCCAGCACAACGACGCCAACGTGGTGTGCCTCGGCGAGCGGACGACCGGCCCGTCCGAGGCCATCGACGCCGTCGACACCTTCTTCAGCACCGAGTTCGAGGGCGGACGCCACCAGCGCCGCATCGACCAGATCTCCGGCTACGACGCCGGACCCGGCGCCGGCACGGCGCCCCGACCGTGACCGACCATCACCGAAAGGCAGCAGCCGACCCCATGAGCAGCCCCTCCCACGCCTCGCCCTTCGACCCGTGGCTCGCCGGCGACCCCGAGGTCCTGGAACTGCTGGGCGCCGAGGCCGAGCGCCAGGCCACCACCGTGCAGCTGATCGCCTCGGAGAACTTCACGTCCACCGCGGTGCTGGCCGCCACCGGCTCGGTGCTGACCAACAAGTACGCCGAGGGCTACCCCGGCCGCCGCTACTACGGCGGCAACCAGGTCGTCGACCGGGTCGAGGACCTGGCCCGGGACCGGCTGTGCGCCCTGTTCGGGGCCGAGCACGCCAACGTGCAGCCACATGCCGGGGCCAACGCCAACGTGGCCGCCTACATGGCGCTGCTGCAGCCCGGCGACACCGTGCTGGCCATGCGGCTCGACCACGGTGGTCACCTGACCCACGGCTCGCCGGCCAGCCTCACCTCGAAGGTGTGGAACTTCGTCTCCTACGGCGTGTCCCCGGCCACCGACGACCCGGACAAGCCGGGGGAGACCATCGACTTCGACCAGGTGGCCGACCTGGCCCGCACCCACCGCCCCGCCCTGATCGTGGCCGGCTCCACCGCCTACTCCCGGATCATCGACCCGCTCCCGTTCCGCGAGATCGCCGACTCGGTCGGCGCCCGGTTCATGTTCGACGCGGCCCACCCGGCGGGACTGATCGCCGGGGGGGTGCACCCGTCGCCGGTAGGGGTGGCCGACGTGGTCACCTTCACGACCCACAAGACGCTGCGCGGCCCGCGCGGCGGTGCCATCCTGTGCTCGGCCGACCTGGCCAAGGCCATCGACAGTGCCGTGTTCCCGGGTCTGCAGGGCGGTCCGCTCGAGAACGTCATCGCCGGCAAGGCGGTGGCCTTCGCCGAGGCCGCCCGTCCCGAGTTCCGGTCGTACGCGGCCCAGGTGGTGGCCAATGCCAAGGCTCTGGCCGAGGCGGTGGCGGCCGAGGGGATCCGGCTGGTGTCGGGCGGCACCGAGAACCATCAGGTCCTGTGCGACCTGCGCTCGTTCGACGCCGAGTTGACCGGCAAGGAGGCCCAGGAGGTCCTCGACCGGGCCGGCATCACCTGCAACCGCAACACCATCCCCGACGACCCCCGGTCGCCGTTCGTCACCTCGGGCCTGCGCCTCGGGTCCGCCGCCCAGACCACGGTCGGGATGGGGACCGGGGAGATGTCCCGCATCGGCGCGCTCATCGGCCGGACGCTGCGTGAGCGCGACGACGACGCCGCCATCGCCGCCGTCCGGGCCGAGGTGCGCGAGCTCTGCCTCGGGTTCCCGCCCTACCCGGACCTGGCCGGGGCGTGACGCAGGGACGGGCCGCCGACGGCACCGCCCCGGTGCGCCGGGCGTGCCACCCGGGATGACCCGATGAGCTCGGTCGTCCCGCTCAACTGGTACGCGGTGCTGCTGGTGGTGGCGGCCGTGGCCACGTGGGCGCTGACCTTCCCCGCCCGTCGCATCGCCGTGCAGATCGGCTACGTGGCGCAGCCCGACGCCCGCAAGGTCCACCAGCGGGTCACCCCGCAGTCGGGGGGCGTCGCCATGTTCCTCGGGATGCTGGTGGCGTGGGCGGTGGCCGCCTCGATCCCGGCGCTCGCCCCGCTCTTCCGGGGCACGTCGGAGCCGCTCGGCCTGCTGCTCGGGGCGGCCGCCATCTTCGTCGTGGGACTGATCGACGACTTCCGGGACATGTCGGCACCGGCCAAGGTGGCCGGCCAGGTCCTGGCGGCCGCCATCCTCTACTTCATGGGGGTCACGTGGTTCCAGTTCAAGGTCCCGCTGGCCGGCCTCGTCCAGCTGTCCCCGGAGTGGACCCCGCTGCTCACCGCGCTGTGGGTGATCGCCATCACCAACGCCGTGAACCTCATCGACGGGCTCGACGGCCTGGCCGCCGGGGTGGTGGCCATCGCCTCGGGGGCGCTGGCCGTCTACGGCCTCCACCTCCAGCACCTCGGCAACCTGCCCGTCGACAACATCGGACCGCTGATCGCCGTCGTGACCTGCGGCATCTGCCTCGGCTTCCTGCCCCACAACTTCCATCCGGCGAAGATCTTCATGGGCGACGCCGGGGCGCTGCTGCTCGGACTGCTGATGGCGGCGTCCACCATGCTGATCGGCGGGCGGTCCGCCGGAGCGGTGGGCGGGGTGGCGGCGCGCAGCGGACAGACCTACTTCTTCTTCGCACCCCTGTTCATCCCCTTCTTCATCCTCGGGGTGCCGATCGTGGACATGTCGTTCGCCTTCATCCGCCGGACGGCCAACCGCACCGGGTTCTCCACCCCGGACAAGAACCACCTGCACCACCGGCTGCTCCGCCTCGGGCACGGCCACCGGCGCAGCGTCCTCATCCTGTGGGCCTGGACGGTGCTGCTGTCGGGCCTGGTGCTCTTCCCCCTCTACGTCTCGAGCGTGAACGCGTTCATCCCCTTCGGCGCCCTGGCCCTCGGGGTGATCCTCTACACCCTGTTCCACCCGTCGCTCCGGCGAAACGCCGAGGCCGACGAGGCGCCGGACGGGGACCCGGCCGGAGTACCGCCGGTCGGGGACGGCTCCGTAGGCGGCCGCACCGCCGCCGCGGCCACCGTTTCCGACCCGTGAACAGCGTGTTTCCGGCGTTTTGCCGCAGCCGGGGGAATGGTGCGATGATGCGCCACGTGAATTGCAGGCTCTCCACCCCTGTCGAGGGGTTCGCCCTGATGGGCCGCGCCATGGGCCTGCGCACCCTCGTACCCGCCCGCCGGACGACGCACCGCTCGTCCCCTGCGTGACCTCGGAACCCTCTCGTGACGCCCTTCGACCCCACAACGCCTGACGCGGCCCGGACCGGACATGGAACCACCCGACCGTCCCACCGCTGCGGACGACCCGAAGCCGGGAGCGGAGCCAGACGGCGACGCCGCCCAGGGGCTGGGTCCGGGGGCGACAGCCTTCCTCGGCCTCGGGATCTCCATCGGGTTGTCCCTCGCGATCCTGGTGGGCGGCGGCGTGGCCCTCGACGCCTGGCTGCACTGGTCGCCGTACGGCCTGCTGGTGGGCCTGGCGCTCGGCGTGCTCATGGCGGTGCTGATGGTCGTGGCCACCGTGCGCAAGTACCTGTGAGCGGAACCGTCGGACGGGTGGCGTAGCCGTGTTCGCACACTTCGAGCTGCCCGACATCGGCGAGGTGTCCCGCCGCACCGTGGCGGCCTCGCTGGTGGTCGGCGTCGCCTCCCTGGTGGCGGCGTTCGCCTTCGGCTACCTGTGGGTAGGCGTCGGGGCGTGCATCGGGCTGGCACTGGGCACCGTCAACTACCGGATGGTCGGCGTGTCGGTCGACAAGGTCGCGGCCACCGGCACCGACAACCCGAAGCGCCCGCTGGCCGCCAACACCATGGGCCGGCTGGCCGTCGTCACCGTCATCGCCCTCGGGCTGGCGTTCCTCAACAAGGGCCTCGGCTTCGGCACCCTGGCCGGCCTGGCCGTGTTCCAATTCCTCCTGATCTTCAACGTGGCCCGCTCGATGGCGAAGGCGGGCCCGCCGCCCGAGGACGACGAGCTGCTCGACGGCCCCGTCATCGAGAGCAACGTCGTCGCCGGGCGCGTGCTCGACGGCCCCATCGTCGACAGCAACTCGGTGGACGTGTCGCCCGCCGCCGGCGACGTCCGCGACGACACCCGTGGAGGTGCCTGACAGCATGGGATCCGGAAGCCTGCTCACCCCGATGCTCGGGATCGACATCTCGGTCGGTGACCACGTCCAGCGCAAGATCGGCCCGCTCACGATCAACGTGGACATCGTCTGGGCCACGCTGATCGCCGGCGCCATCGTGATCACACTCGGACTGATCCTGCGGGCGAAGGCGACGAGCGGTGTGCCCGGCAAGTTCCAGCTCCTGTGGGAGCTGGCGGTCGGCGCGGTCAAGACCCAGGTCGACGACTCGATCGGTCCCCGGGGCAAGAACGTCATCCCGCTGGCCCTGACCCTGTTCATCTTCATCTTCACCTGCAACCTCTTCGAGGTCGTGGGCATCGGGTCCAAGCTCGACGTGCTGCCCGCCCCCACCAGTGACATCAACCTGCCGCTGGCCATGGCCCTCTACGTCATCGTCCTGGTGCACCGGGCCGCCATCAAGAACCGGGGCACGGCCGGCTACTTCAAGCACTACGTGTCGCAGCCGTTCTCCCCCAAGCTGGCGCCGGTCAACCTGTTCATGAACGTGATCGAGGAGCTGGTCAAGCCGGTGACCCTCACCCTCCGTCTGTTCGGGAACCTGTTCGCCGGTGGGCTGATGCTGTCGCTGCTGGCCGCGCTGGTGATCTGGAAGCTCGGCCCGGTGCCGATCGGCGGCATCCTGTCGGTCCCCTTCACCCTCCTGTGGAAGACCTTCGACATGGCCATCGGTGCCATCCAGGCCTTCATCTTCGCCCTCCTCACCATCCTCTACTTCGACACCGCAATGGCCCAGGACGAGGCCCACTGACGCCGCCCGCCGGCACCGCAGCACCGTAGATCTCACCAAACCTCAACTAACAACAAGGAGCAGTTCCCATGGCAGATGCGAACCTGGTCAGCGCGATCAAGACCGCCGGCGGCCTCGTCGGCGCCGGCCTCGCCCTCGGCGGAGGCGCCGTCGGCGCGTCCATCGGTGACGGCCTGGCCGGTAGCCAGACGATCGCCGGTGTGGCCCGGAACCCCGAGGCACAGGGCCGTCTGACCACGCTGATGTTCCTGACCGTCGGCCTCTGCGAGGCGGCCTACTTCATCAACCTGGTCTTCGCCGCCCTCTTCATCTTCTCGCTGGGCAAGTAGTCCCTCCGCCCGGGCGACCGCCCGACGGGCCCTCGGGCCGGTCGGGACCGGCCCGACCCGGGTGGACCCCGACCGTCTGACCAAGGATGACGACCATGCCAATCGCCAGCAACTTCCTCGTCCCGAACGGGACGTTCATCGTGGTCCTGATCGCGTTCATCCTCGTGGTGACCGTGATCAGCAAGTACGTGCTGCCCCCGCTCAACAAGGTGCTCTCGGAGCGCCAGGAGCAGATCCGCGGGGAGCTCGAGGCCGCCGACAAGGCCAAGTCCGATGCCGAGGAGGCCGACGCCGAGCGTCGGGCCGCCCTCGAGCAGGCGCGTGCCCAGGCGCGGGACATCGTCTCGCAGGCCCAGACGACGGCCGACCAGATCGTCGTGGCCGCCACCGCCGAGGGCCAGGGCATCCACGACCGCATCGTCGCGTCGGCCGAGGCCGAGGTCGTCGTGGCCCGCCAGGCCGCGGTGGAAGAGGTCACCGCCCGGGTGGGCGAGATCGTGCTGGCCGCGGCCGAGCGCGTGGTGGGCCGCGAGATCAAGGCCGCCGACCACCAGGACCTCATCAACGAGGCCATCGCCGCCGTGCGTGCCGAGGGAACCGGCGCCGCAGCGGTCGCCGGAGGCGCCCGGTGAATCCTGCCCTCCAGGGCTACCTGGTCGCGATGGAGGAGTCGCTCGCCGACGTCGGCGGTCTGGCCGACGCCGGAGCGCAGCTGCACTCGGTGGCCGACCTCGTCGAGGGCGCCAACGCCCTCCTCCTCGCCGTCAACGACGGCTCGGTGCCGGTCGCCTCGCGTCGCGCCCTGCTGGAGACGCTGCTGACCGGCAAGGTCCGGCCCGAGGTGGTCCGACTCGTGCACCAGGCCGTCACCGTGGTGCCGGCCGGCGAGGTCGTCTCCTCGTTCCGGTGGATGGGAACCCGCCTGGAGCACCTCGCCGCCCGCCCGGCGGCCACCGCCGCCGAGCCGTTCGACGAGGAGGTCCTCGGCCGCCTCGGCTCGCGCAACCGGGTGTCCGGCTACGCCGCCGCCGTCTTCGAGTCGCTCACGACGGCCGACCTCGAGGAGATCGAGGACCAGCTCTTCCGGTTCGCCCGCACGGTGGAGGCCGACCGGCCGCTCCGCCACGCGCTGGGTGACCGCGACCTCCCCGTGGTGGTCCGCCAGGAGGTCATCGCCAAGCTGCTCGAGGGCAAGGCCCTTCCTGCCACCGTGCGCCTGGCCAGGTACGCCGCACGCGGCGGGCGGGCACGCGACATCGTCTCGACCCTCGACGCACTGGTCGACGACGCGGCCAGGGCCCGTGGCTGGCGCGTGGCCAAGGTGCATGCCGCCTCGGCCGTCGACGACGTCCAGCAGCAGGACCTGAGCCAGGCGCTCGCCCTGCTCACCGGCAACCCGGTCGACCTCCAGGTGACCGTCGAGCCCGATCTGCTCGGCGGCGTGGTGGTCCAGGTCGGCGACCTGCTGGTGGACTCGAGCACGCGTCACCGCCTCGACGAGCTGAAGGAACACGTCCTCGCCTCCGAGGAGGCCTACAGGATTCCAGGAACCCCAACACGAAGGGAAGCAACCGATGGCTGAGTTGACCATCAACGCCGACGAGATCACCGCTGCGCTCAAGCAGTACGTCGACGACTACACGCCCGAGGTCGGGACCGAGCAGGTCGGCCGCATCGTCGAGGTCGGCGACGGCATCGCCCGCATCACCGGGCTGCCCGGCTGCGCCGTCAACGAGATCCTGGAGTTCGCCGACGGGACCGAGGGCCTCGCCCTCAACCTCGACGAGGAGACCATCGGTGCCGTCATCCTGGGCGAGGACACCGGCCTCGAGGAGGAGCAGCTGGTCAAGGCGACCGGCCGCATCCTCTCGGTGCGGGTGGGAGACGCCCTGCTCGGCCGCGTGGTCAACGCCCTGGGCGAGCCGCTCGACGGCAAGGGGCCCATCGCCACCACCGAGGTCCGGCGCCTCGAGGTCCAGGCGCCCGGCATCGTCCGGCGCCAGCCCGTGTCCGAGCCGCTCCAGACCGGCATCAAGGCCATCGACGCCATGACGCCGATCGGCCGGGGCCAGCGCGAGCTGATCATCGGCGACCGCAAGACCGGCAAGACGACGGTCGCCATCGACACCATCCTCAACCAGAAGGGCCTGGGGGTGAAGTGCATCTACGTCGCCATCGGCCAGAAGGAGTCCTCGGTCGCCCAGACCGTCGCCACCCTGGAGCGCTACGGGGCCCTGGAGTACACCGTCGTGGTGCTGGCCGGCGCCGCCGACCCCGCCCCCTTCAAGTACCTCGCCCCCTACGCCGGCTGCGCCATGGGCCAGCACTGGATGGACAACGGCGAGCACGCCCTCATCGTCTACGACGACCTGTCCAAGCAGGCCGAGGCCTACCGTCAGATGTCGCTGCTGCTGCGCCGCCCGCCGGGCCGCGAGGCGTACCCGGGCGACGTGTTCTACCTGCACAGCCGGCTCCTCGAGCGTGCGGCCAAGCTGTCCGACGACGCCGGCGGCGGGTCGCTGACGGCACTCCCGATCATCGAGACGAAGGCCGGTGACGTCTCGGCGTACATTCCGACCAACGTGATCTCGATCACCGACGGCCAGGTCTTCCTCGAGTCCGAGCTCTTCTACGCCGGCGTCCGCCCCGCCATCAACGTGGGCATCTCGGTCAGCCGGGTCGGGAGCTCGGCCCAGATCAAGGCCATGAAGGCCGTGTCGGGCACCTTGAAGCTCGACCTCGCCCAGTTCCGCGAGCTCGAGGCCTTCGCCACCTTCGGTTCCGAGCTCGACAAGGTCTCCCAGGCCCAGCTCGACCGGGGCTACCGCCTGACCGAGCTCCTGAAGCAGGGGCTCAACCAGCCGGTGCCGGTGGAGGAGCAGGTCCTGGTCATCTTCGCCGGTTCCGAGGGGTACGTGGACGGGATCCCGGTGTCCGAGGTGCAGCGCTACGAGGCCGAGGTCCGCGCCTACTTCCGGGCCAACCACGCCGACATCCTCGACGGCATCCGCACCTCGGGGAAGCTGCCCGAGGGCGACGTGCTGGCCGACGCGCTCCGGTCGTTCACCGAGACGTTCGATATCGGGAAGGTCGACTGACCGATGGCAGGTGGCCAGGAGCGCATCCTCCGTCGACGGATCAAGAGCATCAAGTCGACGCAGAAGATCACCAAGGCGATGGAGCTCATCGCCGCGTCGCAGATCGTGCGCGCCCAGGGACGCATCGCCGCGGCCCGGCCCTACCAGGAGGGCATGGCCCGCATCGTCCTGGAGACCGCCCTCGGCGACCCGGCCGCCGCCGGTCGGCTGCTCGGCACCCCCGAGGACGTCGAGCGGGTGCTCGTACTCAGCATCGTGGCCGACCGGGGTCTGTGCGGCGGCTACAACACGTCCGTCTTCCGGGCCACCGAGCGCCTCCTGGCCTCGTTGGAGTCGGACGGCGTGGAGACCAGGCTGGTCACCGTGGGCAAGAAGGCCCAGGGCTACTTCCGCTTCCGGGGCCAGGCCGTCGAGGTGTCGTTCCTCGGCATGAGCGAGCGGCCGAGCTTCGTCAACGCCCGTGAGGTGGCCGCCGCCGCCGTCACCCCGTTCGTGAACGGCGAGGTGGACCAGGTGATGGTCATCTCCACCCGGTTCATCAGCGCCGGGAGCCAGCGGGTGGACGTACGCCAGCTGCTTCCCCTGGTCGACCCGCGTGACGCCGAGCAGAAGGCCGGCCACGAGCACGAGATCGCCGAGAGCCGGAACGTCGCCCCCCACGACGTGGACGTCCGCCACGGCTACACCGAGTTCGAGCCCGACGCCGCGCTCCTCCTGGCCGACCTCGCCCCCCGGGCCGCCGAGACCCAGATCTTCGCCGCACTGCTCGAGGCCTCGGCCTCGGAGCTGACCGCCCGCCAGCGGGCCATGGCGGCCGCCACCGAAAACGCCGGCGAGCTCATCAAGAAGTACTCGCGGATCATGAACCGGGCCCGCCAGGACACCATCACCACCGAGATCATGGAGATCGTGGGCGGCGCCGAGGCCCTCCGGGCCGGCTCCGAGGGTGACGAGGGCGGCATCGTGATCGAAACGAGGATCTGACCGGTGCCCACCTTCCACGCCACGACCGCACGACCCACCACGACCGACACCACAGCAGCTGACGACATCAAGGGAGCCCGACGCTCATGACCACCACCGCCCCCCAGCCGACCGGACCTACGACCCTGGCCTCCGGCCGCGTCGTCGCCATCGCCGGGCCCGTCATCGACGTGGAGTTCCCGCCCCACGCCCTTCCCGAGATCAACGGTGCCGTCGAGGTCGACGTGGTCCTCGAGGGTGTGCCCGAGACCATCACCGCCGAGGTCGCCCAGCAGATCGGCGACGGCCGGGTGCGCTGCATCTGCCTCAAGGCCACCGACGGCCTGACCCGTGGCGCCGAGGTGCGCAACCTCGGCCACGGCCTGCAGGTGCCGGTGGGGGACGCCGTGCTCGGCCACGTGTTCAACGTGCTGGGCCAGCCGCTCGACACCGACGACATCGGTGCCGTCGAGGACCACTGGGACATCCACCGCCAGGCCCCCGACTTCGACACCCTCGAGCCCCGGGCGCTCATGTTCGAGACCGGCATCAAGGTCATCGACCTGCTCGAGCCCTACGTGCAGGGTGGCAAGATCGGCCTCTTCGGCGGCGCCGGCGTGGGCAAGACCGTGCTCATCCAGGAGATGATCAACCGGGTGGCCACCAACCACGGTGGTGTGTCGGTCTTCGCCGGCGTGGGCGAGCGCACCCGTGAGGGCACCGACCTGTGGCTGGAGATGCAGGAGTCGGGCGTCATCGAGAAGGCCGCCCTCGTCTACGGGCAGATGGACGAGCCCCCGGGGGTCCGCCTGCGGGTCGCCCTGGCCGCCCTGACGATGGCCGAGTACTTCCGGGACGTGAAGAACCAGGACGTGCTCCTGTTCGTGGACAACATCTTCCGCTTCGTCCAGGCCGGCTCCGAGGTCTCGACCCTGCTCGGCCGCATGCCGTCGGCCGTGGGCTACCAGCCCACCCTGGCCGACGAGATGGGCCAGCTCCAGGAGCGGATCACCTCGACCCGGGGCCGTTCGATCACGTCGCTCCAGGCCGTCTACGTGCCCGCCGACGACTACACCGACCCGGCGCCGTTCACCACCTTCACCCACCTCGACGCCACCACCGAGCTGTCCCGTGACATCGCCTCGCTGGGCATCTACCCGGCGGTGGACCCGCTGTCGTCGACCTCGAACATCCTCGCCCCCGAGATCGTGGGCGAGCGTCACTACAACGTGGCGCGTCGGGTCCAGGGTGTGCTCCAGCGGTACAAGGAGCTCCAGGACATCATCGCCATCCTCGGCCTCGACGAGCTGTCGGAGGAGGACCGGGTCACCGTGGCCCGGGCCCGCAAGGTCCAGCGCTTCCTGTCGCAGCCGTTCAACGTCGGCGAGGTCTTCACCGGCCTGAAGGGCGTGACCGTGCCCGTCGAGGAGACGGTCGAGTCGTTCGAGGCCCTCGTCAACGGTGACCTCGACGAGGTGCCCGAGCAGGCGTTCTTCAACGTCGGCGGAGCCGAGTCGGTGCTGGCCAAGGCACACGACCTCGCGAACAGCTGATCGGGAGCACCGACCATGGCCGACGACTCCCTCTTCCAGATCAACCTCGTCACCCCCGAGCGCATCCTGCTCACGGGGATGGCCTCCGAGGTGATGCTCCGCACCGGTGAGGGCGACGCCACCTTCCTGGCGGGCCACACCCCGCTGGTGGGATCGGTCAAGCCCGGGGTGGTCCGGGTCGTCCAGGCCGAGGGCGAGGAGGTCCGGGTGGCCGTCCACGGCGGCTTCACCCAGGTCGAGCAGAACGTGCCCCTGCCGGGCGAGGACGAGGACGGCGCCACGACCTCACGGGTGACCCTGCTGCTCGGTGTGGCCGAGCTGGCCACCGAGATCGACACCGAGCGCGCCCGCGTGGCGCTCGACGCGGCCGAGGCCCGGGTGGCCGAGCTGGCCGGGACGGGCAAGACCCTCGCCGAGGGCGAGGAGGCCGACCCCGAGCTGGTGGAGGCCGAGGCGGCCGTGCTGCGGGCCCAGGTGCGCCTCCAGGCGGTCGACGCGGCGGCCGCCACCGTCAACGGCTGACCGGACCGAGGGCGGCCGGGCAGGCCCCGGCCTCAGGCGAGATCGGCCCGGAACAGCTCGACCAGCAGGAAGGCCCCCGGGACGGTCGGCGTCCAGTAGGTCACGAGTCGGTGGAAGAGTCCGGCCAGGATGGCCTGGTCGTGGTGGATCCCCTTGGCGGCCAGTCCGGCAGCCGACCGTCTCCAGCTCCCCGGCGGCACTGACCACCCCGCAGGTCGGCTCAGCCGAATTCGATGGCGCTGTACTCCGACAGCTTGTGCAGCGGGTGGCGGGCGTCGATGAGCCGCACCGTGCCCGACTTGGACCGCATGACCAGCGACTGGGTGTTGGCCCCGAACTCGTCGTAGCGGACGCCCTGGAGCAGCTCGCCGTCGGTGATCCCGGTCGCGGCGAAGAAGCAGTTGTCGCCCCGCACCAGGTCGTCGGTGGTGAGCACGGCGTCGAGGTCGTAGCCGAGGTCGAGGGCGGCGTTCCGTTCGCCCTCGTCGCGGGGGTAGAGGCGTCCCTGGATCTCGCCGCCCATCGACTTGAGCGCCGCCGCGGCGATCACACCCTCGGGGGTGCCACCCACGCCGACCAGCAGGTCGACCCCGGTGTCGGGCCACGAGGTGGCGATGGCGCCGGCGACGTCCCCGTCGGTGATCAGCCGGATCCGGGCCCCTGTGCTGCGCACCTCGGCGATGAGCTCCTCGTGGCGGGGACGGTCGAGGATGACCACGGTGAGGTCGCGCACCGAGGTGCCCTTGGCCTTGGCCACGGCGTCGAGGTTCTCCCGGATGGGCCGGGTGATGTCGATGGCGCCCACCGCCCGGGGGCCGACCGCGAGCTTCTCCATGTACACGCACGGGCCCGGGTCGAACATGGTGCCCTCCTCGGACACCGCGATCACGGCGAGCGCCCCACCGCGCCCGAGGGCGGTCGAGGTGGTGCCGTCGATCGGGTCGACGGCGATGTCTGCCTTCGGGGGCGTGCCGTCGCCGATCCGCTCGCCGTTGAACAGCATCGGGGCCTCGTCCTTCTCCCCTTCGCCGATGATGACCACGCCGTCCATGGCGATCGACGAGAGCACGATCCGCATGGCATTGACGGCGGCACCGTCCGCGCCGTTCTTGTCGCCGCGGCCCATCCACCGGGACGCCGCCAGGGCGGACGCCTCGGTGACCCGGACGAGCTCCATGGCGAGATTGCGGTCAGGGGCCTGAGTGATGACGTTCACGGGCACCGACGATAGTGGCTCCCACCAGGTAGGGCCGTCGACGACGTGCTCCCGCCTCTCCTCGGCGACCGATTTACTCCGTATGCTGGCGCGATGGGTGACGTACCGGCCGCGGCCGGATTCGAGGCGTGGAGGGCCGCCTACGAGGCGGCGGCACTGCGGGACGCCGACTTCGAGACCATGTCCGGGGTGCCGCTCGAGCCGGTGTACGGCCCCGGCGGCGAGCCCCCGGCCGGGGTGGGCGAGCCCCCGGCCGAGGTGGGATGGCCGGGCCAGTTCCCCTACACCCGGGGACCGTACGCCTCGATGTACCGATCCAAGCTGTGGACGATGCGGATGTTCGCCGGGTTCGGCACCGCCGAGGACACCAACCTCCGCTTCCGCGACCTCCTGGCGGCCGGTGGGGACGGGCTGTCGGTGGCGTACGACCTCCCCACGCTGATGGGCCGGGACTCCGACGACCCGATGTGCGAGGGGGAGGTGGGCAGGTGCGGGGTGGCGGTCGATACCCTGGCCGATACCGAGGACCTGTTCGCGGGCATCGACCTGGCCGCCACCACCACGTCCATGACCATCAACTCGCCGGCGCCGATGTGCTTCGCCATGTACGTGGCGGCCGCCGAGGCCGCCGGCACCGAGCGACGACGTCTGGGTGGCACGCTCCAGAACGACATGTTGAAGGAGTACCAGGCCCAGAAGGAGTACATCTTCCCGCCCCGTCCGTCGCTGCGCCTGGTGACCGACGTGATCCGGTACACCGCCGCCGAGATGCCCCGCTTCCACCCGGTGTCGGTCTCGGGCTACCACATCCGCGAGGCGGGCTCCACGGCCGCCGACGAGCTCGCCTTCACCCTGGCCAACGGCTTCGCCTACGTGGAGGCCGCCCGGGCGGCCGGCCTGGCCGTCGACGAATTCGCCCCCCGCCTGTCCTTCTTCTTCAACGCCCACCTGGACTTCTTCGAGGAGATCGCCAAGTACCGGGCGGCCCGCCGCATCTGGGCCCGCTGGATGCGCGACCGCTACGGGGCCACCGACCCGCGCTCGATGACCCTGCGCTTCCACACCCAGACGGCCGGTGCCTCGCTGACCGCCCAGCAGCCCGAGCTCAACATCGTGCGCACCGCCATCGAGGCGTTGGCCGGCGTCCTCGGGGGCACCCAGTCGCTCCACACCAATTCGATGGACGAGGTGCTGGCCCTGCCCACCGACAAGGCCGCCCGCATCGCCCTGCGCACCCAGCAGGTGATCGCCGCGGAGACGGGGGTCACCAACGTGGCCGACCCCCTCGGGGGCTCGTGGTTCGTGGAGTCGCTGACCGATCAGCTCGAGGAGCGGGCCGAGGTGGTCTTCGCCCACCTCGACGCCCTGGGCGCCGGCTCGATGCTCGACGGGGTGGTGGCGGGCATCGAGTCCAACTGGTTCCAGGGCGAGATCGCGGACGCCGCCTACCGGTTCCAGCGCAAGGTCTCCGCCGACCGGATGATCGTCGTGGGGGTCAACGGGTTCACCGGGGGCAACGAGGACGGGGTGCTGCCCATCCTGTCCATCGGCCCCGAGGTCGAGGAGGCCCAGCGCAAGCGCCTGGCCGAGGTGAAGCTGGCCAGGTCGGACGCTGCGGTGGGGGAGGCCCTGGCCCGCCTGGCCGCCGATGCCGGGCACGCCGAGGTCAACCTCATGCCGGCCATCTTCGATGCCGTGCGGGCCTACGCCACCGTGGGCGAGATGATCAACACCCTGGCCGGCGTCTTCGGCCGCTGGGAGGAGACCGCCGTCATCTGAGCGTCCGACGGAACCGTGGCCCCTGCGCGCGGGGTTCACGGGACCGGGTGCCGGCTGCGGCCATACTGGTGCGGTGGATCGCATCGTCGTCAACCCCAGTGGACCGCTCACCGGATCGGTGCGGGCCGGCGGGGCCAAGAACTCGGTGCTCAAGCTCATGGCGGCCTGCCTCCTGGCGGAGGGGCGCCACGTCCTGACGAACGTGCCCCGGATCAGCGACGTCGACATCATGGCGGAGGTCCTGGAGGCCATGGGGGCGACCGTCACCCGTGGCGGGCGCCCCGACGAGCTGGTGGTGACCACACCGGCCGACATCACGCCGGAGGCCCCCTACGAGCTGGTGGAGAAGATGCGCGCCTCGGTGGTGGTCCTCGGTCCGCTGCTGGCCCGGTGCGGATGGGCCCGGGTCTCGATGCCCGGCGGCGACGACTTCGGGCCCCGCCCGATCGACATGCACCTGCGGGCGCTCGAGTCCCTGGGGGCCGAGTTCACCTCCTCCCACGGGAACGTGGAGGGCCGGGTGGCCTCGTCGGTCTCCGGCGAGCCCCGGCTGGTGGGGAACCGGGTCGTGCTCGAGTACCCGAGCCACACCGGGACCGACAACGTGCTCATGGCGTCGGTGCTGGCCAAGGGGACGACGGTCATCGAGAACGCCGCCCGCGAGCCCGAGGTGAGCGACCTGGCCGACTTCCTCAACGCCATGGGTGCCCGGATCACCGGTGCGGGCACCTCGCGCATCGAGGTGGAGGGCGTCGACCGGCTGGAGCCGGCGACCCATGCGGTGATCCCCGACCGGCTGGTCGTGGCCACCTTCCTGGTGGCGGCCGGATTGACCGGTGGCGACGTCACCGTCGAGGACGGGCGTCCCGAGCACATGGACATGCTCCTCCGGAAGCTGACCGCCACCGGCATGGAGCTCACCCTCGTGCCCGAGGGGCTCCGGGCGTCCGCCGCCGGGGTGGGTCGGCTGCACTCCACCGACGTCGCCACCCTGCCGTACCCGGGGTTCGCCACCGACTACAAGCCGCTGTTCGTGACCCTCCTGACGGTCACCGAGGGGGTGGGGATCGTCACCGAGAACCTCTTCTTCGGCAGGTTCCGCTACGTCGAGGAGCTCCGCCGGATGGGCGCCGACATCCGGACCGAGGGCCACCACGCCGTGGTGCGGGGTGTCGGACGGCTGTCGGGGGCCAAGGTCCGGGCCTTCGACGTGCGGGCGGGCGCCGCACTGGTGCTCGCCGGCCTGGTGGCCGACGGCGAGACGGTGATCAGCGACGCCCACCACGTCGACCGGGGGTACGAGGACCTCGACGGCAAGCTGGCCTCGCTCGGGGCCAGCGTGGTCCGGGCCTGACGGCTCCGTCCCCACCCGGATACGCTCCTTCCTCCATGGCCGTCTCCCGCACCAGCGACCCCGCGTCCCTGTTCGACGCCGCCCGGTCCGGCGACCGGGTGGCCCTGCCGCGACTCCTGTCGTTGGTGGAACGGGGTGGCGACGGGGCCCGGGCCGTCGCCGAGATCGCCTACCGGTCACCCGGGCAGGCCTACACGGTCGGGATCACCGGGGCCCCGGGGGCCGGGAAGTCGACACTCACCGACCAGCTCATCAACCGGGCACGTGACCGGGGCATCGACGGCAGCGACCAGGTGGCCGTGCTGGCCATCGACCCGTCGTCGCCGTTCTCCGGCGGGGCCATCCTGGGCGACCGGGTGCGCATGCAGAACCACGCGCTCGACGACAAGGTCTTCATCCGCTCGATGGCCACCCGTGGCCACCTGGGGGGACTGGCCGTGGCCGTGCCCGACGCCGTCCGGGTGCTCTCGGCGGTGGGTGTGCCGGTGGTCCTGCTCGAGACGGTCGGGGTGGGTCAGCAGGAGGTCGCCGTGGCCGCCGCCACCGACACCACCATCGTGGTGGTGAACCCGGGCTGGGGTGACGCCATCCAGGCCAACAAGGCCGGCCTCCTCGAGATCGCCGACCTGTTCGTGATCAACAAGTCGGACCGACCCGGGGCACGCGAGACCCGCCGGGACCTCGAGCTGATGCTCGACCTCACCCAGCTGGGCGACTGGCGGCCGCCCATCGTCGACACGGTCGCCTCGTCGGGCGATGGGGTCGACGACCTGTGGACCGCCATCTGCTCCCACCGCGACCATCTGGCGTCCACCGGAGACCTCGAGCGATTCCGGCGGGATCGGCTCGCCCGCGAATTCCACCAGATCCTGCTGGCCCGGGTCGAGCACCAGCTCGACGAGCTGATGGCCGCCGACCGGTTCGCCGGTGTCGTGGCCGACATGTCGGCGGGCACCCTCGACCCCTACGAAGCGGCCGACCGCCTGTTGACGGGGCTCCTGCCCGACGCGTGAACGGTCCCGGCCGGCCCGGCACCGCCGTCGTCCACGTGCACGGGCCGACGCCGGCGACCGCCGCCGCAGGGCCCGGGTGCCGGTCGGATAGCGTGCGCAGATGACCGCCGCCCCGACCACGCCGCCCGGCCCGCTGCCGTCCCCGGCCGAGGACCCCCTGTGGTTCCAGCGGGCCGTGTTCTACGAGGTGTTCATCCGGGGGTTCTACGACGGCAACGACGACGGGGTGGGCGACATCCCGGGACTCATCGCCAAGCTCGACTACCTGCAGTGGCTGGGGGTCGACTGCCTGTGGCTGCTCCCGTTCTACCCCTCGCCGCTGCGCGACGGCGGCTACGACATCAGCGACTACTTCAGCGTGCACCCCGAGTCGGGCACCGTCGACGACGTCCGCACCCTGCTGACCGAGGCCCACGCCCGCGGCATCCGGGTCATCGCCGATCTGGTCATCAACCACACCTCGGACCAGCACCCGTGGTTCCTCGAGTCGCGCCAGGGCCGCGACAACCCGAAGGCCGACTGGTACGTGTGGAACGACGACGACCAGCGCTGGCCGGAGGCCCGCATCGTCTTCATCGACGTGGAGCGGTCGAACTGGGCCTGGGACCCCGAGCGCGGGCAGTACTACTGGCACCGCTTCTACTCCCACCAGCCCGACCTCAACTACGAGAACCCCGACGTCGCCGACGCCATGCTGGAGGTGGTGCGCTTCTGGCTCGACCTCGGCCTCGACGGCTTCCGTCTCGACGCGGTCCCCTACCTGTACCAGCGCGACGGCACCGACGGCGAAAACCTGCCAGAGACCCACGCCTTCATCAAGCGGGTGCGGGCCGAGCTCGACTCCGCCTACCCGGGCCGGATCCTGCTGGCCGAGGCCAACGGATGGCCCACGGACGTCGCCGACTACTTCGGCGAGGATGACGAGTGCCACCTCTGCTTCAACTTCCCCCTGATGCCTCGGCTCTTCCTGGCGGTGCGCCGCGAGCAGTCGTACCCGATCACCGAGATCCTCTCCCAGACCCCCGACGCCCCGCCCGGTGCACAGTGGGCGATCTTCTTGCGCAACCATGACGAGCTCACGCTCGAGATGGTGACCGAGGAGGAGCGCGACTTCCTGTTCGCCGAGTACGCCAAGGACCCCCGGATGAAGCGCCACATGGGGATCGGACGCCGCCTGGCCCCGTTGCTCGACCGGGACCGCCGGCTGTCGGAGCTGCTGTACTCGCTCCTGTTCACCCTGCGTGGGAGTCCGGTCCTCTACTACGGCGACGAGGTGCAGATGGGGGACAACCTCTATCTGGGTGACCGCGACTCGGTGCGCACGCCGATGCAGTGGTCGCCCGACCGCAACGGTGGGTTCAGCCGCGCCGACTTCGCCCAGCTGTACCTGCCTCCGCTGATGGACCCGATCTACGGGTTCGCCGCCGTCAACGTCGAGGCCCAGCAGCGCAACCCGAGCTCGTTCCTGCACTGGATGAAGCGCATGCTCGCCGTCCGCCGGCAGTTCCCGGTGTTCGGGACGGGCACCGTCCAGGTGGTCCCGTCGGCCAATCCGTCCGTGCTGGCCTTCGTCCGGGCCGACCGGCGGGCGCCGGAGGCCGGGCGGGACCGCACCAACCCTGTCCTGTGCGTCCACAACCTGAGCCGCACCGCCCAGCCGGCCGACCTCGACGTCATGGAGTGGGCCGGGCACCAGCCGGTGGAGCTGCTCGGGCGGGTGGCCTTCCCCCTGATCGGCAAGGACCCCTATCCGGTCACCCTCGGGCCCTACGGTTCACTCAGCTTCGAGCTGGTCTGAGCCGGGTAGTCGGGCCGACGCAGCCGGAGGATCGAGGAGCGACATGGCCAAGCTGATCTACGTGGCGAACGTGTCCCTCGACGGCTACATCGAGGACGCGCACGGCAATTTCGACTGGACGGCGCCCGACGACGAGGTCTTCGCCTACATCACGCACCTCATCCGCCCCGTGGGCACCTATCTCCTCGGTCGCCGCATGTACGAGACGATGGCCGTGTGGGAGACCGACCCCACGGTGGGCGCCCGGTCGGAGCTCATGGCCGGATTCGCCGAGGTGTGGCAGGCGGCGGACAAGGTCGTCTACTCGACGACGCTGGACACGGTCCCGACCGCCCGGACGCGCATCGAGCGCCGGTTCGACCCCGACCCGGTCCGCCGGGTGAAGGCGTCCGCCGCCGGCGACCTGACGGTCGGCGGGTCGACCCTGGCGGCGCACGCCCTCCGCGCCGGACTGGTCGACGAATGCCAGCTCTTCGTGTATCCGTTCCTGGTGGGAAGGGGCAGGCCCGCCTTCCCCATCGACGACCACATCCAGCTGGACCTGCTGGAGGAGCACCGCTTCGACAACGGCGTCCTGCACCTTCGCTACGGAATCCCGCACTGAGCGTCCCGGCGGGGACGCCCCCGGTCAGCCGGCGTCGGCCACGGATGCCGGGGCGGACAGCTCCTCGGCGGCCTGCTCGGGGTTCACGATGTTGATGAGGACCCCGGTACCCAGCTCGAATCCGGCGACGGTCGTGAGCTTGGGCACCACGTGGACGTGCCAGTGGTACGGCTCGGGCGCCCGGTACGGGGCCGAGTGGAACACCAGGTTGTACGCCACGTCACCCAGCGCACCGCGCAGGCGGCCGAGTGCGATCTTGAGCGCACGGCCCACCGCCAACAGGTCGGTGGTCGGGCTGTGGTGCAGGTGGGGGCCGTGGGCCCGGGGGATCACCAGCATCTCGTAGGGAGAGCCGCTCCAGAACGGGCAGACGACCAGGACCTGTTCGTCGGAGTACACGACCCGGTAGCCCACGTTCTCCTCGGCGTCGACCGTGGTGCACAGCAGGCAGCGCCCGGCGAACCGGGCGAAGCCGGCCTGCTCCTCCACCAGCTCACGGGGGACGAAGGACATGCCGAGGAGCTGTCCGTGCGGGTGCTCGAGCGAGGCGCCCGCCTCGCGCCCCGCGTTCACGATGGCCTGGCTGTAGCGCAGCCCCGGGATGGACGCGTGCTCGCCGATGCGGTCGCTGATGGCCCGCATGACGGCACCGGTCTGGTCGTCGCTCAGCATCGACCACGAGTCGAGGTGGCTGGGGGACAGGACGAGGACCTCGTGGATCCCGCCCGCCGTCGCCTGGGTGAACACCGGGCCGCGGTTGGTGACCACGAAGGGGGCGTCCCCTTCGAACGCGGGGTAGCGGTTGGGGACGACCCGGACCCGCCAGGAGCCGTCGGGGTCGAGGGTCTCGAGTGTCGGGGAGGCCGTCTCCTCGTTTCCGGGACAGAAGGGGCAGGGCTTCGACGTGTCGGCCTGGATGGAGGCCATGCGGGGGGCGAAGGCCCGGGGTCGGTTCGCGCGGTCGGTGCTGACCACGACCCAGCGTCCGGTGAGGGGATCGAGTCGGAGTTGGTTCATCAGCGGGGAGGTGCGCTCCTCAGCAGTCGTCGGTCGGTTCTCCACACGTGGCTGCCACCTCGGTATCCATCGTCGTTGCCCGGTCCGGGCCTGCGCGATCGGAGTGAACGTGCACCCGCACCCAACCTAGCAATTCCCCGACCCATTGTAGGGACAGGGAGGAGATGGGAGGCCGACGCCCGGCAATGCCAGAATCGCGTCGTGCCGGCAGCCTCCACCACTTCACCCGCGTACGACCTCGTCCTGCTGGCCCACGTGCTGACCGCCGTGATCGGCCTGGTGGCCCTGGCGGTGTCGGCCGGGTCGGCACTGGCGCTGCGCAGCGTGCTCGTTCGGGGCGCTCCGGTGCCGGACGCCTTGGCCCGCTACTACCGGCCCGGGGTCAACTGGGCCGGCCGGACCCTCTTCCTGGTGCCGGTCTTCGGTGTGGCGCTCCTCCTGATGAGCGGTGGCCGGTGGGCCCTGTCCGACACCTGGGTGTCGATGGGCCTGGCCGGGTGGGCACTCGTGGCGCTGGCGGCCGAGGGGGCGCTGTGGCCCGAGGAACGTCGCCTCCAGGTGGTGGTCGCCACCCTCGGGAACGGCGCCGGCGGGGTGGGGGACGAGGCGATCGTGGCCGAGGTGCCCCCGGCTGTCGATGGCAATGGCGCGACCGATCCGGTCGATCCGACCGGTGCGCCGGGGCGGTGTCTGCGGGCGGCCCTGGTGGGAACCGGCCTGAGCGCGGTCCTGGTGGCGGTGGGGGTGTTGATGGTGGCCAAGCCCTGACCGGGCGCGTCGAGCCGGGTGCCGTCCACCCCGTCGCGCACGGTCAGCGGTGGGAGCGGGGCGCCACCGGGGTGAAGGTGCACGGGAGGTGCTTGATGCCGTTCACGAACCGGGAGTACGCCTGGACCGGCGCACCCGAGACCTCGATGTCCGGAAGGCGCAGGAACAGCTCACGGATCATGACGTCGATCTCCCGGCGGGCCAGGTGCGCGCCCAGGCAGAAGTGGGGGCCGGCGGCCCCGAATCCGACGTGGGGGTTCGGGCTGCGCAGGACGTCGAACCTGTAGGGGTCCTCGAAGACGGCCTCGTCACGGTTGGCCGAGCCGTAGAACAGCAGGACCTTGTCGCCGGGGTGCAGCTCCTCGCCGGACAGGACGGTCTCCTGGGTGACGGTGCGCCGCATCCAGTTGACCGGGCTGGCCCACCGGACGATCTCGTCCACGCCGGTGGCGGCCACGCCGACCGGGTCGGCCTGCCACAGCGCCCGCTGGTCGGGGTAGTCGGCGAAGGCGACCATCGCGTGGGAGAGCGAGTTCCGCGTCGTCTCGTTTCCGGCGGTCAACAGCAGGATGAAGAACGAGGCGACCTCGGATGCGGTGAGGGCCTCACCGTCGATGTTGGTGGAGATCAGTGCGGTCGTGAGGTCGTCCGTCGGACGGTCCTTGCGGAACGCGCTGAGCTCGGTGAGCAGCCCGGCCAGCTCGGTCCCGGCGTTGATCATCGCCCCCAGCGGGTCCTCGCCCGGGGCCAGGTACTCCGGGTCGCCGGACGAGGTGATCAGGTTCGAGCACCGGAACACCGTGGCGTGCTCGGAGGCGGGCAGGCCCATCATGTCGCAGATGATCTCGAGGGACAGAGGGGCGGAGAGGTCGGTCGCGAAGTCACACGCACCCCGGTCGGCCACCTGGTCGATCAGGCGGCCGGCGACCTCCTCGATGCCCTCGACGATGGAATTGATGCGTCGGGGGCTGAAGGCGGACGACACGATGCGGCGCAGGCGGGCGTGGCGCGGATTGTCGGTCGAGATCATGCCGGCGAAGAACTCGACCATCTCCTCGGGCACGTCGATGATGCTGATGGCGCCCTGGCCGGAGCAGTAGATCTCGGGGTGCCGGCTGATCTCGGTCACGTCGGCGTGACGGGTGGCGGCCCGGTAGCCGCGGCCCGACGGGGAGGTCGGCAGCGAGGAGTCGCTGAAGTCGGGCTCGTCGAAGTGGGCGAGCGGCCGCTCGGCCCGCAGTACGGCGAAGGCCTGCTCGCGTTCCCGCAGCGGCAGGGCCCAGAACGCCATGTCCGACAGGTCGATGTCGTCGACGTTGGTGGTCGCCAGGTGGGTCACGGGGCAAACCCTAGCGACGTTGTCCACCACCGCGGGAGGTCCGTCCAGCTTCGGCGACGAGGTCGGCGAGGATCGAGCGTGCCTCGTCGACCCGACCGTCGGCCACCAGCGGGGCGATCCGGTCCAGCGCACCGGGCCAGTCCAGGGCGGATCCAGCGATACCGGCTCCGATCAGTCCGCCGCGGGCCTCGATGACCAGTTCGGCGAGGACGGCGACGTGGGCCATGTCGAGCTCCTCGGCCAGGCGGTCCCGGACCCAACGGGCCAGCGGCGGTCCGGCACCGTCGGTCGACACGGCCACCGTCACCGGGCCGTCCCGGTGGACGGCTGGGAGCAGGACCGTCCCGGTGGCTGGTCGACCTCCGTCGCCGGAGCCGGTCGGCGTGTCCGCCGGGTTGACGAGCGCGCCTGCGG
>Ga0075030_100001212_pt1 | contig 23106 bp, 15 predicted proteins | sample LitLauG_LLR_2012_FD_71393 | JGI IMG/M metagenome (GOLD analysis project Ga0075030, IMG submission 71393) | Freshwater sediment microbial communities from Pennsylvania, USA - Little Laurel Run_MetaG_LLR_2012 | ecosystem: Environmental > Aquatic > Freshwater > Creek > Sediment | place: USA...
GTTCCTGTTTTATGACTGGCGGTTTGGGGCGGACGGGAAGAAGAATCCTGGTTTCGTGCTCCACGAACCGCGGTACGAGGGCGTGACGGTGCTGGTGGCCGGGAAGAATTTTGGGTGCGGGTCGTCGCGGGAGCACGCGGTGTGGGCGCTGGCGAATTTCGGGTTTCGCGTGGTGATCTCGTCGTCATTCGCTGACATCTTTGCCAACAACTCGACCAAGAACGGATTCCTGACCGTCCGGCTGGCGGAGGACGAAGTTGCGACGGTGATGAAGCGGGCGCAGGACATTGACAATTACGAGGTCACGATCGATCTGGAGAAGTGCGAAGTGCGCGACGATCAAGGATTCCGCGCCAAGTTCCCGATTGATGAATTCGTAAGACATTGTCTGCTGAACGGGCTTGATGACATCGGCTTGACGTTGCAGCATGAGGCGGAGATCGCGGCATACGAAAAACAACATCCGGCGCCTGCGGCGCTGAGAGTTTCATGAACCGTCAAGACGAGTAAAAGTATGTAAAAACTGCGCGCCAGTATTGACCCGCCATAGGTGCGCGGTTGATCCTATGGAGGTGCGGTTCTGCCACAGCAACTGCAGCGGTAGCCCACCTTTTTGTTGGTGAACTGTGGAGAAGTCTATCGTGGCTTCCACAGCCGCGGGCGAGACGCCCGTGAGACAGCCGGCAAGGATGCCGGCGCTACTCGGTACAAATCCTGCTTGCCGCAAACCGAGCATACAATGCTTACGTCTAATACTCGGGATTCATACCAGACCCGGGGGCAGAAGATGGTGACGGATTAACCTTGTGAATATCATTGATTGTCATAAAAGCCTGCGCCGCCAGCGCAATATGAATAGCGCGGCGGTGATTTGTGTTCTTGCGGCAGTTGGCGCGATTTCCCTTGGCTGCAGCAGTGCAGCCGATTCCAGACAGACGAAGGCGCAGGCGGCCGGCCCGGGGCGAGCTATTTCGGTGGCCGTTGCTCCGGTGCAGAAACAGGACGTTCCGGTTTACCTCTCCGGGCTCGGATCGGTGACCGCGTTCAACACGGCCAACCTCAAGAGCCGTGTTGACGGGCAAATCATGAAGGTGAATTTCCGCGAAGGGCAGGACGTTCGCGAGGGCGAACTTTTGATCGAGATCGACGCTCGGCCCTTCGAGGTACAGGTGGAACAGTTGCAGGCGCAGTTATTCCGCGATCAGGCGCAACTGCGGGATGCCAAGCTCAACCTTGAGCGATATACGGCGCTGCTTCCCTCGGGCAGCATCGCGCAGCAGCAGGTCGACACGCAGAAGGCGCTGGTGGATCAGCTTGACGGGACAGTGCGGAATGACCAGGCGCAGATCGATTCGGCGAAGCTGAACATTACGTATTGCCACATTACCGCCCCGTTCAGCGGCAGGATTGGATTGCGACAGGTGGATCAGGGAAACATCGTGCATGCTTCGGATACGAATCCGATGCTGATCCTGACCCAACTTCAGCCGATTGCCGTGATCTTTACGCTGCCGGAGGATGTGCTGCCCAACGTGGCGCAGGAGATGCGCCGGGGGACGCTGGAGGTCGATGCGTTCAGCCGCGATGACCAGACGAAACTGGCGTCGGGAAAATTGTTGACGATCGACAATCAGATTGATCCTACGACGGGGACGGCGAAGCTGAAGGCGGTGTTTGACAACAAAGACAGCAAGCTGTGGCCGAATCAGTTTGTGAACGCCGATCTGCTGCTCGAGACGCGCAAGAACAGCACCGTGGTACCGACAGCGTCGATTTTGCGCGGACCGCAGGGAGCGTTCGTATATGCGGTCAATCCCGACAAGACCGTGCAGGACAAGGTGGTCACGATTGCGCTGACGCAGGGCGACATCACGGTGGTGACGAACGGCGTCTCTCCTGGCGACACGGTGGTTACGGACGGGCAAGACAAACTGCAACGAGGCACGCGCATTGAGCCACGGGGCGGTGCACCGAGCAGGAGCACGACGGCGCCGGTCACGGGAGCGGTGCAACGTTCTGCGGTCGGGGCGCAAGAATTAAGCGTGCCGGAATCGGCCAGAGGGCATTCGAATCGTTCATCTGATCGTGCAACAACTGGCAATCCAGCTCCCGGCGACTAGGCTGCATGAATCCCTCACGCATATTTATTCTCCGTCCGGTTGCGACCACACTGCTGATGGTGGGCGTGCTGCTGGTGGGCTGGGTTGCGTTTATGCAGTTGCCGGTCTCGGCTCTTCCTGAAGTCGACTATCCCACGATCCAGGTCGTCACGTTTTATCCGGGAGCTGACCCGGAGGTGATGGCTTCGTCGGTGACCTCTCCACTGGAGCGGCAGTTCGGGCAGGTGCCCGGGCTGACGCAGATGACGTCGACGAGTTCCTTGGGCAGTTCGGTGATCACACTGCAGTTCGGACTTGATCAGAACATTGACGTGGAAGAGCAGCAGGTACAGGCGGCAATCAACTCGTCAGGGACGTATCTGCCCGCCGACCTGCCCAATCCGCCGATCTACAACAAGGTGAACCCGGCGGACGCGCCGATTCTGACACTGGCGCTGAGTTCTGATTCCCTGCCGCTGTCGAGGGTGGAGGACGTAGCTGACACCTCGCTGGCGCAGAAGATTTCGCAATTGCCGGGCGTGGGGCTGGTTTCGATCAGCGGCGGACAAAAACCGGCGGTCCGGATTCAGGCGAATCCGACGGCGCTGGCTTCATACGGGCTGAGCCTGGAAGACCTGCGTGCGGCGTTAGCGCAAGCGAACGTGGATCAGGCCAAGGGCGTGATCGACGGAGCGCGGCAGTCGTACACGATCGGAGCGAACGATCAGCTGTTCTCAAGCGATCAGTACAAGCCGATCGTAATCACTTACAGGAATGGCGCGCCGGTACGGCTGAGCGACGTGGCTAACGTCATCGATGGCACCGAGAACAATCAACTCGCGGCGTGGATGAATCTGACGCCGGCGGTGATCGTTAATATTCAGCGGCAGCCGGGCGCAAACATCATCAGCGTAGTGGACCGCATTAAGAAGCTGCTGCCGCAGCTGCAGGCGTCACTGCCGAGCGCGGTCAAGGTGCAGATCCTGACAGACCGGACGACTACGATCCGGGCGTCGGTCAAAGATGTCGAGTTTGAGTTGATGCTGGCCATCGGGCTGGTTGTGATGGTGGTGTTCCTGTTCTTGCGGAATCTCCCGGCGACGACGATTCCGAGCGTGGCCGTGCCGCTTTCGCTGATTGGGACTTTCGGCGTGATGTACCTGCTCGGGTACAGCTTGAACAACCTGACGCTGATGGCACTGACGATCTCCACCGGATTCGTCGTAGATGACGCGATCGTGATGATCGAGAACATCGACCGGTTTCTGGAGGCGGGCGACTCGCCTCTGGATGCAGCGCTGAAGGGGGCGGGACAGATCGGGTTCACGATCGTATCGCTGACGGTATCGCTGATTGCCGTGCTGATCCCATTGCTGTTCATGGGTGACATCGTGGGCAGGCTATTCCGCGAATTTGCGGTGACGCTGGCGGTGACGATTCTGGTGTCGGCCGCGGTGTCTTTGAGCTTGACGCCAATGATGAGCGCCAAGCTGCTCAAGCACCGCAAGGAGGGCGAGAAGGGGCGGTTCTACGAAGTCACCGAGGACTATTACAACCGGATCATTGCGTTCTACGGGCGTACGGTGAAGTGGGTGCTGAAGCATCAGACCGCGACTTTGCTGGTCACGGCGGCGACACTGGTATTGACTTTGTACTTGTACGTAATCGTGCCAAAGGGATTTTTTCCCGTGCAGGATACGGGCGTGATTCTGGGAGTCTCGGAGGCACCCGATTACGTTTCGTTCGATGCCATGGCGCAGCGGCAACAGGAACTGGCGAAAGTCATCCTCCAGGATAAGGATGTCGAGAGCTTATCGTCGTTCATCGGAGTTGATGGAACCAATGTGACTCCGAATTCGGGGCGAATCCAAATTAATTTAAAACCGCGGGATGAGCGCTCCGATGATGCGTCGGCGATCATTCGGCGGCTGCAGCCTGAACTGAACAAGGTGCAGGGGATCACGCTCTACATGCAGCCGGTGCAGGACCTAACGGTGGAAGATCGGGTCAGCCGCACTCAATTTCAGTACTCCATCGAGGACGCGGATGCACAAGAGTTGGCGGACTGGACGCCGAAGCTGGTGGCGAAGCTGCAGACTTTGCCCGAGTTGCGCGATATCGCCACTGACCAACTGAATGAAGGACTTCGGACGAACATCGCGATCGACCGGGACACGGCGTCGCGGCTGGGTATCTATCCGCAGGCGATCGACAACACGCTGTATGACGCGTTTGGACAGCGGCAAGTGTCGACGATCTTCACGCAGCTGAACCAGTACCACGTCGTATTGGAAGTGCTGCCGAATTTCGCGCAGACCCCCGAGAACCTGAATGACATTTACATACGGCCGAGCGTGGTGACGGCTAACACCGGGGCGCCCACGGCAAACGGGGCATCGGTCACGACCAACGGAGCACCGGTTCCGATCTCGGCATTTACGCGGGTGAATTCAGCGAGCGCGTCGCTTGCGGTGAACCACCAGGGACAGTTCCCGGTGGTGACGCTGTCGTTCAACCTGGCACCGGGAGCGTCTCTGGGGGACGCGACTAAAGCGATCCAGGAGGCAGAGAAAGATATCCAGCTGCCGGCCAGCATTCACGCTTCATTTCAGGGCACGGCGGCGGCGTTTCAGAATTCTCTGTCCTCGGAGCCTTTCCTGATTCTGGCGGCGGTGATTACGGTCTACATCGTCTTGGGAGTTTTGTACGAGAGTTACATTCATCCGATCACGATTCTTTCGACGCTGCCATCGGCGGGCGTAGGAGCGATTCTGGCGCTGATTCTCACCGGGAACGATCTGACGGTGGTGGCGCTGATCGGAATCATTCTTCTGATCGGCATTGTGAAGAAGAACGCCATCATGATGATCGACTTCGCGCTCGAGGCGGAACGGGAGGAACACAAACCGCCCGAGGAGGCGATATACCAGGCGTGCCTGCTGCGTTTCCGGCCCATCATGATGACGACGATGGCGGCGCTATTGGGCGGGTTGCCGCTGGCGCTTGGTACCGGGACGGGGGCCGAGTTGAGGCGGCCGCTGGGAATTACGATTGTCGGCGGGCTGCTGCTCAGCCAGTTGCTGACGCTTTATACGACGCCGGTGGTGTACTTGTGGTTTGACCGGCTGGCGCACAGGTTCTCGCGTTACCGGCTTGGAAATGAGATTCCGCGAGAAATGCCTGCGGATTAGCAGTAAAAAGGCTGCGGAGCTACGCTCCGCTGGACAGCCGAAGGCGGTTGTCCCCACGTGAGACGATGAGCATTTCTGGTCCATTTATCCGGCGTCCGATTGGAACTTCGCTTTTGGCGGCGGCCCTGCTGCTATCGGGAATCCTCGCCTTCAATTTCTTGCCGGTGGCGTCGCTGCCAAAGATGGACTTCCCTGTGATCAGCGTGGGAGCGGGACTTCCGGGAGCCGATCCGCAGACTATGGCGTCCGCCGTGGCCACACCGCTGGAGCGGCAGTTCGGACGCATTGCCTCCGTCAATCAGATGACCTCATCGAGTCAACTGGGGACGACGGGAATCTCGCTGCAGTTCGATTTGAACCGGAACATTGATGCTGCGGCGCGCGATGTGCAGGCTGCGATCAACGCGGCGCGCAGTCAGCTACCTGCAAACCTCCCGAGCAATCCGAACTACCGGAAGGCGAATCCCGCAGACGCGCCGATACTGTTGCTCGGTCTGACGTCGGACACGATAACCGTGCCGCAGATGTACGATGCCGCCGACTCGATCCTGGCGCAGAAGCTGGCGCAGGTGCAGGGGGTAGGACAGGTTTTCGTGTGGGGGGCGTCGCAGCCGGCGGTGCGCGCGGAAGTGAATCCAACTCTGCTGAATAAGCTAGGCGTCGGGCTGGATACCGTGCGGAATGCGCTGAACGCCGCCAACGCAAATCGTCCGAAGGGCAAGGTATCGAACAGTACCACGTCATACAGCTTCAGTGATACGGACCAGCTGTTTACGGCAGACCAGTACCGGCCCCTGATTGTGGCGTATCACAATGGCGCGGCGGTTCGACTTGGCGATGTGGGCGAGGTGACTGATTCGCTCTCCGACCGGCGCAATCTAGGCCTCATTAACGGCGAGCCGGGAATCATGATGGGGATTCTTCGGCAGCCGGGCGCAAACATTATCGATACGGTGGATCGGGTGCGCGCGATCATCCCGTATTTGCAGTCGTCGATTTCACCGGCGATGAAGCTGTCGATCGTGTCGGACCGAACGACGTCTGTGAGAGCCTCAGTCAAAGACATCGAGAGGACGCTGCTGATTTCGATCGCGCTGGTAATCATGGTCGTGTTCGTGTTTTTGCGCACGGTGCGGTCGACGATCATTCCCAGCATCGCAGTACCGCTTTCGCTGGTGGGCACTTTTGGGGTGATGTACCTACTGGGTTACAGCCTGGACAATTTGTCGCTGATGGCGCTCGCTATCTCGACGGGCTTCGTGGTAGACGACGCGATCGTGGTGTTGGAGAACATCACGCGCTACATCGAGCACGGCATGGGGGTGGTGCAGGCTACGTTTAAGGGGGCGGCAGAGATTGGATTTACCGTCCTGTCGATGAGCACTTCACTGGTGGCCGTATTCATTCCTCTGCTGCTGATGGGCGGGATTGTGGGGAGGCTGTTCCGGGAGTTCGCGGTAACGCTGAGTGTAGCGATTGGCGTATCGCTTCTGGTTTCTCTGACCACGACTCCGACGATGTGCGCGAAATTCCTGCGGCCACAGAAGAAGGACGAGAAGCATAACATTTTCTACCGAGCCAGCGAGTGGGTGTTTGATCGGCTGCTCGGGTCCTACACCCATGCTTTGAAGTGGGTGCTCCGGTATCAGGCTGTAACGGGCATCGTCACGATCCTGGTGGCTGGGCTGAGCATTTACCTCTACACGAAAGTTCCAACGGGTTTCTTCCCGCAGCAGGATACCGGGCGCATTCAGGGGACAGTGATAGGATCCCAAGACATTTCCTTCCAATCCATGGCTGAAAAAATGCGGCGCTACGTGAAGATCGTAATGGCAGACCCAGCGGTTGACACCATGGGCGGATTTACAGGCGGGAATACTGCGCTGAACCAAGGGCGGTTCTTCGTGATGCTGAAGCCGCTGGAGCAGCGCGGGCCATGCCAGAAAAACCATTTTTGGGGGCCTTGCCATTACCCAAGCGCAGACGATGTGATCAACCGGCTGCGTGGCAAACTGGCGGTGGTGCCAGGCGCGACGCTGATCTTGCAATCACAACAGGAACTCACCATCGGCGGTCGATATGGGAACGCGCAGTATCAGTACACGCTACAGAGCGCGAGCATCAGCGAATTGAACTCTTGGGCGCCGCGACTGCTGGAAAAGCTGAGAACCCTGCCCGAATTGCGCGACCAGAATTCGGACCAGCAGGACAAAGGATTGCAGGCGAAGTTAGTGATCGATCGCGACACGGCGAGCCGGATGGGAATTACTCCGCAGACGCTGGACAATGCACTGTATGACGCGTTTGGGCAACGGCAAGTTTCCACGATGTACCGGCCGCTGAATCAATATCACGTGGTGATGGAGGTTGCGCCGCAATTTCAACAGACGCCGGAGTCCCTGCAGAACATTTATTTGAAAGCGACGACGGGGGCCGCGATTCCACTTGCGGCATTCACTCATTTTGAGCCCTCGAATACGCCGCTCGCGGTGAACCATCAGGGACAGGTACCTTCGGCAACGATCTCGTTCAACCTGGCGCCGGGTGTGTCTCTGGGACAGGCGACGGATGCTATTGAGAAAGCTGAGCGCACGATCGGGTTTCCGCCTTCAATTCAGGCGAGCTTTCAGGGGACAGCGGCGGCGTTCCAGGATTCGCGTTCCAACATGGCGATTCTGATCCTTACGGCGCTGGCTGCGGTCTACATCGTGCTGGGGATGCTCTACGAAAGCTACATTCACCCCATTACGATTCTTTCCACAATTCCGTCTGCGGGGGTGGGAGCGTTGCTGGCGCTGCTTTTGACGCGCAACGAGTTGAATGTGATTGGGATGATCGGGATCATCCTGCTGATTGGGCTGGTGAAAAAGAACGCCATCATGATGATTGACGTGGCGCTGGAAGTGGAACGCAATGAAGGGAAGAAGCCGGTGGAGGCCATTTATGACGCGTGCATCCTGCGCTTCCGGCCGATCATGATGACCACCATGGCGGCTCTGCTGGGCGGCCTGCCGCTGGCATTGGGGACGGGGACGGGATCGGAGTTGCATCGACCGCTGGGCATTACGATCGTAGGCGGGTTGATTGTGAGCCAGATGCTTACGCTGTTCACCACGCCGGTGGTGTATGTATATCTGGATCGATTCCGGCTGTTCCTGAGGGGCGAGGCCGATCATGCCCTGCCGGATACGTCAGCTGGAGCGGCCCGACCAAGTCCGGCACACTAGGCCCATTCCCTGTCATCTGGCGACACGGTGGTTGGGTGCGGGTACAACCTCGCCAGAGAAATCGTGCATCGCAGAGGAGAGAAACCCAACGGCTGCGCGCGGAACCGCTTGTCCCGTATGATAGGGGTTCACGAGTAGAGCCGCCTGAGAGCGACCAAGGTTCAAGGCCGCCGGGCAGGCTAGCGTTCCGAATTTCGTTTTCAACAAATCCCTCGAGGAGTTACGGATGCTAAAGAAAGCAGCGGCTCTTTTGCTTGTTTGCGCAAGCATGAGCCCATGGTTGGGTTGCGGCACGACGAGCAGTCGATTTCTGTACGCGGCGATCCCGAGCGGAGCGGGTGGCGGCCAGATTGTTGCCTATCGAGAAGATCCTAATGCAGGAGTACTGAACCAACTGGTGGGGAGCCCGATTTCCGCCGGATCAGCGGTTGAGTCGCTGGCGATTCATCCGTCGGGGAAATACCTTTACGCGGCCAATTCCGGCAGTAACAACATTTCGCTGTACACGATTTCGAGCGCAGGGGCGCTGACGGAGGTGACACCAAGGACGAATGCAGGCACATCGCCGACGCTGCTCGTGATGGATGCGTCAGGAAGCTTCCTTTATGCGGCGAATTCGGGATCGTTCGATATTTCGGTGTTTTCGATTAACGCCAGCAATGGGGCGTTGACGGTGGTAGAGCAGACGGGGGGTGCGAGTGCACCCATAGGCCTGTCAGCGATCAACATGGCTTTGACACCTTCGGGGAATGCTCTATACGTTACGGGACAAGGTCAGCAGGGATGGATCGAAGCATTTCCCGTAAGTCAGGGCGTGCTGGGAGTACCGGTTGCGGGATCACCATTCCTGGCCGGGAACAATCCGTACGGACTGGCCATCGATTCCACCGGAACGCATCTCTACACTGCCAATAAGCAAGACAATTCCATTTCAGAATTCACGATCAATGGGAATGGATCACTCTCGGCGGTTTCCGGCTCTCCCATTGGCGAAGCATACACTGCTCCGGTTTGCCTACTGATCGACAAGTCTGGCAAGTACATGTACGTGGCAAATCAGGGCTCGGCCAACGTTGCCGCGTACTCAATCGGGTCAGATGGCGGGTTGACTCTTCTCACCGGTTCGCCGTTCAGCGCGGGTTCGCAGCCCAGTTTCATTGCGGCAGACTCGAGCGGCAATTATGTATTTGTCGGGAATCAGTCGAGCTCAGCCATTCAATCGTTCAGCTTGACTACAAACAGTGGAGCGCTGACCGCGGTAGGGACGTACGCGGTTTCGGCAACGCCAACTTCGATCGTGATCACTCCTTAATCTTGAATCTTGGGTTCAGTGAAAATGAACACAGCCGTTCACACAGTTGAGTCCGAGCACGTGTCTGCGCGTTACGCACAACGTGTCAACCCACAATGGGTGCGTCTGCTCGGATTGCTAGAGATGGATGTCCGCTACGAGCGGTGCATAGGAGCGGAGCTGTTTACGGCGGACGGCCGCCGGATTGTGGACTTCCTGTCAGGCTATTGCGTTCACAACGTGGGGCACAATCATCCGGATGTCGTAGAGGCGCTGCAACGAGAACTGGCGCGCTGCGGCCCCGCGATGATTCAGACCCATGTGGCGGACCTTGCGGGGGAACTGGCTGAACGGTTGTGTGCGCGAGCGGGCGGGCAGTTGAGCAAGGCCTTCTTTGCGTCTTCGGGAAGCGAAGGCGTGGAAGCAGCCATCAAGTTTGCGCGCGCGCATACCCGGCGAGCCGGGATACTGGCCGCCGAACACGCATTCCACGGGCTGACCTGCGGAGCGTTGTCGCTCATGAGCGACGAATTCTGGCGGGAAGGATTCGGGCCGCTTTTGCCAGGAGCCAAGACCATTCCATTTGGCTCGCTCGAAGCTCTAGAACGTGAACTCAATAGCAAACGGTTTGCGGCGTTCATTGTGGAGCCGATTCAGTCCGAGGCCGGAGTCCGTGTCCCTGACGCTGATTACTTGCGGAACGCCGAGTCCCTGTGCCGACGCTACGGAACCCTGTTTGTGCTGGATGAAGTGCAGACGGGGATGTATCGCACCGGAACATTCCTGGCCGCGCATCAGTTCGGGGTCGAGCCGGACATGGTCGTGCTCGCGAAGGCGTTGAGTGGCGGCCTGGTTCCGGTCGGGGCCGTGCTGATGTCGGATGATGTATGCGGTTCCGTTTACTCTTCTCTGCCTCGCGCGTTTGTACATACGTCGACGTTCAGCGAAAACAGTCTGGCGATGCGTGCAGGACTGGCGACACTGGAGGTTCTGGACCGAGCAGGACTGGGACGGTGCGCGACCGAAGCAGGCAAGTATCTGCGGGAGCAACTGACGGCAGCGCTGCGGGAATTCGAAATGGTAAAGGAGGTTCGCGGCCTGGGACTGCTGATGGGAATCGAATTTCAAGCGCCAAAGCACCTTCGCCTGCGAATTCCGTACGAGGCATTTGGCGCCATACACGGCGGAATGTTCGGGCAGATTCTGGTCATGCGGCTTTTCCGCGATTTTGGCTTCCTGACCCAAGTATGCGGGAACAATTTTATGGTGCTGAAGGTAGCTCCGCCCCTTGTGGTGGAGGAGGCGCAGATGGATACTTTCGTTGCCGCGGTGCGGAGCGTCGCGGAGCTGGCGAATTCTCCCGGCACCTTCTGGTCCGAAGCCCTCGGTCTCGCGCGGCGGGCAGTCCGCAGCTAATATCTGCGGTATTATCGTGTCCAGTTTCCTTAACGATCGCGGTCAATTATTTGACGATCGTATGACAATTGCGGCTTGCAGGATCAGCACAATATAGAAACGGCAGGAGTGCCACAAGTACAACCCGTATTCCGCGCGCGGCCATCTAACTACTCATTCACGAAGTCCCGCGGGTGACGGCGCTGACTCATTGCCGGGACTGGGGATTCAGACAAACATGCAGATAGCCAGCGCCGCGAGCGCCTTTCCCAAGCATTATTACCCTCAGAAATTCCTGCTGGAGCAGTTGCAACAGTATTGGGGCGACCGTCTCAAGAATCCACTGATGCTGGCGCGGTTGCATCGCAATGTCGCGGTTGAGGGACGGCATCTGGCGTTGCCTTACGAAAAATATTACGACTTGAAGACCTGGGGCTGCGCCAACGATGCCTGGATTCAAGTCGCGCAGGAACTGGGCGAACAGGCCCTTTGCCGTGCCCTGCACCATGCAGGGGTTGATAAGAGCCAACTCGGCGCGCTTTTCTTCACATCAGTCACTGGCATTTCGAGCCCGTCGATCGATGCTTTGCTGATAAATCGGATGGGCCTTCCTGCAAATATCAAGCGGCTGCCGATTTTTGGCCTTGGCTGCGTGGCGGGCGCGGCGGGAATCGCGCGCGCGGCAGACTATGTGCGAGCGTATCCCTGGCAGGCGGCGGCGCTGGTCTCGGTGGAGCTTTGCTCGCTGACGATCCAGAGGGAGGATCTTACCGTCGCCAACCTGATTTCGTCGGGGTTGTTCGCGGATGGCTCTGCGGCGGTTGTCGTCACCGGAAATGAGGTGGAGGCAACTGGTCCGGAGATTGTGGCGACGCGCTCAATCTTTTATCCCGACACGGAAGAGATGATGGGCTGGAAGGTGAGCGAGAAAGGCTTCAGCATCGTGCTGTCTCCGGAAGTGCCGGTGCTCATTCGCGAGCGTCTGGGGCACGATGTGGATGCTTTTCTGGCAGATCACGGACACAAGAGAAGCGACATTGGAAGCTGGGTGTTGCACACCGGCGGGCCGAAGGTGTTAGAGGCGACGGCCGCCGCGCTGGATCTGCATAACGGACAGCTTGATGCTTCCTGGGATTGCTTAAAGAAGGTGGGGAATCTGTCTTCGGCTTCGGTGCTCGTCGTGCTTGAGGATGTGATGCGGAACCGGCGTCCGGATCCGGGAACGATTGGCGTGTTGGCGGCGATGGGACCGGGATTCTGCTCAGAGCTTGTACTTTTGAAATGGTGAGGATTTCGATTTGCTGAACTCTACCGACGTTTTCGTGGTTGGCGGTGGACCCGCGGGATTGGCAATGGCCATCGCCGCGCGGCAGCGGGGACTGCGCGTCATGGTGGCCGATGGCGCCCGACCGCCCATCGATAAAGCGTGCGGTGAAGGCTTGATGCCGGACGGACTGGCGGCATTCGAGCGGCTCGGGCTTCAGTTGCCGGTCGCAGAGGCATATCCGTTTCGGGGTATCCGGTTTTTGAGTCGCGAGTTGTTTACGGATGCTCTGTTCCCGACCGGCGGGTTCGGTCTTGCCGCGCGGCGGACCGCTTTGCACCGCCTAATGACAGAACGCGCCGCACAGGTCGGCACGGAATTGCGTTGGGGCACGCCGGTGACCGGCATCAGCGCCGATGGCGTTCACGTCGGAAAGGACGTCGTCCAGGCGCGCTGGATCATCGGGGCGGATGGATCGAACTCACGCATGCGGCGCTGGGTGGGACTTGAAGCAAGTTATCGCGCTCGCCTTCGTTATGCGTTCCGGCGGCACTATCGCGTTTCGCCCTGGACAGATCACATGGAAGTACATTGGGGCGAGCGCTGCCAGGGTTACGCGACCGCGGTAAGCGATGAGCAGGTTTGCGTCGCGATGGCAACCCATGATCCCCATCTGCGAGTGGAAGATGGTCTGAAGGAATTGCCGTGGTTGAGCGCGCGGCTGCAGGGAGCCGAAACAGTGACCACAGAACGCGGAGCCGTGACGGGCAACCGGCGGCTCAAGCGCGTGTGGCGTGGCAACGTAGCGCTAATTGGCGATGCGGCAGGCACGGTCGATGCGATCACCGGAGAAGGTCTTGGGCTGGCTTTCAGCCAGGCACTGGCACTGGCCGAATGCATCGAAGCGGGCGATCTGAGCCCGTATCAGAAGATTCACGATCGACTGGCTCTGCGACCGCTGCTGATGGGGCGACTGATGCTCACGCTGGATGGACGGCCGCGGCTGCAGCATCGGACGCTGCAGGTTTTTCGGAAGCGTCCGGAGATCTTTCGCCGGCTGCTCGCCTTGCATGTTGGGGCGTTGCCACCAAGGCACCTTGTATGGGACGGTCTGACACTGGGATGGGGCTTGCTAACGGCTTAGACCATGGCGGAAATGCGCGGCAAGTTTCGACGCTACATGCTGGGAATCGCTGTGCTGACGACCGCCGGTGCGTTGTTCGCATTGGGGCAAGAGACGAACTACCAGCTCGACCCGGCGCAGACTTCGGTCAAGTTCACGTTGAGCGATGTTCTCCATACCGTGCGCGGAGCCTTCAAGCTGAAGCAGGGAGATATGCAAGTCGAGCCTGACGGCAAGGTATCAGGACAGATCGTAGTGGATGCCGGCAGCGGGGATAGCGGCAGCGGAATGCGCGACCGGAAGATGAACAAGGAAGTCCTGGAAAGCGCGAGTTATCCCGAAATTGCTTTTCGTCCAGACCGCATCGAGGGCCCGGTCGCCAGGTCCGGCAAATCGTCTGTGAAGGTTCACGGCATGTTCAATGTTCATGGAGTGAATCGGGAGATCACCGTGCCGGCGCAGGTGGAAACCAGTTCAGACCGCTGGACAGCGACAGTTCACTTCACGGTTCCATACCAGAAGTGGGGAATGAAGAATCCTAGTACGCTGTTTCTGCGCGTCAGCGATACTGTGGAGATTGATCTGGTGGCTGCGGGGAACATTGTGAGACATACCGCACGATCTGCTCAGTAACCGTTTCGAGGGACTATTCCCTTTCCCTCCGTGCAATCATAAGCGCGCCCTGTCGCCAGATTCTTGTGCTCCTCGGTTTGCCCGCTAGGCCAATCGATGACGACGCGGTCGATGCGATCGCGCTTCTCTACGCCGAACGTGACGGGGAGTTCGGACTGCGAGAGATAACTCGAGCCTCCTTTTACGACGCGCGACTGCTCCATCCCGCCGACGAAGATGCGAACGGTGGCGCCGATGGCATCACGATTGGATTTCGTTCCGACGAGATGGAAACGGATGCTGCGATTTCCGGCAATTTGGTCGTTGCGATACAGGTAAGCGGGCCCGTTGTTGGTAGTGATTAACAGATCCAAATCACCGTCGCGGTCGAAATCGCCGTAGGCCAGGCCGCGGCCGACTTTGGGGCTATCGAAGTCGCCGCCGGCCTCCGCGGCAACCTCGCGGAACATCCCCTTGCCGCCGTTGAGGAAGAGTTGCGGCGGCTGAGCGTATCCGACATTGCCGCGAATGTTGCGAACCGTCTCGTCGATGTGTCCGTTGGCCACGGCGAAGTCGAGCCAGCCGTCGAGGTTGACATCAAGGAACGAACAGCCGAATCCCAAGCTGTTGCGGGAAGCGATACCAACTCCAGACTGCGGCGCAATATCCTCGAAACTCTTACCGTTCAGGCGATAGAGGCCGATCATCTCATTGTCGAAATTGGTGATGGCGACACCAGGCGAGCCGGAGTTATCGAAATCGGCGACATCGACTCCCATGCCGGCGCGCGCTTTGCCTTCGCTGCTGAAGGCGATGCCGGCCTCGACGGCAGCATCTTTGAAGGCGCCGTTGTGCTGATTGCGATAGAGCTTGTTGGGCTGGGTGTCGTTGGCAACGAGGAGATCGGGCCAGCCGTCGCCGTTTTCGTCCAATAAAGCTACGCCAAGAGATTTGGAACTGCTGTCGAAAATTCCGCTGCTGGCCGTCACATCTTCGAAGGTGCCGTTGCCGCGATTGTGAAACAGCCAGCAGGTAGCTCCACGATACGCTTCGGGCGTGCAGTACGACTTGTGCTTGCCGTCGAGGCTGCAGAAGATATCGGCTTCCAGAGACCATTTGACGTAGTTGCAGACGAAGAGATCGAGAAGGCCGTCGCGATCGTAATCAATCCACACAGCAGAGGTGCTGAAACCTTCGCGCTTGCCGAGACCCGCGGCGTTGGTAACGTCAACGAACGTGCCTTTGCCGGTGTTACGGAAGAGTCGGTTCTGGCCAACACAGGTGATGAGAATGTCGGGATATCCGTCGTTGTTGTAGTCGCCTACGGCAACTCCCATGCCGTACATTTCGACATCGAGACCGGAGCGCGAGGTCACATCGGTGAAGGTGCCGTTGCCGTTGTTGTGATAGAGGCGGAGCGTGGTACGGGATTTCTTGTGGCCGGGCCAGTCAGAGCCGTTGATGAGCAGAATGTCTTGCGAGCCGTCACGATCGTAGTCGAGAAAGGCGCATCCGGAGCCGAGAGTCTCCGGGAGGAATTTGCCACCGAAGGCGCCGCTATTATGCTGAAAATGGATGCCGGCCTGGCTTGTGACGTCGGTGAAGCGAAATCCGAGGGCATTGCCTGCTGCGGATCGTGCCGCGAAGGATTGCAGTCGCGAAAGCTGCGACCACGATGCGAGTTCAGCCATCCCCCCCAGGAAAGACCTGCGATTCACGGAACGTTCACCAGGCCGGCGCGGATAGCATAAACGACGAGTTCGGCGGTCTTGTGAATGCCGAGGGTATTCATGATGTTGGCGCGGTGAACGGCGACGGTATTCGCGCTCAGGTCGAGCGCCGTCGCAATTTCTTTGTTGGATTTGCCGTCGACAATCATTTGCAGCACTTCGAGTTCGCGTTGAGTCAGGGCGGTGTTACGCTCACCGCGAAGGGCGGCCTTCTTCTCGACTTTGGGATCGAAGACTGTTTCCCCAGCGGCGATTTTGCGGATTGCGGGACCAAGCTCAAGGTCCATCGCGTTTTTGAGAACATATCCTTTAGCGCCGGCTTCGATCGCCTGGCGAACCCAAGTGCTCTCGCTATGCATGCTGAGCATGAGGACGGCCGTCTGGGGAGAGTCTTCGATAATCTGGCGCGTGGCTTCGAGTCCGTTCATGCCGGGCAGAGCGCAGTCCATGACCACCACTTGCGGATGGAGTTGTTTGGCGAGCTTGACGGATTGCTCGCCGTCTCCGGCTTCGCCAACGACTTCCATGTCGGGCTCGTCTTCGAGCATGCGGCGGAAGCCGCGGCGGACGAGGCTGTGATCATCCACCAGCAAGACTGTGATCTTCTTTGGCATAAGACTCTGCTTTCTCCCGGGGAACCGTCAGGTGCACCAACGTGCCGCCATCCGTGGGGCGAGTAACGACGAGTTGTCCGCCCATCAGTTCGGAACGCTCACGCATCGCCACCAGGCCGATGCCGCGCCGGTTGGGTACTTCGGCGAAACCCGCACCGCGGTCTCGCACCTCCAGCTCAAGTGTCCGCGGCAGGAATCGCAACCGCACCCATACCTGCTTGGCCCCAGAGTGACGCGCGACATTGTTCAACGCTTCCTGCAGAATGCGGTATACGTGAACACCGGCGGCACCATCCACGGGAAACGGCTCACCCTGCTTCTCATAGGATATGGCAATTCCCGTTTGTCTTTCTATGGTGGGGATGTACCAATCGAGCGTGCTTTCAAGTCCGGCTTCATCAAGCATGACCGGGTGCAGAGCTTGGGAGAGGCTGCGCACTTTGTCGAGGGTGGACTGGACAGTTTCGAGAACTTCCTGAAGATCGGCACGCAAAGATGATCCCTCGGGAGCGTGTGTTCCGGCGCGTCGGAGCATCGATCCTACTGCAGTAAGGATCTGGCCGAATTCATCGTGGAGTTCACGGGAAATATAGCGCAGCGTGGATTCCTGAGTGGAGATCAGTTTTTGCGCGAGTTCGCTGCGGCGCTCGGAGATTTCGGCGAGACGCGCGAATAGGCGGCGGTTCCAGCGGATTAGCGACAGGCCATTCAGCAGGATGGCGAGAAGCGTCGCGGCAAGGAAGAAATACACCTGGCGCTGCACCCGATCGTAAATCTGGACGATTCGCTGTCCGGCTTGCTCTTCATTCTCTGTGTTCTGAACCAGGAAGCGCGCTACGGCGGTGCTCAGTGCTGCTTGGCGTTCCTGGAGGGAATTCTGGATTTGCTTGTGAGCTTCTTTCTCCTGGCCTTCGCGAGCGACGGCGAAGACGCGGTCGACCGCATCCCAGAACTGGGTCACGGCCTTGGTCAGGAACGCACTTTGCTCGGGAGTGCGACTGTCGGCGGCGAATCCGGCTTCCAGGTGCATCGCGTCGTCGAGGTCGGTGCGGATGCGCTGGAACTGCGCGGACCAGGCGGTAAGAGGATACGGCTCGTCGCTGCTGACCATGTCGCGCATGGCGACCGCGAGCAAATTGAGATCGTTCTGGATCCGGAGCAGCTGCAAAGAATCCTTGCGATTGCGGTCGACCAACTCCGTCTGCAGCTTGCGAAGTCCGGTGACCTGCCAGGTGATGTACGCCGAGTACGCGAGCACTGCAGAAAAAGTGATAACGAGCCCCAGAACGAGGCCAATGGTCGGCGAACGGTCCGACGGAGACGGGCGGGACACGCCCCGAGCATACAACGGCGGGATGGCGCGTGTCACAGGGCTGGTGGCCCCGCAGAGAGGGCCCGAGATATGTGACAATGCTGCAGTAATAATGAAGCCAATACGGTTCTCACGGAGTCAAACAGTAGATTGAGTTCCTCAGGTAAAGAAACTCCGAAGCCGGCGAAGATCCAGAGACTAAGGGCCGTGCTGCCTGAAGTCTGGAAGCTGATGCGTCCGCGGCGCGGGCTGCTCGCCATCGGCTTCGTGTTGATGGTGATCAACAAAGTTGCGGGCTTCGTTCTGCCGTACTCTTCGAAATTCCTGATTGATAATGTCGTTACAAAAAATCAAGTTTGGATGCTGCGGCCTTTGGTCCTGGCCGTCTTGCTGGCGACGCTTATTCAGGGCATCACCTCCTTCTCGCTGACACAATTGCTTTCTAAGGCGGCGCAGCGACTGATTGCGGAACTCCGCGAGGAGGTTCAGAAGCACATTTCGCGGCTGCCGGTTTCCTTTTATGACGCCAACAAGACTGGAGCGCTGGTGTCCCGCATCATGAGCGACGTGGAGGGGGTCCGAAATCTGCTGGGCACGGGACTGGTCGATTTTTCAGGCGGCATTGTCGCGGCAGGAATTGCTTTGGTCCTGCTGCTTCGTACCAGCGCTCCCTTGACGCTGATCGCGGTCGGCTCGTTGGGTTGTTTCGCTTTTGTGCTGAGCCGGGCGTTCGCGACGATCCGTCCTATTTTCCGGGAAAGGGGCAAAATCAACGCCGAGGTAACGGGGCGGCTGACGGAGTCGCTTGGCGGCGTGCGTGTGGTGAAGGGATATCACGCCGAGGAGCGCGAAGAGAAGACATTTTCGAGCGGAGTCCGGCGGTTGCTGGACAATGTGATGCGCACTCTGACGGCGACCTCGCTCATGAGTTTGTCGGCGAGTGTACTGCTCGGGGTGGTTGGGGCGGCGACCATGTATGTGGGCGGACGTCAAATGGTAGGCCACACGTTAACCCCAGGCGGCTACATTTCTTACAACCTGTATCTCGTATTCCTTGCGGCACCCATTCTGCAAGTGGTGTCAATCGGTACGCAGATCACCGAAGCACTGGCGGGATTGGAACGGACCCAGGAAATCATGCGCGAGCGTCCCGAGGATCGAGACCCGCGGCGTTCGCTAAGTCTCGAAGATATCGTCGGCACAGTTCAGTTCGCGGATGTGAGTTTCAGCTATGACGGGACTCACGAGGTCTTGCACGATATTTCGTTTACGGCTGAGCCCGGGACAGTAACCGCGCTGGTCGGTTCGTCGGGGTCTGGGAAATCGACCACCATTGGGCTGATCTCCGCTTTTTATGCGCCGACGAAAGGCATGGTCCGCGTTGACGGTGCGGATCTGAGCACGGTACGACTCGACTCGTTCCGCACCCGGCTGGGAGTGGTTTTGCAGGAGTCGTTCCTGTTTGACGGAACGATCCGGGAGAATGTGGCGTTTTCGCGTCCCGAGGCGACGGAAGAGCAGATTATGCGGGCGTGCCGGATTGCTCGCGTGGACGAGTTCGCGGAAACTTTCACTGACAAGTACGACACCGTTGTTGGCGAACGCGGCGTGAAGCTTTCCGGCGGGCAACGGCAGCGAATTTCAATCGCGCGGGCGATTCTGGCAGAGCCTCGGATTCTGATTCTGGACGAGGCAACTTCCAGTCTGGACTCGGAATCGGAACAGTTGATCCAGCAGGGGCTCTCCTACTTGATGCAGGGACGAACAACGTTTGTGATCGCGCACCGGCTTTCGACGATTCGCCGGGCCGATCAGATCATGGTCATGGAACAGGGCAACATCGTAGAGCGCGGAACGCACGCCCAACTCTATGCCGCCCGCGGACGCTACTACGACCTGTACACGCGGCAGCACGGAGTGGAGGAGAACCTGTTCCTTGCGCCGGGCGAGGGAGACGCAATCTTGGTGGATGAAAATGGTGCGAGCGCAAAGAACGGCGACGTGAAGGCAGCAGACGCCCTGCGCGTCCTGCGAGGAGAGATGCGCTAGTCGCCATGACGACCGTCCCCGCAATTCCTGCCTCGCGCGGTACCGTTGCGATCCGCAGCGAAGATCTCTGCCGTCACTACCGGATGGGGGAAAACGTCATTCGGGCGGTTGACGGCGTTTCGTTAGAAATTCATTCAGGCGAGTTTGTCGCGTTGCTTGGCAGCTCCGGCTCCGGTAAGTCGTCGATCTTGAATCTGATTGCGGGACTGGATCGGCCGACATCAGGGAGCGTTGTGGTCAAAGAGCGCGATCTGGCCAAGCTTTCGCGCGAAGAACTGGCCAAGTACCGGCTGCGCGTAGTCGGGATGGTTTTTCAGTCATTCAATCTGATTCCCAGCATGACCGTGACGGAGAACGTGGAGCTCCCCTTGCGATTTGCCGAAGTCGATCGCGGACGGCGTGACTCGCTGGCTCGCGAGGCACTGGGCCGAGTTGGATTGAAGGCACGCATGAGCCATCGACCGAGCGAGCTTTCTGGAGGCGAGCAACAGAGGGCGGCGCTGGCGAGGGCGCTCATCAATCAACCGCAGCTTTTGCTTGCGGATGAGCCGACGGGGAATCTCGATAGTCATACGGGAAAGGAAATCCTGGACATGGTCCGTGACTTCAATCGCGAACTGGGAATGACGGTGGTGATGGTGACCCATGAGCGCGCACTGGCGGAAAGGTATGCGCAGCGAATGATTTTTCTGGCAGACGGAAAACTGGTGGACGATCTGGCCAACGATCCGGCGCCTCTTTCCGGAGACGGAGGACGCGCTTGAAGTTTCCGGATCTCACCGAACTCGCGTTGCGGAATCTGCGAGAATCCTTGTTGCGGAATTCACTGACCACGATCGGGATTTCCGTTGGCGTCGCTTCCCTAGTGGCGATGCTTTCATTGGGGACCGGATTGCAGCAGATGCTTTCACGACGACTGGAAAAATCAGGATTGTTCGACACCGTATTTGTTTCCTCCCGCCGCGATTTGCGCGGTGGACGCCAAGAGGAGCGAACTGGTCCAACTCCGGGAGAAAGCCGGGTTCTTGACGAGGAAGCGCGGGTAGAAATGGGGCGCCTGCCCAACGTAAAGGAGGTTTATCCGGATATCCGTTTCTCTACGGACCTCCAGTTCGAGGATAAGCCGCACCTGACGATGATCTCCGCTCTGCCTCTGTCAGCCAAGTCCAACGACTCGTTCGACGGAATGCAGGGCAGTTTCTTTTCATCCGACATGGCGCCGGAGGTGATTCTGCAGAAGTCATTCGCCGAAGAGCTCTTGGGAAAAACACCGCCGCTCGGCGCGGCTGAACCGAGCGTAGTGGAACTGGCGAAGCCGTTGTTGGGGAAGGAACTCACCATGCACTATGCGCAGCGCGGCGAGACGGCGAATCAAGGACCCGCTCCAGGACCTGAGAGCGAACCGGTGGGCGCTTCGTATTCTGTGGTGTCGCGCGAGCAGAAGCTGACGATTGTGGGAATCGCGGATCTCGATCCCGAGAGCATGCGGGGACCGATGCGGGCACGAGTGTTTCTTCCCCTGCGATTTGCGGAAAGTCTCCACGTAATGCAGTTGGTGGATTTGCGTGAAATCTTACGGGCAGGAAGCAACCAGCCAGTCTATTCATCGATTAGCGTGCGCGTGAAAGATCCGTCGAGGATACAAAGCGTCGAGGATGCTATCAAGAAAATGGGGTTTAATACGTTTTCAATTCTCGATGCGAGCCGCAGCTTGCAGCAGGTTTTCAGGGTCTTGTATGCGTTTCTCGGAATTTTCGGAAGCCTGGCGTTAATCGTGGCGTCGATCGGAATCGTCAACACGCTGGTGATGGCCATTCTTGAGCGACGGCGTGAAATTGGAATTATGAAGGCAATTGGAGCCAGTGACGGCGACGTAAAGAAACTATTTTTCGCTGAGGCGGGTGCAATGGGATTTGCCGGAGGAATCATCGGGGTTGTGCTTGGTTGGGCTATTGGCCAGGTGATCAATTTTGGAACCAATATTTACCTGAAGAGCCAATCCATTCCGCCTGAGCACTTCTGGGCTGTACCTTTGTGGCTGGTTGCGTTTGCCATCGGTTTTGCGTGCATGGTCAGCCTGGTCTCGGGGCTTTATCCGGCCGGGCGCGCGGCTAAACTCGATCCAGTGCAGGCTCTGCGTTACGAGTAGACTGACCTGAATGTCCCGCCTGACACGATTCTGGTTGGCGCTTTTCGCTTCCCTTTGTCTGATCGCGGGCTCGGCGTCCGCGCAAAGCCGAATTGACTGCAGCGCACTGAACAGCCACATCCTGAGACGGGCCGTCCGCTATTGTGTTTTCATTCCTTCCGGCTATGACGCAGGCGCGACTCAAAAGCCTCCGCGGCGATATCCCGTGCTCTATCTCCTGCACGGCCTGGGGGACAACGAGCAGACGCTTTTTAACAGCGGTGGATGGACGCTGCTGGATGACCTGCGGGATCAGGACAAGATGGGCGACTTTCTGATCGCGGCGCCGGAAGGGCGCCGGAGTTTCTACATCAATTCGGCGGATGGGTCGGAACGATACAGCGACTTCTTCCTACAGGAATTTATGCGCCGAATCGAAAGCAAGTATCGGATTCGTGGTGGGCGTGCGGGACGAGCGATCACCGGAATCTCGATGGGAGGGTATGGGGCGCTGCGGTTCGCGTTCGCGCGTCCCGAACTCTTCTCGGCAGTGAGCGCGCAGAGTGCGGCTTTGATTCCGGAGACTCCGCAGCAATTGGACGCCGCGGCAAATACCGGGTCGCCTTTGCTTGGAGTACTGGGCCCAGTTTTCGGAAGACCGATCGACGTGGCCCACTGGAACGCGAACAGCCCATTCTTGCTGGCGAGACGGAATGCCGCTGCATTGCGCAAGCTCTCGATCTATTTCAATTGTGGCCAGCAGGACAACTACGGATTTGAGCGGGGAGCGGCGGCACTCGACCACGAACTCGCCGAGGAGCACGTGAAACACGAATACCACGCGTATCCAGGCGACCATAGCATCACGTATTTCCTCTCTCATTTTTCCGAGGTAATGGAATTTCATTCCAAGGCATTCGGATTATTGGTGCAACCGTGACTTCCGCTCTAAATCAACACAGGGTTGGGGTCATGTAAACTAATGAGAGAATCGATCGCGAAACAGACCCTTCACTCCGAGTGAGAATACGGAGAGGTGGCCGAGTGGTTGATGGCTCCGGTCTTGAAAAC
>Ga0075030_100001217_pt1 | contig 23076 bp, 14 predicted proteins | sample LitLauG_LLR_2012_FD_71393 | JGI IMG/M metagenome (GOLD analysis project Ga0075030, IMG submission 71393) | Freshwater sediment microbial communities from Pennsylvania, USA - Little Laurel Run_MetaG_LLR_2012 | ecosystem: Environmental > Aquatic > Freshwater > Creek > Sediment | place: USA...
CCGGCGACCATCCACAATTGCTTCTGCTATCCCGACGCCTCACCCGCATCCGCAGCCTCTTTGAAAAGCTCAGCCGTGGGGCTGCCGGAGAAAAATAGGCATAGATTGGCCAGTAAATGACTGGCGCTGGCGGGAGTATGATATCCACGAGGTTTGGAGGGTGTATGGCGAATGTCTGGAAAAAGAGCGCGATCTCAATGGCTGTGTGTCTGGGCTGGATCGCGCAAGGGCAGGATGGGGCGGGGAGCGCACCCAAGGACGTCAAGCCGGGGAGCATCACCTACGAGGACGTCGCGTATCCTTATCCCGTGCAGTACCTGCCCCTGACGGTCTATGGCCAGGACGTGCGCATGGCTTACATGGACGTGGCGCCGGCGGGCCAGCCGAACGGGCGCACCGTGGTCCTGTTCCACGGAATGAACTTCGGCGGCTTCTATTTCGCCGGGCCGATCGAAGCGCTGCGCGCCGCTGGCTTCCGCGTGGTTGTGCCCGACCAGATCGGCTTCGGCCGCTCGTCCAAGCCGATCATCCCCTACAACTTTCACGACATGGCGGCCAACAGCCGGAAGCTTCTGCAGTCGCTGGGTATCAACAAGGCGGCGATTGTGGGCCACTCGATGGGCGGCATGTTGGCCGCGCGCTTCGCCGCCTCGTACCCCGATATCACCGAGCGCGTGGCGATCAACAACCCGATCGGGCTGACCGACGTGCGTTGGGAACGGCCGTGGCGCACCGCTGACGAGGCCTACAAAGCGACCATGGCACAGAGCCACGATCAGGCCTGGCGGGCGTTCTACGCCAACATCCAGCGCTACTTCCCCGGCGCCTGGAAGCCGGAGTATGAACAGTACGTGCGGATTCTGTATGCGCCCACTTTGAGCGGCGATTGGCCGCGCCTGGCGATGGTGCGCGCGATCTATCAGCAGATCACCTACCTGGACCCGGTGGTCCACGACTGGGCGCACATCAAGTCGAAGGCGCTGGTGATCGGCGGCGAACAGGACGGCGACAATTTTCCAGTGCTGGCGAAGCACATTGCCGATACCATTCCCGGGGCTGAGCTGGTGCTGATCCCCAACGTAGGGCACGTGCCGCATCTGCAGGCGCCGGAGGTGTTCAACCGGGAGCTGTTGAAGTTCTTGCAGTGAGATGCCCCGGTGCCGCGTGGGGCGCAACCCTGGATGACGTTCTAAAACGGGTTTTCGGGAGAGTGTCCACTTTGGTGATGGATCCCGCTCCTTCTCTTGGTTTCTTGCCAGAGCCGCATTGCAGGCGCCTCGTACCCCGCCCTTCCGCCCTGGACCGAGTGTCCAGTAACCCCGTCCAGCAGGATCTTGAAACGGGTCCCTATACACGCGTCCAGATTTTACCTAAACATCATTGCCCTGTAATGTTTTCCGTGGACACTGGATTCCATGACGACTACCGAGGTGAGCAAGGTGAGGAACTTTCTACTTGGCTCAAACCGGAACTTTTCACTTGGCCGCGACCAAAGGCTCGGCGAAGGTCTGTTCGGCTTGAAAACCTGATAAGCTTATCGGCCAAGTGCGGAACTGGGCGGCCGTCAATTGCGCGCGGGGCTAATGAGCAGCTTCCCGAGGGTCCTCGCATCAGATAACCCTCATCGCGAAGCCAATGGCTTTTGCCATTTCTTTAGGTTTCGCGGAGGATCGGCACGTTTCGGAATTACCTCATCAAAAAGGGGTGTTTCCAGTCCATGGGCCTCCAATGCGGCGTACTCGGCTGATCAGGCATACAAGCCGCTAATAGCATCATGAGGCTCGATGGAATATACGCCATGCCGATCGAAAAACCACCGATGTAGGAGAACAAGCTAAGAATTAGAATGATTGTAGCCAATATTCGGACACCTCTTCTCTGAAAAACAAGGGGTGCCAACGCAACCACCACAGGAGTCGCCAGCGGGATCACAGCCATCAACCCGTTCATCTTCAGCAACTCTCCAGACCTGTACGTTATCCAAACGACGGTCGCCGCGAGTGCCAAGAAAAATGAAGCAGCTGAAAAATACCTCGCCATGCTGTTCTCCTCTGCGCAACGGTCGCTAATAAATATCTTATCCCAATACGCTCGGCCCTGGCTTTTAAATTGAATCCGAATTGGGCCAAGAAACGCTAAACTACAGGCAGAACACTACTAACAGCGCTACGAAGTCGACCTCGAGTTGGCCGTAAAACCGTTCTAAGGGCAAAGCATAAACGAATGCGACGTGGAACCGCATCCAGCCGAACAACTCTTCGTTGTGCGCCCGGCTGGCCCCAGCGAATGAGTTTCCAATTCTCCCACCCCTCCGACACCAGTCGGGGCGGAGCTGGAAATCCCGGATCTTCATTCCACAAAGATCGCGCGGCGATGGGGCCGGCATCCCGGTCACTACTCCGAGGCTGCGAGGGGGTTGGCGCGACCAAATGGCATGGCCGTTCGGAAAGCGGTCGTAGTTCCTGGGTTGGTCTGCCGGGTCCTGCACCTCATAGCCTAGCCATCGGCGCCGCCCGGGCCTTGCACGCATCCCATCCGTGCGATCGTTATAAACTGTGTATGTCGCTCTGTTTCATCCGTACATCGGTATGCGAACTCTGCTCATGCTGGCGGCCTTCGGGTTGTCGATGGCCGCGCAGAGCGTGGCTCCCGCCGCGGCCCGGCAGTTCTCGACCTTAGACTTTCGGTGCGAGCGCTACACCTGCCGCCCCCTGGCCCCGCGCGGCAACCACAACCAGTCGAATCTCAGTTACGCGCTGGAACGCCCGTCGTCGCCAAGCCCGAGGAGCGCCATTTGATGAAGGTGATTCCCGGCAACGAAGGGACTCCTGGCGCGGCCGGGGCGGCGTGGCTGTTGATCCACTCTATCCTCCTTCTGATGCTGCTGTGTCGTGCCGCTTATGCCACGGAATTCCACGTCGCCGTCAGTGGAAGAGATCGTAACGACGGCTCACCGTCAAGGCCATACCAAACGATTTCCGCCGCCGCCGCGGTCGCGCAACCGGGCGATGTGATCACCGTGCACGAGGGAACGTACCGGGAGCGCGTGACCCCTCCGCGCGGAGGCGAGTCGGATTCCAAGAGGATCGTCTACCAGGCGGCTGCGGGCGAGCAAGTCATGATCAAAGGCTCGGAGGTAGTCCGCAACTGGAAGCCTTTCCTGAGCGGTGTCTGGAAGGCGGTGCTGCCGAACAGCTATTTTGGAGCCTATAACCCATATAAAGACCTGATCGTGGGAGACTGGTTCACGGACAAGGGGCGGCCGCACCACACCGGCGAGGTCTATCTCAACGGCAAATCGCTCTGGGAGACGCACCTGCTGGAGCGTGTGCTGAACCCACAGCCCGCGCCCGGCAATTCCGATCGCGATGGCTCCACCTGGACCTGGTTCACCGAAAGCGACGACCAAAACACCTACATCTACGCCAACTTCCACGACAAGAACCCGAACGAGGAACTGGTGGAGATCAACGTGCGAGCCAGTTGCTTCTACCCGGATCAACCGGGCCGCGATTATATTACCGTACGCGGCTTTCACATGAGCCAGGCCGCCACCCAATGGGCGGCCCCGACCGCCGAACAGATCGGGCTCATCGGCACCCACTGGAGCAAGGGCTGGATCATCGAGAACAATGTCATCAGCGACTCGAAATGCGCGGGCATCAGCCTGGGAAAAGATCGCAAGACCGGCCACAACGTCTGGATCAACGACCCGCGAAAGGATGGCGCCACGCATTACAACGAGGTGATCGTGCGCGCGCTGGAAGCCGGCTGGTCGAAAGAGAAGATCGGGTCGCACGTGGTCCGCGACAACGTCATCTTCCACTGCGAACAGGCCGGCATTGTCGGCAGTCTCGGCGCCGTGTTCAGCCGGATCGTGAACAATCACATCTACAATATCTGGACCAAGCGGCAGTTCACGGGCGCGGAAATGGCGGGCATCAAACTGCACGCCGCCATCGACGTCGTGATCCAGGGTAACCGCATCCACAACGCCGGCCGCGGGCTGTGGATGGACTGGATGGCACAGGGCACACGGATCTCCGGCAACCTCCTCTACGACAACAGCACGGACGACTTGTTCGTCGAGGTAGACCACGGACCATTTGTGGTGGACAACAACCTCTTCCTCTCCGGCGTCAGTTTGCAGGACTGGTCAGAAGGGGGCGCCTATGTCCACAATCTGATGACCGGCCGGATCATCAGCCGGCCCGAGCCCAGGCGCTCCACGCCGTATCACAAGGCGCACTCGACGGCGCTGGCAGGTCTGAACAGCATCCAGGGGGGCGACGACCGTTTCTACAACAACATCTTCGTGGGGAATGGCGGGTCGCCCGCAAGCGGCGCCGAAGCCGATGCCGACCCGCTGCGATTCGGCGGTTACGGATTGTGGGTCTACAACCACCGCGAGTATCCACTGCAGACCGGGGGCAATCTGTATCTCGCGGGCGCTCGTTCTTATTTCAACGAGGACGGCGCGCGCAATCTCGCCGAGGCAAACCCCAAGGTCTCCCTGGTGGAGGAAGGCGAGCGGGTGTATCTTCTGTTGCACCTGGGCGCGGAAGCGCGGAAGGCCGCCAACAGAAGGGTGGATACCGAACTGTTAGGCAAGGCGAAGATTTCGGGCCTGGCATACGAAAACTCCGATGGTTCGCGCCTGACCGTCGATAGCGATTATTTCGGCAAGAGGCGAGATCTGTCGGCTCCGTTCGCCGGACCATTCGAGGATCCGGGTCAAGGGAGTCTGAAACTCAAGGTCTGGTGATGCCAGCGGTGCATGGATGAACGCGAACTCCAGTCTCATGTCGAGTACCCGATCGCAGACCTTCGGCTACTCGTACCGCATTGCGTCGGTCACGGCGTTGAGCGGATTCCTGTTCGGCTTCGACACGGCCATCATTAACGGCGCGATCGTCTTCCTGCGCCGGCATTTCCGCTGGTCGGAGATCCAAACCGAATTGGCCGCCGGCAGCCTGCTGGCCGGGTGCGCGCTGGGGGCGGGAGTAGCCGGCGCTCTCAGCGACCGTTTCGGCCGCAAGTTCGTTCTGCTCCTGGCCGCCGTGATCTTCGCGTTTTCCTCGGTGGCGGCGGCGCTGCCCAACGGGCTGGGGGAGTTTGTCGCGGCGCGGGTGGTAGCCGGCGTCGCCATCGGCATCGCTTCCATGTTGGCCCCGCTTTACATCGCGGAGGTCTCTCCCGCCGCCATCCGCGGGCGTCTGGTCAGCATGAATCAACTGGCGATCGTACTGGGCATTTTGGTTTCGTACCTGGTGGGGTGGGCCATGGCCGGCCTGGGCGAGGGAAGTTGGCGGTGGATGTTCGCCGTGGCGGCGGCGCCGTCGCTCCTGTTTTTCGGAGCGCTGTTCTTCGTGCCGGAAAGCCCCCGCTGGCTGGTGAAGGAAGGCAGGCGCGAGGAAGCCGCGCGGGTGCTGGCGCGGTTGGAGGAGCCGCCGTCGCAACTCGACGAGATCGAGCGTGCCATCGCCGAGGAGAGCGGATCGCTGCGCCAATTGCTGGAACCCGGATTGCGCCGTCCCCTGCTGATCGGCGTAACGCTGGCGATCCTGCAGCAGGTGACCGGCATCAACACGGTCCTCTACTACGGGTCCATCATCTTCACGGAGCAGGCGGGGGCCACCAGTACGTCCGCGGCATTGTGGGCCAACGTTCTGGTGGGCGCCATGAACCTGGTCTTCACCGTGATTGCGCTGTTCACCATCGATCGCCTGGGGCGGAAAGTGCTGCTCATCTCAGCGGCCGGGGGAATGGGATTGTCGTTAACGGCGCTGGGTTTTGTCTTCTCCGCCGGGGCCACGACACCCTCCCGCGTCCTGGCGTTGATTCTCTGCTACGTCGCCTGCTTCGCCTTCGGGATGGGACCAGGCGTATGGGTGGTGATCTCGGAACTGTTTCCTACGCGAATTCGAGGACGGGCGATGTCGGTGGCAACCGTTGCGCTGTGGCTCGCCTGTCTGCTGATCACGCTGACGTTTCTTTCGCTGGTAAAAGCGTTCACGGCGGCGGGAGCGTTCTGGGTCTACGCTTTCCTGTGCGCCTGCACCGTCTGGTTTGTGTGGACATTCACGCCTGAGACCAAGGGCAAGAACCTCGAGGAGATCGAACGGCAGTGGACAATTCGACTATGATCGCACCCGCGGCGCCCGGCGGCGCCGGTGCGCGGCGCCTGGGCGCGACGCTCCGCCATGAGCGGCCGGACCGCATCCCGATCGATCTGGGGAGCACGGCGGTCACCGGCATCCACGTGAGCTGCGTGGCCCAGTTACGCGATTACTTCGGCCTGGCCAAACGCCCCGTGAAAGTGCACGAGCCTTACCAGATGTTGGGCTGGATCGACGACGACCTGGCCGCGGCCCTCGGCATCGACACGGCGGGAGTCTTTCCCCGTGAGAATATGTTCGGCTTCGCGAATGACCACTGGAAGGAGTGGAGCTTTCGCGGGCTCGAAGTTCTGGTCGGCGAGAAGTTTCACGCGGTCGAGGAGCCGAATGGCGATATTCTGATCTTCCCGAAGGGCGATGCGTCGGCCGCTCCCAGCGGGCGCATGCCGCCGGGCAGCGCCTTCTTCGACACCATCGTCCGGCAACCGCCGTTCGATGAGAACCACCTGGACCCGGCGGATAATCTCGAGGAATTCGGCCCCGTCTCCGGCGCGGACCTGGATCACCTGGCGCGCAGCGCCGCGTGGGCGCAGTCGACTGGGCGTGGCGTAGTCGCCACCTTCGGCGGCACGGCGTTCGGCGACATTGCCCTCGTGCCCGGTCCTTTCATGACGAACCCGAAGGGCATCCGCGATATCACCGAGTGGTACATCTCGACGCGGTCGCGGCGTACTTACGTTCACCAGATCTTCGAACGCCAATGTGAGATTGGAATCGCGAACCTGGCCCGCATCCACGAGCGCGTTGGCGATGCCGTGCAGGCTGTCTTCGTCTGCGGCACGGACTTTGGCACACAGACCTCGGCCTTCTGTTCCGATGCCACATTCCGGGAACTTTGGCTGCCCTATTACAGCCGCGTCAATGGTTGGATTCACGCCAACACGGCATGGAAGAGCTTCAAGCATTCCTGCGGCAGCGTGGTGCGGTTCATCGACAGCTTTATCGACGCCGGTTTCGACATTTTGAACCCCGTGCAGTGCTCCGCCAAGGGCATGGATCCGGAGACGCTGAAGAGCAAATACGGCGGGCGGCTGACATTCTGGGGCGGAGGAGTCGATACGCAGAAGACGCTGCCGTTTGGAACGCCGGAGCAGGTGCGCGAAGAAGTTCTCCGCCGCTCGGAGATCTTTGCGGGCGAGGGTGGTTTCGTTTTCAACCCGATTCACAACATTCAAGCGGGAACGCCCGTGCCGAATATAGTCGCGATGCTCAACGCGGTGCATGAATTCAATGGAGCCCGTCATGGTTGATTGGCGGGCCGTCTTAGCCTTGGCGCTCTGCGCCCCGCTCTGGGCCGCGCAACGGACCACCCTGCCGCTCGACGGGCAGTGGGAGATTGCCGATTCGGTTGAGGCCGGCAATCTGCCTGCGTCCTATGACCATCGGGCGCCGGTCCCGGGCCTGGCGCATTCGGCCGTGCCCGGCTTCAAGGACGTGGACGAATTCGAGAGCCGCCAGTTGATTCAGAATCGGGTCGGGCGCGGCCTCGCCCCCGCATCGGCGTTGGTATCGAATGCCGGCGTCTCGCGCCAGGAGCGGAACTGGTTCTGGTACCGGCGCCGGTTCGATGTTTCCGCGGTGCGCAGCGTGGCGACTCTGCGGATCAACAAAGCGCAGTTCGGCGCCGCGGTGTGGCTGAACGGCCAGAAGGTGGGCGAGCACCTCCCTTGTTTCACGGCCGCGATATTCGACGTCTCGGGCAAAGTGCGGCAGGGTTCGAATGAACTCGTGGTGCGGGTGGGCGCGCATCCCGGCGTGCTCCCCTCCACCGTGTCCGGGGGAACCGATTTCGAGAAGAATCGCTGGACGCCCGGCATTTACGACAGTGTCTCGCTGGCGCTCAGCGACAATCCCGCTATCGAGACTGTCCAGGTGGCGCCGAACCGCGATCTGCAGTCGATTACGGTGCAAACGAAGCTGCGCAACCATTCCGCGCAAGCAGCCGGGTTCGCGCTCACGCAGTCAATTCACGGATGGAAAACGGATGCGGTGGTGGCGAGCGCCCCAGCGATCGAGTTGCGGCTGGCGGGCGGCGAAGTGCGCACCGTGACGCAAACACTCGCCATGCCGGCGGCTAAGTTGTGGACTCCGGAACGGCCGGATCTCTACGTGCTCGAAAGCGGCACCGGCGGCGACACCGCCGCCACGCGATTCGGCATGCGCGAGTTCCATTTCGAAACCGCGACCCGGCGCGCCTATCTCAACGGCCGCCCTTATTTCCTGCGCGGTTCGAATATCACGCTGCACCGCTTCTTTGAGGATCCGAAATCCGGCGTTCTGCCGTGGGACGAGAAATGGGTGCGCAAGCTGCTGATCGACATCCCGAAGGAGATGCACTGGAATGCATTCCGCTTCTGCATCGGCCCGGCGCCCGACCGATGGTTTGACATTGCCGACGAAGCCGGACTGTTGATCCAGAACGAGTACTTCGTGTGGACCGGCAAGGGATGGCATGGCGCCGAAAATCAGGTCCGCTTCGACGCCGGTGAAATGACGGGCGAATACGGCGAATGGATGCGGGACCACTGGAATCACCCGAGCGTCGCCATTTGGGATGCCAACAATGAGACCTTCGATCCGATTTTCGGAGAGAAGATCATCCCTGCGGTTCGTGGGTTGGACCTTTCGAACCGGCCGTGGGAAAACAGCTACAACCCGCCGGTGGGCCCGGATGACCCGGTGGAGGATCACCCGTACGAGTTTTCCGCTATGGCACGAGCAGGAGGCGCGGAGTTCAGCATGACCACGTTCGAGCGTCCGAACGGCAAAGCCCCGGGAGCGCCCAGCGCCCATGCTCTCATCCTCAATGAGTATGGGTGGACGTGGCTGAACCGCGATGGTTCACCCACGGTATTGACGAAGGATCTCTATCCGCGCCTGCTGCCGCCGAACGCTACGGCTGAGGACCGGTTCGCGCTGAACGCTTACCTGCTGGGCGGCATTACCGAGTTCTGGCGCGCTTACCGGCAATACGCCGCCGTGCTGCATTTCGTCTACCTCACGAGCAGCGATCCGCTGGGCTACACGGCCGATCACTTCCGCGACGTCGAGAAACTGGAACTGGAGCCTCATTTCCGCGACTACCTGTCGCACGCCTTTGCGCCTCTCGGCGTGTACCTGAGCTTCTGGCAGAAGAAACTGGCGGCGGGCAAGCAGACGCTCCAGGTGATGCTGGTCAACGACGAAGACCACGTAGCCGCGGGCAGCCTCACGGTATCGCTCCATTCTCAGAGCGGTGGCGAGGCGGCGCGGGCGCAGGCACCGTTCCGGGTCGCCGGCCTGGGGCAGACCACCATGTACGTCGATCTCGAGGTGCCGGACACACCGGGCGATTTCCTGTTGCAGGCCAAAGCCGATCCAGGCAGAGGCCAGCCCACACTGAGCCGTCGCAGGGTCAGCATCGTGCATGGTTCGCCGCCGGGGCGCTAGCGGCGTGGTGAAGGATGGCACGCGGGGCGCGGCCGCAGCGCGGGAGAACCGATGGATGGGTTCATGGCCGGCGCTATTGCCATTGAGAAATCAGCGTGAGGCCCGGCACGGCGAGGTAGTCGTTGGCGGTTATCCAGCCGGTTAACGGGACCGGTCATTGCTCTTGCGCTAGTGATTGCCGTCATGTCCGGTACGGCGTATACGTGTATTCGGGAGGTTCGATGGAGCCGAGGCGCGCGTGGGAAAGGTAGACGCGGTTGTCCTGGAGGGCTTCGGCGAAGGTCCTCGCCAAGAATTCGCAAAGCCGTCGTGGAGCAACGGGTCGAATTGCTCATGGAACGGGGAGCAGAAAGTAAGCAGGGAATCATGAACGAAACGAACACCGGCGCGCAAGAATTGATTTTGCTGACGCATGATCGCGAGACCAAAGGGGTCGTTCCCCAGCGGCGACGTTTCCGAGCCCTTCACCGACCTACCCGGCAGATCGCCGAACGCGGCCGAAATATCTTCGTCCTCGTTCCAGCCAGTGAACTTCCTGCAGTGTCGGAGTTCGTCTCAATTGCCAACCGGCGCCACCAACTCCGGGCCCTGCTGGTCAGAGATGACGTACAGCCAAGTTTGCTACGAAGGTGGCGATGTCCGTTTCACCTGAGCGAAGAAAATCCAAAAAGTCCACGTCGGAATATTTGCACGTCTGGCAGACACTCAAGAGGATGAGGTATTCCTCAATTCCTTTCGGCGTCGAGAGACCTTCGATGGTGCGGCGCAGCCTGGCAAACGCCTTGATCGCGTGTTCAGCGTCATTGTTGTTCCACGAAACCCCATCGTAGCTGAGGAAGGTGAACAGCTTGCCGCGGTCCCTTTCTAACCGCACCTTCCACTTCAAGGCGGCTGCGCTCAGCCCCGAAGCCTTTGAGATTCGCCTGTAAAAGCGTGCGACGTCAACCAGATGTTTCCGCAGAAACCGGCGCTTCAGACCCCACCGGTCGATAGTCTTCACGATCTCCCTTAGAAGTTCGGCAAAGGCGGTCACGATTCCCTTTAGGCTCTCATCGTACGCGTTGTCCAAGACGTCGTCATTGAGGTCACGCATCAAGTGGAGCAGGCACTTCTGCTGGGCGCACGGAATCGAGTCGTAGGCCGCGTAGAAGTCGGATACCAGCACACCCTTGAACCCTTCCAAAGCGTTTTGGGCCAGGCTGCCTTCACGGGTATCCGAGTAAAAGTAGACCACCTGGCGGAGCGTGGTGAAGACCCAGACGTACGCGATCCTGCCTTGCAATCGAATCCGCGTTTCATCGGCATGAATTACGTTGCCTTTAACCATCTCAGCAAGGATCTTCTTTCGGGTTTCCCGGTAGTATTCAGCCCCGCGCTTCTTGAACCCAGGTACGACCCCCCCGTGCATCTGGAAGCCGAAAAGTCTATTTAAGGTTTCAGCGACCGAAAGCTGGGTGACGCCAAGCTCGATGGTCTCAAAGATGCAGAATGCGACTAGGTTTCGGCCATATGTGGTTCGAGCCCAAAATTTCTTGGGCCAAGGGGTGAATGCCCTGCACAATGGGCACCAGAAGACTTGAAACTGATACTTCACTACCCATCCTGTAAGCCCCGACCTGCCGAATCTTAGATCGTGGAGGCGCTTTGTTATCGTCCGGGCCGCCTGATGTCCTTTTCGTCTTTGGCAACGCGGACATACGCTTAATGGTTCGCAAACCACTTCTTTGCTAATGCGCAATGCCCTCTTCACAAGGTTTCTCTTATTCCGCTCGGCCTTCTTCAAATCCGCATTGGTTCGAATGTAGACGCGGTCGCGCTGGTAATCCCAGCGAGCGGCCTTATTGATGGCCTCGAAACCTTCAATCGAAGTGCTGAACTTTGGCCACATGGTGACCTTGGAATCTAGCTGTTCAGCAACTACAACTTCCAGGTGACCTGCTGCTCCTGGTTCTGATCCGATACCTTTTTGGCAGGCTTGTACGACCGCACCCCCAAGCATTTCCAGCGCAGCACAATCCTCCGAGTTGTAGGTAATGAGTCTCGACTTCACCGCGGGAGCTTTGGTACGGTCCCACTCGTCCCGCCATACGATGGACTGTACGCCGGAGGGATCGCGGTCGGACCATCTAAATCCCAACCAGCCGGCAATCTCCTTCAAGCCATTGGAGTAGGTAGGGAAGTAGATTTGCCCAAAAATAACCGAGAGAATATTGACTGGGGATTTGATCGCTTTCGCCGTAGCGGACCCATCAGGCGGTCCGCCATACTTTTCGCACATCCGCCTCAGGAAGGCGCTTTCGAAGCTGCCGTAATGGATTAAGACTGGGTTCTCGATTTCTCTCAGCTTGGACAGGAACTCCCGCCAAATGCGGCCTTCGTCCGCAGGGGCGTCAGCCCAAAGGCTGTAGTGAATCGCGGAGTCTTCCGCTTTTATTCGCATCCCAATCAGGTAGTAGAAGCCTCGGTCGGGCAAGCTTTCCACATCGAAATAGACTGGGGTCCCCACGATCTTAATCTCCGGACTGCCAACGACGTGGACTTTCCTCTCACGGATTGCGAGCGCCTTCAACGAGTAGTGGTATTTCTCTCGCTTGTCCTTCAATTGTTTTGGACGGCGGCGCGGTCGGAATGTGAATGACAATTGCGTAACAGTGAAGATACCTTTGCTATTGAAGTCGGCCCGCTGCTTCGCTGTTATACTGCCGAGCAAGCTGAGGTCGTCCTTGTCGATGGCTTTTTGGCGGCAGTGCGGTTGAAACTCACACTCGACACAGTGTCGGTTCAGCACCAGGTCGGGCGGCGATTGGCTGGAAATCAAGGCGGCAATCTCTTCGGCCAGTTTCCCCACCTCTGCCATCAGGGCCGAGGTCTTCACGTCCAGGGTGGCTTGATCATCCCCGTAGATGATCCTGCCGAGGGCTACGTCCCGATTGAAGGCTTTCGATATTACGAGGGCATCAAACGCCAGTAGAAGCCTATCGTCCCGATGGAGCTTGTTTCTGGATACGAATCGAATCGGGACAAACTGCCCGGCTAGTCCTCGTCCGGCAGATGGAATCCGCTCCACGGCGTGACAGGAACATTGCAGGTTTTCACTCCGTGCAACGAAATCCAGGGCCAACCGCCATTTAGCCGATCTGCCGGCTTCTGCTGTACCTGTAGCACATGTATCGGGTGCAACCCCTGCCGTCAACCGCTTGATCCCTTCGCCGCGGAAGACATCGCTTGCTGTTCGAACCCAGGCTGCGTAGGCGTTTCCCGTTTCGACCTCCGCACAGGCACGAAGGAAGCATTTGGTAGGGCACTTGAGGAAAGCCTCCACGAGATCGGTAGTGATGGTCACATTCACCAGCCTACAAGGTGGCTGCATGCCATGGCTCCGGGTTCTGGCCTCCTCATCCCTCATCGGAATTATGCGCAGCAGATCAAGTGTGTAAAATCGAGCGGTGGCTCTTTCCCTAGTTCTGCTATCCATAAGTCGCATCTGCGCATAATACATCTGGATCGCTCACGACAATGCAGGGTCAAGCGCCGCGCTGTTCGTGTCTGATGGTGGGATCGAGTTCGACGACGACTACAGCGCCTCGGCCGAGTTTCACTCGCGCCCCTCCACCCAGCCTTCGCCGGAGACCCACCGAATCGGCCTACCGGCGTTGGTCTCGACGAGTACCGCGGCATCTTCCCGGGGTAAGCCGCGCGTCCACTCCTCAAGCCCCTGCTCGGCGAGCTCGGCGCTCTCTGGGTGGGGATGGCTCAACGACCGGCGAAGCTCATCGCGCCGGCGGCGGTCAAGTTCGTTGCGGACGGCCTCCGCGATAAACTTGCTGCGGTTCTTCTCCCGCCGGTCGATCTCCCTCACGAGGTCATTTGGCAAAGTGACGGTTACCCGATCCACGTCAGCTATTTCATACTCCTGGTATGATCATACCGCTGGACTGGAACGTAGGCTGGTTCGTCTGATGATCTTTCCGAAGGCGGTGTGGAGTCACGAAGAAGGGGGGGACAGGCACCTGCCGGGACGCCGGCACAGGCGGTGTCAATCGGCCTTAACGGAATGCATCACGATCTCAGTCACTGGCGAGGTTCATCCTTTGCCGAGGCTGGGAACATGGAGCTTATAGACTGGCGAGCCTGGTGCGGAATGCGAAGGGGATCTGTGCTTCCAGGTTTCGGCCAAAGCCACCCCGGGTTTCATCGGCAGCCAACAGAGTGCCGCGGAACCGCGTATCCCAACCGCGCCTACCCGCTGCTAAGATATGCTTTCCACCTGGGTAAAGGAGATAAGATGCACCGAAAGACCTATTACCTTCTATTAGTCCTGCTGGCCGCGGCCGCGCTGTTTGCCCAGGACGAGCCGCCGCAGCAGGGTCCCACCGGCGGCGGTGGCCGGGGCGGCGGCGCGGGCGCAGCGACGGTCCCCGATCCCCAGCCCTACGAGAAAGTCATCACCAAAGACGCCAAGACCACCAAGGGCCTCTTCACTGTGCACCAGATCAAAGAGCGGTACTACTACGAAATCCCGAAGAGCGAACTCAACAAGGAGTTCCTCTGGAATTCGCAGATCGCCAAGACCACCCTCGGCGCCGGCTATGGCGGCGGGCAGTTGACGGACAAGGTGGTTCGCTGGGACCTGAAGGGCAATCGCGTCCTCCTCCTGGACGTCAACTTCGGCCTGGTAGCCAACCCCAACGAGCCGATCTCCATGGCCGTGAAGGCCGCCAACAACGACTCCATCATCATCTCGCTGCCGGTTGCCGCCTTCGCCAAAGACGGCGCGCCGGTGGTGGAAGTCGGCCGGCTCTTCACCGGCGACCTCCAGGAATTCAGCGCCCGCCAACGCCTGGGCGCCACGGCGGTGGACGCCAGCCGGACGTTCATCGAGCGCATCGCGCCCTACCCCGATAACCTCGAGGCCGAAGTGACCGTAACCTACACGCGCACCGCAGGCGGCGCCACCACGACCGGCGGACGAGGCGGCGGGCTGGGCGGCGGCCAGATGCGCCCCGGCAGCGCCACCGTCGTGTTGCATCACAGCATGGTGCGCCTGCCCGAGAAGCCAATGATGCCGCGCCTGTTCGACGAGCGCGTCGGTTACTTCACGACATCCACCCAGGATTACAGCCGCGACGAATACAAGACCGAGAATACGCGCTACATCGCGCGCTGGCGGCTGGAAAAGAAAGACCCCAACGCCGCCGTCTCCGAGCCGGTCAAGCCGATCGTCTATTACATCGACGCCGCGACGCCGACCAAGTGGGTGCCGTGGCTTAAGAAGGGCGTGGAGGACTGGAACGAGGCCTTCCTGGCCGCCGGCTTCAAGAATGCCATCGTCGCCAAGGAAGCTCCCACGCCCCAGCAGGATCCGGACTGGAGCCCGGAAGACGTCCGCCACTCCGTGATCCGCTGGCTTCCCTCTACTACGGAAAACGCCAGCGGGCCGCACATCTCCGATCCCCGCACGGGCGAGATCCTCAACGCGGACATCCAGTTCTATCACAACGTAATGAACCTGGCCCGCGACTGGTATTTCGTGCAGGCTGGACCGCTCGACCCGCGCGCCCGGAAACTGCCGCTGCCCGACGACCTGATGGGGCGGCTGCTGGAATACGTCGCGGCTCATGAAGTCGGCCACACCCTCGGCTTCCAGCACAACATGAAGGCCAGTTCCATGTACCCGCAGGAGAAGATCCGCGACAGGCAGTGGGTCCACAGCATGGGCCACACGCCCTCGATTATGGACTACTCGCGCTTCAACTACGTGGCCCAGCCGGAGGATGGCATCGACGTGGCCGACCTGGTTCCGCGCATCGGACCTTACGACATTTGGGCCACGAAGTGGGGCTACGCTCCGATTGCGGGCGCCAAGACCCCCGACGAGGAAAAGGCCACGCTCCACCAGTGGGCGAAGGAGCAGGACGACAAGCCCTGGCTGCGCTTCTCCACCGCCAATTCGGCCGGCGCCGACCCCGGGGAAGAGACCGAAGCCGTGGGCGACGCCGACGCCGTCAAGTCCACCGCGCTGGGCGTGAAGAACCTGCAGCGCGTCGCCAAGATGCTGATGCCGGCCACGGCCTATAAGGAAGGCGACACCTATAACGAACTCTCGGAGCTCTACGGCCGCATGGTCAGCCAGTGGTCCACGGAAATGAACCACGTTGCCGGGATCATCGGCGGCTTCAACAGCCAGGAAAAGACCGTCGGCCGGGAAGGCCGCATCTTCAACCTCATTCCCAAGGATCACCAACAGGCCGCCGTGAAATTCCTGCTCGACAACGCCTTTACCACGCCCAACTGGATGCTGGACGAGGAGATCCTGCGCCGCATCGAGGCCGTGGGCGCGATCGATCGCGTTCACACCGCGCAGAACCGGGTGCTCACCAACCTGCTCCAGAGCGCGCGCTTTGCCCGGCTGGTGGAACAGGAAGCGCTCGATGGGTCGCTGGCCTATTCGCCGGTCGAATTTCTGCAGACGGTGCGCAAGGGGATCTGGCGGGAATTGGACGCGCCCCAGGTGAAGGTGGATGTGTTCCGCCGCGAGTTACAGCGGTCTTACCTGCAGCAGGTGAACACGAAGTTGAACCCGCCGCCCGCGGCATCGGCCGCGCCCGCGTTCCCGCCGCCCGATGGCGGCGGCCGCGGGGCCGTGCGCCCGCCCACCAGCGGCGACGAGAAGCCGCTCTACCGCGCCGAACTGCGAGCCTTGTCCGGGGCCATTACAGCCGCTCTCGCCAAGACCGCCGACCACGAAACCAGATCGCACCTGGAGGCTTCGCGCGACGAGATCGCCAGGATCCTCGACCCGAAGTTTGCGCCGCCGGCGGCCACGGCGCCGGCGGCGTTCGGAGGCCGCGGCGGTGCAGCGCTCCGCTAGAGAGTAAGGACCATGCTTGAGAACATCAATCTCAAAAGGAAGCTCTCGCGCGAGGACTACAAGCGAGCGCTGCCCACCATCCAACAACGCCTCTACGATCTGGAGAAAGCAAGCTGGGACCATGGCGCGGCGACCGTGATTGTCTTCGAGGGCTGGGACGCCTCGGGTAAGGGCACGGCGATCTCGGCCCTGACGCAACGGCTGGACCCGCGCGGTTTCAAGCTGTATCCGATCACCGTTCCCCGCACCTACGAACAGCAACGGCCCTGGCTTTGGCGCTTCTGGCTGAAGGTACCCAACCGCGGCGAAATCGTCATCTACGATCGCAGTTGGTACTTCCGCGTTCTGGACGAACGCGTCGATGGCAGCATCCCGGAACAGGCGTGGCGCGACGCCTACCGCGACATCGTGGACTTCGAGCGCACACTGGCCGACGACGGCGCGCTGATCGTGAAATTCTTCCTGCATATTTCGCGGAAGGAGCAGAAGGAGCGGTTCCGCGCCATCCAAGCCGATCCGCTGGAGGCCTGGCGCGTGACGGACGCCGATTGGGCCCGCCACCGGAAATACAACGAGTACCTGGCCGCGGCCGAGGAAATGCTTGAACTGACCGAGTCGGAATTCGCCCCGTGGACGATCATCGAGGCGACGTCGAAGTGGCATGCGCGCAAGAAGATCTTCGACACGATCGTGACCGCCATGGAAAAGCGCCTGGGCGCCGATGCGCCGCCGCGGATCGAGGTGCCGGCGGCGGCGGCGGCCAAAGACGCGGAACTACGCGCGGCCATGGAGTCGCTCGGGCCGGAGGCATCCTGATGCTGGAAACACTCGATCTTACAAGAACCCTGGATCGCGACGCCTATGTCCGCGAGATTACGCGGCACCAGGTTCAACTCCGCGAATTAGGGTACCAGGTCTATCTGCAGAAACGCCCGGTGGTGATCGCCTTCGAAGGTTGGGACGCCTCCGGCAAGGGCGGCGCCATCAAGCGGATCACGGAGAAGTTGGACCCGCGGGGCTACGTCGTCTATCCCATCGCCGCGCCGCAGGGCGAGGACAAGACCCGTCACTACCTCTACCGTTTCTGGCGCCGGCTTCCCGAGCGCGGCCAGATCGCCATTTTCGACCGCTCCTGGTACGGCCGCGTCCTGGTGGAGCGCGTGGAAGGCTTCGCCGCCGAGGGCGAATGGAAGCGGGCTTACAAGGAGATCAACTCCTTTGAGCGCCAGTTACGGGACTTTGGAACCATCGTGGCCAAATTCTGGGTTCACATCTCGCGAGAGGAGCAACTCCGCCGGTTCGAGGAGCGCAAGGCCATCGGCTATAAAGCCTGGAAGCTCACCGACGAGGATTGGCGTAATCGCCAGAAGTGGGAGGTTTACGAAGAAGCCGTCGAAGAAATGCTGGTGAAGACGAGCACCCGGACCGCCCCCTGGTGCCTGGTGGAAGGCAACGACAAATACTGGGCCCGCGTCAAGGTGCTCGACCGGCTGGTAGAGGTGCTTGCCAAGGAACTTCACTACGAACCCAGCAACCCGCTGAAGAAGGCGCCCCGCAAGAAGGCGGCAAAGCGGTGAAGGGGAGCGCGATTCCAACGGCCGGGCAGCTATCTAGCGGCCAGCGAAGGGCGCGCTGAGGTCCTGAAGAAAGGGTTTCCGGGCCGCTACCCGCCGGATCAGGCGATTCGGATCGCAAGGCTGCAGGCAGAGCGGGGCCATGAATGTAGTATCAGCCTCAATCGTTGATACGATCAAATAGGACCACAATGAACGTGATTGTGGAAATTCCGGACGATCTCGCCAAGCGCCTCGGCACCAGCGGCGGCGATCTGTCGCGCCGGGCGCTCGAAGGCTTCGCACTCGAGGAGTACAAGCGCGGCCACATCACGAAGGCCGAGTTGCGCCGTCTGCTGGGGCTTGAGACGCGCTACGAGCTCTACGGCTTCTTGAAGGAACACGACGCTTTCATCAAGTACACCATCGACGACCTTCGCCGCGAAGTCCATACGCTTGAGCGGTTGGGATTTTGACGCGTGCGGCTCGTGATCGCGGACACAAGTTCCATCAACTATCTTTTGCTCATCGGCTATATCGACATCCTGCCCGCCCTGTTCGAAAAGGTGATTGTTCCGGCCGCGGTCTGTGAGGAGTTGAAGCATCCGAAGGCGCCAGCCTTCGTCCGGAACTGGGCGGGTAACCCTGCGGCCTGGGTTGAAGTGCGCCCGGCCCGCGGGCGGCACGACGCCAGCCTTGAAGCGCTCGACGAGGGGGAGGAGGCCGCCATCCTCCTGGCCCTCGAACTCCACGCTGATCTGCTGTTGATGGATGACGAGGAGGGCGTAATCGCGGCGCGCGGCAAGGGACTTGAGGTGACGGGACGCTCGGTGCCCTCAGCCAGGCGGCGCAACGCAAATTGCTGGACCTCGGCGAGGCCTTCGAGCGCGTCAAGCGAAGGAATTTCCGCTTTCCACAGGGAGTCATGGACCGGTTTCTCGCGGAGCAGAAGGGTAGCCTCCAGGTTCGCGCATTCCTCCTCCCGGAATTGACCAAAACTTGAAGTTCCAATTTTGGGCGTCTCCCCGGGGGAGCCGGGGCCGCGCTCTCATGCTTACGCATGGAGCCAGCCGGTCACAAAGAGGTGACTGGCCGTCTCCGCCCTTCGTTTCGATCGCTGACGCAATACGCTACCGGTTTTGGAGGCAGCCAGCCGGTGGCACCGTTCGAAACCCAAGTGGATCAGTTGAAACCCGCTGTCACGCTTCCTGAAACCCAAAGCCTTTGCCACCCTGCCTGAAATTCCCCGGCGGCCGCTCATCAAATCGCGAAAATATTGCCGCCCGACACCGAGATGCCGTGCGGCCGCCGTTTGACTACCCAGCGCCTCCACCAATTGATGGAGAACTTCCGAGGGCTTCTTCGCGGATTTCCGTTCGCTCATGAAGCCGGATACTAGCCCGGTTTCGTGTCCGCATCAAGGACGAAAAACGCAGGACGAAAAACGCAGCAATATTAAGGCGATTTTGCTGGATCTTGTCCGCAAAACTGCGTAACGTTGCTCCTTGCAAAGATCGAGAACCCACCTGAACCACTGTCCTCTTCGCCGAAGAAGTTCCGCAATACGGGTCTGTTCATATCGAGGCGGAGGACGATCCGCCGCCGTCGAAGGATCCCAAACCTACGACCTAGCACCTAGCGGAGGTAAACAACGACCCGGAATGGGAAAACAGCGTCTGCAAGCGCATTGTGAGTATTGAGGGCGCGGCTGGAAAAGAGGCAAAACGGTGAGTCAAGTAGCTGAAGTGACGGCTGCCGTCCGATGGAGAGGAGGTACCCGTCCGCACTTAAGCGATCGTGTGTAATCGTTGCGGATTCCAGAACTCACCGACGAACAATCGAATGGGTATACTATTGCGAGCCCGGATGCTTACCGAGAAAAACACCTCTCATCACTACCAGAGGATTGAAGGAGATTCGCGAGCGTCTAGGCGGTGAGGCAGTCCGAAGCGATGGGAGGCTGGACTGGTTCAAGACGATGGCTCGCAGGAATGTGAGGGAGCTGGAGGCCCGACTGGGTTTTGAAATCCACGCTGTACCAGGGCCTTAGAATGGCGCCCCGGTAGACTCAGAAGACAGCGCACAAGGAAGCAGCCAAACGCGCGCGGAAGCCGACAGCGAAAACGGGGACAGACAGGCTGGCGACTAAGGAGTCGCCGCCCGGCCGATGCCGATCACCGACACGGCCGGCCAGGGAAACAACCGGTCGATCCGTCTCCAGACGGGCACCAGGGCATCGAACAGGCGAAGCTGGAACCGGCCGAAGCTCTCGCGGCGCAGAACCTTGCCGTTGAGTCGCCAGCCAGGACGAGTCACGCGGTTGAAATGGAGCGCCTGCTCCCATTGAAATCCGGCCTCCTCCATGCGGGAACGTAACTGCTGCTCGGAATAGCGGCGGTAGTGGCCCAACACCTTGTCGAGCGAGCCGTAGACGGCCTGATCCTGCGGCACCAGGATGATGGCGCGCCCCCCCGGTTGGAGCGCCGAACGGATGTTGCGCAGGGCCAGGAGGTCGTCCTCCACGTGCTCTACCACGTTCAGGCACACCACCGTGTCGAACCTGCCGCGGAGATCGTCGAAGTCCGCGGGTCGGGTAAGGTCGCACCGGCGGCTGGTCAGGTTGGGCCGCCCGCGGAAGCGCACGCGCAGACGGGCCAGATGCTCGTCATCGATGTCGGACGCCACGTAGGTTTTTCTGCCGCGGGAGAGGTGCTGCGTCATGTTGCCGATGCCGGATCCCAGCTCCAGAACGTGGTTGCCGAGCCACGGACGGACCGTATCCGCCATCCACTTGTTGAAGCGCCTGGTGCCGGCCAGGGAATCCAGAATTCCCGCTCCCCGGTCCATGTAGATGTCGCGAGTGAAATAGCAGCGCAAGATCACCCACAGAGCGTTGACCGCATCCTTTACGCCGATCTTCTTGCCTTCTTCGTAGGTGCGGCCGTAGTAATTGATCGGCACTTCGTAGATGGAGGCCTGGCGCTTGGCGAACTTGATGGTGATCTCGGGTTCGATGCCGAAGCGGTTGCTGCGGATCGGTATGCTCTTGGCCAGGGACATGCGGAACGCCTTGTAACACGTCTCCATGTCGGTAAGGTTCAGATCGGCGGCCATGTTGCAGGCCGTGGTGAGGAAATGGTTGGCCAGCGAATGCCAGTAGTACATGACGCGCCGTTCGCCGGAAATGAGGAAGCGCGAGCCGTAGACGACGTCGGCTTTGCTGGCGACGAGCGGGGCCAGAACCTTGGGGTACTCGGCCGGGTCGTATTCCAGGTCGGAGTCCTGAATGATGCCGAACTCGCCGGCGGCTTCCTGCAGCCCGGTGCGAATGGCGGCGCCCTTGCCGGAATTCACCTTGTGGTGGAACACGCGAACCCTGCCCGGGTGGGCCGCCGCCAGCTCATCGAGGATTTCCGAGGACCCGTCCGTGGACCCGTCGTCGACGGCGACCAACTCGGACTCGATGCCCTCCGGAAGCGGAGCTCGCAGAGCCCGCTCGATAGCAGCCGTCACGAACTCCTCTTCGTTGTATACCGGCACGATGATGGAAAGCAGGCGTTTTTGGTCCACCGCTCGATTATCCACTATCGAGGGGCGCCCCTATCGCCGTGCGATCGCGCCGATTCCCCATCTCCTCCTGCGATAATCACAGCTATGGAGAGGGAGGTCTACCCAGCAGCCCGGAGTATCTCAGCCAGGCTCGAAGAATATTTTCGTCATCGCGCGGCCACCAGCCGCCGCCTTCCCGGCGATCTCGCCGCAGTGCCCAATGCGGAGACGATCGAAGCCCTGATCGATACCGCTTTCTGGGCGAGCCTCCGGCGCGAGGAAGGGTACACGCCCAGGATCTCCCTGGCGTACGTCGCGCCCGAGGAGCGAGTCGGGCCTCTCATCTTCGAGCGCCCATTGGCGCTTCGCCCCGACGATCTGGCGCGCCTGGCCCCGGCGGTGGAGCGCCGGGGTATCCATCTGGGCGTCTGGTCCGACCCAACCGGGCTGTGGGTCTGGGGAACAACCCGCAGGATCCCACCGCTTTGCCTCGTGCTCGAAGTGGCCGCCCCCGGCCTGCTCGTGGTCAAGCACCATAGCAGCGAGGACGGCAAGTTCGTGAACGTGGCTGTGCTCGAAGGCGACCAGATCAAGATAGTGGACGAGGGCGCCTCGAGTCTCCCCGAATGCCCTGCGCTGCTCACATCCTTGCTGGGATTCGACTCGCCCAGCTCCTGGGTCCACTCCGTCAATGTTCTGGTTCGACTCGCCGTCTCGATGCGCGCCCACGGCCGCGGCGGATTGCTGCTGGTGGTCCCGAACGGCGCAGACTCCTGGCGCGAGTCCATCGTGCAACCGATGGCATACGCCGTGTCCCCGCCTTTCTGCGAACTGGCCCGTTTGAATGCCGAGCCCCCGGCGGAGGCGGACCGGCGCCATTGGCAGGACATGATGGGCCACACGGTGGAGGCGCTGGCCGGTCTGACCGCAGTGGATGGCGCCATGGTGCTGACCGCCCGGTATGAGCTGCTCGGCTTTGGCGCCAAGGTCGGCCGCCGCAAGGGCTGGGCCCAGGTGGAGCGGGTGAGGGTGACGGAGCCGGTGGAAGGCGGTACGGCGTTGGTGGTGGCTCCAGGCGAACTCGGCGGAACGCGCCACCTGGCGGCCGCGCAATTCGTCCACGACCAGCGCGACGCCGTTGCCCTGGTGGCTTCGCAGGATGGCCGCTTTACCGTCTTTGAGTGGTCTCCGTGCGAGCAGATGGTGCACGCGCATCGTATCGAGGCGCTGCTGCTGTAAGCCTGTCGCGGGCCTTCCGGCCTGCACATCTCAGTGCGGTTCAGCCACGAATCCCGCCGCCAGTAACTCCTCGATCGCGGCATCGCCGAGCCCGAGGATGTCTCTCAGCGCGGCCCGCGTGTGCTGCCCCAGAGCGGCGCCGGCGATTTGGGTCCGCCCGGCGTTTCCGATCGCTTCACCGGCGCGCCCGTAACCCGGTGGCTCCCTGTGGTTGGATGCACCAGCGTCGGGAACATGGCGCGCAGTTGGCTTTGGG
>Ga0075030_100001219_pt1 | contig 23070 bp, 23 predicted proteins | sample LitLauG_LLR_2012_FD_71393 | JGI IMG/M metagenome (GOLD analysis project Ga0075030, IMG submission 71393) | Freshwater sediment microbial communities from Pennsylvania, USA - Little Laurel Run_MetaG_LLR_2012 | ecosystem: Environmental > Aquatic > Freshwater > Creek > Sediment | place: USA...
CATTTCGCCACCCAGACCATCCGAGCCGATCACGCACTACTGGAATCGTTCCTCCAGCACTGTGCTCTCTCTTTTTGCCTAAAGTAGGACATTACTTCTGCAGGAAGCATTAGCGGATCGCGTTCCGCCTGCGCATCAGGAGGTAGGCGGCCGGAATCACGAGCATCGACAGCAACGGCGCGGTGATCATTCCGCCGACCACGATCGCGGCGACGAGATACACGTGCTCGACGTTCGCACGGTCGCCGACTATGACGGCCCGGGCGGGCACGTTCCGGGCGCCAGGAACATCCCGCTCGAGGAACTGCCGCAGCGCCCGGACGAATTGCAGCCCTGGCGCGGGCGGCCCGTGTGATCTGCCGGACCAACCGACGTTCCGGCGAGGCCGCCCGACGGTTGAGGCAATCGGGTCTAAGGACTGCGTTCCTGGTCAGCGACGGCATGCTCGCCTGGGGAAAGGCCGGATTTCCCGTCGAAACCTCGACCCCGCGCACTGCCTGCCGCTGCGTTGCGAACCGGAACTGATGAGCCGAATATGAAAACCCTCCTGGTACTGAACGGTCCTCCCTGCGGCGACGAGCGCAGCTACAACGCGCTCAGAGTCGCGGGCTCTCTGGTTAAGCGCGAAGGCGAGCAGGTTCGCGTGTTTCTGATAGGTGACGCCGCAGCATGCGCCAAGCGCAATCAGAAGGTTTCCTCCGGCTATTACAACCTGGAAGTGATGTTAGGCTCCGTCGCAAGGCGAGGCGGCTCTGTCGGAGTCTGCGGCTCGTACATGGACGCGCGCGGCATCAACCAGGAGGACCTGGCTGAAGGTGCACATCGGAGCAGCATGGACGAACTGACGGACTGGACGCTCTGGGCCGACAAGGCGTTGGTCTTTTAGTAGTAAAGGGGTCTCCATGAGTTTCCGTACTTCGCTCGCCCGAGCCGTGGCCGCGGCATCCACGTTCGGAGCGAATCTCCTCTTCGCGGCGACCGCTACGGGACGCAAGGCTCTCCTTGCTCTTGTCGTCTCGATTGGCGCCCCGTTGGCCGGCATTGCCTGGGGGCAGACGCCATCCACCCATCATCACGATTTTTCTGGTGCCGAGAAGTGGGTCGGAGTGTTCGACGACCCGGCACGCGATGAATGGCAGAAGCCGCACGAAGTGCTGACGGCGCTCGCGTTGGCACCTGACGCGACCGTGGCCGACATTGGCTCCGGAACCGGATACTTCACCGTTCGCCTCGCGCATTTCGTCTCGGAGGGCCGCGTCTATGGCGTCGATATCGAACCCGACATGGTCCAATATCTCTCAAAGCGCGCGAAAGAGACGGGACTTCGGAACATCACGGCGGTCGCAGGCAAGGCTGATGACCCGCGCCTGCCATCCTCGGTCGATCGCGTGTTGGTGGTGGACACGTACCACCACATTGGCGATCGGATCGCGTACTTCGCTCGTCTGCGCGGCTCGCTCAAGCCCGGAGCGCGGGTAGCCATCATCGACTTCGATGCTCGGTCGCCGGTCGGCCCGCCACCGTCGGAACGTCTCTCACCAGAGCAGGTCACGGCCGAGATGAAGTCGGCAGGGTACGAACTCGTGCAACATCACGATTTCCTGCCAAGACAGTACTTCCTTGTCTTCGCACCGAGGACAGGATGAGGAAATAAGGGACTGCGAACCACGCACGCCCAGCCCTCCGTGTGCGCCCCCGACAGGCCGCCGTGGCGCGAGAATTCCTCCATCGACAGGCTGACCGTCGCTGGAAACCACGCGCGCAAGGCAAACAGTTCACACATGCGCAGTCTTCCGATGCCCCCGACGGATCAAGCCCGCCCCGGCCGTGGTGCCGGTCAGGAGGCCTTCAAGACCACTCCGGCCCGGTCCAGCACCCGCACAGTGACGGGAACGGCCGATCGAACACTCTGCGTCACGATGCAGAAATCCTCGAACTGTGCCAGAGCGCGGGCGAGCATCGGGGCCTCGGCGCCGTCGATGCCGAGCCGAAGGTCGACGTCGATGCTCCCGATCCGAAGCCGGTTCTGCGCGTTGCGAACGATATTGACCACAGCGGACGCGTCGACCGATTGCGGATCGCCTTTGAACTTGCGAAGCGCGAACAGCAGGCTCGCGGCCAGGCAGTTCGCCACTGCGGCGCCCAGCAGGCGCGCCGGGTTCGGGCCCGCGTCACGGCCCAACGGCGGCGCTTCGTCGGTGATCAGGTTCGGCATGCCGGCGCGGTCGAACCGAACCTCGAAGCGATAGTCGACCTGCTGATGCAAATCGATCTTGAACTGACTGTCCATCTGTGCGCTTAGACCAGGAGCCCGATGCCTCCGACGCTCGCGCGCCGTTACGATGCGGACGGTCTTCGAGATCTCATTTGATCAAGCCGCGCGCTTTCATGCGATCGCAGGCGTTCGTTTGAGGCGTCGGCAGTGTGGCCCCCTTTTCCTTCGCGCGTTGCTCCATGAGCTTGTGGTGCTCCTGTTGGTACGCGGTGCACTCGTCGTAGGTCTTCATGCTGCGCATCTTGTTCTGATGTTCGGTTCGTTCCTCGGGTGTCATTAACTGCCAGCCAGCGACGTTCCCACTGTCCCACTTCCATCCCTGCCAGCCGCCCATCCCGGGGCCGCCCCCGTCGGGGCCGCCCATCCCGGAGCGGCCCATCCCGGAACCACCCGGACCGGGACCGCCCGGACCGGGAGGCGTTTGCGCCATGGCGGAAGCTGATAGGAGCGCGGCGGAGATCAGACGCACTGCAGCCAATACGATCCGATTCATCGAAGTCTCCCAGTCATCCAGGCTGCCAAAGACAGCGTCTGTTTTCGCATTCCTGCAAATCGGCAATTTAGACCGGTTGCGCGAATCGACCCTGATCGCGATCAAGTCTGGCCCCAAGGCGCAGCGCGATGACGAGCGGCTTCTTGGTCATCGCTTCGCGTGAAAGACGAAGTTCAGCACGATCGCCATGGGCGCCGTATCCGGACGGCAATGCTGTACCACTGCTGGGCGCCATATCGAATCGTCACCGCAACAAGCCCATGCCCTTGAAATAGATGACCTTGACTTTACAGTTGACTGTAAGGTTTAAACTTTGCACACGGTGGTCCTATTGGTGCCGACATGAAAGAGGGAATCAAGATTGGCGCGCTCGCACGCGAATCGGGCGTAGGCGCCGGAGCATTGCGCTACTACGAACGTCTGGGTTTGCTGCCGGCGCCGCACCGCAGCGCATCCGGCTACCGACTTTATGAAAGAGCAACCGCCCGGCGATTGGGTTTCATTCGCAAGGCCCAGGCGCTGGGGTTCTCGCTCGATCAGGTCCGTGAACTGCTCACGCTGAGCGACAACCCAACAGCGCGGGCCGGCACCGTCAAGCGGGTAACCCAGGCCAAGATCGCCGATATTGAACGCCGGATCGAGCAGTTGCGCCGGATCAGGCATGGCTTGTTAACCCTCGCCTCCCGCTGCGATGGTCGAGGCCACAGTGGTGATTGCCCGATCCTCGCGGCCCTGAGCCAGGACGAATCCTCTAGCGGTTCGAGCGCACCGGACGAAGCTGCTCGAGACACGCCGAGCCTTACCAGGACACGCCGCTGATCGCGTCGCCCACCGGGAAACAGGAGGTTCGATTGTCAGGACCATTGACGCAGACGACCGACATCGTGGACACGCACGCGCATCAAGATCACGCTGGCCATGGCGGACATGCCATGACCCCCGCACCCGGGCCGACCGATCTGAAGGACCCGGTATGCGGCATGAGCGTTACGGAGGGGTCGCCGCATCGTGTGAACCAGGACGGCAAGCCGTACTACTTCTGCAGCGCGAAGTGCAAGTCGCGGTTCGCCGCCGAACCGCAGCGGTTCGTCGGTGTCGCAAGTCGAATTGGTCCCTCCACGCCTATCCAGCCCGCCACCGCTGCGGCTGGAACGACCTACACCTGCCCGATGCACCCGCAGATTCGGCAGTCTCAGCCCGGCCATTGTCCGATCTGCGGCATGGCCCTCGAACCGTTGATACCGACCCTCGACGAGGGCCCGAACGCGGAATACGTCGATTTCGCGCACCGCTTCTGGCGGACACTGCCGCTGACCGTGGCCGTGGCGGCGCTGTCCATGACCGGGCACCGGTGGCGCCTGCTTGACCCCACCGCGCAGCCCTGGGTGGAGCTGGTGCTCGCCGCGCCGGTCGTGTGGTGGGCCGCATGGCCGTTCTTCGTTCGCTGGTGGCAGTCCGTTGTCCATCGCAGTCCCAACATGTGGACGCTGATCGGCACCGGGGTCGGCGTGGCTTTCCTCTACAGCGCGGTGGCGACCATTGCGCCGCAGATCTTCCCGTCCTCGTTCGCCGTCGAGGGCAGAGTCGCCGTGTACTTCGAGGCCGCTGTCGTCATCGTCTCGTTGACGTTGCTGGGACAGCTGCTGGAGTTGCGCGCGCGTTCGCAGACGTCCGCGGCCATCAAGGCCCTGCTTGGCCTGGCGCCGAAGACGGCACGCCGGTTACGCGAGGACGGCAGCGAGGAGGATGTCGAACTATCGCAGGTCCACGTAGGCGACCGGCTTCGGGTGCGGCCTGGCGAGAAGGTCCCGGTGGACGGCGTCGTGCTGGAGGGCCGATCGAACCTGGACGAGTCGATGCTGACCGGCGAGGCGGTGCCGGTCGAAAAGACCGTCGGTTCGAAGGTGATCGGGGCGACACTCAACGCCAATGGCAGCCTCGTGATCCGGGCCCAGAAGGTCGGGTCGGAAACGGTGCTGTCGCAGATCGTGCAACTCGTCGCGGCCGCGCAACGCTCTCGCGCGCCGCTGCAGCGGATGGCCGACCAGGTGTCATTCTGGTTCGTGCTGATCGTCGGCGCGACCGCGCTCGCTACGCTCATCGCCTGGGGCCTGTTCGGACCCGCACCGTCCTGGGTCTACGGCACCGTCAATGCGATCGCCGTGCTGATCATCGCCTGTCCGTGCGCCCTCGGGCTCGCCACTCCGATGTCGATCATGGTCGCAACCGGACGGGGTGCCGCGTCGGGTGTGTTGTTCAAGGACGCCGAAGCGATCGAGCACCTGCGCGAGGTCGATACGCTCGTCCTCGACAAGACCGGCACCCTGACGGTGGGAAAGCCTGCGTTCCAGGGCGTAGTCGCGGCCACAGGCGCCCAGGAAGAGAACGTCCTTCGCGTGGCCGCGACGCTGGACCAGGGCTCGGAGCACCCGCTTGCCGACGCGATCGTCGGCGAGGCGCGCCGCCGCGGCATCGAGTTGGGAACGGTGGCGGATTTCGAATCCTCCGCCGGCATCGGCGTGCGGGGGAAAGTGGATGGCAGCCCGGCAGCGGTCGGCAATTCGGTGCTGATGAAGGAGGTTGGCATCGATCCGGCGCCGCTGCTGCCCGCGGCTGAAGGCTGGCGCGAGCGCGGGGCGAGCGTCGTGTACGTCGCCATGAGAGGACAACTGCTGGGCCTGATCGCCATCGCCGATCCGATCAAGGACTCCACGCCCCGTGCGCTCGCGGCACTCAGGGCAACGGGCATCCGCATCATCATGGCCACGGGCGACGGCATGACGACGGCCCGCGCGGTGGGCCGCCAGTTGCAGCTCGACGAGACCCACGGCGAAATGCGCCCCCAGGACAAGGCCGGGTTGGTCGCACGGTTGAAAGCCGAAGGCCGGCGGGTTGCGATGGCTGGCGACGGCATCAACGACGCGCCGGCTCTTGCGGCGGCGGATGTCGGCATCTCGATGGGTACCGGAACCGACGTGGCCATGGCTTCGAGCCATATAACTCTCGTGAAAGGCGACCTGCGGGGCATCGCGCGCGCCCGCGAGCTCTCCATCCTGACCGTGGCGAACATGAAGCAGAATCTCGGTTTCGCCTTCCTCTACAACGCGATCGGAATTCCGATCGCCGCGGGCGTCCTATACCCGGCGTTCGGGATCCTGCTGTCTCCGATGATCGCCGCGCTGGCCATGAGTCTTTCGTCCGTCAGTGTGGTCGGCAACGCACTGCGCCTGCGCGGGAAGTAGCGCTCCAGATGAGTCTGCGTGCCGTCGTGTCGGCCCTCTCGCCTGCGACCGGAAAGGTCACGGCTGCCTACCTGCTCATCGCCACCGTCGCGAACCTTGTGTGGGAAGCCGCCCAACTGCCGCTGTATACGATCTGGCGAACACGGAGGCCTGAGCAACTGGCCTACGCGGTACTGCATTGCACGCTCGGGGATCTGCTCGTACTTTCCGGAACGTTCCTGGCTGCGCTGTTGATGACGGCATATCCCGACTGGCCCCGGCAAGGCTTCCGTCGCGTCGTCCTGACAGCGACGCTGCTCGGAGCCGTCTATACGACGTACAGCGAATGGATGAACGTCGAAGTATTGCGGAGGTGGGCCTACGCCGGCTCGATGCCGTTGCTGCCGCCGTTCGGAACCGGCCTGGCCCCCTTCGCGCAATGGGTGGTGATTCCCCCGCTGTCGCTCTACGCGGCGCGTCGGCTCTTCGTCTAATGAATCTTCATGCCGATCTGGGCATAGCCGGAGTTTTCATAGACGTAAACGCCGCTTCCGGCCATCAGCGCCTCCCCGCCTGTGACTCCGCTCACACTGGGCGTCACGAACCCGGTCCACGGCGAGTTCATCGCCATCATGCCCGTCGCAGAGCCCATCATCCCGCCCATCATGAAATTCATCGTCGTTCCCGACGTGGTGAACTCGGACACGTTTCCGTCCGTCCCCAGGGAGACCCAGGTGCCGTCCGTTTGCGTCGACGAAACGGGCTGCTCGGACGAGCCGACCAGGATTCCGACCCCGAAGCCGTTGGTCGTGTCCTTCAGGTCCATCACCATCACGTTCTGCCCGGCTGAAGTGAATGCCAGCACGGTCCCGATATTGACTCCGCCCTGCATCACCTGCCACTTGCCGTTGCCCAGACTGTTCGAAGTGCCCGAGGCCTGGAACGAGCAAGTCGGAGTCGCCGAGCCGACGTCGCCGCCTGCGCACGAATTCCACGTGCCGTCGCCATTAAGCTTGAACGTCCCGTACGCGGAAGCGCACACGCCCGACAGGCAGCTTCTCTGGACGAAGTTGTAGTTACCTGCCGCCGCCGCGAGCGTGGTCACGGGACTGTGGATCCCGATCACGGGAACCGTCCTGGCCGTTCCGTTGAACGTTGCGTGAATCGCCGCCAGCAGCAGGCCGTTCGGCAGCACCGCGACCTTCGCACCCGGAATGCCGCTCAAAGCGTACGTGCCGTCACTGTTCAGCGCCAGTGTTCCGGAGCCGGTCGCGCCCATCAGCCCGTACTGGCTTTCCGTGATCGTGTAGCTGTACGTCATCTTTGTGGTGTCGATCGTGTAGTCGACCAGCTCTCCGACCGCGGCGGACGCCGAGTATGTCACCGCGGCAGAGGCTGCCGGTGGTGGCGTGTTGCCGGAGCCGCCGCCACCACAACCTGCAAGTGACACGGCGATGGCACCGGCGGCGGCTGCGCCGATCAGTCGATCAAAACGGACAATCGCTTTCATGGCCTTGACTCCCTGAACCAACTTCAATGAGACCGGCCACTAAGAATTGACCGGCGGGACGAATATCCGACTGAACCCGACCGAGGCCGGGTGGGCCGGGTGATCAGATGTTTTGCGGAATGATGTCCCGGACGACCTGCCCGATTCTTCCGTGGATCCAGTGTGTTTCGTCGGGTTTCTGCTCTCGCAGGCAACGCTCCGCGACAAAGAAATGCACGACGTCGCAAAACTTGACGTCGCGCGCGACCGGCCAATCCGCATAGCTTTCGCGGGCCCCGTCGACAAGTTCGCGCGCCGTCGCATCTTCGACACCGAATCGCGACGACATGATTCGCTTGTACAAGGACTCGCCGGCAAGGTCTGGCGCCACAGCGTGAATACGCCGGAATCCGTCAAGCGCCTCAAGACATAGTGTGCGAGCGAGCTTCTCCTCTTTCCGGCTCCCGAGCAGTGATTTGAACGATTCGAACAACGACACTTTGGCCCCCAAGTTGCTATTGTGAGATTCTGTCCTGCATCGGATCCTGGACTGCACACCCGGACGGATGGCCGAACCGCCCCGCTCCGATTACGCGTCGCCTGCCCCAACTCTTCTCGATGGAGACCACGACTTAGTCAGGCGTAAGCCTAGCCTTCCGCTTACGAAGATCTCTTGTCCGACGTCAAAGCCCGCCTGCGACAGACGTCACCAATGGTTTCGGGGCAGCTCGCGCGTCGAGGAGTTCCCCAAAGGGCGTATCGTTCTAATAGCCGTTAGAATATGTGAAAGATGCGCGCGCTCGTCGACCATCTCTACAATCAGGTAAGCCGAATGGCTGGGGCTCTGGCTAGCCCGAAGCGGCTCCAGCTGATCGAATTGCTCTGCCAATGCGAAAGGTCGGTGGAGACCCTGGCGGACCAGGCTCGGATCAGTGTGAAACTGACCAGCGCGCACCTGAAGGTCTTGCGGATCGGGGGGCTTGTGGAGTCGCGCAAGGAAGGCAAGTACGTTATTTATCGCCTCGCGAGTCCGGCCGTTTCGCACGCTTGGATCAACATTCGTTCTTTGGCGCGGGAACGCCTTGCAGAGCTTCAGATGGCGATGCAGAAGGCCGGGCGGGCCGAACTGCGTGGTGTCGATCGGGAAACGATTCTGCGAAAAGCACGGACGGGGGAAATCCTCATACTGGACGTACGGCCCGAAGAGGAGTTCTCTGCCGCGCATCTGAAATACGCACGGTCACTTCCACTGGCGCAGATTCGCAAACACCTCAAGAACATTCCCCGAGACATCCCGATTGTTGCGTACTGCAGGGGACCTTTTTGCATGATGGCTTCCCAGGCGGTGGGGCTTATGCGAGAACGCGGGATGCGGGCGTTCGAACTCGAAGATGGCGTCATGGAATGGCAAGCCCTGGGTTTACCGGTCGAGTCCGGCCTCAATGCCGAGGGTTCCGCCGGAACACGGCGAAAAGGGGGCCGAGCTACCTCACCCGCTTGATCACAATCAGCGCGATCACACCGGACACCGCTGTCGCGGATAGAGCCCATGTCTATCTGGTAGAAGGGTGCGAAGGTTAGTAGAGGAGCGGCCGTGCGGAAAGGGGTGATGCTGGCGTTGGGGTCTGCTGTGCTCTTTGGCATGAGCACCCCCCTGGCCAAGATTCTTGTAGGCAGCGTCTCGCCGCTCGCGTTGGCAGGGTTTCTTTACGTTGGGTCGGGCCTGGGACTGGCACTCATCCTCGCGGGCCGCTGTGCGTGGGGACGAGAAGATTCTCTGAGAAGCCTGCCAGAGCGGGGCCAGTGGCTCTGGCTTGCGGGATCCATCTTCTCGGGCGGGGTTGCGGGTCCGGTAGCTCTGATGTACGGCCTGGCGACGAGCGCAGCCTCCGCGGCATCACTGCTGCTGAATCTGGAAGCGGTGTTTACGGCCCTATTGGCTTGGTTTCTGTTCCGTGAGAATTTTGACCGCCGCATCGCGCTGGGGTTGTTCGCCATCGTGGCCGGCGGCCTGGTATTGGCGTGGACGCCTGGTGCGCGAGGCGAACCTTCCTTCGGACTGGTGCTGATCGCCATCGCATGCCTCTTCTGGGCCGTCGACAACAACCTGACGCGCAGGGTTTCCGCGAGCGACGCGACCCTGATTGCGAGCATCAAAGGGCTGGTTGCCGGGACTGTCAACCTCGGCCTGGCGCTGCTGATGGGCCAGATTCTGCCGCCGCTTGGCGTGCTCGGGTTCGCCATGGCGGTCGGTTTCCTCGGATACGGTGTCAGCCTCGTCCTCTTCGTGCTCGCGCTTCGTCATCTCGGAACCGCGCGCACCGGGGCTTATTTCTCCGTGGCTCCGTTTTTCGGTGCCACACTGGCGGTCCTCCTTCAAGGCGACCCTGTCACCTTTCAACTCACTGCCGCCGGACTCTTAATGGCTGCCGGCGTCTGGCTGCACCTCACGGAACATCATGGCCATCTGCATACCCATGAGCAGCAGGAGCATGCACACACTCACGTGCACGACGAACACCATCGGCACCTCCACGACGCCGCCTGGGACGGCCGCGAACCGCACACCCACTTGCACGTTCATGAGCAACTGGTCCACGCTCATGCCCACTATCCCGACTTGCATCACAGGCACCCCCACTAGGGGCGACTACGATCGCAACCTCCAAAGGCCATGGGATCGGCGCCGTGGAATCTCTTCCAGCCCTTTCGGTGCGCTCTCAATGGATCCGGAGCAATTCGTCATAGTCCAGAGTGAACGTCATGATGAAGCTTCGACTGTGATTGCCGAACAGTTCACCGACGCGGGCGCGTGCCATGTCGTGGACGTATGCCAGATCGAAGCGTATGGGTCTTCGGTCGTACGTGAATCCGAGCGTCGGAGAAGTCTCGTCTACCCCAAGTCTCAGGATATAGCGCCGCTGGCTGAAAGCCTGCTCGAAGCCGAGGTTCGGGTGATCCGCCGTGGTGGACACGCCGGTGAGTCCGTTGTGCTTTTCGAGGTGCGTCCATCCCAGATCCAGCAAGGCGTCTGACCAGGGCGCGGTCGATCCCCCCAGGCGGAATTCTTTCGAGCTCGACAGACCCTGCGTCACGCTTTGCGAGTCGTTGCGTCGCTCCAGATCGTTGTTCACGAGCACCCGCATGCCGACGATCGTGAACTTTTCCGGTTGCCACGCGATGCCGAAGCCGCCGGAAGGGCGCCATTGCGTCTCGTAATGCACACCTTGTCCCTGCGATCCGGTCTCGGTGGCATCGAATTTCGACGTTTCATACGCGAGCAGAATGCCGGCTGAAACTCCGTGGCCGAGCGGCATCGCGATCTTGCTGAAGATCGCGTGGTCAGATCCGCTGCCGGAAACCGGCACCGCGGTGGAACCGAAGGCCGGCGATTTGTCGTTGAAGCGGATATCGTGGGCGCTTTGCGTCATGGCAATCACGTATACGGCAAGATCGTCCCACAGCGAGGGGGAGGTGAGGCCGGCCGCAGAAAACTGGAACGTGTTGCCGTTGTCGAACCTCGTATTTCCATAGTCGGCAAGCGCCGTGTCGGCATCTTTCCAGACCAAACCGTAGTTGCCCCAGGTGGCGCCGTCGCCCCCGAAACCGATCGAACGCACACCCTTCTTGATCTGCGCCGACGAGAAGTCCCGCATCGTCAGTTCGGGCGACTGCGCGCAGGCAACCTGGCCCAGTCCGCACGCAGCGGCCCAGAGCGTGGCGGCCGCCAACGCAATTCGTACCGCTTTCATGCTCCCCCACCTTGTGACCTTGCGGGGCCATTGTCCCTCGTGCATTTGATTCTCAGCAAGAGTCTGTGCGACGGATGCGGCATCCTTGTTCTGTTCCTTGCTATCGCAGAGCTCCGATCCATGAGAGCGCATCTCGCCGCGCTTGCCGCCTCATCCTCGCTGCTGTTCGGGTGTGCAGTCGGGCCAGACTTTCTCGCCCCGACTCCCCCCGAAGGCAAGGCGTACACCCGGACGACGGAGACGCCGGGTGCGACGCCGGGCGGCGAGGAGCCCGTCCAGCGCGTCGTCGAGAACCGTGCGATTCCGGCCGGCTGGTGGCGGCTTTTCAAGTCGACCGAACTGGACAACGTAGTGCGCGAAGCGGTCGCGGGCAACCCGTCGGTCGCTGTCGCCACAGCCACGCTCGCCCAGGCGCAGCAAGCGGTGCTGCAGGCGCGCGGCGGCTTCTATCCTCAGGCCGATTTAACGGCGGTGGCCGAACGCCAGCGCGGGCCCGCCTTCGCGCTCGGCCTGCAGCCCGGCCGCAGCCTTCCCGTGTTCAATCTCTATTCGCTGGGGCCGACCGTGAGCTTCGCGCCCGACGTCTTCGGCCTCACCGGCCGGCGCGTGGAGCAGCAGGCGGCGCTGGCCGAGTTGCAGGGCTACCAGCTCGCTGCGGCTCGTCTCGTCGTCACCGGCAACACGGTGGTGCAGGCCCTTACCATCGGGTCGTTGCGCCGTCAGATCGGTGCCATCCGGGAAATCATCGCCGACGACCACAGGAACCTGTCGCTGGTGCAGGACAAGTTCGCGGTGGGAAGGGGTGCTCGCGCCGACGTGCTGACCGCGCAGACGCAGCTTGCGAATGACCGCGCGTTGCTGCCGCAAGTCGGCCAGCAGCTGGCCGCGGCCGAGGACGCTCTTGCGATCCTCGTCGGCAAGACCCCGGCCCAATGGTCGCCGCCCGCCTTCGACCTTGACGATTTTGCCCTGCCGCCCGAATTGCCGCTAAGCCTTCCATCGGACCTGGTGCGCCAGCGCCCGGACATCCTTGCGGCGCAGGCCGACCTTCATGCGAGCAGCGCCGCCATCGGGATCGCCACCGCACAGATGTACCCGAGCTTCCCGCTGGCTGCGTCGATCGATACGGCCGCCCTCTCGACCACGTCGCTGTTCGACCAGTCGAGCGTTGTGTGGACGCTGTCTGCCGGGCTCAGCGCGCCGATATTCCATGGCGGCGCTCTTCGGGCGCAGCGGCAGCAAGCGATCGAAGGATTCCGGGCGTCACTGGCCAGTTATCGGCAAACCGTGCTGCAAGCCTTCGGCCAGGTCGCCGACATCCTGCGAGCGCTCGGCCACGACGCCGAGCTGGCCGATGCCGAGCGCCGCGCGCTCGATTCGGCCGAGGAGTCGCTGCACCTCCAACGGGCCGGCTACGCGGTGGGCAAGACCGATCTGCTGCGGCTGATCGACGCGGAGCGCAGCTACCAGCAGGCACGCCTCGGCTATACGCGGGCTCAGGCCCAGCGCTATCTGGACAGCGCTGCGCTGATGGTCGCAATGGGCGGGGGTTGGCGGAGCGAACCGTGATCCGAATCGATTTCCCGCGTCGCCGCGCATGGTTGATCGCCGTGGCTGCAGCCATGCTGGCGGTCGGCTTGGTTCTCGCGTCGCGCTGGCTCGGGCCGGTCAGCGTCTCCGTCGCTGCGACCGAGACCAACGTCGCGGAGCAGGTCTTCGGGCTCGGCGTGGTCGGGGCGCGGATCCAGTCCAACCTGGGTTTCAAGGTGCCGGGTGTGCTGGTGACATTGACCGCCGACCAGGGCGACCACGTGCGGGCCGGCCAGGTACTGGCCAGGCTGGACGCGCGCGACGTGGTAGCGCAGCTCGCGGTAGCCAGGGCAAGCATCGCGCAGGCGCGGGCGAGCATCGACAAGGCCAAGGCCGACGTCGCCAGCGCCAACGCCACCCTGGCAAACGCGCAGGCGGTGGCCGGCCGCAGCGCGCGGCTCGTCGACACCGGGGTGGTCTCGGAGGAACAGCGGCAGACGGACGACGCCGCGGTGCGGGTCGCCTCCGGCAATCTGTCCGTGGCCGAGAGCGAAGTGGCCGTCGCCGAAGCCGCGCTGCGCTCGGCCCAGGCACAGGAGGTGTCCGAGCAGGCGACGCTCAGCTACTACACGCTCCTGGCACCCTACGACGGCTGGATCGTCTCCCGCAATCTCGAGCTGGGGAGCATGCCCAATCCCGGTCAGCCCGCGTTCACGATGGTTGCGGCAAATACCGTCTGGGTCCTGGCCTACATCGACGAGCGCCTTGCGGGGCGCCTGCGCGCGGGACAGCCGGCGACGATCACGCTGCGTTCCGACCACAGGACGCCCCTGTCCGGTCATATCGCCCGGATCGAGATCCAGAGCGATCCGGTCAATGAGGAGCGGCTGGTGGAAGTAGCGTTCGACCGGATTCCGCCCGATATCCACCTGGCGGAACAGGCCGAGGTGGTGATCACGACGGGCGTGCTGCAGCACGCGGTCGCCATCGCGCCCGTTGCGGTGGCTGATTTGCACGACGGCAGCGCCACCGTATGGACGGTCGAGGGCGGCCGACTGGCGCGTCGCACGGTGACGCTGGGCGCAGAACTGCTGGATGGCCGGCTTCCTATCGTCAGCGGCCTGCCGGCCGGCGCCGAGGTGGTGGCAGCACCGTCCCGCGGGATGCGCGTCGGCCGCGCCGCGCGGATCTCGGGGGCGCCGAAGCCGTGAATCTCGCGCTGCGCGACATCCGTCACAACGGCTTCCGTTTCGCGCTGACCGGCGTGGGCTTGGGCTTGCTGCTGGGGATCGTGGTGGCGATGTCCGGCATCTACGAAGGTGCCCTCGAGGACGCGCTTCGCCTGCCGCGGGCCTCGCACCCCGATCTGTGGGTGGTGCAGCCGCGCACGATGGGTCCGTTCGCCGAGCCATCTCGCATTCCCCGGGACACGCGCGAACTGGTGCGCCGCATCCCGGGTGTTGCCGCGGCAGGCGCGGTCGCCTTCCAGACCGCGCAGACGATGGCGCGCGGCCGGCCTGTAAGGTTTCTAGTGCAGGGCTACGAGCCGGGACGCATCGGCGGGCCGGAAACGATCGTGTCGGGCCACGGCATCACCGAGAGCCACTACCAGATCGTCGCCGACGCCTCCTCCGGCCTTAGTCTTGGCGAACAGGTTCCGCTCGGGCCGTACCGGGACATCTATACCGTGGTCGGGCTGACGCGGGGAATGGTGGACTCTGCGGGCAATCCCGTCGCCTGGCTGACGTTGCTCGACGCGCAGACCCTTCAATTCCCGGTGCCTCCCGCGCTCGAGCGACGCGAGAAGGCGGCGGGCCGCAACGCAATTCCCACCGCGGACATCAACGCCGTACTGGTGCGCCTGCAACCCGGCGTCGACGCCACAACCGTGGCCGGCCAGATCGAGCGCTGGAAGCACCTGTCCGCGGTTCCCCAACGCCTGGAGGAGACCTACCTCACCAAGTTCGTGATCGAGAAGATGCAACGCCAGCTCGGCATGTTCATGGTCATCCTGATCGTGGTCTCGGCCGTGATCATCTCGCTGATCATTTACACGCTGACGATGGACAAGTTGAGGTCGATCGCGACGCTCAAGCTCGTCGGCGCCCCCGATCGGACCATCATCGCCCTGATCGTCCAGGAGGCGCTGATCGTCGGTGTCGGCGGCTTCTGGCTCGGCGTCGCGCTGACGGCTGCCACCAAGGACTACTTCCCGCGCCGCGTCCTGATCGTGCCCGGAGACGTGGCGGCCCTCTTCGCAGTGATCGTGGTGGTCTGCCTGCTCGCTTCCGTCTTTGCGGTGCGCACTGCCGTGAAGGTGGACCCGGCCAGGGCGCTGATAGGATAGTTGGATGCCGGATCCTGCGCGCTCCGGCGCTCTGGTCGAACTGCGCGCAGTCTCCAAGCACTTCGGCGAAGGCGCAACGCGGGTCGATGCGCTGTCGGACGTGACGGCTTCGGTATTCCCGAGGGAGGTGGTCGGCCTGCTCGGGCCGAGCGGCTCGGGCAAGAGCACACTGCTGAATGTCATCGGGTGCGTCACGGAACCCAACGCCGGATGGATGCGGCTCGATGGCGAGACGGTCTATGACAATCGCTGGGAGAGACGGGATTTGCGCCGCCTGCGGCTGGAGAAGATCGGCTTCATCTTTCAGACCCCCAACCTGCTGCCGTTTCTGAACAGTACCGAAAATGTGGCCGAGGTGATGGAGCTGGCAGGAGTACCGTCGAGCGCAGCGTGCGACCGGGCGAAGATGCAGCTCGACTACCTCGGGGTCGGGCACCGGATGCAGGCGATGCCGAGCATGCTGTCTGGAGGCGAGGCGCAACGCGTGGCGATCGCTCGCGCGCTGGCGAACGGCCCCCGCATCATCCTGGCCGACGAGCCTACCGCTGCGCTCGACTCGGAGCGCGCCGCGGTGGTGATGGACCTGCTGCGCCGCGTCGCCACCGATCAGGAAGCGGCCATCCTGGTCGTCACGCATGACAGCAAGATATTCGATCGTTTCGACCGTATGCTGCATCTGCGCGACGGGCGACTGGTAACGGTCAACGGGCCGGCGGAAACGCATCGCACAGCACCGCGACCGCCTGGAGATTGAGTTGGATCGCATGCGAACACATTCTTGGTGACTGCGCTCTTTGTCCTATTCATCACGAAGAGAAGAGAACCACCGCTCTGGCGAGCGGCAACCGACCGGGATTTCTAAGGAGACATCATGACCACGCGAGAAATCGTTCTGTGCAGCCCGTTGCGTACGGCCATTGGCACGTATGGAGGTTCGTTGAAGGACACGCCCGCCCCGGCGCTGGGCGCAGCGGTCATTCGAGAAGTGATCCGACGCGCAGCATTGGATCCCGCGAAGGTGCAGACCGCAGTAATGGGCAACGTGATCCAGGCCGGCGTGAAGATGAACCCCGCGCGGCAGGCCGGGATTGGCGCCGCACTGCCTGTGACGGTGCCCGCACTGACGGTCAATCGCGTCTGCGGTTCGGGCGCACAGGCCATCGTCAGCGCAGCACTGGAGATCTCGGCCGGAATGATCGACTGCGCCGTGGCCGGGGGCATGGAAAACATGGACCGGGCCCCGTATCTGCTTCCGCAGGGCCGCTGGGGAGTTCGCATGGGAGATGCGACGCTGTACGACAGCATGCTGATGGACGGCCTGAACGATGCCTTCTCGGGACAGCATTCCGGATGGCACACCGAGGACCTCGCGGCAAAGAACGGCGTCAGCCGCGCCGACCAGGATCGCTGGGCGCTTCGTTCGCAGCAACGGTTTGCTGCCGCGCAGTCCGCGGGGAAGTTCGCGCCGGAGATCGTGCCTTTTGAAGTGGCGGGCCGCAAAGGCGCGACGATGTTCGACAAGGACGAGCACAATCGTCCGGACACGACCGCCGAGAGCCTGGCCAAGCTCAAGCCCGCCTTCCGCAAGGACGGCACCATCACGGCCGGCAATGCTCCTGGCCTGAATACCGGCGCCGCCGCCATGATCGTTGCCGAGCGCAGCTGGGCCGAAAAGAATGGCCTGAAGCCGATGGCGAGACTGACTTCCTATGGGATCGGTGCGGTGGAACCGGGGTTCTTTGGCCTGGGCCCGGTGCCGGCGGTGCGGCAAGCGCTGCAACGCGCCGGATGGGACACCGGCAAGGTGGAACGCGTGGAAATCAACGAAGCCTTCGCCGCCATCGCCCTCGCCTGCCTGCGTGAACTGGAATTCGCCGAACAGATCGTGAACGTCGAAGGCGGCGCCATCGCTCATGGCCACCCGATCGGCGCCTCCGGCGCGGTGCTGGCCACCCGCCTGATGCACTCGATGCGGCGCGACGGTTTGAAGCGAGGCATCGTCACTCTTTGCATCGGCGGAGGACAGGGCATCGCGCTCGCGCTCGAGATGCTTTGATGCAAGAGATTCACCTCCCGATGCGTCAGCCGCACACATAGGAGACGTTCGCAATCCGACAGGATTGGGCCGCTTGCACGTTCACGGTCGTTCTTCATGCCGCCTGCCTGAGCTTCTCAGGTCGCCGCGCCAGCTTTCCGGTCAGGCAGGAGGCGGGCCCTCGGGCAGATCGGCCCAGCCGAACTCGCAAGGCGTGGGGCGCTTTAGCGGAGTGCTGGACATCCACAAGGCCGTCGAGGCTATGGCGCCCTTGCATGGCCTCCCCACTCCGCACGCAGATGCCGACGGGTAATCCACTCGCACCGACAAAGGTAAGGGCCGGTCACATCGGCGGCCTGGTAACGAGATCGCGTCGTTGACAGGTGTCAACGTCGAGGCCCAGACTTTTTGCCCAGCCATCTCGCAAGGAGGAATCCAATGCGCGCATCGGGTTTCGTTTATGCGGGTGCGATCAGCGCGGCGCTGGCGATCGCGTTCGGGCTCGCAACGTCGGCCACCCGGGCCGACGCGCAAGCAAGTCCCGGGGTACCGGTGTTACGGGTCGACGCGGACTGGCCGAAGACACCGCTGCCGGTAGCCGGCGACTTCGGAACCCCGCCCGCGATCAGCAGCGCTACCGGCAAACCCAAGCCCTGGGTCACCGGCGAGGTTGCGGGAACATGCGTCGACTCCCACGATCATATTTTCACGGTGAACCGCGGCAACCTGGTCGCCCCCGAGACCGTCGAAGCCGTTTCGTCGCCGACCGTGATCGAATACGACCCGGGCGGCAGGATCGTCAACGCGTGGAACACGCCGTCCGTCCAGGCACAGATTCACGGCTGCTTTGTCGACTACCAGGACAACATCTGGATCGCCGGCAACGGCGACGGCATCGTGCAGAAGTTCACGCATGACGGCTCGAGGCTCCTGCTGCAGATCGGCACCAAGGGCGTGTGCGACAACCCACCCGCCAACACGTGCGGCAACTCGGGCGGCAACCCGATGGCCAATATGAGTCACACCCTGCTCAACGAGCCTGCCAACGTCTGGGTCGATCCGGATCCGGACCCGGAAACCGGCAAGCGCGGCAGCGTCTATGTCGCGGACGGCTATGGCAATCACCGCGTGGTCGTGTTCCAGGACAACGGGGACGGCAGTGCGACCTGGCTCAGACAATGGGGCTCCGTCGCAGGAACGGTCAACGATCCGCAGACCGATTTCCCGGGCGCCTTCGCCTCCGGCGACGGCGGGCATCCGCATTGCGTCGTGGGGGGCAAGGACGGGCTGATGTACGTGTGCGATCGAGGGGATGACCGCATCGAGGTCTTCACCAAGACCGGATCGCTTCAGCGCATCATCAGCGTCGTTCCGGGGACGGGGCAGACGCTGGGGATCGGGGGGGCGCCCGGCCTCGGCACCGCGGGTTCCGCGTGGGACCTGCGCTTCACGAACGATCCCGATCAGACGTACATGTTCGAGGTCGACGGCGGCAACGAAATCCTGCACACGATGGATCGCGTAATGGGCACGATCGTCGGCAACGTCGGTCAGCCGGGACATCTGGCCGGCCAGTTCACGTTCCTGCACAGCAACACGGTCGACTCCAAGGGCAACGTCTACACCGGCGAGACAATCAACGGGCGTCGTATCCAGAAGTTCGTGCGCATCGACGACTGATACGAACCTCTACGCTCTACGGTTTGCAGCATGCTGCGCGCTGGCCTTTACGGCCGGCGCGCCGATTGCGCGCGCTCACGAGTTCAAGCTGGACGCGGTCATCAATGCGTTCGTGAAGATCGAACCGGGCGAGGCGCAGCTCGTCATCCGCGCCCCGCTCTACCTGTTCAAGTCGGTCAGGTTTCCGGTCAACAGCGCGCAAATCGACGTCGGTCAATCGGCCGAGGCGCTCGAGCGCGCGATCGCCGCTTATAAGCAGAGCATCGCGCTCTACGAGAACGGCAAACCTCTGATCGCTGCGCGTGCGCGCGCGCGCCTGTCGCTGCCATCGGATCGCTCGTTCGAGAGCTACGAGCAGGCGTTGACCCACCTGACCCAGCCGGCGCAGGGTGATACGCGCATCTACGTCGATCAGGGTTATGTCGATGCGTGGATCACCTATCCGATCGGCTCTCCGGGCTCGGAGTTCGCCATCCGCAGCACGGCCGCGCCCGAGCTCGGCGACACCCTGAAGCTGGCACTGCGCTTCCTGCCGGTCGGGGCCGGCGACCGCGCCCTGGTCATCACCGGTGCCCTGGGGATCGTCGCGCTCAACCCGGCGTGGTGGCGGGCAGCGGGCACCTTCGCCGGTCTCGGCATCGCGCACATCCTCACCGGCTACGATCACCTGCTCTTTCTACTTTGCCTCGTGGTGCCGTTGCGCGGCTGGCGCGAGATATTCTCGGTCATTACCGTCTTCACGGTCGCGCACTCGTTCACGCTGCTGGGCACCGCCATCCATCTCGCGCCAGCGGGCGCATGGTTCCCGCCTTTCGTCGAAACGGCGATCGCCGCGTCGATCGTCTACATGGCGCTCGAGAACATCATGGGCGTACGCCTCGAGCGGCGGGTTCTGATCTCGGGTCTTTTCGGACTCGTGCACGGGTTCGGCTTCTCTTACGGCCTCCAGGAAAATTTCCAGTTTGCGGGAACCCATCTGCTTGTTTCGCTGTTCGGGTTCAATGTCGGCATCGAACTGGGGCAGATTCTGGTCCTGGCGATCATGCTGCCCGCGCTTGCCGTCGTGCGGCGCTACGTTCTGCCCGGCAGGGTGGGCATGATCATCCTCTCGGCGATCGTCGCCCACACCGGCTGGCACTGGATGAGCGACCGCGCCGGGGCGCTCTGGGCGACGCCGTGGCCGCGGCCCACCCTGGCGGGACTCGCGATTCTGGCGGTCTGGATGGCCGGCATCTTCCTTGCTGGTGGCGGCCTCAGTGTCGTTGCCAGGCGCCTCGACATCGCGCGGAGTCGAAGGTTGCCGCCGCCTCATGGTGCTTTGGCGGATTAGGAGCCGGCTTTGCCTGCGTTCTGGCTTCGCAAGACGTCCGGCCTGATCAAGTCCCTCGAGTAAGGTGGCGCATATTGCTCAGCACTTTGCCTGGAGAGCGATGACGGCAGCCATTCCACCGACTCCCGTTCAGCGCAGCGGCGGCACGTCGGCAATCTGACGCTCGAACTGGCGCCGCCAGTGCCAGCTTGCCCGGAACACGCCGCGCCGCTTGCCCGAATGATCGGGTCGCTGCCCAGCCAGATACTGCATCAGGATCCGCGCATCGATCCGCTTGACGTCGATGTATTCTCGCCGGTATGCGCGCATCAACCGATCTGCCTCGGATCGCCCCAGGACCTCGACACCCTGGCAGCGCAGTTCGTCCGCCGTGCGCTCCGAAAAATGCCGGCACTTCATTCGTTCGATCAGATCGAATTCGACGTCGCGGTCGATCAGCCGCCACCGCCTAAGCTTGCGCAGCGTAAATCGGATATTGGCCATCGCGTCGGACAGCGGACGAAAGCCGAGCTCCTCCGGAGCGTGCAGCACCGCGACCTCATCATCATCGGTCCAGGATCCGCTCCGGAACAATCGGTAGATGCGGCCAAGGCCGACCATTCCCAGGCTCCACAGCTCCGCTTCACGCAGCGCGCCCGTGCTGGCAGCGCCCGCGGCCTCCACACCCTCGGCGATCGCAAACAGTATCTCCTTGTGCCAGACTGAAGGCATGTTGCCGAACACGCCATCGACGATGCCGATCCGCTGGTAGCCGGCTTCGACGGCGCGAAACACGGAACCCCGCGCCACCGGGCCATAGCGGGATACCCCGGCGGGGGTCGCCTCCTCGAATAGCGACGGTCCCGCGAACAGGCAGATTTTCATCGGTCCGACGCTTGCGGGTCGGACCGCGACCGGATCGCAGGGCGCGCGGCCATCAGTGAAGGAAACCCGCCAGCAGGCGTTGCATCCGTGGGCCCGGCGTGTAGCTTGCCGAACAGCTCTTCGAGCCCTGGTATCGTCACGTGGACCACGGGAATGCCGAGACTTTCTTGAGTCAGATCGACGACAATCGCCTGCGACAAGCCTTCCGCCGCCAGCGTCGTCAGCAACCAGGCGAGAAGCTCTTCAAGCGTTGGCAGACGGGGCGCCTCGGGCACGTCGTTGATGTCAAGCGATTCCGGCTCGGATTCGAGTTGCTGCACCCAACCTTCACGGGCCGCCGGATGGTGGAAAGTGAGGTTCGCGGGTAAAAGTCCGCCGCGGTTGCAGTGAACGGCGCATCACTGCGCCGTTCTTATTTTGCTCGCGTACATGGCGCGATATGCCACCTTACCTTATCCGTCCTAATCGACGGGTCGCGACCAACCTCCGCATGCTCGAAAGGCGGCTCTCCGTCTAGCGGACCGGCGTCTTCCAAGTTTCTTCAATCTCAAAGGCAAGCGTGCGGCCTGGCGGCGCGTTTCAGTGATCAAGACCGTAAGGCGGCAAGGTCGTCAGCCGAGGGTCCTCGACCGGGCCTCCGATGGTGAAGTGATAGAGCGACTGAAACTTTGCGCCACTGAATCCCATGACCTGGTGGACCGGGTCGTCGAAGAAGCAGCCGATGCCCGTCGCGCGGACCCCGGCCACTTCGGCTTCCAGATAAAGCACCTGACCGATCAGCCCTGTCTCCCAGAAAAGTCTGCGATAAAACCACGGCCCGTGCTGGCGCAGGCTGGATTCGAATTCCGCAATCATTCCCAGGGAAAAGGCACTTTCCCCGGCGATATCCTGACGGCAGCTGAGCTCGGCAGCCAGCGCCCGCGCATCGCCCTCTTGAAGCAGGAACAGAGGCAAGTCGTCAGGACAGCCCGCCGCGCGCATCCATTCGAATTGTGGGTGTGTTGCTTCTCGGAGCGCGTCCACTTTCAACGGATCGCGCGCCAGCAAGTAGAGACCGGGAACCAGGCCGTCCACCCGATGAACGAACAGGGCGAGGTGAACGGCCGGTTCCCATGGCAGGACGTCCCAGGGCATGGCACGCAGGCACAGGTCGTGCTCCACTCCTGGCATGACGCGAGTCAGCATGGTGAAGAACCTGCCGGCCGAGATCGAGGTTGTGTTATCGAACGCGAGTGCGCTCCGGCGCTGGCGGATAACCTGTCCCGCGCTTGCCTGACCCGCGTAGACGGGCGTCGCCTGGCCGCTCGGGTCCGCAGAAGAGCGCTCGCGCCTCAGTTCGACGACGCTCTGCTGCTTGCTCGACTTCCACGATGCGACCAGCACCTGGTCGAGGATCTCCCATTGAATCGGCTCGTCTCGACTCAATCGGTTCGCCTTGCCACGCCAGGTGAGTCTGGTCACATCCGAAACCGCATCAGCGGCGAGAGACAGAGGGACATAGCTCATCCGGCCGGTCGCGGGACTTGCCGCTTGATCCGAAGGCCAGATGACCGCGATGAGGTCAGGGTGTTCTCGCTCGGCCCCGTCGAAGTCTTCGGCTCGATCGACCCCCAGCAGGGCGGCAACAGTGTCATCGGCCAGGCCGCCCAACAGCAGCATGCGCCAGCCGAGCGTCTGCGCCGCAATGCGCATGCTGCCGATAGCATGCCCCACGTCATGCTGGCAATAGCGAAACGCGCGCTCACCGTATTTCCAAGTCTCGCGCCAGATGACCGAGGCAAAACCGACCAGGAAAGCCTTGGGCGGAAATCCTTGCAGCAGCCGCACGAAGGCTTCTTTCGACCACTGTGCTCGCAGCTCCAGCGCATGCTCCTTGGCCGCGTAGTGATAAAGACCCGCCGCTGGCGCAAGGCCAGCGACGTCGTCGACCAGCAGATAGGCTTCGGTCGGGTGCAGGTTGCCGCTCGACGGGTTGCATCGAAGTGCCCAGCGGACTTCACCCGCCTGCTTCCAGGCAGAGACAGCCAGCGAATACTCCAGCAAGCGCGACAGGC
>Ga0075030_100001220_pt1 | contig 23044 bp, 24 predicted proteins | sample LitLauG_LLR_2012_FD_71393 | JGI IMG/M metagenome (GOLD analysis project Ga0075030, IMG submission 71393) | Freshwater sediment microbial communities from Pennsylvania, USA - Little Laurel Run_MetaG_LLR_2012 | ecosystem: Environmental > Aquatic > Freshwater > Creek > Sediment | place: USA...
CGTGAAGGACCTCCCGCCATGAAGCGGAAACTCCGTGCATAATGAGGCATGGCCCAAGCCTTGCGGTTCGAGTGCCAGCCGGGATGCACGGCATGCTGTACACAACGCGGGTTCGTCTATCTGACCGAGGAAGACCTTTTTCGCGCCGCGGCGTTCGTCGGCATGACGCCGGAGGCGTTCGAGCGGCGCTACGTCTACCGCACCCGGAACCTGCGCCGATTGCGCACGCCGCGCGAAGGGCGCTGCCATTTTTTGCTCGAGGGAGGCTGCTCCATCCACCCCGCCAAACCCACCCAGTGCCGTGTCTTTCCCTTCTGGCCGGAACTCGTCGAGAGCCGGCGCGAATGGAATAAAACCGCGCATTATTGCCCGGGAATGGGTAAGGGGTCTTTGATTCGGATTGAGACTGCGCGCCTGCACGCTTCCGAAATGCGGGAAGCCTATCCCAGCCTCTATACTCGCTGAAACCGGACCGCTAGCACCAGGCTGCGGGCGACGCGTTCGCGCCGCTGGCAACGCGCATGTCTCCAGCGCAGCAGGGCGAGGGCCGCCACATCCACCAGGGCGGCGAAGGCGAAGATCAGAGTATCGGCTGGCCCCATACTCCTCATCCGATCACAGCCGCACGCGGGCGGATGATGCGAAAAGTAAGGGGCAAGTATAGGACTTTCAGCCTAGATCCGCCAAGACCTGCCCGGCGTGGCCCTTGGCTTTCACGCTGCTGTAGATCTTCTCGATCCTGCCGTCGGGACCGATCACGAAAGTGGTGCGCGCGATCCCCATCACTTTCTTGCCGTACATATTCTTTTCTTTCCAGACACCATAGGCCTGGGCGGCGGTCTTGTTTTCATCGGCAAGCAGAGTGAAGGGCAGGCCGTATTTCTGCTTGAATTTGGCTTGCGCGGCGGGCTTATCGGGGGAAACGCCTACCACGGCGATGCCCTTCCTCGAGAAGGCTTTGAGATCGTCCCGGAATTCGCAGGCTTCCACCGTGCAGCCGGGCGTGTCGGCTTTCGGATAGAAATACAGCACCACGCGCTTGCCCTTCAGATCGGACAAACGAAAATCCTCCCCCGAATCGGTGCGCACCTGCATATCGGGGGCCTTATCGCCTTCCTTCAACATTCCTCACCCCAGCTTCTGTTTGAGAAGATCGGTCACCACGGTTACATTGGCCTGTCCGCGCGTGGCGCGCATGGCCTGACCCACCAGGAAATTGATGACGGTGGTCTTGCCGCTCTTGTACTGCTCGACTTGTTTCGGGTTGGCGCCGATCACATCCTCCACGACCTTTTCCAGCGCACTGCTGTCGCTGATCTGTTTGAGGCCTTCCCGTTCGATCACGGCGGCGGGCCCGTCGCCGGTGGCAAACATCTTCAAAAAAACTTCCTTGGCCAGTTTGCCCGAGAGCTCGCCTTTGCCAATCCGCTTCACCAATTCACCCATATTCGTGGCAATCACCGGCGATTGAGCGATGTCCTTGCCCTCGGCTTTGAGCATTCCCATGAGATCGCCCATCACCCAGTTGGCGGCGCTCTTGGCGTCGCCGGAAACGCGGGCGGCCGTTTCGAAATAATCGCTGGCGGCGCGGCTCTGAGTCATCACCTCGGCATCGTACTCGCGCAATCCGTATTCCTGGATAAAGCGGGTGCGCTTGCTGGCGGGCAGTTCCGGCATGGAGGAGCGCACTTCGGCCAGCCATTTCTCGCCGACGCGCAAAGGGACGAGGTCGGGCTCGGGGAAGTAGCGGTAGTCGTGCGCGTGTTCCTTGCTGCGCATGCCGGCTGTCTCGCCCGTATCCGGGTTGTAGAGCCGCGTCTCCTGCGCTACCTGGCCCCCGCCCTCGATCACGGCGATCTGGCGCGCAATCTCGTAATCGAGCGCCTGCCTCAGGAAGCGGAAGGAGTTCAGATTCTTGACTTCGGCCTTGGTTCCGAACTTCTCCGCGCCGCGCAGCCGCACCGAAACGTTGGCGTCGCAGCGCAGGTGGCCTTTTTCCATATCGCAGGTGGAGACCTCGATGAATTGCAGCACCTGCTTCACCCCGGTCAGGAAGGCGTGGGCCTCGTTGGAACTGCGCATGTCCGGTTCGCTGACAATCTCGATTAATGGCGTGCCGGAGCGGTTCAGATCGACATACGAGTAACGCTGAGAATCCTTGAAGCCGTCGTGAGTACTCTTCCCGGCGTCGTCTTCCATGTGCACGCGGGTGATGCCGATGCGCTTCGGCTGGCCTTCCACCACAATGTCGACGTAGCCGTGCTCGGCCAGGGGCTCATCGTATTGCGAGATCTGGTAGCCCTTGGGAAGGTCTGGATAGAAGTAGTTCTTGCGGGCGAAGCGCGAGTGCGGCCGGATGGCGCAATTTAAAGCCAGTCCCGCTTTGATGGCCAGTTCCACCGAGGCGCGGCTCAATACGGGGAGCGCTCCGGGCATGCCCAGGCACACGGGACAGACGTTGGTATTGGGCGGAGCGCCGAAGCTGGTGGGACATCCGCAGAAAATCTTAGTCGCCGTCGCCAGTTGCACGTGCACTTCCAGCCCGATGACGGGCTCATAGCGGGCGATGGTCTCCGGCGGCGCCAAACCCATAAGGGATGAGGACATGGTGTCTTTCCATTATAGGTAGCACAGCCATTATCTTTTCGGCGCTTGATGAAGTCTTCAACCGCACCCAAAACAAGTACCTCTCGGCGCTCGACCAGCGCCCTTGCGGTTCGTTTTTCGCCGGCAACTATCGTTAGCCGCGACGGCAGAGGAGCGGTCTAACGCCTCAGCTATGGCAAAGCGAACACGACCAGCGTGTGGCGGCCAGGTCGCGATTGTAGGTAGGCCAATCGGCAGCCGGGGTTTTGGCGGACTGCGCGAAAAGTACCGGCAGGATTGCGCCTGCGGCCATGATCGATCTCGACGGGTTACGCATGCGTCCGCTCAGTATATCAACGCTCTGTCCCGCTATAATGCGGCGTGAGGGAATCCGCGGGATGAGAAGTCCGACTTTTCGAAAACTGCTGGGTGGCAGCCTGCTTCTCATCGGCCTGACTCTAATCGGTCTGGATACCTACCTGACCCGGTATATGGCGGGGCACCAGGTGGGCGACGTGGAGCGGCGGCTGGAAGCGGAGTGCCGCCTCCTGGCGGGGGAGGTAGCCGCACTGCCGGCTGCCCAGTTGGAGCTCTGGGCTCGGAGCGCGGCCGCGCGCGCGCAGGCTCGGGTCACATTAATTAATGTTACAGGGGTGGTCTTGGCGGAGTCCGATTACGACCCCGAAAGCATGGAAAACCACGCAGGCCGCCCGGAGGTACGCCAGGCACTGGCGGGGGGAACGGGCACGGTGGTGCGGCGAAGCGCCACGTTGAACCGCGATCTCAGCTACGTGGCGCTTCGTATCGAGTATGCCGGGCACCAGGCGGTGCTGCGCCTGGCGGTCCCTCTGGAAGAAGTGGACGCCGCGGTGGCGGAGATTCGGAGCCGCATTCTGGAGGCGTCTGGGATTGCCGCACTGGGCGCGCTGGTAATCGCCTACTTCTTTTCGCGCTCCTTCACCCGGCGCATCAAACGCTTGAGGACGTTTTCGGACCGGCTGCTGGATTCCGCGGCGGCGAAAGAAACACTGACGTTCGCGGATGACGAACTGGGCGCACTGGCGCGGTCGGTCTTCGTAATGGCTTCCCGGGTGCATGAGCTGATCGAGCGGCTCAAGCTGGAATCGGCGCAACGGGAGGCCATCCTGATGAGCATGGTGGAAGGCGTGCTCGCCGTCGATCGGGACCTGCGGGTGATCACCTGCAACAGCGCCTTCGCGCGCGCCGCCGGAGCTGCCTATCCGATCCCCGAGCGGCTCCCGCTCGTGGAACTGGTTCGCGAACCGCAACTGATCGAGCGGGTGCGGCGTGTGCTGGCTACGGGAGAGCCGCAGAGCGATCGCGTCGAATTACGCCCACCGGAGAAGCGGTCCTTCGAAGTCCAAGTGACGCCTCTGACGGCCGGTTCGGGGCGGGGAGCTATCGTGCTGCTTCACGACATCACCGAACTGGAACGTCTCGAGCGTGTGAGAAGGGATTTCGTTGCCAACGTATCGCACGAGCTGCGAACGCCCCTCACCGCCATACACGGTTACGCCGAAACGCTGCTTGATGGCGCTCTGGAGGACTCCGCGAATAACCGGCGTTTCGTCGAGATCATCCAGGCGCAGGCCATCCGGTTGAATAATATCGCTTCGGATCTGCTGACTTTGTCGGAGCTGGATTCCGGCCGGAGCGCCTCCGAGCCGGAGCCGGTGTCCGTTCGGGCGGCGCTCGATTCCGCGCTCCTCTCGGTGGAAGCCGAGGCGCGCGTACGGGACGTGACGGTACACCGCGAAGGAATCGACGACTTTGACGTCTTGGGACATAAGACCCGGCTGGAACAAGTGCTGGTGAACCTGCTGCACAACGCCGTGAAATTCAATCGCCCGGGGGGAGTAGTGCGCGTGGAGGCCATCCATTCCGAAGGTACGGGTCGAATCGTGATCTCCGACTCCGGCATAGGCATCCCCTCGGAGGATCTTCCCCGGATCTTCGAGCGGTTCTACCGGGTGGATAAAGCGCGCTCGCGGGCAGTGGGCGGAACGGGGCTGGGACTGTCGATCGTAAAGCACGTCGTCGAAAATATGGGTGGACAGGTGCGGGTCGACAGCCAGCTCGGAAAAGGTTCGGTATTCACGGTCACGCTGCCGTGTTTGGTGGTCCCGGACTGAGCGGAGCTCTGGCTCCGGGCTACCTTCGCGGCCGGCGATACGAGGGTGCGGGCACCCGCAGTTCTTAACTGGATTGTCATCGCAAAATAACAATCCTCAATTACGCTCAGACGTTAACTCTCTCGATGGAATTCGGGTCATACGCCGGTGTGTCCCCGGGAGGGTTAAAGCGCCACGTAAACCCCAGCAAAAAAGAGGTGCAGCAGTTGATTCTCTCGCGGGAAAAGGATCTATGAACAAGTTACGACGCTTCACTCTTGCCTTGGCTTGCGCTACTTGTGCTTCGCTTTCAACCGGATGGGCGGCGGACTCCGCTACGTCTAGTACGGATGGAACGGCCCAGCCAACGGAGATTCAGCAGTTAAGAATGCAGTTGCAACAGCAGCAGAAACAGATCGAACAATTGCGCACCGTGTTAGAGGCGCAGCAGAAGTTGCTGGAGAAAGCCGCGGCGGCAGCGGCCGAGCCCGAACATAAGATGCCGAATCTCGGGGAGGTGGCGTCTACCACTCCGATCATTCCGCGGGGTATCGCTCCGTCCACCGCGGCGGCGCTGCCACCCCTTCCACTGCCGCAAGCGGCTCCCGCCGATCAATCGTCGCCGTTACAGATCCATCTCGGTGACGCGACCATTACCCCAGTTGGGTTCATGGATATCACGAACACCTACCGGAGCACCAACGCGGGAACAAGCCTCCAGACAAATTTCGGAAGTTTTCCTTACAACAACGTCGTGCAAGGGCGAATGACCGAGGACAAGTGGAGCGCCGAGAACTCGCGCCTGGGACTGCGGGTGGACGCCAAGGTCAAGGGCGCCAACGTACTTGGATACTTCGAGGGCGATTTCGTCGGTCTCGGTAACGCCGCGCTCAACACCCAGGTATCGAGCAACAGTATGCTCTTCCGCATCCGCCAGTATTACGTAGACATACGCAAAGATTTCTGGGAAGTGCTGGCTGGTCAGGCGTGGAGCATGATCCTGCCGAATCGCCGGGGCATGTCGCCGCTACCGGCAGACCTTTTCTACACCCAGGTAGTGGACGTCAACTATACCAACGGCCTGTTCTGGGGCCGGATTCCGGGCATCCGCTTCATCGGCCACCCCAGCAAAACGGTAGCGTTCGGGCTCGCCCTGGAAAATTCGACGCAGTATTTCGGCGGCTCGGGCGGCGGTGCGAGTCCCACTTTACCCGCTGCCTTCGCCACCAGTTACAACACCCAGGTCGATAATGCGGTGAACAACGATCGAACCATCGCCAACGTGCATCCGGATATCATCGCCAAGTTCACCGTGGATCCCTCCACCCGATTCCATTTCGAAATGGGAGGCATGGAGAGCACGGTCCGGTTGTTCAACCCAAATACGCAGCAGTATTTCACCAAGGGCGGCGGCGGCGTGACCCTGACCCTCAATGGCGAGATCGTAAAGAATTTCCGGGTGATCACCGCCAACTACTACAACGATGGGGGAGGCCGCTATATTTTCGGCGCGGCGCCGAATTTCATCGTGCGCGCCGATGGCAGCCCCTCGCTGGTACATTCGGCTTCGACCGTTTCCGGTTTTGAAGCAACCATCAAGAACTTTGCGCCCTACCTGTATTACGGCGGCGTCTACATCAACCGAAACACTGCACTGGATGCCAACGGCAAGACGCTGATCGGCTACGGCTACACCGGCTCCCCCAACAGTCAGAACCGGAGCATTCAGGAAATTACGGCCGGGTGGACTCATACCATCTGGCGGGATGGGAAATACGGCGCCCTGCAATGGATGTTCCAGTACGCCTACTTCTTCCGCAATCCCTGGTATGTCGCTGCGGGAGCACCGAAAAACGCGCACGAGAGTGCGGTGTGGTTCAACCTGCGTTACGTGCTGCCCGGTACGGCGCCGACGATCCAGTATTGATCCCGACCTGCGCGATGAACTGTCGCGAAACCTTAACAGATTTGTAACATGCAAATGCGAAACTTGAGGAGGAACCCTATATGAACAGACAATGGTTAGCCCTGGCGGGCTTGTTCGCCGGGAGCTTGTCCGTTGCCGCGGCGCAATCGATCACCGCTGCCGGAGCTACTTTTCCAGCGCCAATCTACCAAAAGTGGTTTGGTGATTATCACAACGCGCACTCTGATGTTCAGGTGAACTACCAGTCCATTGGCTCGGGCGCGGGCATCCAGCAATTAACGGCCGGAACCGTGGATTTCGGCGCTTCGGACATGCCCATGACCGATGAGCAGATCTCTAAGCTAAAGGTACATCCTCTGCATTTCCCGACGGTCTTAGGAGCCAACGTGCCGACCTACAATCTTCCCGGGGTGACCCAGGAGTTGAAGTTTACCGGGGAGGCACTGGCCGGCATTTTTCTCGGCACGATCAAGAAATGGAACGACCCGGTGCTCGTGAAGGACAATGCGGGGGTAAAGTTGCCCGCCGAGGATATCGTGGTGGTTCATCGCTCGGACGGGAGTGGGACTTCGTTTATTTGGACGGATTACCTCTCCAAGGTCAGCCCGGAATGGAAAAGCAAGGTTGGGGCGAACGTCTCAGTGAGTTGGCCGGTGGGCTTGGGTGGAAAAGGCAACGAGGGCGTTGCCGGTACGGTAAAGCAGACTCCGTTTTCGATCGGCTACGTGGAGTTGATTTACGCCGTTCAGAACAAGATGGCCTATGGGCCGGTTAAGAACCTGGCCGGCAACTTTGTGAAGGCCAATTTGGAGACTGTAAGCGCCGCGGCCGCGGGTGCGGCCAAGGAGATGCCGGACGATTTCCGCGTTTCCATCACCAACGCGCCTGGAAAGAACGCGTATCCGATTGCCAGCTTCACCTGGATGCTGATCCCCAGCCAGATTTCCGACTCGGGAAAGGCAAAAGCGATCAAGGCCTTCCTGCAGTGGATGGTGACGGACGGTCAGAAGACTGCGCCTACGCTAGAATACGCGCCCCTTCCAAAGGAAGTGATAGCCAAAGAGACCAAGCAGATCGCGATGATTAAGTAGTCGAGTTCTCGCGATCGACAGCCAGCATGGCCAGTTCCGCCGCTCTCCAGACTCCCGCCGCAAAAACAAGGCCCCAGACGGGCGACACGGTCGCCCGCCTGGTGGCTATCGTGTTTGCCGCCGCCGTACTTCTGATCACCATCCTGCTCGTGTATCAACTCTGGACCGGTTCCGCCGCCGCCCGGCATAAGTTAGGCTGGGGGTTTCTGTTCTCCAGCGAGTGGAATCCGGTTACCGAGAAATTCGGGGCGCTCCCGTTCTTGTACGGTACCATCGTGACATCGATTTTGGCGTTAGTGATCTCGGTACCGCTCGGGGTAGGCGCGGCAATTTTCCTGGCTGAGCTCGCGCCGGCGCGTCTCTCGGACTCGCTGACGTTCCTTGTGGAATTGCTGGCCGCGATTCCGAGCGTGATTTATGGGCTGCTGGCTATTTTCACGTTGGTTCCGTTGATGCGCTCTTACGGGGAGCCCTTCTTGAAAAAAACCCTGGGGGTCTTACCATTGTTTCAAGGGCCTGCGCTCGGCCTTAGCTTCCTGACAGCCGGAATCATCCTTGCCATCATGACGTTTCCCTTCATCATTTCGGTCTCGCGCGAAGCTCTGCTGGCAGTGCCGCGGGACCAACGGGAGGCGGCTCTGGCCCTGGGCGCTACACGTTGGGAGATGACGTGGCGAGTCGTCGTCCCGTATGCCAAACTGGGTATCCTCGGATCGATTTTTCTCGGGTTGGCGCGCGCCTTGGGCGAGACCATGGCGGTCACCATGGTGATCGGCAATACGCCCAAGATCAGCGCCTCGCTGCTGGCCCCCGGCTACTCGATCGCCGCCGTCATCGCCAACGAATTCACGGAGGCAACCGGAGAAGTTTTTACGGCGGCCTTAGTGGAGTTGGGATTGGTCTTATTTTGTCTGACGATCATACTGAATGGATTGGCGCGGCTGATGATCGTGGCCACCACCAGGAAAGGATCCCGGAGGTCTTGACCATGCGTCGAAAATGGCGAGTACTCGTGAACGACGTCATGCTGGGGCTCACCGCCGTTTGCACCTTCGTCACCGTCTCGGCCCTCTTCCTGATTCTGGGATACCTGGTCTATTACGGCGGGCGCTCTCTGGACTGGAACTTCTTTACCAAGCTGCCGTTGTCGCCCGGCGAAGCGGGTGGCGGCATGGCCAACGCCATCGTAGGGAGTTTTGAGATTCTGGCCATGGCCACCTTGATCGGAATTCCGATCGGGTTTATGGCAGGCGTGTACCTGTCGGAATACGACGACAAAAGCTTCGCGCCCCTGGTCCGCTACACGGCCGATTTGCTGAACGGCGTGCCTTCGATTATCGTAGGGATTCTGGCCTGGACTCTGGTGGTGGTGCCCATGAAACGATTTTCCGCAGTCGCCGGCGCAATCGCGCTGAGCATCATGTTGATTCCGATCGTCACGCGGCAAACCGAGCAGTTTCTGCGCGAGGTCCCCTTAGCACTGCGGGAAGGAGCGCTGGCCCTGGGCGCCAATAAATGGAAGATGATCGCGACCGTAGTAGTCCCAGCCGGCAGCAAAGGGGTCCTGACGGGCATGATTCTGGGAGTGGCGCGCATCGCCGGGGAGACGGCTCCCCTGCTGTTCACGGCTCTGAGCAATCAATTCTGGCCGGGCGGGATCACCCAACCGACGGCCACACTCCCCTACATGATCTACACTCACGCCATCGCGCCCTTCGACGACTGGCATCGCCAAGCCTGGGCCGCCGGCCTGGTTCTGATCGCCGCGGTGCTGCTGGCGAACATCTTGGCTCGATTGGTTTTGGCGCGGGGGATTTCGGTACCGCGTACTTAGAAGGGTGACGCTTATGAATGCCGCTCCCAGATCATCTCCCGCAAAACGCTCCAGTCCGGAGCCGTCGGCCGAGCCTTCGGAGCCTGAGACCCAGGCGAAACCCAAGCTCGAGGCCGTTGGAGTCAATTTCTATTACGGCTCGTTCCAGGCGTTACACGACATTTCGCTGGGCATGCAGGCGAAGCAGATCACCGCGCTGATCGGCCCCTCGGGCTGCGGCAAATCCACGTTCCTGCGGACCTTGAATCGGATCAATGAAACCATCCCCCATTCGCGCGTCGAGGGGAGCGTCCTTTTGGACGGCGAAGACGTTCACAGTGTGGACGTCACCAGCCTCCGGCGGCGCGTGGGGATGGTATTCCAGAGGCCCAATCCCTTTCCCAAATCGATTGCGGACAATATTGCCTATGGCCTGAAAATCAACGGACTGGTGGCTCGCGGAGAACTTCGCGACAGGGTGGAGCACAGTTTGCGGCGTGCGGCGTTGTGGGACGAAGTGAAGGACAAGCTGCAAGAATCGGCCTATGCCTTATCGGGAGGCCAGCAGCAGCGGCTCTGCATCGCCCGGGCACTGGCGGTGGATCCGGAAGTTCTGCTGCTCGATGAGCCCTGCTCGGCGCTGGATCCGATCGCCACCGCCAAGATCGAGGAGTTGATGTTCGGACTCAAGGATCAATGCACCATGGTGATCGTGACCCACAACATGCAACAGGCCGCGCGCGTCGCGGATTCCACGGGATTTTTCCTCATGGGCAAATTGATCGAATTCGATAAGACCGATGTCATCTTCAAGAACCCCTCCAGCAAGGAGACGGAAGATTATATTACCGGCCGGTTTGGTTAGAAGAGTAGACAGCTATCACTGCGTGCAGAAGCAAGCGAGGAGGTCACGGGTTGCGTCAGTTCACCATCGAACTCGAAGAAGTGAATCAAAAGCTCCTGCAAATGGGGGGGATGGTGGAGTCCGCCATTCATCGCAGCGTGCGGGCTCTGCTGGAGACGGACCGGGACTTGGCCGAGGAAGTCATCCGGGACGAACCCAAAATCAACCGGATGGAGATGGAAATCGACGGCTTGGTAACGCGCCTGCTGGCACTGCGCCAGCCGGTGGCCCGCGATCTCCGGCTGCTGACGGCCGCACTCAAGATCAACAACGATCTGGAGCGCATTGGTGATCTCGCCAACCATATCGCCGAACGGTCGATCTCGTTGATGCACCATCCGCTCGTGAAGCCCATGGTGGACATCCCGAAAATGGCGGCGTTAGTGCAATCGATGCTGTTGAAGTGTCTGGACGCGTATGTCCATGGCGATGCGGATCTCGCCCACTCGGTCCTGCTGGCGGACAGCGAAGTGGATAGCATGCGCGACGCGGTCCACAACCAACTGCTCGAAACCATGCAACGCGATCCGAGTCTGGTTACGACGGCGATTGACCTGATTTTCATCGCTCGCAATCTGGAGAGAATTGGCGACCACGCCACTAATATTGCCGAGGATGTGGTGTTTCTGGTCAAGGGAATCGATGTCCGGCATCACACGCAACAAACCGAAAGCGTATAATTCGTGAATTACGATAAGATGAGAATATGCCTATAAAGAACGAGGAGAATACGGTGGTGTTGGTCATGGACCGCAGCGACCAAGATGTGACGCTGATCACGTCTCTCCTGGAAAAGGCTGGATTCGGTGTGTTTCGCTCGATGGAGAAGGCGGGCATTCTCAAGTTTTGCGGCACGGCCGACGAAAAAGTGGCACTTGTACTCATTGATACGTCTACTCCCGGCATACAAATGTCCGACCTATTGGAACAGGTGCGGGCCATCAATCCAAGGATCCGGTTCCTTCTTATGTCGGGTCCGAATGAATCGGCACTGATCGGAAATTGGTCGGCGGCAGGCAACGTCTGCGGCCACTTGAGACGGCCTTTCCGGCGCGCTCACTTCCTCGGATCGGTTCTCGAAGCCGCCAGCGCGCCACTCGCTCGCACAGCCTGAACGGCGTATTCCCTTAGCACGGTTTTCGACGGGCTATTCATTTGCGATGAGGGGAGGCAAATGGCCGCACCACCGCCACGCTCAGGAATGGACATCCGGAAGCGTCAATAGCAGCGCCATGGCAGCCCAACTGGAAGCGCCATCCGATGCAAATTGATGCCAGCCGTGCGGAAACCCGCTCTCAAAAGTGTGTGGTTGAACCGGAACCGCGCGTGTGGGCATGAACCATGACCCGTCCTCGAGCTGATTTCGCAGCAGCCATTGCACGCCCTTCACGTAGACCGGGTCGTTGGTGGGCAAGTCCCCGGAAACGTGCAAGGCGTAGAGGGCTTCACCCGTAGCGTAGGCTTCACCGGGGTAACCAGGGAGCAGGCTCCAGCTTCCATCCGGGTTTTGAGCGGCTTTCAGAGACCGAACGAAAGGAACACGCTCCACGGCACTAGCGCCTGCGTCGGCGAGGCCATTGAGTTGCATCGCACGCTCTTCTTCCGATCTAGCCTTAGCGGATAACAGCCATTTCCTGGCTCGATTAAATCGTTCCTGGAATTCTTCGCGGCGGCCCGGGATGGGATATAGCCTCATGGAGCGGAGCACTACGGCGGTGGTGGTGAACGGGCCGTATTCTTCGGGAGGTCTGTAGCTGGTGGTCGTCCAAGCACCGTTCGCCAACTGATAGATCGAGAGATAGTGAATATGGGCGTCCGTCAATGGGTCCGCAGGATAGGCCGCCGCGGCCATACCCATCAAGGTGTAGCCGAGCGTGTCGGACCCTCCCCCGATCGTCGATCCGAGCCGCATGGACTCTAAATACGGTTTATCGGTGGCCACGGCAAACCCCAATTCCTTCTTTGCCTGGGCCTCATTGGCGGCAAACCCTTTTCCCCTGGCAAGGGCTACCGTCATGGCGGGCAGCGAATTGTTGTGGCAGGAGACGCAGGCGCGGCTCTTGAAAACGGCTTCGCCGCTCATCTCCAGCAGCGGCAGCACTCTCAGCACGGCCGTCCGGGTGTCAGGCGCTCCTCCCGCGGGCTTGGGCCACTCTTCGCGCACCCTTACCGCGCCGGCCTTGACCAAAAGCGGTAAAGTGGACGGCGAGCCCATACGCGCCGCCAGCGAGTAGGCAGTATCGCCGCGATCGTTTTTGGCGTTGGGATCGACACCTTTCGTCAGCAGCCATTCGACCATCCCGTCCCTCTCGCGCGGAGGTTCCATAGAAAGAACGGCCTGCATCAGAAGCGTGAAGCCCTCGCGGTCCTTCACATCGAGCGGAGCCCCATGATCCAACAGGAACTGGGAGAGTTCGGGCATGGCGCGCTTGGCGGTTTCGTTCAACAGCCCGCCGCCGGCCAGCCGAAAACCCTTCGTAGGGGCGCCTCTCTCTACCAGGAGGCGCGCGCATACGTCGCACCTGGCCGTGATCGCGGCAAAAAGGGAAGCGCTGTCAGCGCCACCGGGGCTGACCCCGATGCTGAGCAGATATCGGATCGCCTCAAGGTCACCTTTTTGTGCGGCGCCGGTCATCAGGCGATCTTCCGGGGGAGCACCCTTGGCTGCAAGAAGCTGAAGGACGGCAGTGGATCCAAAGCTCGTTACCGCGACGCTCATGGGGGTGGCGCCCGTCTTGCTTTTCACGTTCACGCGAGCGCCGCGGTCCAATAGCAGCCGGGCCATGTCCAAATTAACCGAAGCGTACAGCAGTGCAGTGGAATCCTGCCCGTTTTTGGCGTTCACGTCGGCTCCGGAGTCCAGCAGAAGCTTCATCATCTTCACGTCGGATTCGATAACCGAGTGCATCAACGCGGTGGTCCCATCGGCATCCGCGGCATTCACATCCGCCCCACTCCGGAGAAGGTTCTGGACTCGGACGTGGTCGCCATCGCGGATCGCAACGAAGAGATCGTGTGGATCGGCGGCGATTAGTACGGCCGCAGCCATGAAGAGGAGCGTCAGGGAGCGAATCATACAGGCTTCTCCTTCCGTATCAAAGGCGTAACGGGAACAATTTCGTTCAGTGTATCGCAGGAGGGAACACCGAAAACCGGGCGCAACGCGTCCCGCTTCCCGGGTGAACGCCACATGCCCTTGGTCCGTAGTTTAGACAGTGACTACGATTTTGCCAATTTGCTGGTTGGATTCCATGTAGCGATGGGCTTCCACGATCTGGGAGAGTGGGAAGGTCCTATCGATACGGGGCTCGAAGTCGCCTGCGGCGAGATGATCGAAGACGTATTTTTTCGCTTTGGCGAAGGTTTCGGGGTTGGCGACGACTTCGAAAAGCGTGTAGCCACGGACGGTGAGGCCCTTCCTTAGCGCCGCGAAAAGCGGAAAGGGTGTGGGATCGGCGGCGAGGGCACCGTACTCGAAGATGGTGCCGCCGAAAGAGGCGGCGGCAGCGAGCGCTTCGATGCCCTTACCGGCAATGGGATCGAAGATAATTCGTGCGCCTTTGCCTCCGGTGATCTCGTTGACGCGGGCAGCGAGGTCTTCTTCCTCAGTGACGATGACATGGTCAGCACCGGCGGCCAGGAGTTCGGCCTGCTTCTTCGAGGTGCGGGTGGTGGCGATGCTGATTGCGCCTTCGGCCTTGGCAATCTCAATCGAGGCGATGCCCACGCTGCTGCTGGCGGCAGTGATGAGGACGAAATCGCCCTTGGCGATTTTGCCATGCATGATCAGCGCGCCGTAGGCAGTAAGGTACTGCATCCAGATGGAGGTGGCTTCCTCGTCAGAGAGGTTGGCGGGGTATTCGGCCAACGCGGAGGCTGGGACGATGGCGACTTCGCCGTAGACACCGTAGGCGTCTGCTGCAAAGGCGGGGACCGTGCTGACGGTTTTCCCGAGCCAGTTCTGGTCGACGCCGGGGCCGATGGCCTCGATACTGCCTGAGGCTTCATAACCGAGCTTCGCTGGGGGAACAGGCTGCACCAAATACCTCCCCATGCGGAACAGCACTTCGGCACGGTTGAGGCCGATGGCTTTGACGCGAAGCCGGACTTCGCCAGCGGCCGGCTCAGGGAGCGGGAGTTCGTCCAACTTGAGTACTTCGGGGCCACCTACCTGGTGGAAGCGAACGATTTTGACGGTCTTTGAGACTTCAGTTGACATGGGAAACTCCTGGATGGGATTGCGCTCATGAGATGAGCCCGAGACGGAGAAAGTTTCGGCGACCAGCGATTTTTGGCTTTCGCGAAATCCCGTTCCGGCCGCCAATGACCTTAAGATGGAGGCACCGGACCATGATCCAACCCGTTCTCAGTTTCGCTGCATTTGCTGCCCTCGCGGCTGCCCCGTCGTGGGCGCACCATTCCGCCGCCGCTGAGTTCGACGCCTCCAAGCTCCTGGTCCTGACCGGCACAGTTGGCAAAGTTGAGTGGAACAACCCGCATGTCCATTTACATCTGGACGTGAAGAACCCAAGAGGTGCCACCGTCGACTGGTATCTGGAAATGGCCAGCCCCAACGGAATGCTGCGCCAGGGCTGGATGCCTAAGACCGTGAAGCCGGGCGACGTGGTCACCGTGGAAGCCTTCGCTGCCAAGGATTACCCTACGATGGCGAAAGCCCATCGCGTAAAGGTCTCCGGCGGCCGCTGGTTATTCGTAGATTCAAGCGGCCCCAACGGCCCGTCGGAATAAAATCGTCACCGGACTGGATTTCGCCAGGGGCACAACGGCACCATAAATGAATCTGTAACACTGGTGTAGTAGATTATCGGGAATGGCAGAACTCCAAATCCGCGGCGCCGAAGGTTCGAGCGGAGCCACCATCTTGCATTTGGCCGGCCCTCTGACGCTAAATACCCTGTTTGAATTTCAAGACCTGGTCCGAAAGGGAGGACATGCGAACGGGCTCATCATCGTATTGGCCGAAGTTCCCTATATGGATTCCGCGGGCCTGGGAGTAATTCTCGGCGCCTATGTTTCCTGCCAGAGGCATGGGTACAAGTTCGCTTTGGCGGACGTTTCAGAGCGCGTCCTCACACTGATGAAAGTCGCGAAGGTCCACACCTTGGTTCCACGGTTCGCCACCTTGGAGGCGGCGGAGAGGCATTTCGCGGCTGCGAAGAGCGAAGCCGTTTAGAATCCTTGCAGCTTCGTTCAATGGCCCGCCCCCGCTCCGGCCGCAGGCGCCGCCGTCAGCAGCTTAGTCTGGATGGTGACCCCATCCGGCCGATGGACGAATTCCCGCATTTGGCCTTCGTCAAATACGAGGCTCATGTAGCCGTGCGGCCCGTACAAGTTGGGAGCCTGCTGGACGTATTGGTTGGGACCGTCGAGAATCGACGCGCCCGGCACGTCGCCATCGCCCCGCAATACCTTCCAGGTAAGATCCTTCACTACGGGACCCAGGGTGTCGCGGAAATACGGAAATCCGCCATGCCCGACGCAGCGGCCAAATAGCCCCCATTTCGGATGTTGTTCATACAATACGGAGCGGTGTTCGTGGCCCCAGTACCAGGCGAGGATGCGCCGGCTCTCCAGGACACTCTGAAGTTTGTGGACCAGGTTGGGCCCTTGCGCGTCCAGCAGCGAGAATGGCTGGTGATGCGAAAACAGAACCACTTTGCGTTCTTCGGCCTGGTCCAGGACTCGCTGCAGCCACGCGACCTCTTCGTCCGGCATGTCGTGTTCCTGATACGCGGTATCCAGGCCGACTAGCACCCAATCCTGATTCTGCACATAGAAATGGGTGGCACGCTGTTGGAACTTCCCGCCGAGGATGGCGTCGAAGTAAGCCTTGCCGCCGCTGTACATCTCGTGATTGCCGTTTAGGGATCGATTCAACGCATCATCCCGATACGGGAAAGCGTCGACGAGCTGCTTCTGCACTTCGTCGGGTTGTCCGGAATAATAAGTATCCCCGAGGTGGAGCACCAGATCGAATCCGTCGGGATCGGCGCGAATGCTGTCGGCGATGGCCGGCGCCCCGTAAGCGGCGGTGCCCCAATCTCCGAATACCGCGATGCGCAGATGCCCGCTTTGGTTCTTCAAAGTATCCGGATCGTCGGGGGCGGTGCGCCAGGGAAACTTGTCCTTCTGGCCTTCGAACAAGCCAATGAAGCCGGTCTTGATCCATTCCAGCAGGTCATCGTCGCTGAACTTGACGACCGGACCATCATCGGTCATCTCGATTTGCCCGGATTCGGCCGCCTTTTGAGCGACGAAACTCTGCAGCACCGACGCCATGGGGTGCGGAGCCGTGGCCATCACCTGCTCGCCGTTGGCGTTCTTTTGCAATTCGCCGACGACATCGGCGAAACTGTTCGTCAGTTGCGCCTGCCGCAACGGGTCGTCGGTAACCTTTATAGCCTGATTCTTGATCTCATCGCTGATCGACTGCTGGTTCGCCGTGACCGAACGGGCGATCTGCTGGGAGGTAACGACCGGCAACACTTTAGCCTTTGGCATGGAGGGATTATATACGTACCAGCCGCGCCTGCCAAGGGTAAAGCAGTGTTCTTAGCGCGGGTTCACACCGGCTGCGGCGGCTATTGGCGCTTTGGCGGCAACCGCCGCGGAAGCGGTGGCCCGGCGGGAGCGAGTTACGGGCTTGCGGGAAGGCTGCATCACGGCATCAAAGTCCGCCACCCATTGCTTCGCAAGGCCGGGGCCGGAGAATTCGCCGGTCCATAGTTTTCTGAACTTCCTGGTCCTCTGATTCTGCGATTTCTTCAGTTCCGCTTCCAACCTGGGCTGCTCACGAGAGGCCGCAACCATGTTTCGGACTGTCTGGTAATCGTTGATGGCTCCGAGCAGTGACTGAATTTCCTTGATTCGGCCGATCTGATTATCCAACGCGGAGGGACAAGCGGGAGAGAAGAGTTCCAGAGTGTAGCGGAATTTTTTGGCGAGAATTCGGAAGTCGTGCAGGTGCTCGCCGGAATTTCCGGCGGCCGCCGCTTGTCCGCCCGACTTGAAAAACTCCTTCCCAATGCCGCGTAACATACGGCGGGCTAGGGACTCGACAGTTCCCGGAAACGGGCGGGGAGCCCCCAGTTCCAGGCCATTACACCATTTGGATATCGATTTACGGGCCGCCCAACGTTTCAGCAGAGCGATCAAGCTCTTCTCTTTGACCTTGCGGTCTGTTCGAAACTGCTGAGCGAGAGCAGCAGAGCCCGGGGGTTGAATTTTTGATAAAACTTTCGCCGCGATATCGCAGTCCCGGACGGCGCCCGCCGCCGTCAGGATCTCCTTCAGCTCTTTGCGAACCCGCTTGGTCTCCCTCCGCGGAAAACATGCCTTGAAAACCGTGAGCGCCTGTATGGACCTGCGTATGGCGACCCGGAGCTCGTGGACCGCTTCCGGGACTGGCGACCTGGTTGTGCTGTTGACCTGAAACGCCAGCCGCTCCAGACGCCGGCGCGCATGCTCCGCCGCAAAAGGTGGAATGTCCATATCGTTTCTTGATTGTAACCCTACTGAAATGTTGGCGGCTAGAACCCCCCACGGAACAGATGCACCAACTCGATGACGAGGATGATCACGACCATCAACTCCAGCAGGAACGCGCGCCCCTGATGAAACTGATCCATCATGAAGCTGTAGAGCTCGCCCGCACTCTCGAGCTTCTGCTCCACCAGTCCCCGATAGTCGGGAACGCCGATCTTCGAGGCGGCCATGCGATACAGACGGGCTGCGAACATGTCGCTCAGAAACTTGATGGAGTTATCCACTGTCTCGGTCAACTCACGTACTTCCAGGCGGATCGTGTTGAAGCGCCCGGCTTTGCGCGCCATGCGCCAATGGCCGAGCAAGCCGGCGCCCTTTTCCAGGGAGCGGTATACCCCCGCCAGCAGCCTGGTAAGCACCGCGTCATAGTGGCGGAATTCCAACAGTTGTGTGTTGGCGTACTCCAGCAACTGGATGGTCGGAGCGGCGCCTTCCAGGGTGTCGTAAATCAGAGCCGCCGTCCATCCCGCCACGAGCAGATCCGTGTCGTAATAGGACATGCGCGAGCCGAGTATCTCGCCCCGTTCGGCGGCGGAAAACGTCGCCCGTTCCCCGCGCACGATTTGCGCGATAAAGTCGCCGCACTCTTCGAGCAATCGCGCCGCGGTCCAGGTACGGCCCGTATCGCTCGCGATTTCACACAGATGAAAGATGAAGTAGTCTTCCGTGAGGCGCTCGCGATACGGATTCACCAGGACGCCGGTGACTGGTTCCAGGTGCTGGCGCACGATTTCGGCTGCGCGTTGCTCCAGGTGAGGATCATTCATCCACCGGGCCGAGAGCTCGATTGCCTCGTTCCAATGGCCCCGGAACGGAATTTCGAGCTTGAGACTGACAACGCCGTAGCTGTAGTAAGAGACCCGTCCGCGAATCGAGGGGTCCTGTTCGAAGACGGAGTACCGCAGCGGTTCCGTAACCGGCGGTTGCTCGAACTGAACGTATTCGGGGGCATGATGGCGAAAGGGAGCCTTTCGATCCACAGGCACGTCGCCGAGGCGCTTGCGCAGATCGTCGAGCCGGATTTCGTCGGAGACGTCGTACAAAAACAGAACCAGCAATGACCCCGAGATCTCACTGGCCGCCATGCACATTCATTATGCGGGTATTCGACCAGTCGCGGATTATACGGGATTTTTCTGGCGGGCCGTATCGAGTTTAGCCGGACTAATATCATACTTAAGATATCGGGCCGGAAAGAGACGGGAGACGATCGCGGAACGGTTCGGTGAGGAGGAGTGGTTGCGGCATTTTCAGGACGAACTGGAAGCCCTGCAACAGCGGCTGCTGCAAATGGCCGGAGTGGTGGAATCCGCCATCCACTGCAGCGTCCGTTCGCTGGTGAACCGCGACGAAAAGGAAGCGGTGCGCGTGCTCGAACTGGAGGATCGCATCAACCACATGGAGATTGAGATCGACGACCACACTACCCGCCTGATGACGCTCTATCAGCCCATGGCCCGGGACATGCGGTTTTTGACCGCCGCGATCAAGATCAACAGCGATCTGGAGCGTATGGGCGACCTGGCGGTCAATGTGGCGCAGCGCTCCCTATCCTTGATCCGGCAGCCGCCGGTTAAGCCACTGGTCGATATTCCGCACATGGCCGATCTGGTCGAATCGATGGTACAGAGGAGCCTCGACGCGTTTGTGCGGCGCGACGGAGCGGTGGCGCGCCAGGTGTTGGAATCGGACGACGCGGTGGACGATCTGAAAGACGCGATCTACGACGAGCTGGTGCACTTCATGGAATTGGATCCTTCGACGGTACGCCGCGCGGTCGATCTGATGTTCGTGGCGCACAATCTGGAACGGATCGCGGACCACGCGACCAACATCGGTGAAGATGTTCTCTACCTGGTGAAGGGCATCGACGTCAGACATCACGCCGAAAATCGTGGGTGAGCGCGGAGCCTGGACGGGGAGTCGCCCCCGTCGCCACCAGGTTGAGCGACCGGTTCGTGTTCCCGCACTGACTCACAGGAGCCGGAAACTCACTTCGATGGTGACCATGGAGGCGACGGGCCGGCCATCGGCAAGGGCCGGGCGGAAGCGCCAGCGCGCTGCGGCTTCGATGGCTTTCTCGTCGAGACCGAGCCCCAGGGGGCGGGCGACATGAAGATTCCGTGTTAGGCCCGCGGTGTCTATTTCCGCGGTAATTACCACAACGCCCTGGAGTTTGGCCTTGCGGGCTTCATCGGAGTACTCCGGTTCGATCTTGTAGAGGAGCAGAGCCGGAGTGACTTGTTTCGGCCGCGCGGAACGCGGCGGCGCAGCGCCCCCCATCTGCGAGCCATTCTGGTTGCCGACGCCGCAGCAGCCGCCCTCGCCAATGCCGGCGGGCCCTCCGCGGCCGCCGGAAAGAATCGCGTCCAGGGCAAACGGATTTCCGATTCGGCCCGTAGCAAGTTCGGGAACCGGCACTTCGGTGTCGAGCAAGATGGCTTGTTGCAGTGCGAGGACCGGATGGTCGTTCAGGATGTGCGCCATCGGGGGAATGAAGAGACGCCGCGTAGGGCGTGGGGGAAGGCGGCCCTGGCTGGCGGGGAGGGTTTCCCGTTGTCCTCCACCCGCCCGCCGGATCAAACGCGGCGGCAGCGTGGTCAGGACGATGTAGTGTGGTGGATCGGGCCGGGTTTGCAGCGGAACTAAATCGGCGCGAAAGAGGAACAGGAGCAGGAGCACCGCCGCGGCATGCAACGCGGCCGATGAGGTTGCGGCTGAGGGTCGCACGGCGGGATGCTTTGCAAGCCGCGTGCCAGCCCGTAAACCTCGTCAGGGAGCGCATCCTTCAACACACCGGTGTGGCGCGTGCACACAGGTGTGATGCTCATAGGTCGCGCAGCCACCAACGCAGGCCAACCAACAGGAAGCGTCGATCGCGGAAAAATTCCGGAGGTTTCCCTTCGAAGGCATGACCCAGGAATTGCAGCGCCCATCCGCCGGCGAATAGCGCGGCGGGAAGGCGCCACCAGCGCGGCTTAACCAACAGGACGGGCGCCATAGCGAGAGAGAGCGCAATGGCGGGAATGCCGACCTTGTGGCAGGCCCGGTTTACCGGGTGCTGGTGGCTGCTTTCGTATCGTGCGATCCAATCGTCGATGGATTTCATTGGAAGTTCACCTGTAAGCCAAACCGCAATCGAACGTTTCGCACCATATTATATGCCTGGTACGCGAACCGGTCTGTTGGGCACGTGTCCGCCGGATCGCCGCGTCGCGTTCCGGGCCGGTGTGGCCCTGTCTGCCGGCACGAATTACATGGGACCTTGGGTACGATCCCGGCCGGAAGAGCAAGGCGACGGCTTGGTGATGGAGGACCCGGTTGAAGACGCCGCCGGGCGGAGGCCTCAACCGCGTGAACGCCTCCCTAAGACCATCGCCCACGCGGCCGCCGGCGCCAGCATCGCGCAACCGATGAGAACCGCGAAAGCGCGGGCGCTCATCCCGAAGTCGATGGCGGCGCCCGCCAGGTAGCTGCTGGCGGCGAGGGTCAGCATGCAGATCCCCAGGTCGGCGGCGAAAACGCGGCCGCGAAACCGGTCCTCCGCGTAGACTTGCAGCAGCGTCGTCGAGAATACCCAGTTGGTGGAGGAACCGGCATGCGCCAAGACCACCATCAGCACGGCCACGCCGAGCGATTTCGACAAGCCGAGCGCGACGTAGCCGGCCGCCGCACCCAGGAATCCGGCCAGGATCCCCCGGCGCAGCCGCGCATGCCTCTCGCCTGCCCACGACCCAGCGGCCAGCGGCCCGAGCAGCGAACCCGCGCCGCGCGCTGCCATCAACAAACCCATCCCCATCAGAGCGCCGCGGGCCGGGTCGAGACCAAACTGCCGCACCGGAAATACGCGCGCCCCCAAAATGGGGAGCAGCACATTGTTGGCGCCCAGTAGCCCGACTCCTCCCTTGACGAACACCGTCGCGAACAACCGAGCATCGGCGCGAATATAACGAATTCCCTCCAGAATCGGAAGAAAATCGACCAGGTCGCGCCACCGGATCGGGCTCAGGCCGGCCGTGTGCGGTTCGGAAAACCGCATTCGATGAATCAGCCAGGCCGACCCCAGAAACGATAGCGCGTTGATCAGAAACACGGCGTCGCGGCCCAGCCACACCGCCACGATGCCGCCCAGCGCGGAGCCGGCCGCCAGGTCGAAAGACCAGGTGATCGAGGAAAGCGTGTTGGCCGCCAGCACATCCTCTTCAGCCGCCACATTGGGAATCGCCGCGCTGTGGGCGGGCTCGAAAAACGCGGCACCCACCGTTTCCAGCAACAACAGCGGATAGACCAGCCACACCAGTCCGGGCGAGCGCACCAGCAGCATGCCCAGCACCACCACAAAGCGCCCCACATCCGCACCGATCATGATGGCTTTGCGGCTGAGCCGATCGTTGAGCACGCCCGCCGTCGGCGCCACGAAGGTCTGCGGCAGCACCTGGAGCACGACCGCCAGGCCCACCGACTGCGCCTTGTCGCCGGTCAGTTCGAGCAGAAGGCTATAGACCGCAAGCGTGTAGAACCAGTCTCCCAGTTCGCTGACGATTTGCGCGATCCACAGGAGGCGAAAATTGCGATTGCCGCCAACGAGCCGCCCATACCGACGGAGCATGGCGGCCTCAGCTGTACAGGCCCATGCGTTCCTTCACCAGCCGCACCGTGTCATTCGCAATGGCCGTGACGCGCCCGGCGCCCTCCTTCAAAACGCTATCGAGATACCCGGACTCGGAAGTGATCTGGCGATAGCGCCGCTGGAACGGGTCTAGCTGCGATACCACCATTTCCGCTACCTGCTTTTTCAGATCGCCGTAGCGCATCCCGTTGAAGTGCTGTTTGATCCCGTCTTCGCTCCAGCCGGAGAAGGCCTGAAAAATCGCCAGCAGGTTCAGCACGCCCGGCCCGGCGGTGGCCACCTCGACGCAAGGCAGCGAATCGGTGGTGGCGCGCATGATCGTCTTTCGGATCTTATCGGGCGGATCGAGCAGGGCCACGGCGTGATGCGCGCCGCTGACCGACTTACTCATCTTC
>Ga0075030_100001221_pt1 | contig 23035 bp, 27 predicted proteins | sample LitLauG_LLR_2012_FD_71393 | JGI IMG/M metagenome (GOLD analysis project Ga0075030, IMG submission 71393) | Freshwater sediment microbial communities from Pennsylvania, USA - Little Laurel Run_MetaG_LLR_2012 | ecosystem: Environmental > Aquatic > Freshwater > Creek > Sediment | place: USA...
CTACAAGGGCGTTGACACCACCGAGATGGTGTTGGACGGCCTGCGGCTGCCGGCGTCGGCACTGCTCGGCGGCGAGCCCGGCCAGGGCTTCTACCAGATGATGGACGGAGTCGAGGTGGGCCGGGTCAACGTCGCCGCCCGGGCCTGTGGGCTGGCGGCCCGGGCGTTCGAGCTGGGTGTGGCCTACGCCCAGCAGCGGGTGACGTTCGGCAAGCCGATCGCCGAGCACCAGGCGGTCGCGTTCCGGCTGGCGGACATGGCCACCAAGGTCGAGGCGGCGCACCAGATGATGATCATGGCCGCGCGCAAGAAAGACTCCGGGCAGCGGGGCGACCTCGAAGCGGGGATGGCCAAGTACCTGGCCAGTGAGTACTGCCGCGACGTCGTGGAGGACTCCTTCCGCATCCATGGCGGGTACGGGTACTCCAAGGAGTACGAGATTGAGCGCCTGTACCGGGAGGCGCCGATGCTGCTGATCGGCGAGGGAACCGCAGACATCCAGCGCATGATCATCGGGCGGCGCCTGCTTGAGGACTACAAGCTTCGCACATGACCCCTTCAGGTACGTAGGCTGGAGGCGAGAAGGGAGATCGCCATGGCGCAGCAGTTCTCGGCCTCGAACCTTCCTGGCCAGCAAGGCCAGCAGCCGGTGCAGAACCGTCCGCTGGTGGCCAGCTACAAGACCTACGAGGAAGCCCAGCGGGCGGTGGACTTCCTGTCCGACAACAAGTTCCCGGTCGAGAACGTGGGAATCGTCGGAACCGATCTGAAGATGGCCGAAACTGTCCTCGGCCGCCTGACCTGGGGCCGGGCGATCGCAGGCGGCGCGGCGACCGGCGCCTGGTTCGGATCGTTCGTCGGGCTGCTGCTGGGGCTGTTCGCCAAGAGCGGCACCAGCTCGGTCGGCCTGATCCTGTTCGGTCTGGTCTACGGCGCCGCGTTCGGGGCCATCTTCGCGTCGGTCCGCCACGCCCTCAGCGGAGGCCGACGCGACTTCACCTCCCGCAGCCAGATCGTCGCCACCACCTATGACGTGGTCTGCTCCTGGTCCAAGCTCGACGCAGCAAAGTCGGTGCTGTCCCAGATGGAGCAGTGACGGCCCGGCCGGTGACTTCCCTTCGTTCGGCAGCTCCGACGCAGAGCATTGCGAGCAACGTTTCACAAGCCACAGGAGGTCAATGGTGTCCGCGACGCTGAAGCTGACGCACAAAGCAATCGGGGCTGAGGTCCGTCGCCGCGCCTACGACATTGAGGTCGACGGCGAGCGTGTCGGGTCGGTCCCAATGAACGAGACTTTCGAGACGGCGGTCGAGCCGGGACCTCACACCCTGCAAGTGCGCGACGGCCGAAACTCAAGTGCAACTGAGACCTTCGACTCTGCAGACGGCGAGATCGTCGCCTTTCGATGCACCGGCAAGAGGTTCCTGCCGCTCTTCCTCGCCTCGTTCGTCTCCCCCGGCCTGGCCCTCAAGCTCGTTCGCCAGTAGTAGTCGATCACGCGAGGCAAGCCAGGGGTCCGACGTTGCTTCGGCTGGTGACAGTGTGGTCTGCTCCTCGCCAAGGGCGACGCTGTACACAGGCAGGCACTTGGGCGCGCGAAGGCTGTGGTTCGAGCTGCCGTCTGTGCTAGACCGTGCAGCCCATGAACCAGCAGGGGGTCATCGACTCGGCGATCCGGGGCTGGCTAGCAGCGGGTGCTGGCTTCAGGTCCGGCGTCGGTCGGCGTCGCGGAGAACGAGACCTCGGGTTCGGTGCGCACGTCGAACACATCGTGAAGCGCCCTCAGAGCCGTCACCGCTGAAGTGAGGTGCGCCGTTCCCACCTCGAGTCTGACAAGGTACGTCACGCCAGCTGGGACGGGTGCCTGCGGATCGAAGACGCGACAGTCCGCCGCACCTGCCACGTGCTTCGTCTGTGAAGGCGTGGTGCCGGTCGGTCCGACCTGCTGGATCCTTAGCACGAGAGTCACGTAAGTCGGCGGAGAACTGGTCACGCTCGTCGAAGTGGGAGATGTGCAGCCGGAGGCAGTGACAAGAGCGCCGAGCCCTGCAATCGCTAAGAGCTGGACCGGGCGGCCGAACGGAGCGGCTTTGTCAGGGTTCAGGTCCGACATCACGCCTCCAGCCTTCGCAAGAACACCCGCGAATAGCGTGGCAGAAGTCGCCGCAAGAACGTTCCTTCGGCGCGACGCGGCCAAACACGGACTGCTCGGATACCGTCAACGGGGCCAGCCGTGGCGTCAGAGCGCCCCGATCGGCGTCGAGGGCTCACCCAGTCTTCCGGCGTCCCCGGTTGGGCCCCGTGGCACCTGACGATGGGATCACGCCTGCACGCGTCCTAGGGTTTGGCGGGCCACCGCCGTGACCAACCCCATCCCCGGTGGCCCGGCGGTGGTATCCCATACCTCGACGGATGTTGACCCTTTCTGCGCGACGACGACGTCGCTCCAGTTGATCTGACCGTGCAGCCTGGTGCGCAGCTCAGCGGAGAACACGTGCGACCCGGGGTTCCACCCGCTCACCAGGACCTGGAAGGTGACCGTCGCCCCATCAGTCGGGGAGGTGGCCCGTAGGTTGGTGTTCGCCGAGTACTCGTCTCCTATGAGGTGGATTCCCGCGCCATCGCGTCGTCGCACTACCCTGCGCCTCGCCTCGCCTCGGTGCGGGGGGCCCGGGGTGGTGGTGCCAGACTGATGGCGTGACTGGCGAGCGGACCGCGTTGGAGCGTGGTCTGGGAAGTCTGGCCGGGCTGGCTGTCGGGGACGCGCTCGGTGAGTCCTTCTTCGGGCCGCGCGAGTGGGTGGTGGCGCGGATCGAGGGCCGTGTCCTGCCGAGTCGGATATGTCGGTGGACCGACGACACTGCGATGGCCACCGCCTTGGTCGCTGCGCTGGAGGAAGGAGGCGGCGACGTCGATCCGGATCGGCTGATGGCGGCTTTCGTTGCGTCGTTCGATATTTCTCGCGGGTACGGCGAGTTTGTGATGCGTCTGCTGTCTGCGGTGTCGTCCGGTCAGCCCTGGCGGCCGATCGTCACCGCTGCGTTCGACGGGCAGGGATCGTGGGGTAACGGAGGGGCCATGCGGGTGGCCCCGTTGGGTGCGTGGCACGCTGACGATCCCCAGCGGGCCGCAGACTTGGCGCGGCAGCAGGCTCTTGTGACCCACGGCCATCCCGAGGCCGCCGAGGGAGCCGTCGCGGTTGCGTTGGCGGCGGCGCTGCTGGCCCGCGTCGCGCAGGCTCCCCGGCGAGCCCAGCTGCTCAGCGATGTCGCCTCCTACTGCAGGCCCGGCCCGGTGCGTGACGGGGTCGTCGCCGCCGCGGAGATCGGTGACGTGTCTGCGGCCGACGCGGCCTGGCTCCTGGGCAGCGGAGACCAGCTGAGTGCCGCCGATACCGTCCCGTTCGCCGTGTGGGCCGCGGGTGGACATCCTGACGACTTCGAAGAGACGTTTTGGACCACGGTCGCCGGCCTGGGCGACCGGGACACCACGTGTGCGATGGCTTGCGGGATCGTGGCAGCGCGCACCGGAACCCCAGGTATACCCGACTCTTGGCTGACTATCGTCGAGCCGCTGCGCAAGGTCCAGCTCTAGCGGCTCGCCCGGCCCGAGGCACATGTCAATCCGTCAGGTCCAGTGGATGGCCGGGTCGAAGTCAGCGATCCTGATGACGGGCTGGCCCTGCAAGGAGCGGTTCGTCGCGCTGGCGCCCGGCCCCGGCGGCTCCTTCGTCCCGGCTAGCACCTTGCGTGTCCGGGTTGCCTGCCGCGGTGACGGCGTAGCCCCCGCGCGGAGCCGTACCCGTCGCCTGGGCCGACCCGGTCTGGGTGCACGATGGTGCCTGCCAACGTCACCGTCGTCTCTCACCCAGGTAGGTGCGCATGCAGTTCGGCCGGTACTACGAGGAGTTCGAGGTCGGGGCGACCTACAAGCACTGGCCAGGAAAGACGGTCACCGAGTACGACGACCACCTGTTCTGCCTGCTGACCATGAACCACCACCCGCTGCACCTGGACGCGCACTACGCCCAAACCGCCACCGACTTCGGCAAGAACGTGGTGGTGGGCAACTACATCTACTCGCTGCTGCTCGGGATGTCGGTTCCGGACGTGAGCGGCAAGGCGATCGCGAACCTGGAGGTCGAGTCGCTGCGCCACATCGCGCCAACCTTCCACGGCGACACCATCTACGGACAGACAACCGTCCTGGACAAGACCGAGTCCCGGTCCAAGGACGACCGCGGGGTCGTCTATGTCGAGACCACCGGATACAACCAGGACGGCACCGTGGTGTGCGTGTTCCGCCGCAAGGTGATGGTGCCCAAGCGCGCCTATGGGGACAGCCGCGGCGGTGAGCAGCCCGGACGGCCGGTGCCCGCCCCTTGACCGCGTCGGCGCCGACGTCAACTCTTCGGTCATGACCCTCGAGCCGGTGTGCCCGCGCTGCTCAGGGCGCCTGGACCCGCCGGGTCTTCGGTCCAGCGCGTGGGTGTGCCATGACCACGGCGAGGTGCACCCCTACCACCACCGCAGCACCGCCCCCAGCGCCGAGTCGGTGGCCTGGCTCGCTGCGCGTGCGAAGGTGCCGGTGTGGTGCCCGTGGCCGCTGCCACCTGGCTGGCTGGTGACCGGCACCGCACACGCAGGCGACGAGCGCACTGGGCCTCGCGCGACCGTGGTTGCGCTGTCCGGTCCCGCACCGCTGGGAGGCACCGGGGAGCTCCTGCTGGTCGCCGAGGAGCCCGGCATCGGGCTGGGGGCCCGCTTCGCCGGCCTGTCAGGCCCGGACGCGGGCCCGCTGTCAGAGCGCACCGCACCGCATGCCCGCGTCCACACCGCCGGCCACCCCACTGCGCTGTGGAATGTCGACAGCGAGCAAGACCGCGTCGCCTACGTTGGGGAGGCGCTCGGCTGCTGGCTGTGGGCGGTGCTGTGGCCGGACACCGCCGGCTTGGTGGTCCAGGACCGGTTGGCGCTGGTGGACCTGCGCGACTCCGGGCACCCCCTGGACCTGCCGTTCGGGGCCCCCAGCCCCCGCCTGACCTGACTGGCCAGTCAGGCTGGGCTGCGGCGGGCTGCCGCTACCTCCTAGGGTGTGCGGACCGGGTACCGGCCCGGAGGATGCGGACGGAAGGCAGGGCTGTGATGGCGGAGCTGGTGCGTGGCGTCGTGGCGCGGAGCAAGGGTGCGCCGGTGACCATGGAGACCATCGTGGTGCCAGACCCCGGACCCGGCGAAGCCAAGGTTGCTGTCCAGGCGTGCGGGGTGTGCCACACAGATCTGCACTACCGCGAGGGCGGCATCAACGACGCCTTCCCGTTCCTGCTCGGCCATGAGGCTGCCGGCGTCGTGGAGTCCGTGGGTGAGGGCGTCAGCGACCTCGCCCCGGGGGACTATGTGATCTTGAACTGGCGGGCCGTCTGCGGGCAGTGCCGTGCTTGCCGCCGCGGCCGACCCTGGTACTGCTTCAGCACTCACAACGCCACCCAGCCGATGACGTTGGAGGACGGAACGGCGCTGTCACCGGCCTTGGGAATCGGCGCGTTCGCCGACAAGACCCTCGTCGCCGCTGGCCAGTGCACCAAGGTCGACCCCAAGGCCCCGCCGCAGGTCGCGGGGCTGCTCGGCTGCGGGGTGATGGCCGGCCTCGGGGCCGCCCTCAACACCGGTGGCGTGGGACGTGGTGACACGGTGGCGGTGATCGGCTGCGGCGGGGTCGGGGACGCGGCGATCGCCGGTGCCCGGCTGGCCGGGGCGAGCACGATCGTCGCCGTCGACGTCGATGACCGCAAGCTGGGTTGGGCCAAGGAGTTCGGGGCCACCCACACCGTCAACTCCGCCCACACCGACCCTGTCGAGGCGATCAGGTCCTTCACCTCAGGCTTCGGCGCAGACGTCGTCATCGACGCCGTCGGGCGCCCCGAGACCTACCGTCAGGCCTTCTTCGCCCGCGACCTGGCCGGCACCGTCGTGCTGGTCGGCGTCCCGAATCCGACCATGACAGTGGAGCTTCCACTCATCGAGGTGTTCGGTCGGGGTGGCTCGCTGAAGTCCAGCTGGTACGGGGACTGCCTGCCCTCTCGGGACTTCCCAACCATGATCGAGCTCTACCTGCAGGGCCGGCTTCCGCTGGAACGGTTCGTGTCCGAGACCATCGCCCTGGACGGGGTCGAGGCGGCGTTCGCCAAGATGCACGACGGCGATGTCCTTCGCTCCGTCGTGGTGATGTGAGCCCGACGCACATGGTCGCCCGGGTCGAGCGCATTGTCACCAGCGGCACCTTCTGTCTCGACGGCGGCACCTGGGACGTCGACAACAACGTGTGGCTGGTCGGCGACGACGACGAAGTGGTGGTCATCGACGCCGCCCACGACGGCGCGGCGATCCTGGCCGCGGTAGACGGCAGGGCCGTGGTCGCCGTGGTCTGCACCCACGGGCACAACGACCACATCAGCGCCGCCGGGCACGTCGGCGACGCCACCGGCGCCCCAGTACTGCTCCATCCCGCCGACCAGATGCTGTGGGACGCGGTGTACCCGGACCGGACCCCTTCTCAGCTCGCCGACGGTGACGTGCTGGAAGTCGCCGGGGTGGACCTGACCGTCCTGCACACCCCAGGCCACTCGCCTGGGGGAGTGTGCCTGCACGTGCCGGCGCTGGGCGTTGTGGTGTCCGGTGACACCCTGTTCCGGGGTGGGCCAGGGGCCACCGGCCGCTCCTTCAGCGACTTCCCGACCATCGTGGAGTCGATCCGGACCCGGCTCCTGACTCTTCCGCCGCAGACCCGGGTGCTGACCGGCCACGGCGAGGAGACCACCGTCGGGGCCGAGGCGCCCGACGTGGCGGCGTGGCTGGCCAGAGGGCACTGACCCGGCCGGCGCAGATGCGAGGATCGTCATCGGCTCCCGACCGGGGTCGGCGCCCGTCTCGGCGCCTCACGTCAGCACCCACGTCGCGCCAGCGGAGGGACCACTCGAGCAGGTGACCGATCAGCAGCTCGCCTTGGAGGGGATGCCGCGACGGCTGTACGCGTGCACGCCGAGCCGGCTGACCACCTGGCTGGACTGCCCGCGCCGCTACCGCTTCACCTACCTGGACCGGCCCACCCCACCCAAGGGGCCGCCCTGGGCCCACACCTCTGTCGGGGCGAGCGTCCACAACGCGCTACGCGCGTGGTGGGACCTGCCGTTGGCCCGACGGACCCCCTCGGCGGCGGCCGGGCTGGTCGACTCGGGCTGGCTCAGCGACGGGTTCCGCGACGACGCCCAGTCCGCCGCTGTCCGCCGGAAGGCCCGCGACATGGTCCGCCGTTACACCAGCGGCGTCGACCCGTCCGCCGAGCCGCGCGCGGTGGAGCGGACGGTGGCGACCAAGACCGAGCGGCTGGCCCTGTCGGGCCGCGTCGACAGGGTCGACGAGCGCCCGGTGCGCGACGTTGGCCAGGGCGGGCTTGACACCGCCCACGCCGGGAGCGGGATGGGGGCGGCCACGGCGGCCGCCGGCGGCACGGAGCTGGTGGTGGTGGACTACAAGACTGGCCGCGCGGTACCCACGACCGACGATGCCCGCGGCTCGCTGGCTCTTGCCGTGTACGTCCTGGGGGTGCGTCGGACCTTGCGGGCCGCGTGCAGCCGGGTGGAGCTGCACCACCTGCCGACGGGGCAGGTGGCTGCCTTCGACCACACCGAGGCGTCGCTGGGCCGTCACGTGGGCCGCGCGGAGTCGATCGCCGCGGAGGCGGCCGCGGCGGACGCCGCCTACCGGTCAGGTGCTGGCGCCGGAAGTGAGCTCGACGAGGTCTTCGCGCCGCGGACGGGCCCGCTGTGCGGCTGGTGCGACTTCCAGCGCCTGTGCCCGGCGGGCCTGGCGGCGGCGGCGCCGCGAAAGCCTTGGGACGCGGTCGAGGAGCTGGCCCTGAAGTAGCTGCTGGCTGGTTCCCCGGCCGGGCTGCCACTGCCCCCACAGTTCCCCCGGCAGCCGGCACCCTCCAACAGCCACTTCACGATCAGCTCCTCGCCTCTGCTGCCCCGCCGGGCGCTCGCGGCCGGCCGGGGCGGCAGTTCAGGTGTCGAGCTCGAACCACACCACCTTGCCTTGGTCGTTCTCGGCCCATCCCCAGCGGTCGGCGAGGGTGTCGACCAGCTGAAGCCCACGCCCACCCGGCTCAGTGAGGTCCTCGTCGTGGCGCAGGATGGGCGGCCTGGACGGCTCTTGGTCGTGGACTTCGACGCGCACCCCGGCACCGGCGGCCTGGGCGCGTAGCTCAAGGGGGGCACGGCCGTGCAGGATCGCGTTGGTGACGAGCTCGCTGACCAGCAGCACCGCCACCTCCCCGTCGTCGTCCCCGCGGTCACGCAGGTAGCCGGCGACGAGCCGACGTGCCTCCGCGACCTGCTCGGGGTCCGCGCTCAAGGTGGCGCGTAGCTCCGTCATCACGGTCAATGTCCCTCCTCCGCCAGGGGAGGCTAGCCCGCTTCCTCCGCTGTGGCCCAGAACTGCGCGAGCACTCGCGCCGTCTCGCCAGGTGTCTCCACAGCCGGGGAATGTGCTGCTTCCGGTAACGAGACGGCGATGGCGCCAAGTCGTGACGCGGTTTCGGCCTGGATTTGCGGCGACCACGCATCGTCGTCCGCGCCGAAGGCCACGAGCACCGGCAGCCGCCCCTGACGTGCGGTGCGGGCCAGCTCGTCGGTGCGGTCCGGCTCGCTGGCTAGGATCCGGGCCATCGCAGCCAGAGAGCCGGGGTCGCTGCGCAGGAACTTCTCCCGCAGGAACGTCTCGATCGCGGGGTCCGTCGGCGCGACCCAGCCTGCCTCGAGGTCGTAGGCCCGCTTCAGGTCGAAGACGGTGGCCAGGTCGAGGGAGTCCAGGGCGTCAGCGAAAGTGCGCAGCAGCACCGCCTGCTCGGCAAGCGCGGCCGGCCCTGAGTCCAGCAGCACAAGGGAGGCGAACGCGCCGATCTCGGACAGCACCGCGGCGCGGGCCACCAGACCCCCGAAGGAGTGGCCCAGCAGGTGGACCCGGCGGCCGCCGCAGGTGGCGGCCGCGACGGCGACGGCATCTGCGGCGAAGCCGTCGAGGGTCCAGCCCTGCGCCGAGGCCGGGCCCGGGGTCTGGTACTGGCCGCGCTGGTCGATGGCCACCACGTGGAAGCCGGCACCGGCCAACGGGCCCAGCACCGCGATGAAGTCCTCTTTGCTCCCGGTGAACCCGGGGACGAGCACCGCGGTCGGGTCCGTCCGGCTCCCTGCCTCCAGTGCCCGGAACTGCCCTCGAGTCGTCGCTACAGTGCAGGCCCTTACCCCGGGCGGGACCTCAAGGAACATTGGGGTGCTCATTCGGGGCAGAATAGGCGTTGACCGCTCCCGCCCACGCCCCGACCATCGGATGGCCGTGACTCACACACTCGCAGTCGCCAACCAGAAGGGCGGCGTGGCCAAGACCACGACCGTGGCCTCCCTCGGCGCGGCGCTGGCCGAGCTGGGGCAGCGGGTCCTGCTCGTGGACCTGGACCCGCAGGCGTGCCTGACGTTCTCCCTCGGGCTCGACCCGGATGCGCTGGAGCTGTCGGTCCACGACGTGCTGCTGGGCCGGGTGTCCGCCGCGATGGCGATCACGGCCACCGCCGACGGTGTGGACCTGCTGCCGTCCACGATCGACCTTGCCGGTTCTGAGGCGATGCTGTTGACCCGCACCGGGCGCGAGTACGTGCTGCGGACCGCCCTGGAGGACGTGCTCGACAGCTATGACTGGATCCTGCTGGACTGCTCGCCGTCCTTGGGTGTGCTGACCTTGGGGGCGCTGACCGCCGCCGACTCGGTGCTGATCCCGCTGCAATGCGAGACGCTGTCGCACCGCGGCGTCGGGCAGCTTCTGGACACCGTGCGCGACGTGCAGCGGCTCACCAACCGTTCCCTGGTCGTGCGTGGTGTCCTGCCGACGATGTTCGACTCGCGGACCAACCACGCCCGTGCGGTGCTGGGCGATGTCGCGGACCGCTACGGCCTGGAGGTCCTCGAACCGCCGATCGCCAAGTCGGTGCGTTTCGCCGAAGCACCTGCCGCGGGCCGCTCGATCCTGGCCACAGCAGCGACCTCGAAGGGCGCGCAGGCCTACCGCGAGCACGCCAGGCTCCTGCTCCTCGGCGAGCGGGCGGCTGTATGAGCGCGCCGAAGGATCCCGGGTTCGACCGGCTCAGACGCCGGTCCCCGGACCTGGTCGACGAGGTCCCGGCGGTCACCGCGGCGGTCCCTGACACCGACGGCAAACGCGCCCTGTTCAGCGCCGCGGAGCAGCGGCCCTCATTCGGCTCGGTGTCGCTGGCCTGCTCCTCGTGCGGGGAACGCTCGGTGGTCTCAGCCCGTCAGGCCCTGCGGCTGGCGGTGCCGTCGCTGCACCTTCCGTTCCTGCGGCAGACGCCGTGGTCATGGATGCGCTGCCCCGCTTGCGGGCGCCGCACCTGGGTCGAAATCACGATCCAGCTGTAGTCCTGAACTGAGCCAGAACTGAGGCCTCGACAAGGCAGCGGGGAGCTGGTTTCTCAGCACACGTGACAGGCGGTCTTCAGTAGGGGGCCTTGAGATCTGGGAACATCGGGAATTGCCGGACGTTGCGCGTCAGCAGCTGGCAACCGGTACGGATGGCCGTGGCGGCGATCGCTAAGTCGGCACTGTCAATTGTGTGGTGGCTGGGGAGCCAGCGGCGGCCCAGCTCTCCGGCGTCCTCGGCGACGTCGGCATCCACCGGATGCCACACGAGGGTCGACAGCAGGGCGCGGGTGGAGTCCTCTTCAACGGGGCGCATCCCGGCCACTATCTCAAGGCGGGTGACTTCACTGGCCTGCAGCGGTCCGGCCGCTCGTTCCCGTTCGAGAACCGCCGCAGCCTGCTTGTGGCCACGCAGATAGTCGATGATCACTGACGTGTCGACAAGGGCAGTCATGAGCTCAATGTCAGACGTGACCCGGAGCGCAACTGATCGACCCAGTCGGCGCCGTCCACCTCGCGGTCCTTCCACGAGCCGAACGCTCGGCGCATCTGCGCGAGATCGTCATCAGCGGATCGCTCGCTGCCATAGACGGTCTCCACCGCGTCCCGAATGAGGGCAGCGATCGACTTACCGGTACGCGCTGCTGCCGAGTCAAGAGCGCGCCGCTCTTCGCGCGTGAGCGAGATCTGAGTACGCATCATCATGATGTAAGGTTACATCACTCCGGGTCGCTGTGTCTTCGCGGTTTGCGCGCGGATGCGGTCTGCGAGTTTCGCCGACACGCCGGGCAGCGTCCACCCGTGCGGGCGTCCGGCACCTCACTGTGGGGGGGTTCGCCGCCCCGCCGGCCCTCGCGCCGGTCTTCCCCCTGGAGCGTCGTGATGTCTGTCGCGGCCGAAACGGCCCCAAAGGGCCGGGTTCCCCGGCATGTGTGGCTGCTGCTGCTCCTGGCTGTACTGGTCCTCGGGTTCGCCCTCGGCGGCGCTGTCCGAACCGCAGTCACGTCCCGCCCGGGTCCGCTACCGGCGGGCCCGACGGGCGCTGACCTGCTGGGGTCAGCGACCGGCGTTCACACGCTGGCCCTGCGGGCCGACCTCACCACGGCGTTTCCCGCATCGGGGCGCCGCCCCGTCCCGGCGGCGGCGCCGTCGTTGGTGCGTCGCGGGGTGTCGCTTCCCGCGGGGTCGGGCACCGGGCGGCGGATCGTCTACCAGGAGTCGACGATGCACCTGTGGGTGGTCGAGGCTGACGGCGTGGTGACCCGGGACTATCCGGTGACCGGGCGCCCCGGCTGGCCGCTGCCCGGGGTGTACCACGTGTTCACCAAGTCGGTGGCGGCGCTGTCGCCGGCGTACCACGTGAGCTTCGACTGGATGGTCGCCTTCGCGCACGGGCACCGGCTGCCGATCGGCTTCCACAGCATTCCGCGGTGGATCAGCAGCGGGCTGCCCATCCAGTCGCAGTCCACCCTGGGGGCGCCGATCGGTGAGGGTGGCTGCGTGCGCCAACGTCCCGTGGACGCCAAGTGGCTCTACACGTGGGCGGCGCTGGGCACCACGGTCGTGGTCCTGCACTGACCGGACGGCAGGTCAGCCGGCGGAGCCTGCGGACTCGGCCACCGACGAGCCGGCGGGGTCCGCCGCGCCTGATCCGCCGCGCCCGCGCCCGCCGCGGCGGCGACGACGCGGCGACCCCGAGCCGTCGGCGCCGCGGTCACCGTCCTCGCGCTCACCGGCGCTGGCAGCGCCAGCTGCGGAGACGGATGCGGCGGCCGAGTCGCCGTGGTCGGCACCAGAGGCCGAGGCGGCCGGGACCTGGCTGCCCAGCGGCTCACCGGAGCGGGTGCGGCGCCGTCCCCGTGAGGTCCGGGGTCCACGCTCGGCCGCCGGTGCCGCGACGGTCTCGTCGCTGGGGCGGCGTTCGGGACGCTCACCCGACGGGCCACGTGAGCCGCGGTCGCGGCGGTCCCCGTCGCGGGAGGACCGGGACCCCCCCGAGCCGCCCTTGCGGGCCTTGCCGGTCTCCCCGAGGTCCTCGACCTCTTCGGCGGACAGGCCGGCGCGGGTGCGCTGGGCCCTGGGCAGGACCCCTTTGGCGGTGGTGGGGATGTTCAGGGCGGTATAGATCCACTCCGACGTCGAGTACGTCTCGGGCGGGTCGAAGAACGCCAGACCGAGGGCCTTGTTGATGACCGCCCAGCGGGTCACGTCGGCCCAGTCGACCAAGGTCACAGCCACACCGTCGTTGCCTGCCCGGGCAGTGCGCCCGACCCGGTGCAGGTACGTCTTCTCGTCCTCGGGGCAGGTGTAGTTGATGACGTGGGTAACTCCGTCGATGTCGATGCCGCGAGCTGCCACGTCGGTGGCCACCAGCACGTCCACCTTGCCGGCGCGGAAGGCTCGCAGCGCCTGCTCGCGTGCCCCCTGACCCAGGTCGCCGTGGACCGCCGCGGCGGCGAAGCCACGTTCACCGAGGTCGGCGGCGACGCGGTCACAGGCCCGCCTGGTTCGGCAGAACACGATGGTCAGCCCGCGTCCGTCCGCCTGCAGGATCCGAGCCAGCAGCTCGGGCTTGTCCATCTCGTGGGCCCGGTAGACGTGCTGCTCGACGGTGTCGACAGTGGCTGACTCGTCGTCGTGGCTGGCCGCGCGGATGTGGGTGGGCTGGCGCATGTAGCGGCGGGCCAGGTTGACGATGACCCCGGGCATGGTCGCCGAGAACAGCATCGTCTGCCGGTTCTGCGGGGTCTGCGCCACGATCCGCTCGACATCGGGCAAGAACCCCAGGTCGAGCATCTCGTCGGCCTCGTCGAGCACCAGAACCTTCACGTGGCCCAGGTCGACGTGCCGCTGGTTGGCCAGGTCGATGAGCCGCCCGGGGGTGCCTACCACGACATCGACGCCTTGGCGCAGCGTCTCGATCTGCGGCTCGTAGGCGCGGCCCCCGTAGATCTCCAGCACCCGCACCTTGCGGTGGGAGCCGGCCAGTCGCAGGTCTTTGGCCACCTGAACGCACAGCTCACGGGTCGGCACCACCACCAGCGCCTGCGGCTTGCCGGGCGCGGCCAGGAACTCGGCGTCGATGTCGGTGGGGGCGATCAGCCGCTGCAGCAGCGGAATCCCGAAGCCGAGTGTCTTCCCCGTGCCGGTCTTGGCCTGCCCGATGACGTCTTGGCCCGCGAGGGCCACTGGCAGGGTCATCTCCTGGATCGCGAAGGCGTCGGTGATACCGACCGCCTCAAGGGCTTCGCAGGTTTCGCTGATAACGCCGAGTTCTCTGAACGTGGTCAGAACGTTCGCCTTCTTCGCGGGCAGTCGGTGGCATCCTCTGGTGAGCAGCGCGTTCGTCACGGCGCTCGTGCGCACCAGCGGTGCGCGACCTTGGTTCGAGTGTAGCCGTTACGCTGCGCCCCATGGACTCCACGCCCGGCCGCGGCGCTGAGCAGGTGGCCCAGCCGGGGCCGAGTCTGGACGACCCCGAGTACCGGGCCGCCGTCATCGACCTGCTGGGTGTTCTCGCCTACGGCGAGCTGTCCGCGTTCGTGCGGCTGGCTGCCGACGCCGCGCTGGCGCCGCAGATCGGGGCTGAGGCCCAGCTGGCCGGGATGGCGGTGGCGGAGTTCCGGCACTTCACCCGGCTGCGTGACCGGCTTGCCGAGATGGGAGTGGACCCTGACGCGGCGATGCAGCCGTTCGTTGTGCCCATCAACGGCTTCCACGAGTCGACGGCTCCCGCGGACTGGCTGGAAGGCCTGATGAAGGCCTACGTCGGCGACGGGGTGGGGGTCGACTTCTACCGCGAGGTGGCCCGGTTCCTCGACGAGCAGACCCAGTCCCTGGTCCTGGACGTGCTGCAGGACACCGGCCACTCAGCGTTTGTGGTGACCACGGTGCGGGAGGCGATCGCCGCCGATCCGAGGATCGCCGGCCGGCTGGCATTGTGGGGGCGCCGGCTGATGGGGGAGATGCTGTCGCAGGCCCAGCGCACCGCCGCCGAGCGGGACGCGCTGTCGAACCTGCTTGTCGGCGGGATGGGCGGCGGTGGTGTGCCCGGCTTCGACCTGGCGGAGGTCGGAAGAATGTTCGCCCGGCTCACAGAGCAGCACACCCGCCGGATGCGGGCGCTCGGCCTGTCGGCCTAGGCCGACCGCGGGCCGCCCCGGCTGCTGCGCCGCGGCGGGTGCTCCGGCTCGTCCGCGTCGGTGGGGACGGTTCCTCCCACCCGCCAGTACCAGCCGTTGGCTCTGGCCAGGAAGCCTTCGTCGACAAACGCCCGGCGAACCATCGCGTAGTCCGGGTGCGCGGTGAGCAGAAGCTGGTTCACGTGCGCTTCCAGGTAGGCGCGTCCGGGCTCGAACCGTTGCGCCAACCGGTCCAGGACGAGCAGACGCTTGGTCCGCTTAGCCGGCAGCCGCACCAGCCGTTCGTGGTCCCAGAACGCCCGGTCGACCTTCTCCGCGAGGTCGCGCACGGTTCAAATCTAGGTGTCCCGGCCGGCCGCGGCCAGGATTTGGTGCCCCGGTCGCCGGGCTCACATGGCGCCGAAGCCGACCCTGCGCTCGTTGGACTCGCCGATCTCGACGTAGGCGAGCTTGTCGGCCGGGACGATGAGCTGACGTCCCCTGTCGTCGGTCAGCACCAGCACCCCGGACTCCGCTGCCAGTGCCGCGCTCACGGCGTCAGCCAGCTCGGTGGCAGTCAGCGACGACTCGATCGCGAGTTCCCGCGGGGCGCCCTTGACGCCGACCTTGACCTCCACCGAAGACCTCCGAGCTCGCAGCGACTGACCTGCGGCCAGCGTAGTCGAGCCGGTCAGGCACCGGCGCGCGGGAAGCGGGACAGCCCCCGCCAGGCCAGCGTCGACACCAGAGCGACAGCGTCCTGCTTGGGGACCGCCTCCCCGGTGGTGACCCAGTAGCGGGCGGTCACCTGAGCGCTTCCGATCAGCCCGACGGCAAGCAGGTGCGACTGCTCGGCGGACAGACCGGCGTCTTCGGCGATGACCTCACTGACCAGCTCGGCGCACTCCTGCAATACCCGCTCGACCCGGGCCCGCACCGACGGCTCGGAGGTCAGGTCCGACTCGAAAACCAGGCGGAACGCGCCGCCGGGGTCGGAGACGAAGTCGAAGTACGCCTGTGTGGTGGCGGTGACCCTCAGCTTGTTGTCCGTGGTCGAGGCCAGCCCGTGCCGCACCGCATCCAGCAGCGCTTCGATGCTGGCGTCCAGCAGGGCCAGGTAGAGGTCCAGCTTGCCGGGGAAGTGCTGGTAGAGGACGGGCTTGGACACCCCAGCCCGGTCCGCGATGTCGTCCATGGCGGCAGAGTGAAAACCCTGGGCGACGAACACGTCCCGTGCCGCCCCCAGCAGCTGTGCCCGTCGCGCCGAGCGCGGCAGCCTGGTCCCGCGAGCCGGCATGTCGGTCTGGGCCTCGACTGTCGGGGCGGCCGTCATCGGACGCAGCTTCGGCATCGCAGTGGTTGCTGCGACGCCCACCGGGTCGCTCACCACCTCGACCGCGGGCCGCGCCGGTCCCCGCCTTTTCGCGCAGCCGCCGTCACGGGTGCGTTAGCGCGCGCGGCCGGGGTCACGCCGGGATCCTACTCGTCGCCCGTGGGCGGCCCGGGGAGCGTGCCGCGGGCCCCCACCTGGGTCAGCGGCAACATCAGGTCACCGTCGCGGGCGACCCGCTCCAGCACCTGCGAGGCCAGGAAGCGCAGGTCCTCGGGGTGGGTGCAGGCCGCCACCTCCTCCCAGCTGACCGGGGTGGACACCGTGGGCAGGGCGCGGGCCCGAAGGGAGTAGGGGGCGATGGTGGTCTTGGCCGCGTTGTTCTGCGACCAGTCGATGAAGACCTTTCCGGGGCGCACCTGCTTGGCCATCTGCGCGACGACCAGGTCGGGGTGGTCGCGGGCCAGGGCGCCGGCCAGCGAGCGCGCGTAGGCGCTGGTGCGGTCCGCGGTGGTCGGCTCCAGCGCCACCATCAGCTGCATCCCCTTGGATCCGCTGGTCTTGGGGTAGGCGACCAGCGAGTCAGCGGCCAGCGCCTGTCGTAGCAGTCCGGCCACCTCACAGCACTCGACGACGGTGGCGGGTGGGCCCGGGTCCAGGTCCAGCACCAGCAGGTCGGGGTGCTGGCTGTCGCCAGCCTCGTCGACGCGCCACTGAGGGACGTGCAGCTCCAGGGCAGCCAGGTTCGCCGCCCACACCAGCGTGGGCAGGTCGTCCACCAGCACGTAGTCGATCGTGGCTCGGCCCATCCCCGACCCTGGGGAGGGCAGCCGCACCCGCCGCACCCACTCCGGGGTGTGCGACGGGGCGTTCTTCTCGAAGAAGGCCTTGCCCTGGACTCCGTCCGGCCAGCGGGTGAACGTTGCAGGTCGACTCGCCACGTGCGGCACCAGTACCGGCGCGATGCGCGTGTAGTAGTCGATGACCTCAGCCTTGCTCAGGCCACCGAAGTCCACGCCGGCCGGGTACAGCACCTTGTCGAGGTTGGACAGTGTCAGCCGCCGTCCGGCGACCTCGACCGTCACCCTCGTTGTCTGCACGTCTCGACGCTAGCCTGGTGGCCGATCTGGGAGGTGTCATGCGCACGATCTGGAAGGGCTCGGTGTCCTTCGGCCTGGTCACCATCCCGGTCCGGCTGTACTCGGCGACAGAGGAGAAGGACGTCGCTTTCCACCAAGTCCGCCGCAGCGACGGAAGCCGCATCAAGTACAAGCGGGTTGCCGCCGCCGACGGCGAGGAGGTCCCGTACTCGGAGATCGCCAAGGGCTACGAGCTGCCCACCGGCGAGGTGGTGGTGCTCACCGACGAGGACTTCGCCGACCTGCCGCTGTCCACCCAGAAGTCGGTGGAGGTGCTCAGCTTCGTTCCACTGGACCAGGTCGACCCCATGTACTTCAACAAGTCCTACTACCTCGAGCCGGAGCCGTCCGCGGTCAAGCCGTACGTCCTGTTGCGCGAGGCACTCCAGGACGCCGGCCGGGTGGCGGTGGTCAAGGTCGCGCTGCGCCAGCGGGAGTCACTTGGCTGCCTGCGCGCCAAGGACGGTGTGCTGGTCCTGGAGACGATGCTGTGGCCCGACGAGATCCGCAGCCCGGAGTTCGAGGTCCTCGCCGGCGACGTCGACGTCAAACCGGCTGAGGTCGCCATGGCGCACTCACTCATCGACGCCCTCGCCGCGGACTTCGACCCCGACGAGTTCTCCGACCACTACCGCGAGGCGGTCCAGCAGCTCATCGACGCCAAGGTCTCCGGCCGGCAGGTCATCGCCCCGGCGGCCGAGGAGTCCTCCGAGGGGGCGGTTATCGACCTGATGGCTGCCCTGCGGGCGAGCGTCGACGCTGCCAAGGCGGCACGGACCGAACGCGGAGCGTGACGATCATCGGTGTAGTGATACGCCGATGGGGCGAACCGGCCCCGGCAGCCCGCTCGCGGTCCCCGCGGCCTGTCACACTCGACCCATGAGTCTGGGGGGACTGGGCGAGGAGACCGCCGCAGTGGTTGCCGCGCTCCGCGCCGTAGCCGGAGTGACAGACGCCGAGATCATGCCCGACCCGCGGGGCGGACCTGGGACACTTCGCCTGCAGCTCGCCTCCGGCGCCGACGAGGTCGTTGTGGGCACCCGGGTGTCCCGGCTGCTGCGCGAAAAGTTCGGCCTCGGTGTCGACGCCGACCGGGTCCAGATCTACGAGGAAGCCCCCGCGTCGCCGCTTGAAGCGGTCCCCGACGAGGACCTGCCCGGCGACCAGGACGGCCCCGCCCCGCAGCCAGACGGTGAGGCCGCCAAGGCAAGCGCCCTCGAGGAGCGTGGTCCCCGTCTGCTGATCCAGCGCATGCAGCTCGTGTCGGCCCGCGAAGGCGTCACCAGCGAGGTCACCTTGGAGCTCGGTGGCCGTGCCCACACCGGCAGCTCCGGGGCGGCGTCGACCCCGTCCAGTGTGCACCGGTCGGTGGCCCTGGCCACCCTTCGCGCCGTCGAGGAAGCGGTGTTCGGTCGGCTGAGGTTCGAGCTGGAGCACCTGGAGACGGCCGCCCTGGGAACCGACCGGGCCGTGGTCGTGGAAGTTTCGATGATCACCCGGCACGGCAGCGAGCGGCTCACCGGGGTCAGCGCAGTCCGCGAGGACGCCCGACAGGCCGTGATCCGGGCGACCCTCAATGCACTGAACAGGCGGATCGAGACGTACCTTGTCTCAGCGTGAGCCCATTCGCCGCTGATCCGGCCGGTCCCGACTCCGTTGCCGTGCACGAGGTGCCGGCGTGGCCGGTCCAGGCCGTCCACCTTCCCGGCTGCACACTGTCGGTCCGCAGCGCCCCGGACCCCTTCGACGGCGGGCCTGCTGCCACCGACCTCGAGGCGGCTGTCATGGTGCATGGCCTCGGCGGGTCGTCGCTGAACTGGACGGACCTGATGGCGCTGCTGGTGGACCGGCTCGCCACCAGGGCCCCCGACCTGCCCGGCTTCGGCTACTCCCCGCCCCCGGACGACGGCGACTACTCGATCGCCGGGCACGCCCGCTCGGTGGTGTCCCTGATCGAGCACGACGCACGTGGCCCGGTGCACCTGTTCGGCAACTCCCTCGGCGGCGCGGTGGCGGTGACGGTGGCCTCCACGCGACCGGACCTGGTCCGGACCCTGACGCTGATCTCACCGGCGCTGCCGGACTACCGGCCCGGGCGGTGGCGATCCCAGGTCGCGCTGCTCGCCCTTCCCGGCGTCGGTCAGCTGTTCTCCCGGCGCCTGGCCGACATGTCCGCGCACCAGCGCGTCGAGGGGCTGCTCAAGCTGGTCTACGCGGACCCGTCGTCGGTGTCGGCCGAACGTGTCGCGCAGGCCGTTGTCGAGGTGGAGCGCCGCGCTGCGCTGCCGTATGCCGTCGACGCGATGGCGGCATCCACCCGCGGCCTGGTGGTCTCCTTCCTGGCCACCGGCAGCGCTGCGCCGTGGGCCCACGCGGCCCGAGTCAGCGCCCCAACCCTGCTGATGTACGGGCGCGAGGACAAACTGGTCTCCTCCCGGGTCGCGCCCAAGGCGAAAGCCGCGTTCGCGAACTCCACCGTCGTGGTGCTGCCCAACACCGGGCACGTGGCGCAGATGGAGCACCCAGAGCTGGTGGCACGTTTCGTGCGCTCCCACCTGGACGAGTCGGCGAACCGGTCCTGATCCCACCGGGTCAGGCTCTAGTCTCCCGCCATGGTCTGCGCAGCCGACGACGGTGAGCTCGCTGAGCTCCTCGGGAAGCTGGCCGTCCTGGCCGGGCGGACTTACCAGGTCACCGAGCTCGGTGGTGGGCTGACCAACCGCAACTACCGGGTGAGGACCACCGACGCCGCCGAGGTAGCCGACGTTGTGGTCCGGGTCTCGGCCAACGAGTCCGGGCTGCTGGCCATCGACCGGGCGGCCGAGCGCCACAACACGCTGATGGCCTGGCGGTCCGGGGTCGGTGCGCCGGTGGTGGAGGCGCTGCCCGCGGACAATGTTCTGGTCGTAGGGTTTCTGCCAGGCCGGACGCTGACCGCCGCCGACGTCCGCGACGAGGCCACCTGCAGGCGGATCGCGGCCGCGGTGCGCACCCTGCACGCCGGCCCCGACTTCACCGGGACATTCGACTTTCGGGCCATCCGGCGGCGCTACCTGGACGTGGTGGTACGCGAGGGCTTCCGGCTCCCGCCGGACTACCTGGAGCTGGCGGGCCGGGTCGAGGCCCTGGAGGACGCCATGGCGGCAGGCAACGAGCCCCTCGTCCCCTGCAACAACGACCTTCTCGCCGGGAACTTCCTCGACGACGGGGAACGTATCTGGATCATCGACTACGAGTACGGCGGCATGAACGAGGCCAGCTTCGAGCTGGGGAACCTGGCGAGCGAGTCAGATCTGTCCCCCGAGGCGATGGGTGTGCTGGTGAGCTCCTACTGGGGTCGCCGTGACCCCGCCAAGGTGGCCCGCGCCCAGGCCTGGTCCCTGCTGGCCCGGTACGGGTGGACCTTGTGGGCGTCGATCCAGGACAGCGTGTCCCCGATCGAGTTCGACTTCTGGGCCTGGGGGATGGCCAAGTACGACTCCGCCGCGGCGCAGCTGCTCGGGCCGGCCTACCCGCAGATCCTCGACGGACTGGCAGGAGCCCTGTGATGGCCGACCTTCCCTCGCGTGCCCGCATCGTTGTCGTCGGCGGTGGGGTCGGCGGCGCCAGCATCGCCCATCACCTGGCGCGTCGCGGCGAGTCCGATGTGGTGGTCCTCGAGCGCGGCGAGCTGACGTCGGGCTCGACGTTCCACTCCGCAGGCCTGGTGGGGCAGCTGCGCGGGTCGGTGACCTTGACCCGGATGATGATGTACAGCGCCCAGCTGTACCGGGACCTGGCGGCCGACCCCGACACCGACCCAGGCTGGGTCGAGTGCGGCGGCCTGCGGCTGGCGTCCTCGCCGCAGCGGCTGGAGGAGCTGGAACGCCAGGTCGGCTGGGCGCAGACCTTCGGCCTGGACCTGCAGCGACTGACAGCCGAGCAGGCCGCGCAGCTGTTCCCCCTGATGTCGACCGACGCAGTGCTGGGGGCGACCTACCTGGCCACCGACGGCTACCTCGACCCCTCCCAGCTGACGTTCGCGCTGATCAAGGGCGCCAAAGGGGCCGGAGTCAGCGTCTGCGAGCACACCCGGGTGCTCGCCATCACCACCGCCGACGGTGCGGTCACCGGGGTCCGGACCGACCGGGGTGACATCGAGTGCGAGACCGTCGTCGACGCCGCCGGCATGTACGCCGCGCAGGTGGCCCGGATGGTCGGGGTGCGGGTGCCGATCATCGCCATGAGCCACCAGTACGTCGTGACCACACCGTTTCGTGCGGTCGCCTCGGGACAGCCGCGGCTGCCCACCCTGCGCGACCCCGATCTGCTGGTCTACTACCGCGAGGACGGAGCCGGTCTGGTCATGGGCGGCTACGAGCGCCACAGCCGGCCGTTCGGTCTCGGCCCGGACGGGCTCGACGACATCCCAGCCGACTTCAACGGCCGCCTGCTGCCGCAGGAGTGGGACCGTCTGGAAGAGATCTACGCGAACTCGGTGACCCGGGTGCCGCAGATGGCGGACGTGGAGATCCGCAAGATCATCAACGGGCCCGAGGGCTTCACACCTGACAACGAGTTCTGTCTCGGGCCCACCGACGTGCGCGGCTTCTGGGTGGCCGCCGGGTTCTGCGCGCACGGGATCGCCGGCGCCGGAGCCGTCGGGAAGGTCATGGCCGACTGGGTGCTCGACTCCGACCCCGGCATGGACCTGTGGGAAATGGACGTGCGGCGCTTCGGCCGCCAGTACCTGTCACCCGCCTACACCCTGGCCCGGGTGACGGAGAACTACCAGAGCTACTACGACATCAAGTACCCCGGCCACGAGCGGACCTCCGCGCGGCCACTGCGGGTCTCCGCGGCATACGGGGCGCACCTGGCGCTGGATGCCAGCTTCGGTGAGAAGAGCGGGTGGGAGCGGGTCAACTACTACGGCTCCAACGCCCCCGGTGGACACGAGTCCAAGCGCCCGGTCGGCTGGGCCGGCAAGCTGTGGTCCCCGGCGATCGAGGCCGAGCACCGGGCCACCCGTGAGGCCGCCGGACTGTTCGACGAGTCCTCGTTCGCCAAGATCGAGGTCGCCGGCCCCGGAGCCGCGGACCTGCTGGAGCACCTGTGCGACAACCGGGTGGTGCGCGGGCCAGGCCGGATCACCTACACCCAGATGCTCAACGCCCGCGGCGGCATCGAGTGCGACTTCACAGTCACCCAGATCGACGCCCAGACCTTCCAGATCGTCACCGGAACAGCGCTCGGCGGCCACGACCTGAGCTGGATCGCCTCGCATGCCCCCCGCGACGGCACCGTGTCGGTACGGGACGTGACCAGCGCCTGGGCGTGCTTTGGCCTGTGGGGGCCCAATGCCCGCCACATCCTGGCGCCGCTGACCCCCCAGTCGCTGGCCAACGCCGACTTCGGGTACATGACGATGCGCTCCACCAGCGTGGGCACCGCACCTGCCCGGCTGCTCCGGGTCACCTTCGTCGGCGAGCTCGGCTGGGAGATCTACGTCCCCACCGAGTACGGCGCCACCGTGTGGGAGCAGCTGCGTCAGGCCGGCGTAGGCCACGGACTTGTGGCCTGCGGGTACAAGGCCATCGACTCGCTGCGAGCCGAGAAGGGGTACCGCTACTGGGGGTCCGACATCACCCCCGACGACACCCCCTACGAGGCGGGGCTCGGCTTCTGTGTCCGGCTGGACAAGGACTTCCTCGGCCGGTCCGCACTCGTCGACGACACCGGCCAGCCCAAGGCGGCCCGCCGTCAGCTGGTCTGCCTGACGTTGGAAGACCCGCGCCTACAGGTGCTGGGCAACGAGCCGATCCGGGTCGGCTCGGTGGTCGCCGGCCGGGTCACCAGCGGCGCGGTCGGCTACCACGTCGGCCGTTCGATCGCGTTCGGCTACCTGCCGGCCGCCGGGCCCGGCGGCCGGCAGGTAGCCGAACGCGATCGAACGGCCGACGTGGTAGCCGACCGCGCC
>Ga0075030_100001222_pt1 | contig 23034 bp, 24 predicted proteins | sample LitLauG_LLR_2012_FD_71393 | JGI IMG/M metagenome (GOLD analysis project Ga0075030, IMG submission 71393) | Freshwater sediment microbial communities from Pennsylvania, USA - Little Laurel Run_MetaG_LLR_2012 | ecosystem: Environmental > Aquatic > Freshwater > Creek > Sediment | place: USA...
CCTGCGAAGCCACGACGACAAACGAAGCCTCAAACTGCGCAGAAACAAGGCCGCCAGGAACACGGCCTATCTCGCCCAAATCCTCAAACCGTGAACGTTAACCCGGATTCAGGGCCGTGCCGCAAGGGCAGCCGGCTCAGGCCGGAGCCGGGTCGGGTTCCGGCTTTGCGAGCGCCACACGAAGCGACGGGTCTTTTGCCAGCGCCTCCGCGATCAGCCGATCGGTCGCTGCCTCGATCCTCGACTGCAATTGCGCGAGCAGGGCGTCTTTTGCGAGTCCGGGCGGGATAACGGGCAGATATTCGATGACGGCGACGCCCGGGCGACGGGTAAAGCCACGACGTCCCCAGTACAGGCCGGTGTTGAGCGCAACCGGCAGACAGGGCGCGCCGGTGTCGCCGTAAAGCGCCGCGACCCCATATTTGTACATCGGCGGCGCTCCAGGCGCACGACGCGTTCCCTCGGGGAAGATAAACACCTGCCGCCCTGCGGCGAGCACTTCGCCCGCGCGTTTGCTGATTTGCGCAATCGCGTTGCGGCCGCGCGAACGGTCGATGTCGATCTGCTGTGCGCCCATAAGGTACAGCCCGAAGATCGGGATGAAGATCAACTGGCGCTTCAGGACATAGGCGAAATCCGGCGCGTATTTGAGCAGCGCGAACGTCTCGAGAATCGACTGGTGTTTGGCGGCGATGATGTACCCGCCCTCAGGGATGTTCTCGAGACCTCGAAATTCGACGTGCAGGCCGCAGATCTTGTCGAGCAGCCATAACGACGTCGAGCCCCACAGCCGCGCCAACGCGAACACGCCATGGCGGCCGCGCAAGATCATCGGCAGTCCCAGGATCATCAGCACGATCAGGTTGACATAGAAGGCGATGTTGAAAACCAGCGAGCGCACCCGGATCATCAAGACGTTCCCGCTTGAGGCGAAAGGTTCGCGCGCATCATTGCAGACGGCGCAAATGGCGAAAGACGATGATCCGCGACAGCAATCCGGTCAGCAGCGCGATGGCGACGGCGATCGACCAGATCGCCAGATAGCCGCGCGGACCCAGCGCAAAGGCGCCGAATAGCGCCGAAATCTCTTCGCCGCCGGAGGAATTCGCCCAGGCCCTCGAAAGGATTGAGGCGGCGGCGAAGAAGGACGCGGCTCCGAGCCCGCCGATCAGTCCGCCCTTGAGGCCGAGCCGCAAGAAGTGATTCTGGAACTGGCGTGAGATGAAGCTGTCGGCGGCTCCGACAAAATGCAGGACCTCGACGATCTCACGATTCCCCGCCATCGCGCCGCGTGTGGCGAAGCCAATCGCCATCGCCATCGCCGAAATCATCAGAAGGAACAGCGCAACGGCGAGCGCGACGACCGCGCCTGCCATCGTATCGAGGCGCGCCAGCCAAAGCCGGTGGTCGTCGAGATTAGCGGCCGGCGCCTTTTCCGCGAGCGCCTGACGCAGCCCGGCAAGATCGGCCGCATCCTGGGTCTTCATTCGCACGACAATCAGGCGCGGTATCGGCAATTGGCCAAGATCAAGGCCGCCGCCGAGCCACGGCTCCAGCAGCTTCTCCGATTCCTGCTTGGTATAGGCGCGAGCCTCGATGACGTTTGGCGCGCCCTGCGCCGCCGCGACCGCCTTTGCCGCTTCCGCGTCGAGATCGCGCCCCGTGGCCGGCTTGATCTGGATTGTCACGTCCCGCGACACTTCCGAGCGCCAGCCCTGTGCCGCATCGGCGACAAGAATGGCCCCGCCAGCGGTCAGGCAGGCGAGAAATGTCATGATGGCGATGACGATGACCAGCGCGCGGCCCGCGATCGAATCGGCGGGCACCAACGGCATGTCGCGTTTGAGAGCGGCATTCGGCGGAGCTGTCAGGGTCGCGCCATCCGAGCCGCTCATCGCGATTTGCCCTCAAATATCTGTAGCCGGCCGTCTCCGATGACGAGCCGCCGCGCATCGCTGAACTGGTCCATCAGCGTGAGATCGTGCGTGGCGATGACAACCGCCGTGCCGAATTTGTGCAATTCGATGAACAGGCGCAAGAGCCGCCGCGCGAGTCCCGGATCGACGTTGCCAGTGGGCTCGTCAGCCAGCAGCAATTCCGGTCGCACGATCAGCGCCCGCGCAATTGCCGCGCGCTGCTTTTCGCCACCCGACAGAACGACCGGCAATGCATTCATCCGCTCGCCGAGCCCGACCCAACGCAACAGTTCGACGACCTCGGGGCGATAGGAGGCTTCGTCGCGGCCCATGACGCGCAAAGGCAAGGCGACGTTTTCATAGGTGGTAAGATGCTCCAGCAGACGAAAGTCCTGAAAGACGACTCCGATTCTCCGGCGCAGGCCCGTGATGGAATCCTTATCGAGCTCCGCGGCGTTTTCGCCGAATATGCGCACGATACCCCGCGTTGGACGCAGCGAGAGCAACATCAGCCGTAGCAGCGTGGTCTTGCCCGCGCCTGAGGGGCCGGTGAGGAACTGGAAGCTTTGAGGGGCGATGCCGAAATTGAGATCGCGGACGATTTCAGCGCCCATGCCGTATCTCAAGCCGACATTCTCAAATCGCAGCAAGGCAACCTCAACGGGCGCGATATATGCTTAACGCGCCCTTAACCACGAACGCAGCCAAATGCCAAGGCGTCGCGCCTGGCGCCGGAGCCCGTTTGATTCGCCATGTTGATCACATGCCAGACCTGTTCGAGTGCATACCACATTCCTCGCGATGTCCTCGGCGATGAAGGCGCGCAACTACGTTGCGCCGGATGCGGCGACGTCTGGGCGGTGACGGCTCCGTCGATGGTCGACGTCGACATCAGTCCGATGCGGTTTGCCGATCCGCATAGCCCCCGCGGGTTAGCCGATTTCGCGCCAGAGATCACGTCCAAACGACGTCTTGCCCGCGCCGCCGCTCCCTTCGCCGCGCTGCTGATTGTTGCGACGCTGATGACCGCGGTCGGCGAGCGCCGGCCCATCGTGAAAATCGCACCCGTCGCGGCGCGCTTCTATGCGGCGATCGGTCTGCCGGTCAATTTGCGCGATATGGCGCTGCAGAATATCGCAGCCAATCTCGGCGCCCTCGACGAGTGCAAGGTCTTGATGATCGAGGGGACCCTGGTCAATTTGCGCGATGAGGCCGCGGCGGCGCCCAACCTGCGCATCGCGGTGCGCGGCGCCGACGCGCGGGAGCTTTACGTCTGGACCGTGCGCGCGCCAAAAAATCGTCTGGGACCGAATGAGGAAACGCCATTTCGGGCGCGCCTGGCAACGCCGCCGGAAGGCGCAAAAGACGTGCTGGTCAAATTCGCCTCAGCGGGGGATAAAGCCCCGTTGGGCGAGGCAGGACTATGAGCGGCGCGAGACAGGTCAAGATTCTCTACGACGAAGACGCGATCGCCCGGCGCACGATGGAGATGGCGCGCGAAATAGCAGAGATGCGTCCGAAGGACTTGCTCGTTGTAGCCATCCTCAAGGGCTCTTTCATGTTCGCCGCCGATCTGCTGCGGGCGCTGCATCGGGTTGGGCTTGAGCCGCATGTCGAGTTCTTTCATCTCTCGAGCTATCTCGAGGGCACCGTTTCCTCAGGCACGGTGAGTATCCTGAGGGACATTGAATCCTCGGTGCGGGACCGCGACGTTCTGCTGGTCGACGACATTCTCGAGTCCGGCCGAACGCTGGCTTTCGCCAAGGATCTGCTCGTCGCGCGCGGCGCACGGCGCGTCATGATCTGCACGATGCTGGAAAAGCCGGGGAAGCGAGCAGTCCAGCTAAGCGCCGACTTCGTCGGGTTTGTCTGTCCCGACGTGTTTGTCGTCGGCTATGGCATGGATGTCGCCCATTCCTATCGCGAACTGCCGTTCATCGGCCGTGTCGTGATCGGCGATGAGGATCAACCGGCTTAGGACGGCGCATGTTTGAGAGTCATTTCCAGTCCTTCGGTGAGATTGGTAACGGATCGAAGGGGCGCGAACGCGTCCGCGCTTTAAGAGCGGAGCTGCAGCGCCGCGGCCTTGCGGGCTTCATCGTGCCTCGCGCCGACGAACATCAGAACGAATATGTTCCGGCTTGTGCCGAGCGGCTGCTGTGGCTGACCGGCTTCTCCGGGTCGGCGGGCCTCGCCATCGTGCTCGGGCAAGCGGCGGCGATTTTCGTCGATGGCCGCTACACGGTGCAGGCGCCCAGTCAGGTCGACATCGGGGTTTTCAAGCCGCAGCATGTCGTCGACGAGCCGCCATCCCAGTGGATCGCGGCCAATCTCAAACACGGGGAGCGGCTGGGCTATGATCCGTGGCTGCATACGCCCGAGATGGTCGAGCGCTATGCGAAGGCTTGCGCTGGCGCCGGGGGCGAGCTCGTCGCGGTCGAGTCAAATCCGATCGACGCGGTATGGGCCGATCGGCCGACGGCGCCGCTCGGACCGATCAGCCTGCACAAGAAGCTTTATGCCGGCGAGACGGCGAACTCCAAGCTCAAGCGCGTGCGGGAAGCCCTGAAGGATTGCGACGGCCTTGTCGTCAGTGATGCACATAATGTCGCATGGCTGCTGAACATTCGCGGCGCCGATGTCGCGCACACGCCGCTGCCGCTATGCTTCGCGCTCGTGCCGAAAGCGGGTCGGCCGACGCTGTTCGTCGATCCGCGCAAGCTATCGCCTGCGGTGCGCGAGGCCTTGGCGCCTTTGGTCGATGTTGCCGAGCCTCAGTCGCTTGTCAGCGCTATCGAGGCGGTGCGGGGGAAGTGGCTGTTCGACAGCGCGACCGCTCCGGCGCGTTTGAGCCAGGCGCTAAAGGGGGCCGGCGGCGAGCCCGTCGCCGCCGCCGATCCGATCACACTGATGAAGGCCGCCAAGAACGCCGCCGAGCTTGAGGGCGCGCGCGCCGCGCATTTGCGCGACGGGGCGGCGATGGCGCGGTTTCTCGCCTGGTTCGACGCCGAAGCGCCCAACGGCAGGCTGACGGAGATCGAGGCTTGCAGAGCGCTGGAGACGTTTCGGCGCGACACTGGCGCGTTGAAGGACATTTCATTTCCCTCGATCGCCGGGGCAGGTCCGCACGCCGCCATTCCACATTACAAAGTCAGCGAAAAATCCAACCTCAAGATAGGGCGCGGAATCTTCCTCATCGATAGCGGCGGCCAGTATGAAGACGGCACCACCGACATTACGCGCACAATCTGCGTTGGCCGCCCGACCAGCGCAATGCGCGACCGCTTCACCCGCGTGCTGAAGGGCCACATCGCCATCGCGCAAGCCGTCTTCCCCAAAGGGACCAGCGGCGCGCAGATCGATGCGCTGGCGCGCCAATCGTTGTGGAGCGTGGGCCTCGATTTCGATCATGGCGTTGGCCACGGAATCGGCTCGTACCTTTCGGTCCATGAAGGGCCGCAACGCATCGCCAAGACAGGCACAGTGGCGCTGGCGCCCGGCATGATCATTTCCAACGAGCCCGGCTTCTACGCCGCGGGCAAGTTTGGCATTCGCATCGAAAACCTCGTTGTTGTCGAGACCCGCACCATCGCCGGGGCGGAACGTCCGATGCTGGGGTTTGAGACCATTTCGCTGGCTCCGATCGACTTGCGGCTGATCGAGCCAAAAATGCTGACAGAGGTCGAGATCGCCTGGCTCGATGCGTATCACAAGCGAGTGCGGAAGATGCTGTCGCCGCTCGTCGATCGCGCGACCCGCGCCTGGCTCGCCCAGGCGACGCGCGCGCTCGGGAAGAGTGGCTAGACCTGCACTTGAGGGGGGCGCCCTTTTCCGGCGGGATCAGGCGTTTCCAAAGGGTTGCGTGACAATTCTCCGCCGCTTCGAGGGAAGCCGTACAAGAAGCCGGAGTCTTGCGAGCGCGCGCGCCGGGTGTTTGCGCGCCCGGTGGGAAGTTGAAAGGTTTCGGACATGCGCGCTCTCCTGATAAACTGATTAACAGAAATTAACTCTATCATGTATTCTAATATTCAGCAACATAAATCGCTGCCGCCCGCAATTCATTTTGCCTGGCCCCGCAGTTTGCGCAGATGCGCGACCAGCCCGGCGGTTGATGCATCCAGCGCGCTCGTATCGGCGCTCGCATCGGACACGATGGGCGCAAGCCGCGACGCCAGCTCTTTGCCCAGTTCGACGCCCCATTGATCGAAGGCATTGATGTCCCAGATCGCCGCCTCGACAAACACCTTGTGCTCGTACAGCGCGATCAGGCGGCCCAGCATGCGGGGCGTCAGTTTTGCATAAAGCAGGGTGCTCGAGGGACGACTGCCCGGGAAGGTCTTGTGAGGCGACAGCCTCGCCGCTTCTTCCGTACTCGCGCCTTGCGCCTTGGTGATCGCCTCGGCCTCGGCGGCGCTCCTGCCGCGCATCAACGCCTCGCCCTGGGCCAGGCAATTGGCGAGAAGCAGATCGTGATGATGCGCGTCCGCGTTGGTGGGCGTCGCCGCGATGAGGAAATCCACCGGCACGATTTCCGTGCCCTGATGCAACAGCTGGAAGAACGCGTGCTGGCCGTTGGTGCCAGGTTCGCCCCAGATAACCGCGCCGGTCTGTGTTTCCACTGGCGCGCCGTCGAGCCGCACGCTCTTGCCGTTGCTCTCCATCTGCAATTGCTGGAGGTAGGCGGGAAAGCGGCCGAGCCGCTGATCGTAGGGGATCACCGCCTGCGAGGCGTAGCCGAGAATATTGCGGTTCCAGACGCTCAGCAGCCCCATCAGCATCGGGATATTTTGCGCGGCCGGCGCCTCGCAAAAATGCCGGTCGATGTCGTGACCGCCACCGAGGAATTCGGTGAAATGCTCGGGGCCGATGGCGATGGCGAGCGGCAGGCCGATGCTCGACCATATCGAATAGCGCCCGCCGACCCAATCCCAGAAGCCGAACACGCGATTGGCCTCGATGCCGAATTCGGCGACCTTGTCGAGACGCGTCGAGACGGCGGCGAAATGGTCGGCCACCGCGCCCTCGCCAAGCCCCGCCGCGATCCAGGCACGCGCGCTATGGGCGTTGGTCATCGTCTCCTGGGTCGTAAAGGTCTTCGACGACACGATGAACAAGGTGCGGGCCGGATCGAGCCCGCGCAACGTGTCGGCAATGTCGGCCCCATCGACGTTGCTGACAAAATGGCTGCGCAGATTGGCCGGCGCAAACGCGGAAAGCGCCCGCGTCGCCATCGCCGGACCCAGATCCGAGCCGCCAATGCCGATATTGACGACGTCGGTCATCGGCTGACCCAGCGCGCCGCGCAGCCGCCCCTCGCGCACATCCCCAGCGAAAGCCAGCATTTTGGCGCGCTCGGCGCCAACTTCCGGCATCACGTCGCGGCCCTCGACCATCACGGGTTTGCCCGACAGATTGCGCAAAGCGGTATGCAGCGCGGCGCGGCGCTCGGTCGTATTGATGATCGCGCCGGCGAACATGGCGTCGCGCTTGGGTTCGACGCTGGCCGCTTTGGCCAGAATCGTCAGGTTGGCCAGCGTCGCCTGGGTGACGCGCTGGCGCGAATAGTCGAACAGCAGATCTTCGAAAACGACGTGCATTTTGGCAAAGCGCTGCGGATCCGCGGCAAATTCGTCAGCAATCGAGCGAGCCAAGACTTCGCCGCGCTGCGCGTTAAGCGTGGCTAGAACCGCCGAGACCGCTGTTTCAATCATTGGCTTTCCCTCTTGCGAACGGACCAAATTGGCGTCCAATTCGCCGCAAAATGCTTTATGCAGGGCCGCAACCGACACTCGAGTCTAGTGCATATGCCGCCTGTTCTACAATTGCGAGACATCCGACTGACCCTCGGCGGGGCGCCGCTGCTGAACGGCGCCGACCTGTCGGTTTCGCCGGGCGAGCGCATCGCGCTGGTGGGGCGCAACGGCTCGGGCAAATCGACGCTGCTGAAGATCGCGGCGGGCGATATCGCGGCCGATTCGGGCGAGCGATTCGCGCAGCCCAACGCTCGGCTGCGCTATCTCCCGCAGGAGCCTGATCTTTCCGCCTATACGACGACGCTGGATTTCGTGCTTGGCGGACTGGGCGAGGACGACAATCCCTACCGCGCGCGGGCGCTGATGGAGGAGCTTGGAGTGGATGGGGCTGCCAGTCCCGCTTCGCTCTCCGGCGGCGAGGCGCGGCGCGCCGCGCTGGCGCGAACGCTGGCGCCCGAGCCGGAAATTCTGCTGCTCGACGAGCCGACCAACCATCTCGACCTGCTCGCCATCGAATGGCTCGAAAAAGAGCTGTCGCAGACGCGATCCGCCTTTGTCCTCATCAGCCACGACAAGCGTCTGCTGGCCAATCTTACGCGTGCGACGGTGTGGCTCGACCGCGGCGCGGCCCGACGGCTCGAGCGCGGCTTCGCCGATTTCGAGGTCTGGCGCGACCAGAAGCTCGAAGAGGAGGAGATGGAGCGCCATAAGCTCGACCGCAGAATCGTCAATGAGGAACACTGGCTGCGCTACGGCGTCACCGCTCGCCGCAAACGCAATATGCGGCGCGTCGGCGAACTCGGCGCGCTGCGCCAGGAACGCCGCGAGGCAAAACGGGCGCAGGGCGGCGTCGCCATGGCCGCGTCAAACGCCCGGCTGTCGGGAAAACTGGTGATCGAGGCCGAGAATGTCGCGAAATCCTACGGCGAGCGTGTCATCATCGCCGATCTCTCGCTGCGCGTTCTGCGCGGCGACCGCCTCGGCATCATTGGCGCTAATGGCGCGGGCAAGACGACGCTGGTGAATGTCATCACCGGCGTGGCGGCCGCCGATTCCGGGCACATCCGCCTTGGCGCAAATCTAGAAATGGCGACGCTCGATCAACGCCGGGCTTCGCTGGAGCCGACAACGACGCTTGTCGATGCGCTGACCGGCGGCGGCAGCGACTTTGTCGACGTCAACGGCGCGCGCAAGCATGTGATGGGCTACATGAAGGATTTTCTGTTCTCGCCGGAGCAGGCGCGAACGCCGATCGGCCGACTTTCAGGCGGCGAGCGCGGACGGCTGATGCTGGCGCGCGCGCTGGCGCGGCCGTCCAATCTTCTTGTGCTGGACGAGCCGACCAACGATCTCGACATCGAGACGCTCGACCTGCTGCAGGAATTGTTGAGCGACTATCCCGGCACAATTGTCCTCGTTAGCCACGACCGTGATTTTCTCGATCGCGTCTGCACGTCAGTGCTGGTCAGCGAAGGCGGCGGGCGCTGGCAGGAATATGCCGGCGGATACAGCGACATGGTCGTGCAGCGGGGGTTTGGCCTGGCAGGGCCAGCCGCGCTCACGGCGCCCGCGGCAAAGGCCACAGCGCCGCGCGAAGCGTCGCGAGCGCCGGCAAAGCGTAAAATGTCGTTCAAAGACAAGCATGCGCTGGAGAACCTGCCTGCCCGTATCGATGCGCTGCACCGCGAGATCGCGAAACTCGAGACGCTGCTGGCGGATGCGGGACTGCATGAGCGCGATCCCGCGGGCTTCGCAAAGGCGACCGAGACTTACAGCGCCAGGCGGGTCGAATTTACGGCGGCGGAAGAGGAATGGCTGCGGCTTGAAATGCTGCGCGAGGAGGCGGCGGGTTAGAGCGCGCGCACCTTCACTTTCGGCGCCTTGGCGATCGCCAGCCGGTTGCGCAGTGGCAGCCCAAAAACCTCGGCCTCGATCTCGAAGACATCGCCTTTTTCGCATCTGACGCCATCGCTGAACGATAAAGTCGCGGTGCCGAAGTAATGCACGTGAACGTCGCCGGGGCGGCGGAACAGATCGTACTTGAAATGGTGCGCTTCGAGGTTGGCGATCGTATGCGACATATTTTGTTCGCCGGAAATGAACGGCTTTTCCCAAAAAATCTGCTTGCCGCGATAAATGCGCGAGGCGCCTTGGATATCCAGCGGCAATTCGCCCACCAGAAGTTCCGGGCCGAATGACGACGGGCGCAGTTTCGAGTGGGCGAGATAGAGATAGTTCTGCCGCTCGGTGACATGATCGGAAAACTCGTTGCCGAGGGCAAAGCCGACGCGCGCGGGCGTTCCTGTGGAATCGATGATGTAGAGCCCGACGATTTCGGGCTCCTCGCCGCCATCCAGCGCGAAGCCAGGCGAAACCAGATCGGCGCCGGGCGCAGCGATAGTGCTGCCGTCTCCCTTGTAAAACCATTCGGGCTGCACGCCGGCCGCCGCGCCCTTTGGCTTGCCGCCTTCAAGGCCCATCTTGAACATCCGCATCGAGTCGGTCAGCGCGCTCGCATCGCTCAGATTCTTGTGCATCTTGTCGCGCCCCTCGGCGGAGCCAAGATGCGTGAGGCCGGTGCCGGTGACCAGCAGATGCGCGGGATCTTTGTGATCGATCGGCGAGAGCAAACGCTTCTCTTTGAGCGCCGCCTGCAAATCGACCGGCTTGCCGACGCCGCGATCGGCGATGAGCTTGCGCAGCGGCGCATTGGCGGCGAGCGCCTGCGACGCGAGTTCATAGGTCGTCCTGGCGCCTTTGACGAGGCGGCTTTCGCCGCGCGCGGTGACGACCAGCGCGCGCTTGCCGGCCTCGTCGATGATCTGCGCCAGTCTCATGAAACTCTCCAGAATCAGCAGGCGCCTCAGGCGCCGTTCAGCATGCGTTGATGGATAAACGGGATCACGCGCGGGTCGGTGTAATCGGCGATGGCGATGCTCGCGCCTGCCTCGATCAGCGAATTTCCGTCGAGCGAAGTTGTAATGCCGACCACCGCGAGTCCGGCGGCGGCGGCCGAACGCACGCCGGAGCAGGAATCCTCGAACGCGACGGAATGCGCCGCGTTGGCGCCGGTTCGCTCGAGGCCGACGAGATAGGGCAGTGGGTCGGGCTTGGCGCGTTGCAGTTCGGCGCCGATCACCCGGATGGGCAGATGCGTGTCGAAGCCGAGCGCCGTCAGCACCATTTCGGCGTTGGCGCGCGGCGCATTGGTGACGACCGCGCGCTTCAGGCCATGCACGTCGGCGAAAGCGAGGAGTTCGATGACGCCCGAGAGCGGGACGAGTGCGCCGATATTGGCGCGATAGACGGCCTCCTTGGCGTCGAAAATCTCCGCCTGCTCGACGGGAGTGAGATGAGCGAGAAACTCGCCAGCGATCAGGTCGTTGGAGAATCCCATGATCCTCTGCGTATAAAGCGCGCGATCAAGGACGATGCCTTGAGGCGAAAGGACCCGCTGAAACGCAGCGAGATGCTCCGCGTCGGTGTCGACGAGGGTGCCGTCGAGGTCGAAAAGAAGGGCGGTTTTCACGGGCGGCGCGTTCACATCGTTGCGCCGACCTGCCAGGGCACAAACTCGGCGTCGCCATAGCCCAACGCTTCGGATTTCGAGCGCTCGCCCGAGGCGACTTTCAGCAATTTGGCGAATATCTCGCGCCCCTTTTCCTCGATCGGAATGCCGTCGAGCACGTCGCCGCAGTTGATGTCCATATCCTCGCTCATCCGCCGGTAGGTGTCGTTGTTGGTCGCCAGCTTGATCGACGGCGTGGGCTTGCAGCCATAGGCCGATCCGCGTCCGGTGGTGAAGGCGAGGATATTGGCGCCGCCGGCGACTTGGCCCGTGGCCGAGACGGGATCGTAGCCCGGCGTGTCCATATAGACGAAGCCTTTCGCCGTCACCGGCTCGGCGTAGCGATAGACTTCGTTGAGGGTTGTTGTGCCGCCCTTCGCCGCGGCGCCGAGCGATTTTTCGAGGATCGTCGTGAGACCGCCCGCCTTGTTGCCGGGCGAGGGGTTGTTGTTCATTTCGCCATGGTTGCGCGAGGTGTAATCCTCCCACCAATGAATGAGATCGACGATCTTTTGGCCGACTTGCGGGGTCGCCGCGCGGCGCGTCAGCAAATGCTCCGCGCCATAAATTTCGGGCGTTTCCGACAGGATCGCGGTGCCGCCGTTGCGCACCAGAATGTCGGCGGCGACGCCCAGCGCCGGGTTGGCGGTTATGCCGGAATAGCCGTCCGAGCCGCCGCATTGCAGCGCCAGCATGAGCTGGGAGGCGGGCAGCGTCTCGCGCCTGGCCTTGTCCGCGACAGGCAGCATCGCTTTAATGCGCTCGAGGCCCGCATCGATGGTCTTGCGGGTCCCGCCGGTCGCCTGGATCGTCATCGTGTGGAACAATTCGCCTTCGCTGACGCCATACTCCTCTTTCATCCGGCCGATCTGAAACACCTCGCAGCCAAGCCCGATCATCACGACGCCGGCGATATTGGGGTTGCCGGCGTAGCCCCATTGCGTCCGCTTGAGAATGTCGAAGCCTTCGCCTCGGGACGCCATCCCGCAGCCGGTTCCATGCACCAGAGCGATGACGCCGTCGACATTGGGATAACCAGCCAGAAGGTCCGACCGCTCGACCTCCTTAGCGATCAGCCGCGCCACGGTGGCGGAGCAATTCACGCTGGTGAGGATTGCGAGGTAGTTGCGCGTCCCCGCCTTGCCGTTGGCCCGGCGATAGCCCTCGAATGTCGCTTGCTCCCCCAGCGGCAGGATCGTCTCCCGTTTCGCGCCTTCGCTGAAGCGGTAGTCGCGCGAGAACTCGTGCACGACGACATTATGCTCGTGCACCCATTCGCCGATCGCGATGGGTTTCGAGGCAAACCCGATGATCTGGCCGAACTTGAGCACCGGCTCGCCTTGGGGGATCTCCGCGGTGGCGATTTTGTGACCTTGGGGCACGCGTTCGCGCGCGATAGGGCCGCCCGCAGGGGCCTCGCCGGAGCGGATTTCATCCACCGCGACCATCACGTTGTCTTTTTCGCTGAGGCGCAGCGCTCGGGGGCTCATCAAGGTTGTCCTGGTGTGAGAGTTTTCATGGTGAAAACAGGTCGGGTTTTTCGCGGGCGAAAGTCTCAACCATCTGGGTCATTTGCCGCAGATGGTGATCCATCGCCGCGCGAGCGCCCGCAGCGTCGCCGCGTATGATGGCGGCGACGACGGCGTTGTGCTCGTGCACGGTGGCTTGCACGCGCCCCGGCGGCGCCATCAGTAAGCGACGCACGCGTTCCAGATGGGAACGCAGACCGTCGAGAATCTCGCCGCTATGGACCAGCGCGAGCGAAGAGGTCAGCAGCCGATGAAAGGCGACGTCCAGCGCATAAAATCCAGCGCGGTCGCCCGCGTCGACGGCGCTTTGCTGCTCGGCGAGGTTGGCGTTCAGCGCCTTCTTGTCCGCGTCCTTCATGGTCATCGCCGCTTCAGCCGCGATTTCCCCCTCAAGCGCGCGGCGAATGAACAGGCGCTCGCTGACGCTCTCGATGGAGATGCGCGCCACGAACGAACCATGCTGCGGCTCGACCACCACGAGCCGCTCGAACGCGAGCCGGCTGATCGCCGAGGAGACCGGAAAGCGCGAAACGCCAAGCCGATCGCACAGGGTGGACTTGTCGATCGAACTACCCGGTTCAAGCGCGCCGGACAGGATCGATTCCTTGAGCTCGCCATAAACCGCGTCGGCTTTTGAGCTCCTGGCCACTTCCAGCACGTGCGTCGCCATCCCAAGGCTTCTTCTTCACAACTAGCATGTTAGACGCTAAACAGACCACGCGCTAGCGTCAATGGAATCGACGCGTGGCTGCCGGTGCTATGGGATGGCGAAGCGATGCTTGAATTGCGTCTCGATGAAGCGAGGACTCTTCCTCGGGACGGCTACGCGGGAGCGCTTGCCGGGCGCGTCTGGCGACCGGAGCTCGGGGGCCCGTCGGTCATCGCGGCGCGCGCCGAAGGGGTATTCGACATCACTGTCGACTATCCGACGATTCGCGATCTGTGCGAGACGGCCGAGCCTGCCGAGGCTCTCGAGGCCGCAAAGGGCAAGCGCTTCGCTTCGCTGGCGGAAATTCTCGACAATACGCCGCCTGAGCGCCGCGATCCATCAAAGCCGTGGCTGCTCGCGCCTATCGATCTTCAGGCCATCAAGGCGGCCGGCGTGACCTTCGCGACTTCGATGCTGGAACGCGTGATCGAGGAAAGAGCGCGCGGCGACATGCGCGCGGCCGCGTCGATCCGCGCCGATATGGTGCGGCTGATTGGCGATGACCTCGCTCGTCTGAAGCCCGGATCGCCGGCGGCAATGCGGCTGAAGGAGGCGCTGATCGCCGAGGGCGCGTGGTCGCAATATCTCGAGGTCGGCATTGGCCCTGACGCTGAAATCTTCACCAAGAGCCAGCCGATGGCGGCGGTCGGGCATGGCGCCGACGCTGGCTTCCATCACGCTTCCGCATGGAACAATCCCGAGCCGGAAGTCGTGTTGGCGGTGAGCTCCTCCGGCGCAATCGTTGGCGCAACTCTGGGCAACGACGTCAACCTTAGGGATGTCGAGGGCCGCTCCGCCCTGTTATTGGGAAAGGCCAAGGATCAGAACGCCAGTTGCGCCATCGGGCCTTTGCTCCGATTGTTCGATCCGACATTTTCGCTCGACGACGTTCGCGCCCTGCATGTCGGCCTGACCGTTGAAGGCGAGGACGGTTTCAAGCTCGAGGGCGGTTCGTCGATCAGCAAGATCAGCCGCGACCCGGCCGATCTCGTCGCCCAGATGATTGGCGAAAGCCATCAGTATCCCGACGGCGCCGCCTTGTTTCTTGGGACGATGTTCGCCCCCATCGCCGACCGCGACGCTCCGGGCAAGGGCTTCACGCACAAGGTCGGCGATGTCGTGAGCGTTGCGGCCGACAAATTGGGCCAACTGACCAACCGGATGCGCCATTCCAGGGATTGTCCACCCTGGATATTCGGCGCGAGCCATTTGATGCGCTATCTCGCGCGCCGAGACTTGATTTGAAGCGCTGGCGCACACATCGTCTGCCGCAATGCCGATTGAACAGGATTTGTCATGAGTGAACTCCACCAGAACTACGTCGCCGGCGAATGGGTTGCCGGCGATTCGGTGTCGCGCAACGTCAACCCGTCGGACACCAATGATGTCGTCGGACTCTATGCCCAGGCCAATGCCGCGCAGGTCGACGCCGCAGTCGCCGGGGCCCGCGCGGCTTTTCCCGGCTGGTCGCATACGTCGCCGCAGGAGCGCCACGATATTCTGCAGCGCGCTTCAATCGAAATTCTGGCGCGGCGGGAAGAACTGGGCGGGCTGCTGGCGCGCGAGGAAGGCAAGTCGCTGCCCGAGGCGATCGGCGAGGCCACGCGTGCGGGCCAGATTTTCGATTTCTTCGCCGCCGAAACTCTCCGCATCCCCGGCGAGAAGCTGGCCAGCGTGCGGCCCAATGTCGATGTCGAGCTGACGCGCGAACCGGTCGGCGTGGTCGGCATCATTTCGCCGTGGAACTTTCCCATCGCGATCCCCGCCTGGAAGATCGCGCCGGCGCTGGCGTTTGGCAATTGCGTGCTGTTCAAGCCCGCCGATCTCGTGCCCGGCTGCGCGCATGCGCTGGCGGAAATCATTGTTCGCGCCGGAGCGCCCAAAGGGGTGTTTAACCTCGTCATGGGGCGCGGATCGGTGGTCGGCGAAGCGATGCTGCGCCATAAGAACATTGACGCCATCACGTTCACCGGCTCGCTCGCCACTGGCCGCAAGGTCGCCGCGGCCTGCGCCGAACGGATGCGTAAGTTCCAGCTTGAAATGGGCGGCAAGAATCCGCTGATCGTCCTCGACGACGCTGATCTGAAGATCGCTGTCGAATGCGCGATCAACGGCGCCTATTTCTCAACCGGCCAGCGCTGCACCGCGTCGTCGCGCCTCATCGTCACCAAGGGAATCTATCCGCGTTTTGTCGAGGCGATGACCGAGCGGATCAAGGGGCTGGTGGTTGATGACGCGCTCAAGGCGGGGACGAATATCGGCCCCGTCGTCGATCAAGGTCAGCTCGATCAGGATCTGTCCTATATCAAGATAGGCAAGGAGGAAGGGGCGAAACTGGCGATTGGCGGCGATCAGGTCGCCCGCGGCGCGCCAGGCTTTTATATGGCGCCGGCGCTTTTCGTTGACGCGGACAATTCCATGCGGATCGCGCGCGAAGAGATTTTTGGCCCGGTCAGCGCGGTCATCCCGGCGCAGGACTACGACCACGCTCTGTCGATCGCCAACGATACAGATTTCGGGCTGTGCGCGGGCATCTGTACGACCAGCCTCAAACACGCCACGCATTTCAAAAGAAATATCGAGGCGGGCATGGCGATGGTCAACCTTCCCACCGCCGGCGTCGATTATCATGTGCCGTTTGGCGGGCGGAAGGGATCGAGCTTTGGCGCCCGAGAGCAGGGCCGCTACGCTGTGGAGTTCTATACGACAGTCAAAACCGCTTATACGCTGGCGTGATCGGGCTTTCGGCCACAGGGGCAGGAATGATTCTTATTTCGGGCGAAGCGCTGGTCGATCTGATTCCGGACCGCAGCAGGGAGAATGCCTACGACGCCGTGCTTGGCGGATCGCCCTATAATGTGGCGATCGGATTGGGCAGGCTCGGAGTCCCAACGGCGTTCGTTTCGCGGCTCTCGCAAGACGCCAACGGTCAAAACCTCGCGGCGGCTTTGACTGCCGAAGGCGTCGATCTCAGCTATATCGCCACGGACTCTCGGCCGACGCCGCTGGCGTTCGTCATGCGCGGCACCGCGCAGAGCGGGTCGCGCTATTCGTTTTATCTGGATGCGACCGCGTTTGACGCGAAATGGCCATTTCCCCCGATCTGGCCCCAAGGCGCCATGCATTTGCATGTCGGCTCGATCGCCGCAGTCGAACCGCGCCATAGCGGCGGCGTGATCGAGGCGCTGCAGATGGCGCGCTCATTCGCGACGACAAGTTACGACCCCAATATTCGCCCGATGGTGACGCCCGATCGGGCCAGCGTGCTTGAACAGGTCGAACGGCAGGCCGCATTGGCGTCGGTCGTGAAGGCCAGCGACGAAGATCTCGAATGGCTGTATCCTGGCCGCGATCCTGAAGCCTCCATCGCGCATTGGGCGCAGCTTGGACCGCTGTTCACGGTGGTGACGCGCGGCGCCAAGGGGGCGGTGGCGTTCCTCAAGGGCGAGAGGCTTGCGGTAGCCGCTCCCAAGGTCGACGTCGTCGATACGGTGGGGGCGGGCGACAGCTTCATGTCGGCGCTGCTAGCGGCGATGGAATCCGATGGCGCTTTGGGGGCCGGGGCGGCGGCGCCCAGCAGCGGCAGCCTCGCCAGATGGCTCGAATTTGCCGCCAACGCTTCGGCCATCACCTGCGGACGCAAGGGCTCCGATCCGCCAACCCGCGGCGATGTCGAAGCGCGCCTGGCAATGGCGTGAGACATAGAGGCGCATTGCGGCGCCGGCGGGTTTGCGCTAGTTCACGCCCTACGCATGTGAGAGGATAGGCCGGACAATGGTTTCCACCGAGACCTCGAAGAGCCCCGCCCGCACCCGCCCGCTTTCGCCACACTTGGGCATCTACCGGCCGACCCTGACGATGATGATGTCGATCGTCCATCGCATCACCGGCGGAGCGCTTTACGTGGGCGTTCTGCTCATGGCGTGGTTTCTGATTGCGGCCTCGATGGACGCCAGCGCGTTTTCTGTTTTCTCCGGTTTCATTAGGTCGTTTGTCGGACGTCTCATCCTGTTTGGCTTCAGTTGGTCGCTCTTTCACCACATGCTCGGCGGAATCAGGCATTTCATCTGGGACGCGGGCTATGGACTTGACGATCCCGAGCGCGAGTGGCTGGCGATGGCGACATTGGTCGGCGGCTTCGCCCTGACAATTGTCGTATGGGCGCTCGGCTATGCGGTGCGGTAGGGAGAATTGATCATGGCCTCTTCGACGCCTGAAGACCAAAGCTCGTTGCGCACGCCGCTCTCTCGCGTTCGCCACCTCGGCGCCGCGCGATCGGGCACGCGGGATGCGATGCTGATGCGGCTTACATCTGCCGCGTTGGTTGTGCTGACAATCGCCTTCGTCTGGCTCATCCTGTCGCTGCTGTCCAAGGACTACAATGGCGTGCGCGCCGCGCTCGGGCATCCGATACCCGCCATTGTCATGATGCTGTTCGTGATCGTGGGCATCTATCACATGCAGATCGGCATGCGCTCGATCATTCTCGACTATGTCCACGGCCACGCTAAAGAGTGGGCGCTCATGGCGAACGCCGGTTTTGCGCTGACCCTAGCGCTGACCTGCGTTTATTCGGTGATGCGTATAGGCTTCGCTTGACGCCGATAACGATTTGGCCGGCCACTAAGGCCGGCGGGGATTAAATTTGATATGGCGACCAACGGACACAATGGAGCGGCGGCGCCGAGCGTCGGTAACCGGGCCTACCCGATCACCGACCATAGTTTCGACGTGATCGTCGTCGGCGCGGGCGGCGCCGGCCTGCGAGCCGCGGTTGGCTGCGCGCAGGGCGGCTTGCGCACCGCTTGCATCACCAAAGTGTTTCCGACCCGCTCGCATACCGTGGCGGCGCAAGGCGGCATTTCGGCGTCGCTGGGCAATATGGGCCCCGACGACTGGCGCTGGCATATGTACGACACCGTCAAGGGCTCCGACTGGCTCGGCGATCAGGACGCCATCGAGTATCTCTGCCGTCACGCGCCTGCCGCCGTTTATGAGCTCGACCATTGGGGCGTGCCGTTCTCGCGCACCGAGGATGGCAAGATCTACCAGCGCCCGTTCGGCGGCATGACCACCGACTATGGCAAGGGCATCGCCCAGCGCACCTGCGCCGCCGCCGACCGCACCGGCCACGCGATCCTGCACACGCTATATGGTCAGGCGCTGAAGGCGAAGACGGAATTTTTCATCGAATATTTCGCCATCGACCTCATCCGCGACTCCGAGGGCCGCGTTCGCGGCGTCGTCTGCCTCAAGATGGATGACGGCTCCATCCACCGGTTCCGTGCGCATCTCACCATTCTGGCCACCGGCGGCTATGGCCGCGCCTATTTTACCGCGACCTCCGCGCATACCTGCACAGGCGATGGCAATGCGATGGCGCTGCGTGCCGGCCTGCCGTTGCAGGATATGGAATTCGTCCAGTTCCACCCCACGGGCATCTATGGAGCGGGCTGCCTCATCACCGAGGGATCGCGCGGCGAGGGCGGCTATCTCACCAATTCCGAGGGCGAGCGATTCATGGAGCGCTATGCGCCCTCAGCCAAGGATCTTGCCTCTCGCGACGTGGTCAGCCGCTCGATGACCCTGGAAATCCGCGAGGGGCGCGGCGTCGGCAAGCTGAAGGATCACATCTACCTGCATCTCGATCATCTCGATCCGAAGATTTTGCACGAGCGTCTGCCCGGCATTTCGGAAAGCGCGCGTATTTTCGCCGGCGTCGACGTGACTAAGGAGCCGATCCCGGTATTGCCGACGGTCCACTACAATATGGGCGGCATCCCGACGAACTATCACGGCGAGGCGCTGACCAAGGTCGGGGGCGATCCGGATTCGATTGTTCCCGGACTGATGGCGTTGGGCGAGGCCGCCTGCGTTTCAGTGCACGGCGCCAACCGGCTCGGCTCGAATTCGCTGATCGATCTTGTCGTGTTCGGGCGCGCCGCAGGCTTGCGCGCCGCCGAAATCGTCAAGCCCGGAGAAAGCCACGCCGAGCTTGCCGCCGATTCCGCCGACTTCGCGCTGTCGCGGCTCGACCGGTTCCGCAACGCGGCTGGGGGCACATCGACGTTCCAGTTGCGCGATCGCATGCAGCGCGCGATGCAGAGCAATTGCTCGGTATTCCGCACCGGCGAGGTTCTCGCGGAGGGCAAGGAAAAAATCCACAACGTCTGGCGCGCCGGCGCGGATATCCATGTGACCGATCGCTCATTGATCTGGAACTCGGACCTGATCGAGACGCTCGAATACGATAATCTGATCGTCCAGGCGGTGGTGACGATGGAGAGCGCCGCCAACCGTCTCGAAAGCCGCGGCGCGCACGCGCGGGAAGACTATCCCAATCGCGACGACAAGGAATGGATGAAGCACACGCTGGCCTGGATCGACATGGACAAGCAAAGCGTGACAATCGATTACCGGCCGGTGCACGCCTATACGATGACGAACGACATTGCGTACATTCAGCCGAAAGCGCGGGTGTATTGATGGGCGTCGGTCGCGGCGTCAATGTCACGGCCGGTGGGGGGAACGATCGACCCGCAGTGCTCTTGCCGGGTTTGCGCCCATCGTTGCCTCGGGTGACGCCGCCGCGTACCTTTACCGTGTGCGCCGATATCGACTATATCAGCGCCACGGCGCGGGTGTCTTGAAGACTTGGCGCCGCCGCGGGGGATCATTGGACAAGGCGACCAATCTTTTCTGGAACCTGTTGATCCCGGTCTTTGGCGCCGGATTGTTCAACGTTGTCGGCGATATGGCGCATCTTGGCGCGACAGCCGCCATCCCGGCCTCGGATTATGATATTTCTTTTGGCTGCGGGTTTTCGATCGTCGGCGTCGCCGCATCGCAAAGGGATGTTCATCTCTGGCGCAAGACTTATGGCCTCTTTATCGTTGCGCTCTTGTTGAGTATGCTTTTCGACATTATCTTGCGTTATCATATTGCAGGTGTTGAATATCAGATGATCGCGGCGAGCGACGCGATCACGTTCCTCGCGGCCGGTTACGCAATGTGGAGTTCTTGAAATGGCGGTTTACGGCGGAGCGACAAACGCCTCGAGCGAGAGCCGGCAATTTCTGATCGCGGTGGCTCTGGTTGCGGTCGTGTTTGGGGCGATCTCATCGATCGTGCATTTTGTCTTCAACGATACCGCGATGGCAGCGGCGATTGGCTTTGGCGCCCCCCTTGTCGTTGCGCTGGGCGTCAAAATGCTGCCCCGAAAATAGACGCCGCGCGTGGTCCAGCTCAACCTTCCCAAGAACTCGCGGCCCGTCGTCGGCAAGACCTGGCCCAAGCCCACGAGCGCGGGCGCGACGCACGAATTCCGCGTCTATCGCTGGAATCCCGACAACACCGCGAATCCGCGCATTGATACCTACTATATCGACCGCGCGGATTGCGGACCCATGGTGCTCGACGCGCTGATCTGGATCAAGTCCAAGGTCGACCCGACGCTGACGTTTCGCCGCTCCTGCCGAGAGGGCGTTTGCGGCTCCTGCGCGATGAATATCGACGGGATCAATACGCTCGCCTGCACGCGCGGCATGGACGAAATCAGCGGTCCGGTGAAAGTCTATCCGCTGCCGCATCTGCAGGTGGTCAAGGACCTCGTCCCCGACCTGTCGACGTTTTATGCGCAGCACGCCTCGATCGAACCGTGGCTGAAGACCGACACGCCAGCGCCTGAACAGGAATGGAAACAGACGCCGGAGGATCGCGTCAAACTTGACGGCCTCTATGAGTGCATCCTGTGCGCCTGCTGTTCGACCTCCTGCCCGAGCTATTGGTGGAACGGCGAGCGCTATTTGGGTCCCGCTGTGCTGTTGCAGGCCTATCGCTGGCTGATCGACTCGCGCGACGAGCGCACCGGCGAGCGACTCGACAATCTCGAAGATCCGTACCGCCTCTACCGCTGCCACACGATCATGAATTGCGCAAAGACCTGCCCGAAAGGGCTCAACCCGGCCAAGGCGATTGCGCACATCAAGACCATGATGGCGGAACGGCAGGCGTAGGACGGCGGCGCTCCGTCAGTCCCTTTCGCCGCTTTTGCCGGCCATCGTGCGCGTATGCGCGTCGAACATCGCGCTCGCATAGTCCGCGACATCTCGCGAGGCTTCGCGCCAGAGCGAAAACGCGGTGGGCCGCCGCGCCGCAAGACGCCCGGTTGACTGAATTGCTTCGAATGTGAATTTCGTCGCGAATTTCGCGGCCAGCCTCAACATTCCGATATTGTCGGAACTGCAAACGATCTCGATCGTTTCAACGCCATGGTTGCCTGCCGCGCGTTCGATGCGCGCGAACAATTGTTCGCCAATGCCTCGCCGCCGCCAGTCCTGCTCAACGCTGAACGCGGCTTCCGCCGCGATATGCCGGGCGAACGGCGCCTGTTCGGCCCAGATCGCATCGGCGGATCGCAACTCGCCAGCGCCGCCCAGTTGGTTATCGACGAAGGCGCCGTAAACAAGATCGCCCCGGCCAAAACACTGTTCCGCGTAACCCACAATGAATTCGTCCGACACGGCGGCGCCGAAGCGGTCGTGGCGGCTTTGCGCGTCAAGCCGCAGCAGATGACTACGGAAGGCCGGCATGTCGGCGCGCCAAAGCCGCCGGATCTCGTTTTTGGAAGAGGGAAGGGTCGCCATTGGGTCTCCGGGAACCATAGGCGAATCCTCGCTTCTCCTATATCACGCCCCGATCCGCAGCAAAACCTTTCCCTGTGCTTGCCGCTGTTCGAGCATGGCGAACGCGGCGCGGAAATCTTCCAGCGGGAGCGCAGCGTGGATGTGGCCGGAGATGGCGCCGCGAGCCGCCAGCGCGACGATCGCCTCCATATTGGCGCGGCTGGCCTGCGGTTCGCGCTTGACGAAATCGCCCCAGAACACCCCGCGAATGTCGCAGCCCTTGAGCAATGCTAGGTTGAGCGGCGGTTTGGGGATTTCGCCCGAGGCGAAGCCGATGACCAGCAGACGCCCCCGCCAGCCGAGACATCGCAACGCAACTTCGGTCAGCGCTCCGCCGACTGGATCGTAGACGACATCGACGCCGCGCGGGCCCGTCAGCCGTTTCAATTCGCCCCGCAGGTCGGCGGTCGCGTAGTCGACGGTCTCGTGCGCGCCCATCGAGCGGGCGAACGCCAGCTTCTCTTCCGACGAAGCGCATGCGATCACGCGCGCGCCCATCTGCGCGCCAAGCTCCACCGCAGCGAGTCCGACGCCTCCGGAAGCGCCGAGCACCACGAGCGTCTCGCCAGCCTTCAGATCGCCGCGCTGCCTGAACGCATGCATTGTCGTTCCGTAGGTGATTGAAAGGCCAGCCGCCTTATCGAGCCCCAGAGATTCAGGAACAGCGACCAGATCGGCGACGGCAAGTGTCAGTTTTTCCCGCGCGCAGCCGTACCCGGCATAGCCGCAGACGCGCTGGCCAATGGCGAAGCCGCTGGCCCCGGGGCCAAGCGCGGCGATACGCCCGGAAAACTCGCCGGCTGGCGAAAACGGGATCGGCGGCTTGACCTGGTATTTGCCGGCGATCATCAGCAGGTCGAAGAAGTTGAGCGCGG
>Ga0075030_100001224_pt1 | contig 23033 bp, 18 predicted proteins | sample LitLauG_LLR_2012_FD_71393 | JGI IMG/M metagenome (GOLD analysis project Ga0075030, IMG submission 71393) | Freshwater sediment microbial communities from Pennsylvania, USA - Little Laurel Run_MetaG_LLR_2012 | ecosystem: Environmental > Aquatic > Freshwater > Creek > Sediment | place: USA...
GCCCGCAATCACTTATCGGACCGGAACCTCCGAAGTGCGGGTCACGTTCTTCGCCACTGACCAAAACAACGGCCTGGTGGAATCCATCGATCGGAGTGACTTCGCGGTAGTCGACGGCGGTAGGGTCATCCGCGATTTCCGCAGCCTTACGCGATCCGAAGAAACCAGGCTCGACATCGTTGTCCTGGTCGACGCCAGCGAATCGGTTGCTCCACGCTTTCACGCGATCGCCGAACAGGTACTACGGTTGATTTCGCACAACCATTCCGGCGATGACCTCTCGATCATCACATTCGCCGGATTGAGGTCTGCCGTTCTCTGTACGGCCGACTGCGGCGGTGCAGCCACTGAGAGCAAGATTCGCTCTCTGAACCCGGCCGGGTCCACTCCACTATTCGACTCACTCGCCTTCAGTGCGCGTTACATCGCAGACCGTCATACGCCGGGCGTGCGTCAGGTGTTGATCCTGCTTTCTGACGGCAACGATACCATCAGCGGAACCTCCGCTCGTCAGGCCCTCGACGCGGTGATCGGAACCGGGGCTTTGCTCTATACCATCAATCCCAACAAGTCATCTCGCGACCCCAAGGCCAGCTTCGCGCTCGCCGAAATGGCCGAGGCTACCGGAGGCCGAAGTTTTTCCGCGCAAGACAACGCCGCCGAAATCCTCGAGACCGCGCTGGCCGATCTGCGCGCGTCGTACGTGGTCACTTATCCACTCCCCAGCCGGACAGCTGGGTTTCATTCGCTCCGAATTCTTCCCAAACACAATCTGAACCTGCACTTTCATTGCCGGAGAGGATATTTCTATGACGAAGGTCGTTAACGCGAGATTTGCGAAATTCACGCTGGGGATCACGCTGGCTCTCTGCTGTTGCCAGGCCGCGTGGGCCGGAGTTTATCAACACGGAACGGTTGTGAGAATGCGCATGGTCGATTGCCTGCCCGTACATCACGGCTTCATGGTGGCCATGTCCGGCGGCGCGCCGACTCAGCTAACTTCAGAGGTCTGCCCCGAATACACGCTGGTCTCCGATAAAGTGGTGTTCGTGATTGTCGGGAAATCGTCAGATCAACTCGTGCCACTGGCCGACGTGGTTGATTTTCGCTTCAACAAGAACGAGCTTGCCCTGCGCATCGACGATGCACGGCGCGAGAGCAAATTCAACATCAGGGAAATGATTCTTCGCACGGATTGGGAACTCATCCAGAAACACATCACCGACCAGATGACCAACCCTCGGCCGACGGATACGAACGTTGCCCTCAGAACGAGAGAGTAGCGCTCACTGCGAATTCCGACAGAGCACCAGATATTGCCCGCCCAGCGGCAATGGGCGAAGCCACGCCTCTGCCGGACGCAGAAAGCTTAACTGGCGCGGAAAGTAGAAGAGCGAATCCGTCCGCAGGATCTCGAAACCGGCGTTGGAGAGTAGCGTCTTCGCTTGGCGCGGACTGATTTTGATCGCGTGCTCGTCGAAGGCGCAACGCGACATCACGAACTGCGTCCCCGGATTCCAGGGATTGTTCTCCCAGAAGGCGAACAGTCCGCCGGGCCGCACAGCGCGGCGAATCGCCTCGAGGCAGGCCGGCCTCTCTGCCTGCTGGATGTGATGGAAGACACCATTAGTGAACGCGAGATCGAAGGTGCCGTCGGGGGTCCACTCGGTGGTGCACAGAAATCGCGAGCCTGGTGCGGCGTTAGCCTGCCGCGCGACGGCGATTGATTCGGCCGACAGGTCCACACCTGACACGTGCTCTGCGTTGAATCGCGCGGCCAGCATCGGTACGTTCGTGCCGTCGCCGCAGCCGTAATCCAAAATCCGCCGCACCGAATGGCCTAACCGCGCGAGGCATTGCGCTGTCCAGTCGATCCGTTTTTGCGCGTAGAACTCACGACTGTCTCCCGTGACTGCAAGCGATTTCGCCAAGTCCTGCTCGTAACTGCGGGCGAAGCGATCGAATTCAGCTTGGCTCATGTCAGCGCCGCCGAAGACCCAGAATGCTCAGGAAGAAACTGCTGAAGATGATCTGCGGCCCCAGAATCAGAGCGAAAACCGAGAGCATGACGAGCCGCAGAAGATTGTCAGATGCAATCGGCCCGAAGCTGCTTCGCGCCCAGGTCGAGAGCACCAGGATTGAGCCCACAACTCCCAGCGCCACGCACAGAGCGCCGGCGAGCAATCCCGTTTCAAGCTTGATGTACTCGAACATGCGATTCAGGCGCGGATCTTCGGGCAGCAGCCCCTCGAGAGTGGCGAAGACTTTGGTAAAGACCGCGAAGGCTAGCAGTTGAAATCCGACCAGAATCGCGCCAAAGCCATATGCAAGGGTGTGGAAGTCGAAGCCGACGCTTCCGATCCGACGCGGTCCCGGCATCAACCAGATACAGGTGGCGAGACCCAACACGATCGAAGCGAACCCCGGATAGAGGAACAGCCAGCGCGGGCTGTACATCAGCAGGAAGCGCAGATGCCGCCAGCCATCATGCCAAGTACGCAAGTGCGGCAGATGACTGCGGCCGTCGGGAGAAAGCGTCGTCGGGACTTCGCTTACTCTCATCCGCAGAAGGCTGGCCTTCACCACCATCTCGCTGGCGAATTCCATCCCGGTGGAGCGGATGTCCATGCGTTCATAGGAGTCTTTGCGGAAGGCGCGGATGCCGCAATGAAAATCGCGGCTGGGAGAATGGAAGAACAGACGCCCGAGGGCGGTGAGTACGGGATTGCCGAGATAGCGATGGAGCGGCGGCATTGCTCCATCGCGGATGCCGCCGAGAAAGCGGTTGCCCATGACCAGATCGGAGCCGTTCCTCAACTGCTCGACAAACCGCGGAATGTGGCTGAAATCGTAGCTGTCGTCGGAATCGGCCATCAAAACGTAAGTGTTGCGCGCTGCCTGGATGCCACCCCGGAGGGCATTCCCATATCCGCGCTGGTCAACATGAACCACGCGCGCGCCCGCAGCATGCGCCAGTTCTACCGAACCGTCGGTTGATCCGTTGTCGGCGACGATGACTTCGCCCTGAATCCCCGCCTTCTCGAGAGCCGCGACTGCCTTCTGCACGCAGAGGCCTACCGTCTCCTTCTCGTTGAGACACGGCAAGACAACCGAGAGCTCGAACCCCTGTGGCGTGCTGGCTTTCGCGTTGTCAGAAACAGTTGGCGTCAATTGCGGCATAAGTACGGAAACAACTGAGGCTAAATGTACAGTCTGCGAAACGTGACCACAAGTAAGGGAACTTACTTGCGCGTCTTCCCCACCCTTTCGGCGGTTGCGAACATTTTCGCTACCGTATCCATATCTTTCGGCTGCACTTTGCCGGCCGGGATTCGCTTGTGCGTCAGATCCTCCAGCTTCAGCAGCAGATCAACCAGCGACATCGAGTCGACAAGCCCCGAGGAAACCAGTGGAGTGTTCTCATCAATGGTCACGCCCGGTTTGCGGATGAGGTCCAGAATGTGAGCGATCATCTGCTGTGCTTCAGGGGGCATCGTTGTTCGCTTCCCTCGAATGCTGGCGTCGTTAACCCTCAGTGTTCAATTCCGGATGTTCCCGCAACAGCTTCTCCCGGGTCGAAGACCGCGCGGCTTTTCCGGCTGTGCTCTTCACAATCCACATCGGCGGCTTCAGGAAAATCGTGCGGACCGCAATTCCCAGTCCAGACACAACCCGGCTGCGAATTTCCTGCTCCAGCTTTGTCCGTTCTGACAACGACTCTTCTCTCTCCACCTCGGCCACGACGACCACATCTTCCGTACCAAGGCTTGGATTGTACACACCGATCGCAATCACACGACCGTCGTGGATGGCGGGATGGGCGCTCACGATCTCCTCGACGTCCTGGGGATAAATGTTCTCGCCGCCGATGATGAGCAGGTCTTTTTTTCTGCCGACAATGAATAGCTCGCCCTCGAGGAGGAACCCCAGGTCGCCGCTGCGATACCAGCCATCGACCATGGCTTGTTGGGTGAGATCCGGGCGATTGTAGTAGCCCTCAAACAAGGAATCGCTTTTGATGGCAATCTCACCCACGCTGGCATCACCTAGCGTGTCGCCTGAATCCGAGAGCATCTTCACGAGCTGGTTCGGCAGCAGTCGGCCGGAGGATGTAAACGAGACCGCGCCGGAAGTCTGCTGCGGCACCTCAACAATTCGGTGCGCACCGCGAAACTGCTGCCCATCGGCCCAGATGGTAACGGGACCTCGTTCGATGTCAGATTGCGTCACCGCAAAGACGTTTTCCGCCATCGCATACGAGGACTGCAGCACTCCACCCCTGATCCCGAACGCCTTTTGGAATTCATGCATGCTGCTGGCGCGCACCGGCTCCGAACAATTGATCAGCAGACGCAGTGACGAGAGATCGTAGTCGGCCCACCGGCTTTGAGGCGTCCGGCGTGGAACAAATTGAAACGCGAAATTCGGCATCCACGCGAGTGTGCACTTGTGTTCACTCACAACCTGCAACATCGATTCCGGATGCATGACCCAGTCAAGCGGCGACTGCATGATGACGGGAACATGGCAGACCATGGGCAGCATGAACGCCGAAATCAGCCCCATGTCGTGGTACAGCGGCAGCCAACTGTAGAGACGGTCGGTGGGGCCGTCAATCTTCAAAGCCGCTGCGAGATGCCCCAACTGGCGCAGGACGGCGGCATGGGTTAGTGCGACTCCCTTCTGCAGCCCGGTAGTGCCGGCCGAATGCTGAATGAAAGCCAGGCTGTCAGGCCGGATCGGCGCCGAGGGTTTATGGCGGCCATGCAATCCTTCGAAGTTGGTTTGGTAGCGACCGGCGGGGAGGAGCTTTGTCGTAGAGCCGAGAGAGACGCACTCCAACATCTCTTGCGGAAAGTTCTCATCGATCACGACCGCCCTGGCGCTGAGGTTGGCCGTGACGCCCGCCAGTCCTGACCGGTACTTCGACGGCTCAACTTTGAAATTGGGATAGGCGAGGAATGCCGGCACCGCGCCCAGCATCATAGCCCCAACGAAGGTTCCCATAGCGGCAATCCCCTGCGGCATGATGAGGACAACGCGATCCCCGGCGACCAGCCCTTCGTCGCGCAGAGCCGATGCCTCGGCACGGGCACGCCGACGGAACTCGCCAAAGGTCACGGTCTCGTAATCGTCCTCGTCGACCCATGCCGTGATAAACGGGCGATCCCCAGGTGCCGCATCGAGCGCTCCAATCAGATTGGCATAGGGAAGCAAACGACATTGTAGACGACCAAGTCGGTGCATCTCCGTCCCTCGGTGCTGCCTGCTCGCCCGTTATACTCGTAGGTTCTTTGTAAGAGCGTTCCCTCATGCAACTGTCCGGTCTTGGCCAACGACCAACGACGAACGACCAACGATTGCTCCAGTTGCTGCTCGGCGCATTGCTCCTCGCCATCACGCTGCTGCTTTACCGGCCTGTTCTCCAACACGATTTCCTCAAGCTCTGGGATGACGACGCCTACGTCACTGACAATCCCCACGTTCGGAGCGGAGTAAGCCTCACCAACATAGGTTGGGCGTTTAGGAGTTTCGAACAGTCGAACTGGCATCCCGTGGCGTGGCTTTCGCACATGCTCGATTGCCAGTTGTTCGGCCTGCATCCCGCCGCGCAACATGGCGTGAATGTGCTGCTGCACGCGGCAAGTGTCTTGCTTCTATTCTGGATTTTGCAGAGCGCGACGGGCGCAGTGTGGCGCAGTTTTTTCGTGGCGTTGCTGTTCGCCGTACATCCGTTGAATGTGGAGACCGTTGCCTGGATCGCGCAAAGAAAAAGCCTGCTCGGCGCCTTTTTCTCCATGCTCGCAGTGGCCGCGTATGGCTGGTACGTCGGTCGCGGCGGGTGGAATCGGTATCTCCTGCTGGTTTTCCTTTTTGCTTTGTCTCTGATGGCGAAGCCCATGGCCGTCAGCCTGCCATTGCTACTGCTCCTGTTCGACTACTGGCCGTTGCGCCGCTACGAGGAACTTGCCGCGCCCCGCCGATGGGCGAAGCTGACGCTGGAGAAACTGCCGTTGATCGCGATGAGCGTGGTGAGTTCGGTGCTCACCGAGATGGCGCAAGGCGCCGGAGGCTCGGTGATGGGCCTGTCGCTGTTGCCGGCATCCACGCGCGTCGAGAATGCCGCGATCTCCTACGTCGCCTACATCGGCAAAATACTCTGGCCGGCGAGACTTGCGACCTACTACCCGCTGCGGTTCTCTCCACCCGTCGGTGATGCGATCGCGTCTGCAGCCATATTGATTGCCGTCAGTGCCCTGGCGCTCTACTTACGACGATCTCCCTACGTTGTCGTCGGATGGTTTTTCTTCCTCATCTCCATGGGTCCCGTCATCGGGATTGTTCAGGTTGGCTTTCAGGGAATGGCCGACCGTTATACGTATGTCCCAGCAATCGGCCTGATGGTCGCGGTGGTCTGGAGTGTCGCGGATGCAGTCGAGACCACTCCGGGGGTCCGCACTTCCCTGTCTGTGGCTGCTCTTTGCATCGCGATCGCGCTGAGTGTCACTACGGCTCGCTATCTCAGCGCCTGGCAGAACTCGGTGACGCTTTTCGCGCATGCCCGCGCGGCATGGGGCCAGCCCGACATGTGGCTCGAGCAGCTTTATGGCAACGCATTGTTCTCCGCTGGACGCACTGACGAAGCTCTCGAACACTATAAGGCCTCGTGCGCGATCCAGCCGCGCACGGAGTACTGCCACTACAACATCGCACATATCCTCTCGGGGCGCGGCCAGCTCCTGCATGCCATCAGCGAATATGATCTCGCGTTGCGCTACACAGCGAACCGCAATATGGCTCTGCTTTGCCTGACGGAAGAGGCTGAGGCGCAACTGCGGGTCGGTGACTACCTCGCGGCCGAGAACGCAGTAGCTCGGGCTCTCGCGATCGATCCATCGAATTCTCCTGCTCTGCAGTTGCGCGAGCAGATCATCCACAGAAAAGGAGGCGCGGACTGAGTTGGAGACCGACATGTTTCAACCTGTCAGTTACACTCTGCTCTTCCTGGTGTGCGTCGGAGTGTTTGCGAAAGTCCGTTCGCGGATTGTGCGACAAGCGGTCCTTCTCGCTTCGAGCGTCGCACTTTATCTGACCTGGCAGCCCTGGTTCGCTATCGTCCTCTTCACTTCAACCGTAGCCAATTTCCTTTTTGGCAAATGGCTGCGTGCGAAATCACATTGGTTACCGCTCTCCGCAGGCCTCGTTTTCAATCTGCTTCTGCTCAGCACCTTCAAGTATTTTCCTCAAGCGACCGTATACATTCTTCCCCGTTCTCTTCAGGAAGTGGCGGGTCTGGCACTTCCGCTCGGGATTTCTTTTTGGACCTTTCAGGCTATGAGCTATCTCTTCGACCTCTACCGCGGCGAGGAACTCGATCCGTCGTTTGTCGAGTTCGCCCTCTACATGGTGTTCTTCCCCGTCACCATCTCCGGCCCGATCTGCCGCATGCCCGACATGTTGACGCAGTTCCGCTCCGAGGAAACAACATCGTGGAGCCAGATCGGGCTGGGGCTGCGCAGAATCGCGATCGGTGTGTTCATGATGCAACTGGGGAAACTGCTGGGCCAGGGGATTCTTGCAGGAGACGGAATCGTCAGCGGATTCGACCACACCACGCAGTGGTCCGGCGCCGATGTCTGGTGTCTCGCATTCGGCTATGGATTACAGATCTTCTTCGATTTCGCCGGCTACACGCACATTGCCGTGGGCGCGGCCAAGGCCTTGGGTATGACGGTCCCGGAAAACTTCGATCGCCCATTTGCCTCGACTAACCCGTCAGTCTTCTGGACGCGCTGGCACATGTCGCTGTCGTTTTGGATCCGCGACTACGTCTTTTTTCCGCTTGCACCGTTGCGCCGCGAGATTTGGTGGAGACATCTGGCGCTGGTCTTGTCGATGGTCGTGTTCGGGCTGTGGCACAAAGCCGCTCCGCTGTTCCTGATTTGGGGTTCGTATCACGGGCTGCTGCTTGTCGGGCACCGCCTATTGCAGCAGGTCGAGCGCAGATTCCATTGGCAACCGCCCAAGATTTGGACTCCGCTTTCGTGGTTCGCAACAGCCGCCTTCATCAGCCTGGGATGGATCTTCTTCCGCGCGAATTCCGCCGCGCAGGCGCGCCAGATGCTGGCGGCAGTTGCCTCTCCCGAGAGCTACGCCTCTCACTACCTGAGTTCCAGCCTCTATCTGCTGATCGCGGTTCTGGCGGCAGGATATGCCGTCGTGTTGCTTGTCAGTGACGCTCTTGACCGCGAGACAGGTCCAGTCGATGCATCGCGCGAGCATGTGGGAATGCTGTCGCGGATGGCTCGTTCGCGCTGGTTCTGGCTTCCTGCAGTGTATGCGCTCGCGTTGTTGGTGGTGCTGATGATCACTCTAGCTCAACAAGGCGGGGTCGGACAGATGATGTATCGCAGCTTCTAGTGCGGAGAATAGTAGGTGAAAGAAAGGCCTGACTTCTGGGCACCCGCTCCGAGTTATTTGTTGCCGACCAAGCTGGGCTGATCGTCTCAAATCGAGACATCCTATTCAACCGAAATGCGATAGAAGGTATTGGCGCTAGCCCCGGCAAGCCCCCCTATGCTGACATACAGAACTGTGTCAGTTGGCACACTCCATTTCACTGTTCTAAGATCGCTGCGAGATCCCGGGATTACATCCCACCTTTTCAGCACGGTATCCCCATCGTATATTGAAGCACCGGCGTCGAATGCCGTATCCGTCGACTTCATATCAACCACCAGGGTCTGGCCCTCCTTCAGTCGAATCTTGTAATACCTGAAGTCATTGGCGCCCAAACCAGTGTTCAGGACATACAGCCCAGGCGAAATCCACGACGCATCTTCGAAACGTTTACCGCCATCGGGAAGAGGCTTCTTATCGCCGAGCCAGCCTTCCGCGTTGGTTGGTGCGGAGCCACCCGGGGAAGATGTTAGCCGCTGGATGCGAAGTTGCCCAAGGCTATCGTCATTCCGAGCTGCAATGGATTGAGCAGCGACGGCATGGGTCTTGGCATTCTCGACGTCTCCCTTTTTCTGATAGAGATATGCGAGAGTGTAGTGGGCAGCAAGTGTCGGAACCTGTTGGATGGAATTCTGAAGTGACTGAATGGCTTTGTCGAAGTCGTGCTGCTGAATGTACGCGATGCCATCCGAATACGAGGTCAGCGCAGAATCTTTTTGCGAATCCGAAGCTTTGCTTCTCGCAAGTTCAGAACGAAGGTCATCGAGCGTGATCGGTTTCGCCTGCGTCTTCAGCGCGAGGAGTTGGCCGGCTATGGCGGAGGCACAGAGCAGCGCGAAAGCCGTAAAACCGTAGAGCATAAAGCGGTGAATGAGTCGATAGAAGCGCTCTTTCGTCAGTTTTTCTTTCGCTATGTTGAAAAACAGCTCCGGGACTCTCTTCGTGCGGAAGGCGACTAAGAACACCAGACTGATAAAGGCAAACAGCGTCAGTGGGTCCTTTACCTGGATGAGCCCGTGCATTAGGTCAGTCACTAGGCACCTCACCCTGTCCGACTTGGTAAAAAGCTGGGAGAGATTCTACCCCGAATTTACGATCAAACGAACCGTTTTTGATCGCCGGGTCGTCAGGGCCTTTCTGTAATAGAGTGGCGCTGAATAGCTGACACTACGAAGCCACAAGAACGGAAAAATCGCGCGTGTAGGCGCAATGAATAGTTTGTGAGTAAGACAAACATTCTCCTCCTGTCGCGCCAAAAGACGGCGCCAAAGATGGGGACACCCTAGGGTATGGTTTGCCGCGAATTTCCCTGCGACCCAGCCTGCTAGAATTCATCTACTGAATCTGCATGTTTCTCAAGAGCCTGCGCCCGCTGCTGCCCTACCTGAAACGATATCGCGGAGCCTACGCCTTCGGCACAGCCTGCGTGTTGCTCCACAACGGCATTTGGGTGCTGTTTCCGCTGGTCATCGGCAAGGCTGCTGACGATCTGAATCAAGGCGTCACGCGCCACAAGCTTCTGGTCTACGCCGGACTGCTGCTTGCCATAGCCGTCACCAAGGGAATCTTCCAGTTCCTGACGCGCTGGGTTGTGATCGGCGTTTCACGCGACATCGAGTTCGACCTGCGCAACGATCTGTTCGCGCGCCTGGAAGGACTGAGCTACTCCTACTACCAGCGCCATCGCACAGGCGACATTATGGCGCGGGCTACCAACGACCTGAACGCTGTCCGCATGCTGCTTGGTCCGGCGATCATGTACTCGGCCAACACCATCGTCTACACCGCCGGCGCGCTAGCGTTCATGATCTCGATCAACCCGAAGCTGACGCTGCTCACGTTTCTGCCGCTGCCCGCCGTGAGTATTGTGATTCAGACCTTCGGCCGCCGCATTCACGAGCGGTTCGAACGGATCCAGGCGATGTTCTCCGACATCTCGGCCCGCGCGCAGGAGAATTTCTCTGGAGCCCGGCTGATCCGCGCCTATGTACAGGAAGAGGCCGAGATTAAAGCGTTTGAGCGCGAGAACAAAGAGTATATCCGCCGCAGCCTGAAACTCGTGCGCCTGATGGGCATGCTCTGGCCTACGCTGGAACTGATGCTAGGTTGCGCCGTCGTGCTCGTGCTTTGGCTCGGCGGACGCGAGGTGCTGACGGGACAATTCACCTTTACCCGCGTGACGAATCTCGTTGCGTCGTATCCCGGAATCACCACCACTCTGAAGCTCGACGGCTCGATGAGCGTCGGCCAATTCGTTTCGTTCAGCACCTACATGATGCAGCTCACCTGGCCAATCATCGCGCTCGGCTGGGTCATCAACATCTTCCAGCGTGGGACGGCGTCGCTGATCCGCATCAACGAGATCATGCAGGAGCAACCGGAAATCCAAAACGCTCCGCAGGCGAAGGCTTTTGAGATCAATGGCGAGATCGAGTTCCGCAACCTTACCTTCGGCTACGACGGCAAGCCAGTTCTCGACGACGTGAGCCTGCGCGTGCCCGCCGGCAGCAGCCTCGCCATCGTCGGCCCAACCGGATCGGGCAAAACAACTCTAGTCAATCTGATTCCGCGCATCTATGACGCTGATCCAGGCATGGTTCTGATCGATGGCCGCCCGATCCGCGAATATTCGCTGGAATCGCTGCGCCGCAGCATCGGCTTCGTTCCCCAGGAGACGTTCCTGTTCAGTGACCGCATTCGCGAGAACATCGCGCTGGGAGTCGACTCGGCAACCGACTCTGAGATTCACGATGCCGCGGACGCCGCCAACATCGCTGTCGACATCGAAGCTTTCCCTGAAGGCTATGCCACTCTGGTCGGTGAGCGCGGCATCACGCTCTCGGGCGGCCAGAAGCAGCGAACGGCGATTGCACGCGCCCTGATCCGCAATCCGCGGATCCTGATCCTTGACGACGCGCTCTCCAGCGTCGACACCCATACCGAAGACAAGATCCTCAACCACCTGCGCGACGTGATGACCGGACGCACCACGATCTTCATCTCCCACCGCGTCTCCACCGTCCGCAATGCCGATCGTATCGCCGTCCTGCACGGCGGACGCATCGTCGAACTCGGCACGCACGACGAACTTCTCGCCTTGAACGGCTACTACAGCGACCTGTATAACAAGCAACTGCTGGAAGAAGAGTTGGCGGAAGTGTAGTAGCCCGCGGTTCCCGAACAAGCAGAACGTCCGCGACCGTTTCGCTGAAACGATTCTCGTTCGCGTACGTGGAACACTCTAGGGAGAATTCGCCACAAACCGGGCGGGGGGATTATGATGCCTCAACGCGGTTGACATTCTTTTTACATCTGCTGGGGCTTTGGGCCTTCTAAACTATCTGGAACTGGGGATTCATCGGCCGTTTCACAACATGCTGCGGAGAAACTCGCAGGAAATCCTTGACTCCAACGCCTGCCCGCCCGCCGAGGTGGAAACCTCGCTGCGCGATCTCTGCCGAATTAACCGGTGGTTTGGCGGAGTAGGAACCACGCGAAAACTGATCGAGCAGGTCGCCTCCGCCACTGTGAAGAAACATTTCTCCCTGTTGGAGGTCGCAGCAGGATTCGGTGAGGTCCCCAGGGCAGCCGCAGAGCAACTGGCGCGCCTAGGAATCGCGCTCGATATCACGGATCTCGACCGCCTGGCCTCGCACTTGCAACGCGGACACCGCGCGCTGGTCGCCGACGCGCTCGCCCTTCCCTTCCGCGATGAGAGCTTCGACCTGGTGAGCTGCAGCCTCTTCGCACATCATCTCGATCCTGCGGACTTAGCTCGGTTCGTAAACGAAGCCTCCCGCGTCAGCCGCTGCGCGGTCCTGATCAACGACTTGATTCGCCATCCGTTACATCTCGCGCTTGTGTATGCAGGATTCCCGTTAATGCGCAGTCATGTGTCGCGAGTCGACGGAGTCACCTCCGTGCGCCGGGCCTATGTCCCCGAGGAAATGCGCCTCATGCTTTCAAACGGACACAAGCCGCCACGACGGATTGAAATCTCGAGCCATTACTTGTTCCGCATGGGAGTGATCGTCTGGAAGAGCACGGCGTAGGAGTGAACCGCTGTTTCTTCTGCCCTATCTCGATTGCACCTCAATAGCCTCTCGAAGGCTCAAGGGTTTGCCCAAATCGCGAACCTCGATCGACCGGCCATGCGTCGCATACGCCGCGATCACGACGGACTGTGACCAATCCAAGTCCCACCCGTTCTCGATCGCCACCAGAGAGTAAGAACCCGGGACAACTGCGTGAAGGCTGAACGTACCATCGAGGTCGCTCTGATCACGGCGAAAGAGATCGCGGTGGTCTTCCGGTTTTTTGGGAACGAGCACCACCATGGCACCAGCAAATCCCTTGCCAGCCTTCGTCACGATCCCCTCGACTTCGGCGCTACCCGCAACGAGTGTGACCGAGGCGGACGACGACGCGCCCGCGGCGAGAGTGATGCTGCGACCCGAAACCTCGGCGCCTTCGGCGCTCACCCGCGCAATAGAATACGGCTTGCGTGCTCCCCAGCCTACAATCTCATAGCGTCCGGCCGCAACGTCATTGATCTCTGCCTCTCCCTTCGGATCGAGCATGCGATAGCCTGCCATACTTCTGCCCTTCGAGCGCAGCCCAATCCAAAATCCCTTGGGAATGGAACTCTCCCCTGGTATTTGCACCGAGATTTTCAGGCTGCTTAGCGGCTCGGCGGCAGTGGCGTCGATCTTCTCCCCATCTTTGCTGAGATCGATTCCGTTCATCTGCACGTTTGTGCCTTGCCCCTGTAGCCAAATGTTGTAATGACCAGCCGGGATTCCGGTGACTTCAAAAGCGCCCGGCGAAACCTGAGATACACCGCTGGGTTGAATAAACGTGGACCCCTCGAAGGCCGGCTGTTCCAACCGCGGAAAGGCGAATCCGCGTTGCATATCGCCGGGGACATGAAAGACCAAGCGCAGGGCCGGGACCGGGTTCAAGTGAATATCGACCTGCACGCGCTCGCCTTTCAAGTGAATTGGCGTAGCGCTATCGCTGTCGGTCACGTCTGCGTAGTAAGTCACCGGATACGCCACATCCAGCGAGCGATCGACTGCGCCCGCGGCCTTGTCCTGCGCTCCTGATGTCGAGGGGGGATGAACCGCATACCAGGGAGTCGCACGCACTGACAGAAAGTATGTTCCAGGCATCAACCCCGGCAGTTCGTAGGTTCCCAGATCATCTGTCTGGGCACTGGCCCGCTGTTGTATCCGGCCCACACCTTCCTGGTGATTGTCAAAGTACAGACTCACGCTGGCGTGTCGAACCGGTTCTCCGGCCTCGTCGAGGACTTTGCCCCAAATCACGGCGTTGGGCGCCAGCTTTAGCACCAGTGCTTCGGTATCGAGTCCTGCTCCCGTGACGATTGCCGTCGAGAACTGATCGTGCTGATCGTAGGAGGAGGTAATGAATCCGCGTTTCGCAGCGGTGAGCGAATACTTTCCAGCAGGAACGTTGTCGAAAGCGAATTTGCCGTCATTCGTAGTGATAACGGATTCGAACTTCTGTGCGTTCTTCGCATCTCGCAGTGTGACACGCGCTCGATCGAGCGGATGCGCGTCGGTCTGGCTACCCACTGTTCCGGCGACTCTGTAGACTGCCGCGGGGTTAGCTGATCCCTGAGAAACTGTGTTTTGCGCCGCGGCGAATCCGTGCGCCAGTAAAGCACAGCCAGCACCGATCACGAAAGCAAGCCTCAAGTTTGGGAAAGTCGACATCCTCTGATCACTCGTTCGAAATCGTCTGTACCTGAACCGTGGTCTTTTGGCCCGCCGCGAGATGCACGACCGGACCTTTCGAGTCATAGGCTTTCATCGCCTCGGCATCGCGATAAGGAAGGCGGGGTTGCGCAGTGGAAAAAGCTAGCACCCGGTAATCGCCCGGAGCCATCTTTACAGAAAGGAATTTTCCGTCACCCGAGACTTCGAACTGCTTTAATTCTCCCGGGTTATCAGGCAGCGGAACACAATACACCCAGACAGGTGCGGGTTCGGCCGACTCGTCGCTCAGCGCGGATCGTTGTGCAAGAGCTGTGACAGCTCCGTCAAGTTCCGCTAAATCATCGCGCACTCTGACCTCAATCGGCGCAGCCGGTCCCGATCCAATCGTCAACGGCTCCCGCAGCAGGTCTGTCGAACCCTGAGTCGCCGAAGCAATGTAGCCACGGGCAGTATGGAGTCGTAGCCAATATCGCCCCGGGGAAAGATCTTCGATCACCAGGTTTTCGTCATTCGGTCCTGATGGCGGACGAATTGATCCGAATCGCGGTTGCGCGAAATCGTCTGCACCCTCAACTGAGGCTTGCAGGTAGGTTCTAAGCCCATGCAAGGAAACTGTGCGTTTGCCGTCGCTCCATGTTCCCGAACTGCTCCAATGGGTGTCGGTAAATTCTTCTCTCACATCCAGCCTGACGGAACTTTTTGGAACCAGGGTAATTGCAGGTCCATCGACTGGCGCTCCGGTGACGCGAATGCTTCCGCTACCAATCACAGAGTTCTGGCCGAACGTTGAGGCCTCGACGACATAAGTGCCATTCGGTAACAGCCCCACAATCGTTTGCTGAGCGGCATCGTGACCCAGTGCATAACCAGGTCCTCGCTGGCCTTGGACGGAAATATTCAACCCGCCGGTGATCTCAGCGCCTGCAAGCGGAATCTTGACTTGGTAGTAAGGCTGCCGCGCAAGCGAGATGTCGGCCTCAAACTCCTGCCCCGCGGCGAGTTCGATCGTCGATGCGGCGGAGAAGTCGGAAACGCCCGGATAGTAAACCGGCGGAAAACCGTACTGCTGAGAGCCGGGAATATTGGTGATGGGATCGTTGTCCATATACTCTTGCGTCACCAGTTTGTAGGAGCCCGGGTGAAGTTCCGCAAAGCGAAACTCTCCGGCGGAGTTCGCGCGCATTGTCGAGGACGGTGTCCATCGCGGAAGCCCATCGCGCACCTCCCGGGAAAAAAGCTGAACCGTGATGCCAAGAGCGGCATCGCCGGAAGCGAGGGTAATCCGGCCTTTGATGATTGCTTCGGGGATGAGGGCGATCGTGAGGTCATCGCCGGACGACGGCTCGATGTGGGATCTCGCGTCGGGAGGGTCCAAGAAACCGGGTTTGCGCGCCATGAGCCAGTATGTATTCCCATGCCTTACGTACAGCCGCGGCTGTAGTGGTTGGGGACCGCTGAAGATCATTCCTCCTGAAGCAGAGCCGGATTCTGTAGGGATTTCGAAGCGGCCTTCTCCATCTGTCAGGCCTCCCACCCGATTGTCGGAGGTAACGACCAGCGCACGAGGAATAGGAGCTTGGGTGACGGCGTTGATCACCGTCCCGCGGACGGTTTCTCTCTGCGGCTTGTCAGACGGTAAGGTCTGGCCGAAACTTTGCGTCGCGAGCGCAAACAAGACGACGAAGCAGATTGGCAGACCTCGCTGCGAAGTTGGCTCGGCGATCCGAAAGAACATCATTTCGGCCCTCGACTCCTTGCTTGGATGCCAGAAGCGGTAGGGATCGAATCACATATTTGAACGTCGTGGGCGAAAACGTCAATCCCCAGGAAAACGAAGTCTCTGGCCAGAACTACCTCACGACCAAGACTTCCCTCACATTATCGCGCGCGAGGAAAAATTTGATCGAGGCGAAGTCGCGGAAGAGGGTTTCGATATGGCGGTTGTTGAAGACGCGCTGCAGGCGGAATGCGTCGATGATGGCAGTGTGGATCGCTCCGGTCGGTCCGCGGCGTGCCTCGCGGCGCATCACGATCTTCTGCATCTCCAGCGTGTCTTTGCCGACGATGTGGAAGCGGTAGCAGGGAGAATCCGGCCCGGCATCCTTGGTGTGGAAGAAGGCCAGCAGCATCCCGCCCGGCTTCAGCACAGACCACAGACGCCCCATCACTGGGCGCACCAGGCTTTCATCAAGGTAGTCGGCCAGATTCCAGCAAAGCACAATGTCAAATTGAGCGGCGGGGTAGAGCAGATTGTCGGCAAGGAATTTACGGCTGTCCAGAACCACATTTCCCTGATCGTCTTTCGTGACCAGATGCGGCTCGGTCGAAGCGACCAGAAGGTCTTCGCTGTATATCTTGTGTGCGCGCCCGGTAAAGAAGGTGATGTTCGTGGGCGAGGTCGAGCCGATATCGAGGACACACAGCGGTGTCTCCGACTCCCACAGGCGCGAGAGCTCACCCAGGCCGCTGGAGCGACGCGTGAGCTTTTGCGATACTTGCGGGGTCTCCGCTGGCGATCCGCTCGATGAGCCGCGAAAAAGCTTCATGAAGTTATGCGTCACTGATGCCATCAGACCTACTCCGGTACGTCCGAGGCAGCGAGTGCTCTGGGACTTGAAATAATCTTCGCAAGCAAAACTTTAACCTGCGCAATGATCTGGAAATAGTTACTTTCCTGCGGCCTTTTCGGCTTTGCCCGAGATATCGACCTTGCCCTTCAGGTAAGCGCCCTCTTCAATCGAGATGCGCTGCGTCGCGATGTCGCCGGTGACTACGGCCGATTTACGTAGTTCGACGCGGTCGCTGGCTTGTACATTGCCCTCGAGCTTTCCCTGCACCACGATTCCCTTGGCTTCCACCGATGCTTTCACCTGCCCGTTCGGGCCAACGGTCAAGCTGTGATTCTTCAGCGAGATGCTTCCCTCTACCTGACCATCGACGTAAAGGTCTTCGCTGCCCGACAACTCACCTTTGATGACTACGGATTTGCCAATCTGCGCCAAGTCTGCCGACAACGGAGCACTCATGGATGTTTCTCCTTTATAGGAAGCGGATACTGCTTACCGGAATTCTGGGAAGGCAGGGTACCGGGACGGCTGCCGCTGCCATCGACTATACCCAAGTATCAGAGCGGGCGGCAAGCCGCGTGGCAGCGATCCCACTAGGCGGTGCATCTGCAGTCCCTTGCAGTCGATTGCTACACTAATTGTGGATGCTTAGCTGGCGAGGCAAACTCGCGGTTTGCATGGCAATCTGCTGGATTGCCCCTGCCCTGATTCACGGCCAGGAGGGGCTGCCGCAGATTTCTCCCAACGACCTGGTCCGTGAAACGGTGGCCCGGGAAGTTGCCGCGGCCAATCAGCCGTCGCAGAAGAATATGTTCCGATCCCGAAAACGGACGACTAAGGGATCTCAGACCAGGTTGTACGTCGAGACGAAGGACGCTATGGCGGGAATGCTGATCGCGATCAACGACCAGCCCCTCACTCCGCAGCAGCAGCAAGGCGAAACGGATCACTTGAACTGGCTGGCGGGCAATCCCGAACAACTGCGCAAGAAACACGCGAGAGAGAAAGAAGACGCCGACCGCACCCTGCGCATCGTGAAAGCGCTCCCCGATGCTTTCCGCTACAAATACGCGGGCACCGAGGTCGGGGGTCCGGACCTGGGGAAGGCTGGAGATGGACTGGTGAGATTAGAGTTCACACCCAACCCCGCCTACTCGCCGCCATCCAGAGTGGAGCAGGTGCTGGAGGGCATGCAGGGATACCTGCTGATCGATGCAACCGCGCACCGGATCGCGAGAATCGACGGCACTCTGTTTCGGGAAGTCTCGTTCGGGTGGGGCATCTTCGGTCACCTCGACAAAGGCGGGCACTTCTGCGTGCAGCAGGCCGACGTGGGCGACGGAGACTGGGAGATCACCGCCATGAGCCTGCAGATCACGGGAAAGATTCTCTTGTTCAAAAGCCTCAGCATGATCTGGGATGAGACATTCAGCGACTTTCATCCTGTGCCCGACGATCTGACCTTCGCCAAAGCGGTCGACATCCTGAAGATCGAGCAAGCGAAGCTGGCGCACAATCACGACCCCGACTCTGCCGCGGCTCAGAAGGAGCCACAGTAAGTCAGAGCGGAACGGCTGGCCGGAACCTCAGGCCCGCAGCATCTCTTTCCTCACCGTCAACTTCTCAATGAGATCCGGCTTGATGCGGTAACCGGTTCCCACCTGGTCGGTGATGGCGATCATCCCCTCGGGCGAGACTTCGATCTCCGGATCGACGATGTCGTCTTTCCAGTAACGTTTGGACGCAGACACGTCTCCCGGCAAGCTGAAGTTCTGCAGAGTCGAAAGGGCGATATTCTGCGCCCGCCCGATGCCGGTTTCGAGCATGCCTCCGCACCAGACCGGAATGTTGTGCGCGTGGCAGAGGTCGTGAATCTTCAAAGCTTCGGTAAATCCGCCCACGCGCCCCACTTTGACATTGACGATGCGGCAGGCGGCGGTTTCGACAGCAAAGGCGGCGCTGCGCACGCTGACGATCGATTCATCGAGGCAGATGGCGGTGCGCAATTCTTTCTGCAACCGCGCGTGATAGTAAATGTCGTCGTTCCACAACGGCTGCTCGATCATGAGCAGGTTGAACTGGTCAAATTTGCGCAGGTGCTCGACCTGATCGAGCGTGTAGGCGGAGTTCGCATCGCAGCTCAGGGTGATGTCGCCCCAGCGTGAGCGTATCCGTTCCAGCACGTTCAGATCCCAGCCAGGCTTAACCTTGATCTTGATGCGGCGATAGCCGGCCGCGAGCTCGGTCTGGATCTTGTCGAGCAATTGCTCGACTGAATCCTGAATCCCGATGGAAACCCCGCATGGGATTTCACGGCGCGTTCCGCCAAGCAACTTCCACAGAGGCAGCTTTTTCTGGTTGGCCTCGGCGTCCCAAACGGCGTTTTCGAGCGCCGCTTTCGCCATGCGATGCGAGCGTACCCTGGCGAACAGAGCAGGACACTCGCGCCCGGAATCGATCCGCTGCCCGAGCAGAGCCGGAATCAGATACTGCGTCAATGTGGGCCAGGCGCTCTCGATCCATTCGCTGCTGTAAAACGGATCTTCCCCAACCACGCTCTCCCCCCAGCCGTCGACCCCCTCGCTGTGCACGGTGACCAGAAGAATGCGGCGATGGTAGAGGCGGTGAAAGCTCGTCTCGAAAAAGTGGACGAGCGGCATGTGGATCTCGCGCAATGTGATGGCTTCGATTTTCATGGTTTAGGTTTCAAAGTTTCAAAGTTTTCAAGGCGCGACCCGTTGAAGCCCAATCGTAAAATCAGTAAACCACGAAGGACACGAAGGTACACCAAGGAATTCCTTCGTGTACCTTCGTGTCCTTTGTGGTTTCAAGCGTCAGGATTCAGCTGCATACGACCACTTCTCATCCCAGCGGCCCAACAGGAACTTGCCGTTGCCCTCTGCGTCTCGGTCATAGCCCAGAACAGCCAGCCCGTGGCCGAAAGCGCGCAAGAACTGCTCGCGGTTGCTCTCCTGCACCTGCTGCGCCTTGGCACGCGTCTCGGCAGCCGCTTTCCAGTCGTAGATCTGGGCTGGTACCGCTATGGAAGATTCCGCCCGAATTGCCGGGTTCTTCCCTTTTTCCAGCAGCGTCTCGACGCGCTTCGATTTCAGCCACCACTCGGCAATGAGGCGATCGCTGGGCAGCCCTCCTTGCAGCGGAGACGACGTAATGCCGTACTGGTTGATGGTATAGCGGCGCGAAATGGCGCCCAGCCTCTCGATGTTCAGATACGCATTCTTGATTTCGAGAGGATCAAACGTCCACTCGATCAGCTCAATCCCGCGCGCTTGGGCGTCTTCCCGCTGCAGCAGTTTCAGGCGGCGTCCCAGGCCGCTGTTGCGATGGTCCTTGCGCACGGCCAGCATGTGCGAGTGCAGATAAATGTGCCCCGAGCGCGTGCCGGGAACCGACAGAGCGAACCCGACCATCACGTCTCCGTCGAACGCGCCCATGACCTGGCCGCCTACTTTGTCGGCGACGACGAACATGCGCAACGGGACAAGTTCGGCGTCGGTAAAATTCCAGACTTCCTTCTGCAAGGCAACGCACGCGCGAAACTCCTCAATGCCGTGACAGCGCCGGAGTTCGATGGACGCGGCGTTCAAGTGCTCTTCTCCTCCGCGTCCCGTTCGTGAGCCTTGGCCTGTTGCCACAGCGATTCGAGTTCTGCCACGGGGGCATCGTCGGCGGAGCGTCCTGTTTCCCGGAGTCGGTCCTCCATCCACTGAAAGCGGCGGCGAAACTTGCGATTGGTCTTGCGCAGAGCAGATTCAGGATCGACCGAGAGATAACGCGCGATGTTGACCAGCACGAAGAACAAGTCGCCGACTTCTTCCTCCAGCCGAGCCTGCAATGGCTCTGGGACCACCGTGCGGCCCGACCCGGCAATGCCTCGTCCCTGGGGACGCGGTCCCGGCGCCGGGAAGTCCTTCAAGTGCTCGCGCAACTCTTCGGTTTCTTCGTGCAGCTTGTCAAAAAGCCCCTCGACGTCCTGCCAATCGAATCCAATCTGTGCCGCGCGCGAACTGAGTTTATGTGCCTCCAGCAGCGACGGCATCTTCGATGAGACCCCTGCAAGGATCGAGCGCCCTTTGTCTGTTACGTCGCCTTCAGGGCTTCCTTCTTTTCTCTTCCTCTCTTCCTGCTTCAGGGCTTCCCAGTTACGCTTGACCTGATCGGAGGTATCGGCCTTCACATCGCCAAACACATGCGGATGCCGGTCGATCAGCTTGTTGGAAAGCCGGTCGAGGACATCATCAATCGAGAATGAAGACTGTTCGTTCGCCATCTCCGCATAGAACAGCACTTGCAGCAGCAGATCGCCAAGTTCACCGGCGAGTTCCGGCCAGTCGCGATTGTCGATTGCTTCCAGAACCTCGTAGGTCTCTTCGAGAGTGTAGGGCTTGATGGAATCGAAGGTCTGCTCCCGATCCCAGGGGCAGCCGCCCGGAGCCCGTAGACGTTCCATGATGGCGACCGCTCGTTCGAAACGCTCTCCTGTGGTGGGCATTCGGCAACCAATGTAAATGACAGCGAAGCACGAAGCAACGCACGCGAATTCTGGATAGTGGCTCAGCTCGATGCCGAAATAGAAAAAATCTTTGACCACAAAGGACACGAAGTATCATTAAGGGGTTTTGCTGGTGGGCGGTTTCTTCGTGTTACTTCGTGTCCTTCGTGGTAAGGATTCAAACTGAGCCACTACCGAATTCTGCCGCGACTGCAACGAATCCGGCGTCGGGGAGTTACTTTCGGTATCATTTTAGAGGTGGGATTTGCGCCGGGGTCGGATGGACCATCGTCACCTTCATCTGCTTCTCCCGAGGGCGCAAAATGAACACAGGTGAGCGTGTTCTCCTGGCACATCGCGTGCGCTGGCGGTGCGTTAGACGTCTATATCTGACGTAAATACATGACTTTAGCCGTAAAACCCCGATCTTCGCTGGAAGGCCAACACTTTCACGTGGTGGTCATCGGCGGGGGTATCAATGGAGTGGCGATCGCGCGCGAGTGCGCCCGCGCCGGAAAGCGCACGCTGCTCGTCGAGCAGAACGACTTCGGCTCGGGCGTTACCAGCCGGTCTACCCGCATCATTCATGGCGGCCTACGATACCTGGAGCATGGCGAACTTGACTTGGTACGCGAATCGGTTCGCGAGCGCGAACGCCTGCTCCGCGAACGCTCTCACCTGGTGCAGCCCGTACATTTCCTCTTTCTCTTAAATGAGAACAGCCAGCGCAGTGCCCTGAAGGTGCGCGCGGGTCTCTGGCTCTACCAGCGCATCGCCAGAAAGAAGACCACCGATCTGAGCGAGATGGAAATGGCTCGCGTGCAACGCGCCCTCGACGCCGGCCATCAGTGGTTGATGCTCAACTTCGAAGACGCCCAGTGCGAATTCCCCGAGCGCCTCGTAGCCGAATGGATGCTGGAAGCGGCGGCCACCGGCGCGGTCGTCCGCAATCACTGCGAAGTGCTGGCCGTCGATATCGGTCAGGGACGCGCTCGCGGCGTGCTCTTGCGCGACCGCACCACGGGAAAGGATCAACGGGTCGACGCCAGCTGGATTATCAACTGCACCGGTCCCTGGGTGGATCGCATCTGCCAGCGCTCCACCGTGCGCACGAAGAAGCCATTGCTGGGCGGTGTCCGCGGGTCGCACATCGTTCTGCCAAGATTCTCCGGCGCTCCCACCGCGGCCCTCTACACCGAAGCCGCCGACGGACGCCCGGTCTTTGTGGTGCCCTGGAACGAACAGATTCTTGTCGGCACAACCGAAGTGCCGGATACCGGTGATCCGGGAAGGGCCGCAGCTTCTCCACAGGAAATCGAATACTTGCTACAAACCGCGGCTGGCCTTTTCCCCAAGGCAAAGCTTTCCATGCACGATATCAAGTACGCCTTTTCCGGGATCCGTCCTCTGCCCAACTCGCCGAGCGACAAGCCATCTGCCGTGACGCGCCGTCACTTCCTCCACGACCACAGTGACGAGGGCGCTTCCCGCATGATCTCTGTGATCGGCGGCAAGCTCACGACCGCCGCTTCCCTCGCCCGGGAATGTGCGCGCAAGATCGGCATCTCGGTCGAAGAGCCCAAGATGGTTACGGTCGGTCCCGGCAGTTCTCTCGATCCTCTCCTCGATCAGGAAGTCATCGAAATCGCCCGCGCCGGTTCGGTCAGTGAAGAAACCGCCCGCGGCATGATGGAATGGCACGGCCAGCATGCCATGGATATCGCTCGCATGGCCCTCGTCGGCGCCGACCTG
>Ga0075030_100001227_pt1 | contig 23011 bp, 16 predicted proteins | sample LitLauG_LLR_2012_FD_71393 | JGI IMG/M metagenome (GOLD analysis project Ga0075030, IMG submission 71393) | Freshwater sediment microbial communities from Pennsylvania, USA - Little Laurel Run_MetaG_LLR_2012 | ecosystem: Environmental > Aquatic > Freshwater > Creek > Sediment | place: USA...
GAAGATGGGACACGATCTGATACTGCTCAGCCTCAGCTTTGATCCCATCCACGATCAACCAGAAACATTGGCCAACTATGCACGTACCTGGCACGCCGACAGAAACTGGCACTTTCTGACCGGAGCGCCCCCAGTCGTAAAGAAGCTCTGCGCCTTGTTTGGAGTCAACTCCTGGCCGGACGAGGCCGAGTTGCTACACTCCTTGCACACTGTGGTTCTCGATCGAAAGGGGCGGGTGGCGGCCAATATCGAAGGAAATCAATTCACCGCTCAGCAGCTTGGCGATTTGATCGAAGTTATATTGAAGCAATAGCTAAGCTAGGCAAGCTTGGCGCAACGTGCCGTGGTGCCAAAACATGAGTGAGGAGCACCATCGACAACTTCATTTGGACACCGGACCTCAGACAACGGTCGTCGGTCGCGAATCCCGTGGCCCATTATGCCCTTTTTGGTACATAATGCTGGGACCTCACTGCACGGTGAAGGAGAATTGATCATGGGTCGGTTGCCTTTGAAGGTTAGCGAACTCACGCTGCTCATGCTGCTCATAGTTCTGTCGTCTCCTCTTTCTGGCGAAGGCTTGAATTTTGGGGCGCAGCAGACGGACATCAAAACGGCGACTAGAACGAAGGATGATGCGGTCAAAAGATCCGAGTTAATGAAGCCACATTTCGAGAAGGGCAATCAGGTGATGCAGGATGCCAAGGCGATCCGGCAGCAACTTCAGACGGCAACCAGCGATCAAAAGCCCACGCTGCTTGCCAAGATGAAGGAAGATTATCAGACGGCGATTACGGAATATGAGCAGGCGCTCGAAGACACGGAAGTGAGAGATGAAAATGGTCTTCAGGTGATCGGCAAAATTGGAGTGATACGCAATGGTTTGGTGAGCCAGCAGAAAGCAGTGGATATGCTGGTGCAAGACCAGGACCTCCCGGTGATTTTGAGCAATCTCGGGCTGGCCTATGGCGGCGTTGGGCAGTATGAGGTAGCTATAAACACGCTGGAGCAGGCAAGCGTGCTAAAGCCGGCGGTGGGGACGTACATGGAACTCGGAACAGATTTGGCGCAGGTGGGAAAGATGCCGGAAGCGACTGCGGCCTGCGACAAGATTCTAAGCGTGGATTCCACAGCTAAAAATATGCAGGCAGGCTGCTACAAAAATGTCGCCATTGTGCTGACGAACAAAGGAAAGTTGCTCGACGCCATTGCGCCGCTTCAGAAGGCCACGCTACTCAATCCGCAAGATGCGCTGGCCTGGAAACTCTTGGGCGATTCCTTGAGCAGCACTATCACTTCCAAGTCGCAGGGCGGAAAGATCGTTTACGTCATCCCTCCGGGAAACCTCGAGGCTTACCAGAGGTACTTGCAATTGGACCCGAATGGACCATACGCAGGACAGGTGAAGTTGGCGCTCGAAGGGTTTGCGCAGTTCACGAAGCCGCCGACGGAAACGAAAGAGATGAACTGATCGGAGGGATCGCATCGTTCCTGCGAAAGAACGGCACGCACGGCAGCGGAATCATTGAAATTGAAACCGTGGGCGCCCGCCACCTACAATGTCAGCTATCTTTTTCTGTGTTTGCCCACGTCCAGCTCGGCTCGCCAGCAGGTGGCTACGATCGAAAATGCATCCTTTGTGTTGCCCTATTGCTCTCGATTTTGATCTCGCCGACCTATCCGTGCGCGCAGACCCCCGCTCAGTCCGAGGGTCAAGCCGAAAATCTTCTGGCTGAGGCCAAATCGTTTTTCCTGAAGGGCAACCTGGCTGACGCCGACCGCACTGTTCGCCGCTACCTGGAGAGTCACCCGAATTCCTCCGACGCCCATTTTCTGCTGGGTCATACTCTGTTCCGCGAGATTCAGGCAAGAGCTGTGATTGAGAGGCAGTTACAGCCTCAGGCTCCTAACCCAATCGGAGACAAGACAGCCACGAGTTCAGGTGCTTTAGATGCGACCGGCTCAAAAGCCATCCAAGAGATGGCGAAGGCCTCGCTTGCGGAATTCACTGCCGGCTCAAAATTCCGCACGCCCTCCGCTGGCGACTTGAAGACCGTGGCTCTCAACTACATTTTGCTTGCCGACCTCGCCGACGCCGACAAATGGTTGACGAAGATGCTGGAATGGACGCCCAACGATTGGGATGGCTGGTACCACCTCGGCCGCACCAAGTACAACGAGAATCGCTTCGCCGAAGCGATCAGCGCCTTCCAGAAATGTCTTAAGCTCAATCCTCAAAATGTGCAGGCGGAGGACAACCTGGGCTTATCTCTTGCTGGTCTAGGCCGCAACGATGACGCCACGATAGCGTACCATCAGGCAATCGCTTGGCAAGCGCGATCGCTCATGAAAGATCCTGGTCCTTATATTGACCTCGGTAGCCTTCTTATTGATCAAAACCGGACAAATGACTCTATTCCTTTCCTTCTTCAGGCCGTCGAGATCGCTCCGGCCGAATGGCGCCCGCACGAACTCCTCGCCACCGCTTACTCCCGCGCCCAACAATTTCCCAGAGCGCAAACGGAATTAGAAAAGGCGATCGAACTTTCTCCGCAAACTGCCAATCTCCATTGCATGTTGGCCCCAATTTATCGCAAGCAGGGACTCGGGGAAAAAGCCAAAGCCGAATACGACCACTGCGCGGCACTCAGCAGCAGCGATTCCCCGCCCGAGCCTCCCCGCCAATGAACCCGTTTGACGTGCATCGCGAAGTCCGCTGGCGCAATCTCAGATTCTCGGATCTGCCTTTCAATTTTGGGATTTTCTCGCGCGTAATCGCCGGGAATGGTTCTTGAAACTCGGAGGACAACCGCTGTCCAAGAAAATGTTCACGGCTCTTTGCTTTTCTCCTGCAGCAACTCCGTTGCTCGCTCCGCCGTTTTTGCCCGCGAACTCTCTTCCAGTTTGCTGAAGACTTTCATCTCCGCTTGCGCTTCTTGCGTACGCCCCAACGCGCGATACGCTTGCGCCAGCAGAAAGTGCGTCAGAGATTCCGCCGGATCGGCTTTTACGGCAGCCTCCAAGTCGTTGATGGCTTCCGAGTGCCGCTCCAGCTTGATCAACGCGCGCGCACGGTCAACGCGGGCTGACATCAGATCCGGACATGCATCCAGCGCTTTCTGGATTTCCGCCAAAGCTCCCGCTGAGTCTCCGTGCTCCTCCAGAATGATATTTCCTATTTTCCATTGCGCTACGCAATTGGAAGGGTCGTTTGCCAGTTCCGCGCGAAACTGCTCCGTCGCCGCGTCCCACATATTTAGCGACCAATATGCGTTCCCCAGATGGTAGTGGGTACCCGCCTGCTGCGGCGCCACCTCCACGGCCTTTTTGTATTCCAGGAGGGCGCCGTCATAATTCTTCATACTCTCCATCACTTCGCCTGAAATTTCGTGGATCCACACGGAATTCGGATCCAGGTTGGTGAGTTTCGAAAGCGCTTCCTCTGACAATTTCATATGTACTTTTCCGAGCAGATACCAGATTTCCTGGTTTTCCGGCAGGCGCTCGGAGAGTCGCCGCAAATGGTCTGCGGCGCTTTGGAATTCGCCAAGCTTGATCAAGCTATTGGCAAGGAGGAGTTCGGCATTGGTGTCTTTGGGGTCCGTGCGCAGAGCGGATTCCAGGTTCCGTTTCGCTGCGGCGTAATCGCCCAGTTCGTAAAGGGCAATGCCGAGGAGAGCCGAGGCGGAAGACATCTTCGGATCCACCCTCAGGCCCTTTTCCAACACGTTCGCTGCTTTCCTGTATTCGCGCTGCCTCAGATAAAGCGAACCCAGATTGTTGTAGGCGGGGGCGAGGCGAGGCGCAATTAGCAATAAAGCTTCATAACTGGCGGTGGCGCCTGCGAGGTCGCCGCATGCCTGCTCCTCCTTCGCCTCATTGTAGAGTCTCGAAACTCGGGGATCATTCTCTACCGCCGTGGACTGCGCTACAACCCTAGTCAAAACGCACAGACAGATGAACGCAAGAAAGGAAAGGCAAAGCACCGGGCTGACGAAATCTCTTGGAGGCCTCATAGCGGGGATTTCACAAAATCGATTTTATCGTCACAGGCTGGCCTGTCAATGCAGGCTGCTTTTTAGGCTGGCAAAAATCACCCGTTCATTTCCGCCCTGGCGCGGAAATATGCCGCCCAAATAGGCTGTTCGCAGACGCGACACCCGACTTAAACTCCGGAAGATTGCGGGGTAAAGTCCTTTCGGAGCGGGTGCGCTTCAGTATTGAATACGAATTGCTCCAAGTCGAGCACCTTTGCGGGTGCAAACAGCAGGTATAAGTATTTCAGCGTTTCTGCAAGAAAGAAGCTCTCCATGCGATCACCTTGTTTCTTGGTCTCGACATTCTGGAGAACGGCAAAGGCATTGTCGGTCCTGCAATACTTTACCAGGCCATCGAGAAAGGTTTGGCCCATTTCGCGATAACGCGAGTCATGTGTAAAGGAATAAAGGTAGTACGCAGATTCGATAATCTCCGGGCGCAGCGCGTATCCGTCATAAGCAATCTTCATCTTGGAGTAATCCAGCTCCTCGGGCTCGATGCCATAAAGCGTCCACATTCTGTACGAGGAGTCCTGCAAGCGACGCGCGCGATCCAGGTCACCCGACAATGCCAGTGTGCCCGCGAAGAAGGCGTCGAGCGAACCGAAATCCGTGCCTTTTCTCGTTCCCGTATTCATATCCACTTCGCCGTACCAGAGCCCGGAGGAGTGCTCATCTGCCACGTACTTGTTGACCGCTTCGAGGCTTGTACGCCACATCTGTTCACAATCTTTGTCACCGAACATTAGCCACGATTTGAGCAGATACTCATAGTAGGAATCGATCCCGCCACCGACGTAACTGGTGGTGTCGGTCCACTGCCCGGTCTTTACATCGATTCCACTCCCCACCAGACCAATCGAGGATCGGCGCTTATAGAGTTCGACTACGGCTTGCTTCGCCTTGTCGTAGTACATAGGTTTTCCGGTAAGCTTGCCGAGGGTTCCAAACTCAAGCAGCAGTGTGCCCACCTCGGCAGGATTGGTGTGCTCACCGTGCACGGCCCCAGTTTTGAGGTTTACGTTTACATACGGCATCCCTGTTGGGGAATTGAATACCGGCAGGAGACGGCTTCCCAGATCCTCGGACAGCTGCAGCAGACGCTTGTCTCCCGAAAGCAGATAACTGCTCAGGAGGCCACCAAGCATGCGAATGGTGATCTCGAAGTTCTTGACCGAGATATCGCAATTGAACGTCAAGTGCTTGGCGATGAACTCGCGTGTGCTCTCAGCCTCATCATGGAGGCCCATGAGGATCATCGTGTCCAGCGAGTCGACGGGCGTCATGTAGAGCGGCAGAGCATACCAGTCCCGGTAGCTTTTGCTCAGAGGACGAAGCTCGTCGTGGCCCCAGGCGTATTGTTTGTAGCCATTCCAGGCATGCAGAAATTCCTGCCGCACCCGTTTGGCGACCTCATCCGTATCAGCCGGCACAGCCGATTTATTTGTGTCGGCACCCAAAGCGAGCTGCCCACTCCGGTTGGCCGCCAAGGGATGGGGGAAGCAAACCCAGTTTGCAAGGCCAGCCCCACCGATGTGTGTCAAGAATTGCCTTCTGGAGGATCTCATGGGTTGGGCGCAGCTCCCCATCGTAGAGATATGGACAGCGTGGAAGGTAGTGTTCTGACTTTCCACCGAAAATGTCAATGCATCTCAGTGTCCTTCCCATGCTCCCGACTATGTCTTTGAAATCAGGCTACTTGTGAACTGTTGTTCCGGGAAGGTGGCATGGTCCGGGCCGGCGACCTGGCTGAATAAATTACCCATTAGCCTTTTCCGGCAAGTTGGTTAGAAACGATCTTGATAGTGATCGCTTTCGCGTGTTACGCTCGCCACCAAAATTGGGGCTCGGCTCCACGGGGTTTCTGACATGGACGCCCTCTCTTTTCGCCACAACAGCATACGCTTCAGCGTTTTCGAGGTTGACGTGTATACGGCGGAGCTCCGCAAACATGGAATCCGCGTCCACCTCGAAGAGCAGCCCTTTCATATCCTTCTGCTCTTGCTCGAACACCCTGGAGAACTCATCACCCGGGAGCAGTTACGCGAACAGTTGTGGCCTGCGGGCACGTTCGTAGACTTTGACCGCAGCCTGAATAAGGCCATCAGCAAGCTGCGTCTTGCCTTGGGGGACTCAGCTGAAATTCCACGCTTTATCGAGACACTTCACCGGCGGGGTTACCGCTTCGTTGCGCCCGTTCAAGTCGAACAGATGCTGTCGCATTCTGCAGCGGCGTCGAGTCCGCCTCTGCCGCAAGCACAGATTCTTGGCGCCGGCTACGATAATGGCTTACGTGCTCCCCGGTTCCGTTTTGGTCAGAGGAACGCGGTCATGGCGACTTCGCTTCTGTTTTTGTTGGCGGGCCTGGCTTATTACACGCAATTGCGCGGGGCCGGTGCAACCGGCTCGTCGAGTAAGGTGCTCACTCCACGCCGCTCCGTCGCGGTACTTGGTTTTCGCAACCTTTCCGGAGGTGAGGACCGGGACTGGATCTCGACCGCCCTTTCCGATTGGTTGACGACAGAGCTGTCCGCCGGCGATCAGCTGCGAACCATTCCCGCCGAAAGCGTGGCACGGGCCAAAATCGAGCTGTCCCTGCGGGAGACCGATAGTCTGGGGAGAGAAAGCTTGAGCCTCATCGGAAGCAATCTGGGCACTGATCTGGTAGTCGTCGGCTCCTACGCTAGTTTGGGCAATAGTCGAGACGGCTCGATTCGTCTCGACTTGCGACTGCAGAACACGCGGACTGGAGAAACCATCGACGCCGTTTCGAAGACCGGCAGCGAGTCTCGTCTTTTTGAATTGGTCTCTGAAGCCGGCGAGCACCTCAGAGCTAAGCTAGGTCTTGAGGCCGTCACCCGCACCGAAGAAGCTCAGGTTGCCGTCGCCTTGCCTTCGAACCACGATGCTGCCCGCTTGTACTCGGAGGGACTGGCAAAGCTGCGCGTGTTTGACGCCCAGGCCGCACGCGATCTGTTGGGCACGTCAATCGTCGTCGAGCCGAACTTTGCGCTTTCGCATGCCGCTTTGGCCACCGCCTGGGCCACACTCGGGTACGATGAAAAGGCCAAGGACGAAGCCAAACGTGCGTTCGAACTCTCGAATGCCCTGCCGCGAGCCGACCGCCTTTTGGTTGAAGGTCGATACCACGAGATGTCTAGAGAATGGGACAAAGCCGTCGATATTTACCGGGTTTTGTTCGTATTCTTTCCCGACTCCCTCGATTACGGATTAGCTCTCGCACATGCTGAGGTCCGTGGAGGAAAAGGCAAAGAAGCTCTTGAAACCGTCGCTGCCCTTCGAAGCCTTCCCTCTCCCTTGGGAGACGATCCCAGAATCGACCTTGCAGAAGCTTTGGCCTCGGAGTCCTTGAGCGACTTCAAACGCGATCTAGCCGCCACCGTTCGAGCCGTCAAGAAAGCAAAAGCTTTGGGAGCGTCATTATTGCTTGCACAGGCGGATGCCGATGAGGCCTGGGCCCTCGACAACCTTGGTCCCCTCGACGAAGCGGAAAAACGTGCCCAGGAGGCAAAAGATCTGTTCGCAGCCGCACACGACCGCCGGGGAGAGGCGCAGGCTGCGACCGTTGGCGCAATAGCCTTGGGCTTGCAGGGCGAGAATCTTAAGGCAAAGAACATTTACGAAGAATGCCTGCGAATCTATCGCGAACTCGGCGACAAGAACGGGGTCGCAGTCGAACTAAACAATCTGGCCGACACCTCAATGAGTCTTGGTTATCCTCAGGCAGCACGGCGGAACTTCGAAGAATCGCTCACCATCTACCGCGAGATCGGGCATCAGGATGGGATCGCTATGGCGAAGAGCAATCTCGGTGGCGTCCTGCTGGTTCTCGGCGATCACCGGGGCGCAAAGCAGATGTACATGGAGTCCCTGGACATCTGCCATCATATCGGCGACCGAAGCAAAGCTGCCGGAAATTTGGCGGGTCTCGGCAGCGTCATGCGGGAAGCGGGAGAGGTCGAACTCGCCGCCAAATACGAGAATGAAGCAATCTCGGAATTCGAACAGATTGGCGATCACTCCAGTGCGGCGGAGGTGGAGACCGAATTGTCCGCACTGTTTGTGGATCAAGGCAAGCCCTTGGAAGCGGAAAGTCTCGCGCGAAAAGCGACCGATGAATTTCGTAAAGAGAAGTCTCCCAGGGACGAAGTGCTCGCATCCGCCGTGCTGGCTCGTGCTCTTCTGGATCAAGGCAAAGTCGCCGACGCAGGTCTAGTGACCGAACGCGCGCTCGTTCTTTCCCAGAAGTATCAGCATCGCGACGCCGAGCTCGCCGTTTCGGTCACCGCCGCACGCGTGCGCGCTGCAGCAGGGAACCCTAACGACCGAGAAAACGCCAATAGCGAATTACGCCAGATTGTGGCGGATGCACAAAGAATTGGTTTCATCAACTACGCTTTGGAGGCGAGACTCGCCTTAGGTGAAATCGAAGTAAGCTCCGGGAACTTTCCGAATGCACGCCGCGAACTGGAGGCTTTACGAAGGGACGCGAATCAAATAGGGTATGGCCTGGTCGCCCAGCAAGCGGCATCTGCACTGAAGCGAGTATCTTCTCGGTAGCCCGGTAACGGGTCCCTTCGGTGACACCGACCGGAAATCCAGTTTGTTCTCGTTCCGAATCTAGACAGGCTCTTGAGAGTATCGTTTTCCCTTTCCTTGGGTGATGAGATGGGTACGGAAGCCGACATAGAAGCATTCCTGATTTATCCCGATCGTTAGCGCTCAAAGCCGGTGTTGCTCTTTTCGATCCACGGGTTGCGGCAAGTACTGCTCGGTAGTGGGCTATTTGAATCTGATTCACGAACCAAGCTTCAGTACTCGACAGTCGCTTTCTTTAGTTCATCGTGAGGTGGTTTGGGTCTCGCGCGTCGACCGTCCTGAGTGCGTTCAAACCCTGATGACCGCGAACTCTGCGATGGGTTGGCCGTCGTCAGACCAGATGATGTTTAGCAGATCGGACCCGGTCCTCCATTCCGGCACATCCCGTATCGGTAAGTCAGCGCTGAAATTTCCTGGGAGCGTTATGTCCCTGCGGGGACGGATGCGACGGTGATCGTGTCGCCGTTACGAGCGCCTACAATTCGGACGCGCTGCCCAGCCACTCGATTCAACGCTGCCGGATCTCCTTCGAGAATGTAGGTCTGATCCCCGTCGACGAGACTGAACTTGGCTCCGTCGCGGATGCAGACTCTTGCGCAGCCGGCGGCGGTGGCGCCGATTTCGGCAGAGTGCTTGGCCAGACAGCGGGAGCAGGTCACGATGCCCGCGTAGGTTTGCTGCCGAGCGGCGGGACGGGCTGCTGACTGCGGTGGCTCGGGGGGTTGTCCGGAGGCCACGACGACGACGCCTACGATCGCGAGTGCGAGGCCAACGGCTACCCCGGCGCAAAGCGCGATAATCTCGATCCAGAAGCGATTTGCTTTCATGACAAGCCTCCGGGCAGCGGCCTTGCCGGGCCCTGGAATGGACGATTGACCAAAGGGCATACCAGTACCGTCCCAATCGACATGCCAGCCAGGTGGCGGCTGCCTAAGCTGCTGACAAAGCTGGGTTTGCGGAAATGGGCGAATGGCCCTGTCTCTGCTTCCCCGGCGCGAACCGGGAAAAAAATTCCTTGGATGCGGCAGCCGATTTCGGAGGTTGTACTCTAGGCCTGAACCGCCCCAGCGAGCGGTCTTGGAGAAAGGGGAGACTTCTCGGCGTTCCCCGCGTGAAAAGTTCCGTCGCACGCGGGACAGCCCGGACATCGCGATGGCGTGCAGTAGAACACCGAGAAATTGATGGGGTGTCCCGCTCCTCTATCACGAGGAGTTCGAAGTAGTAATCATGATCGCACTTCGAGACCGAAGAGATGCCTTGGTCGGACCGAGGTCCAGACGTGAATATTGATAGTTTTTGTGGCCAAAAGGTGGTTTGATGCCCGTGAAAATCTTGATCCCGGATGACTACGCAGCCTTTCGCGAGTTCCTCAAGTCTTTCGTGGCGAAGATGCCCGAGATGTGTATTGCGGGAGAGGCCGCGGATGGCGAAGAAGCGGTTCAACTCGTCGGCCACCTGAAACCTGACCTCGTGTTGATGGACATTGAGATGCCACGGATGGATGGGCTTGAGGCAACTCGACAGATCAAAGCTCTGAGCATACCAACAAAAGTGGTCTTGCTCTCGGCGCTGGCGGACGAAGCGCACAGCAAAGGCGCGGCGGACAGCGGGGCGGATGGCCTTTTGGCGAAAGGTACGAGCGTTCACCAGATGAACATCGCCCTGCGCAATCTTGCCGTGCACGGTTCCGGAGGCCTTGATGAAGTGTCGTTTCACGGATGAGTCTCTGAATTGGAGGAAGCTCTGCCGAGCAGCCGTCATAGAGCAGAACCCTGACAAGCTGTCCCCTAATTGTCCAGAGGATTAACACTGCTCTTAAATCGCGCCAGTCGGTGCTACGCAGTTTCGCGGAAACAGGGCGGGATCATACTCTCTCACGCCTTCAGAGGCGAGGGGAACTGCTAGAGTCTCGATCCCAGCCCAGTAGGGACAGTGCTTCGTCTCGGTCCGCGACCTCAATCTCACCAGTCGAGTTTGCATGCTTGAGTGTTCGCCAGCTCGATAGGAAGGTCAGCAGTAAACACACGGACGAGGACGGCCACAGTTGTTCGATTCTCAATGGGTTTCGAAACGCTGCCCTAATTCTTTGAGGCGCCAGAACGACCAGGTTCCCGCATTTCGCCTTAGCTATTCCAGATACATAGAATTTACATTCCACCGGGCAGTAACAATCGCCACTTCGCATCTCCGTTGCAAGTTATGCAGCAGCAAAGAAAGGGATTTGGCGAATCTGGCACGTTAAGTGCTGCACTATGCTTGCACACTGTGGAGGTGTTCATGCTTTGGACGATCTTCGCAATGTTGTTGTTCAGGCGATGGAGGCTGGGGCTGAGGTCAGTTCTATGCCCCGGAGCAGGTTCGTACGCCTGCGGACACACTCCTCAATAATGATGAAGCTTCGGCTTTTGTCACCATCTCGTAAGCTGATAAGAAACCAAAATTCATTTGTGCAAAGGAGCAAGCATGAAACGACATTTGGTTCTAGTGGTATTCAGTTTGGCAGCGATGTTGGGAAATCTTGCCTGGGCGGGCTCGGCCCGGGAGGACTCAACCGAGCGGCTGCAGAATTCAGCCGACGTCCTCAAGGAAATCGGCGCCGCTCCCGATAGGGGCATTCCAGAAGAAGTGTTGAAGAACTCCAAATGCATCGTGGTAATTCCGCATCTGGTCAAAGCCGGCTTCATCGTCGGTGCCAAGCACGGGCGCGGAGTCGCTGTGTGCCGCACTAATGCAGGATGGAGCGCGCCGGCTTTCGTCAGCGTCAGCGGAGGAAGCGCGGGCTTGCAGATCGGCGCGGAGGGCGTGGATCTGGTCATGCTGGTGATGAACGACAGTGGTCTGCGACATTTGCTTTCGAGCAAGTTTGAAATCACCGGCGAAGGCTCCGCTGCGGCCGGGCCGGTGGGACGGCATGCTTCCGCCGGAACCGACTGGAAACTGAACAGCGAATTGCTGACCTACTCCCGTTCCCGTGGGATCTTCGCCGGTTTGACTCTGGAGGGTGCGGTGATCGAGCAGGATGCCGACTCCACGGTGGCGATTTACGGCAACGATCTTCCTTTCAAGGAGATCTTGCTGGGCGAGGTTGCTGCCCCAACCCCGGCGGCCCCGTTCCTGCGAGCGGTGGCAAAGATCAGTCACCAAGCTACCGCGCAAGAAGCCAGAGAACAAGCTCCAGACGATCAGAAGACGGACAACCGGAAATAGTTCGCTTTCTTTGGGCGCGGCCGGTCTCGATGGTTTCGATCCCGACCGGTCGCGATCAAACCCTGCAGGATGATCTGCTGTCGTGCCTTGCACGTGAGATCAACTCTGTACGAGACAGACGCTTCACAGTTGACCTCAACGTTGCCGGCCCTGCAGTCCCCCCCTCAATCCACGAAACCCGCAGCAGTGAGCAGCACCGGGCAAACGAGGGATGATGGGCCAGAGGAATCACGATGTATATCCGTTTCATTCGTACGCTATTGTTCGCACTGCTTATGCTGTGCATGTCGGGAGCGTCGTTTGCGCAAGTCGGCGTGTTCATTACGGTCGCCCCGCCCCCGCTGCCTGTCTATGAGCAGCCTCTTTGTCCGGGTGACGGTTACATTTGGACGCCTGGCTACTGGGCCTACGGCGACGACTTCGACGATTACTACTGGGTGCCGGGCACCTGGGTGCTGGCGCCGGAAGTCGGTTTCCTGTGGACCCCGGGTTATTGGGGTTGGGGCGGCAACAGATTTGTTTTCTATGAAGGCTATTGGGGTCCGCAAATCGGTTTCTATGGCGGGATCAATTACGGCTTCGGCTATTTCGGCGAGGGTTATGAAGGCGGGCGTTGGGACCACGACCACTTTTTCTATAACCGTTCGGTGAACAACGTGAACGTTACTGAAATTCACAACGTTTACAACACAACCGTGATCAACAACACCACCGTGAACCACGTCAGCTACAACGGCGGCAACGGCGGAATTGACCGTCGTCCGAGGCCGGAAGAAGAAGCTGCGGCGCGTGAGAGACATATCGCGCCGGTAGCAGTTCAAACGCAACATGCGCAGGCAGCGCAAACCGACCCGCAGCAACGTGCTTCGGCGAACTTGGGTAAGCCAGCGGTCGCAGCAACACCGATGCCCGGAGCTTTTGACGACCGTGCCGTCGTAGCAGCCAAAGCGGAAGGTGCGCCATACACTCCTCCAGCCAATCGTGGCGGAAATCAGCCGCGCGACAACCGGTCAGCTCCGCGTCCGGAGAACAACGCCACTCGACCGAGCACGCCCGTTCATCCTAGCGACCTTCCGCCTGCGGCACGACCTAGTGTTCCAAATACAGGCAACCCGAAGCAGGACCAGAAGTACCAGCAGCAGCAGGAAAAGCAAATCGCGAAGCAGGAGCAGGAACGGCAGAAACTCCAGCAGCAGCAGGAGAAGGAACACCAGCAACTGGAGAAACAGAACGCCGACGCAGCGAGAAAGCAGCAGGTAGAGCAGCAGCACCAGCAACAGACGCAGCAATTGCAACAAAAACACCGACAGCAACAGCAGCAGTTGCAGCAGAAACAGCAGCCAGCGAAGCAGTCCAGGCCTCCGCAGTAGGATTGCCCATCCTCCGACGGAAGAGCCTTATCGTTCGTTGGACGTGAACCATTTGGATATGAGCTTGAACGAGAACCGGGCGAGGTACCAAACGGTGGATAGCTCGCCCGCACAGGTTGCTACTATGAACTCCAGCTTCGAGAGATTTTGAGGCGCCGCTTATCAGATGGTCGACATTTTTTTGCGCGACTCCCCTCGCTGATAGTGGGCATCGTCGTCTTTCTCCTGTTCTACATACTCAGCATTTTTGTCAGCCGACTGAACTTCGCACTACTCGTAAGCACCGTCCAAACCTCGGTGTGGTTTTCGCCCGTCTCACCGGAGCGGCAACGACCCTGCTGGGCTTTCTTGTGGCTTTCTCAGTCGTTGCTCCTTCCTTCCAGGCTGGCGATCTGATAAAGATCCTCGGCATTAGCGGCGTTGCCATTGGATTCGCCTTTCAGAACATATTGCAAAATTTCCTTGCCGGCTTGTTGTTGCTTATGGGCTGAGCCATTTCGTGTCGGGGATGAGATCAAGTTGGACAACTACGAGGGGACTGTGGAAGAGATCCAGGCCCGAGCAACGCTCATCGAGACCTACGATGGAAGGCGGGGCGTGATCCCAAACGCGGATTTGTTCACTCACTCGGTCACCGTCAATACGGCGCTCGACGTTCGTCGCTGGGAATACGACCTCACCGCAAAAGACAGTGGGGACTTAGCTGGACTAAAGTCTTTCATCATCAAGACTGCGAGCATTGGGGTTCAAATCAGCTAAAAGCCAAGCATACGGGCGCTGCGGCGCGCCAACCATTCTTGCTCAGCAACGAATCCGGCTTGGATTAGACCCAGAATATGTTGTTGCTTTTCGAGTAGCCGCTCGCGAAAAATACCGCCGCGGTCATTGGCCAAACCGCGTCCCAACGCTTCTAGCGCAGAACGCATGTCTCCGAGCTGGGCGTACGAATAGCCTAGGTTGAGACAAGTCCGGGCGTCGCTGGGCTCCATATCCTCGGCCTTGCGATATGCGTTGTGAGCATCGGTAAATCGCTCCAACGCGTATAACGCATCACCATAAACATTCCACAGCCAAACCGAATACCAAGGGTTGACAGCCAATGCAGCGGAGGCTAGATCGAGTCCAGACTGATAGCTGGCGACGTGACGGATCAAAAATTCAGCGATCTCACCAAGGAGCGTCCAGTCGTGAGAACGCTCCGATAAAGCTTGCTCGTACGCCTGTTTAGCTGCTTCCAGTCGGCCCGTTTCAATGTGCTTTCGCGCCTCGTCCTGAGGCTCGTGCAGGCGGCGGTGACTGGACCAATCGAAGATCTCGTGAAATGCTTTCTGCGTCTCGGGACATGAACCACGCATCAGAAGGCGCGGATGGATCGGCAGTTTCTCGTCAGCGTCGGGCCGTACGATGGATGTGCCGTTCAAGGAAAAATGATGTTCCAGGAATGGGAAGTTCAGACCGAGAGCGGCCGACGGACCGAAACGTTGAGCAGCGCTCATTTTGGCAGCGTCCTCGGCAGAGACCAGTCCATAGTCGTTGATCAGAATGAACCCCTCGGAGTCGAGGCCAGCCTTTACGTTCTCTAGACACTGGATGGCGCCGTGGTTGAGGATTACGCGCGGCCAGTCGTGTCCAAAGGTCAGGGCTTCCTGAGCATAGGGATATAGATTTTTGCATGGATAAAAACCCGCCTCGAACTCAAGCAGACTCACTAGTGGAATCAGTTCGGATTTGGGTTCACGGGCGAGTTCGCGCAGATCCGCCAAAGTGAGACGGGTGTACTGTGACAGTCGCGCTGAGTCGTTAGTCAGATGAGTACGGACGAAGAGTTCCTCTGGGCCAGACTCACTCTTGCGTAACACTGTCGACGGGAGCGAATCGAGTGAATAGTTACAGAAGACAGCGCGCAATCCGGACAGATGCCTCTCTTCATGGTTGGTCTCAATCACTAGTGGATCGCGCGCGTCTGAATGGGCAATGACCGCAGGAGTCCCTTCAAACAGCTTGAGTTCTCGCCAATGTTCCAACGATCTGCTTGAACGGTCGGTTACAAAATAAGTCAGCCGTTTGTCAAATGACACGCCGCGTTGCTTACAGATACGGGCAAACTCGTCTAAGAATAAACGAGCGAACAAGCCCGTGCCGGCTCCGATTTCTAGAACTTCCAATTGTTCCGGCGGATATTCGCAGCAATTCGCGTAAAAGAGGCGGGCCGCGTTCAGTGACAGCTCGCCACTACTCGTTATGGTGTATGGAATGTCGCTCTGGACGAACCCTCTGGTTCCGTTCGTATTCCAATACAATTCGGAGAGCTTCCACTCGAGGCTTTCCGGAAGGGGTCGTTCTTCTTCTAGCAAACGGGGTGCAACGTCGACATTGCGCAGCGCTTCAATCGGATCGGGGACGAGGGTCATGGCCCGCCGATTATAGCCGAAGCTTCCGTTAGACTCGACGGCAATTGGGTTATTTTTCGTTGCGTACATTTCATCTCTAGGTTTATGATCCTCGATCATGTTAGTTATCCGCCGGGAACAGTTGGAGGAGATAACAGCTGCACGCTGGCGGGAGTTTGAGCGATCTGCGATCAGGTACTGGGTGGATCAGTACAGCGCGAAGTGCACGACGCTCGATTCCGAACGGGCTGCAGATCTGGTGAGCGTTGCGTTGACCCGGGCGCGTAGTCAAGGGTTTGAGACGACGAAGGATTTGATCGGATACCTTGACCTGATTTTAACAATCGGGCCCGATTTCGCAGACCAGCCTTGGGCGCTAGAGATTCTTGGAATGACCGAGTACCTTCCAGCCACGCGGTTGGAACTGCTGTGCCAAACTGCGGCTGACAGGAGTCGCGGTACCGAATCGCCGCTTCAACCAGAGCCCGACAACAGTTTCTGCGAGTTATCGGCTGCATGGCCCGAGCCTAACGCGCAACCGGTCCCGCCGCCGCCCGTGCTCTTGCCGCCTGACAGTTCTTGCCTCCCGCCGCCAATCGAGTTTCGGCGAGGAAGGAATGGGTGCTAAATGGCCGTGCCTCCGGGAGCGCCTGGGAAAGCGGTTCTACCCTGTGATTGGAAATTACACATTAAGGTTCATAGCCAGGAAAGATTCTGGCCGACCGGCGCTTTCGATGTCGAATTCGGAGGGGTTAAAGCACCAGATCCGAAGGCACCGTTGATTCCGCCCATTTCACCTCCTTGGTATAAGAGCAGTATCACAATGAAAGCCGTGCATTCGAGCGAGGTTATTTTCCACGACTCCGGGGCGAAAAATGGTGGCGTCACTGCGACCGTGCACACCCTGAAGAAAGAAGCGGACTGGGTGTTGGTAACCGCTGCTAAGTCGAAAACCGAACTCGCGAAGCAGTACCTTCCGCAAGCTATCAACAACTGTCAGGAACAGAAGATCGACCTGTTCATCCGACATCCTTTGAAGGCGTATCTCGAATTCAAGTTTCTCGGGCCGGAGGGCGGAAAAGTATTTGCATTCCCCAAAGGCTTTCCCATTCAGCTATGGCAGAAGAAACAGGTTCTCGAGGAAAAGACGGACGAGAAAGGTCGGATCGCGGTCGAAATTGACCGGCAATACGATTGGGTCACATTGAAATTTGGGAACGGTCCGGTGTTCTTCTCGGTAGGGGACGGCAAATCGGGGAAGAGCGAACTGAAGGCTGAAGTGGACCGCAAGGCCATGTCTGCCAAAGGGGACCTTTTTTTCGGGCCTCCGGATTCGTGGGGGCTGATTGAGTCGTTGTGGAAATTCAGTGCGGAGCCCACGTACATCGACAGTGCCAAAGCGTACAAAGAGGATGAGGGGAAAATTTACCTGTACGATGCCAAGGGGAACAACTGGGTCCGGCGCATCGGAGAGAAGGACGCACCGATTACGTTGACGCTCGATCCGCATTGGCAATTCAATCGTTTCGAGTACTTCGACCGTTACTATGGCCACACTGACCACGGTCATGAGCGCGCGAACATGCCCCCGGTTTTGATTGAGGGTGTCTGGAATGCAGGCAAGAAAGAGGTTCGCGAGGGGAGGGGACAGTGGGTGTCGAACCCGTTTTCCATCAAGGATGCGGTGCATGCTGTGCCGTGGATCCGGCAGAAAACAGAGGACGGCAAGAAATCGGAGAAGCCTGACAAAGACTGCTATCTCCGATTCAAGACCGACGCCAACACGTTTTCGATTTCATCCGATAAGAGCACGCGGAAACTCGACGTGGTCGCGGCTGGCGACAAGCGCCTCGTTCCGGGCGTCGACCGGCTTAAGCTATACGATCTGCCGCCGCAGTGGGAGTCCCGCCTGTATTGGACGCGGATGGGAAGCGGTGCAAAACAGAAGGGTGATTTCTGGAAAAACTGGGCTGCAGCGGATCTGCTGAACAGCCGGGCCGCCGCCAAACCGCTAGTCTTCTCCTTGGACGACATTATCCTTACCGACACTGCATTCAATCCAGCCAAGTTCGCGAAAACCGACCAGTTCGCTATCTTTTATCATCGTTTTAAACCGGAATACGATGAGAAGGCCAATGTCTCTGACCACGGAGTCTACAAGCCGGACAAGAACCAACCTTGCTACAGCGATCTCAAATTGAAGGGCACCGATTTCAATTATCTAACTGAATATCCCAATTGGGTGCGATTGCTGGCCGGTGTTGCATGTTTGTATGATGCGTTTGACAAACGCACCGTGTCAGGGGTTCTGGGCGCGCGGGCCGGCGTGAAATGGTACGACCCCGTGGTGTCGGGAGTGGCGGCGGGAACGGCAGCCGGTTTCCAGAAAATTGTTGATCAAAAGTACTTCTTCTTAGAGCCGTACTACGGCCAAAAGCTGGCTGAGCACTATCTCCCTTACAAGATTCCGCCCAGTGCCGGCATCCGTGCGGGACGCTTCGACATGGCGCTAATCCGTGAGTGCGATCAGTTGGGAGGAAAAGAGTTTTTCGTTAGCATGCAATACTACCGTCTGCTCTTTAATTTCCAGCCGACATCGGGGACCAAAGGAGCCGCCGCACAGGCCGCCTTCAGCAACAGTGCGGCGATTGCGGTGATGAACCGCTGGAATGGCAATGACGGCGCAAACAAGGCCCGTGCCGAATTAGTTCCCCAGGACAACACCAAGAATTACACGGGCGAGGTTCTGTGGTTCATCCAGCCCGCAGCCGCCGCAGCAGACGCGCATTTCAATGTGGGCGTCGACAACCCTGTGAATGTTCCACGCGCCGCCATGGATGATTCCGACGGCACCGGGAATATCAGCGACAAAGACGGCGCAGCAGGGCTGACGTATGGGAGCAAGCTGGACTTTGTTTTCGCACACGAGATGGGCCACGCCGGCTCTATGCCCGACGAATACGCTGAGCGAGTAAACTGGTGTTCACACCGTCAGCCAGGGGTCTCCTGCAACACGCCGGGCGATCCTTTTATCGACGAGGGATTGTACCCCGACCTTTCCGCAACTCTGTATCCGGGCAAAGGGGATGACCGGTTCCCCATGATGACCCAGACGGTCGAGATGCGGAACCGGTATTTCTGGCATAACGCCGAGTTTGCGCGGAAGTTCGTTGGGGAACCTCTATTCGTCAAACACGACAAGTACCCAGACTATAAGTTGCCCGGGCATCCAAATTATCCCCGTTACACCTACCTGTATTGGCCGGTAAATGCCTCAATGAATAGTGGATTGGGGAAGACGGGCAAGGCTGACATCTACCTGTCAACCGCTGGCAAAGATGCCTATACGGTCACCAAGATGCCTAAAGGGGTGTATGACGGATTCTTGACCCTACTACTGAAGCTCGGGCTCTATGAAGGTACCGGCAAGGACGACGCATTCCGCAACAGCATTCGCAACACGATCATAGCGTACAACCGCAAATATGTGGGGGTTGGCGACATCGATGTGCTCACCGACGCGGGGAAGAAGTCTATCAATCTCGGCCGAACGATGTTCCGCATTTCGCCGAGATTCGCAATTCAAGGTGATGACGGGAGCCTCGGTGCCAACTATGCCAAGCGGTTTGCAGCTGCGCTCAAGACATTCAATGTGCATTTCTCGATTAACGTTGTAAATGCCAAAGCGGGAGCACAGGGTCTGAGTGCTAAGACGGGCAAGTACGACATGGTCATCGATTACAAAGCTCCAACTTGGGCGAACGACGTAGCCAATTGGACCGAACAGTACTTCCGCGAAATGATTGGCGTGGCGTTCGATCCCAAGAACCCAAACAAGATCGCCGCAGCCGACTTGAAAGGCGCCGCACAGGCGGTGTTCACTAAGAACGGTGATGTCAAAGATCGGTAGTGCATCTCCGTGCAGTCGGCGTATGTTTTTGAGCGCCCTGCCATGTTTGGCTGCATCCGTCTTCACTCAGCACAAACGGTGCAACGATGCGAAGGGACAGAGAGGCAAGCCTGTGATAGAGATCGAACGTAACGTTGCGCTCCTTCCGGCCGAACCGGTTCCGGTGAATCCTCATCCTATTAGTGACGGACAAATGCCGACCAGGCAGGCGGCCCAGGCAGAGGAACAACCGTTCTACGCACGCCATTTCGCGAGCAACGGTGCGCATTCCCGCCTGCCTGGTATTTTGGGTGCTCGTGAATGGAAACTGAAGTGGTCGGTCGAACTCCCGGCCGAAGCCTTGACCATCGCGCGCTCCAGTTCGCGAATTCTGTGCCAGTGCGGGGCCACTTGGAGGTTGCTCGACGCCTCGGGATCGCAGATCGTGGAAGATTACAGCGGCCAATCACCGGTTGTAATCGATCCGAAGACCAACTTGTTCCAGTTGATCACGATGACGCAATCTTGGGAAGTTCGACGCGTGGACTCGGGCGAGATCGCGTTTCGGAATGCTTTGCCATACGACGAAAGCTATTCCTGGCCAGTCTTGTTCCGCACAGGGAATCGCATGATCGCATGCGCAAGTATGACCCCCCAGTTCGGGCACGAAGAACGGAAGCCCGGTTTTGCGATCATCCAGTTGATCGAACTGGGAATGCCGCTCGATATCGATGCTGGCCACAGGGTGCACAACTTAAAGCGTTTCGAGTCCCTGCGACTTAATGTTGAGGATATTCGCGTTGCCTCCGAGAACGACGTGATTGCTGTGGCATCACGAAATGTTCTTGCGCTTATCGATACCGGTCTGCAAGTGAAGGCCGTGCTCACCGGCTCTTTTGAGCCAAGTCAGCTGAGCGTGGACGAGAGCGGATGGATGTTCCTGGTCGTTAGTACCGGAGGGAGAAGTTTTTTGTGGATCCTCAATCCGGAGGGCGTGAGGGTGGGCACCTGGATGATGCCGCCCACCACGCACGCGATTATTCAGCCCCCAATTCTGGGTTACGATCGGCGGATCTACTTGTGCGGCCAGACCGAACTGGCGGCTTTAGATTCTCAGGGGCATGTGCTCTGGACCCAAACGATTCCCGGTGAGTCAATCGGCGCAGGCGCGACTATCGATGGGCGAGTGCTGCTGTCGACGAAAGATTCAGTTCTTTCATACAGACCTGATGGCGAACACTCCGTGCTGTACCGTTTCAGCGAACCGGTCTCAACGCCTCCGGTTTATACCTCCCATCATGAGATTCTCGTCGGAGCGGGTAGCAGGTTAGTTTGCTTGACCCCGAAAGGCTGAAGGCCACAATCACAGTTCCTCCACCAAGTTGCAAAGTTACGTCAAGATGTTGCGGTAGCGGACACATAGGCTTCCTTCTGCCTAGTGCGCTAAGGGGTATGTCCGGCGCTGGACTATGGCTGGCTGAGTGTCTCGGTTGGAATCTTTGATCAATTCCCGGCAAGATGTGCGGACGACCCTTAACTCGTGCGTCGTTTTTCCCGCCCTCTGCTGACTGCCGTGGCCCCGCGAAACCTCAGTGCTTTGGATTTTGTACTACGCTTTGTTAGATGCAGCTACTCGTCTCTTTGGGGCACCTTTCCCAGCCCCGTATCCGCGAGCACCTCATGTACTCGCGGTCTATCCTCAGAAATTTCCGTTTCGCTTCTCCTATGCCAACATGCCGGAGTCGCTGTTGCTGCCACTCGAAGTATACAGAGGAGAAACGAATTTTGTCCGGACCGGATTCGGGCCCTTTTCAGTCACTTAGCTGGGGGGCAAAACGTATTAGCGCAAAACGAGAGCCGAAAGCTCCCCGCGAGGCGGGTCCCGTCCGTGAGCATCGAGATGCCGGAACGGGTCGGATGGTGCCACCTCCGCTTCGGATCAGGAGTTTTGGACTGGGCAGCCAATTTGAGGCTCTTCGTTGCCCCGTTCTGAACTTGAGGCTGCTTGAGGCTCTGAGCTAGGGGTAAGTCCGTTTGGGACCACTGTTCGCCGTTTTGGCCGATTAGCTCAGTCCCTGCGCGCGGTAAGAGAGGTCGTTTCCACACGTCTGCAACCGTTATTAGGATTGCGGGACTGGGGCATTGTGGCCGAACTGTCGATCCGAAGCGGTCGTGTGCAGTCCATCTCGGCGATGACACTCTTTGAGGGTCGCTCCGAATGGCTCGGCCATGAATGGAAACTCGCCGAGGGAATGCCACGTTATGGTATGCCAGCACGACCATAGCTATCGGTGCAGCACATCTCACAATGGCAAACGGTGGCGGAGAAATGATCACGAAGTTTTTGACACCGAGGGCCTCAGACGAGGAAGTCGATGCGGCCCATAAATTCAATTCCAAATGTTTGACCAGCATAGAGGGTTGTCATGGGTTGTGCGATGCGGCGCCCCGACCGCTGGCATATCTGAAGCAGCATTCCGATGCAGTTTGGAACATCATTCCGCCGCAGTGCAATTGACTGTGGATGAGTCACCTGTCGTAAGCAGGCGTTAGCGCTGAGAACCCGAGATTCTCCGTGGGGTTCACCGGTCGTACATCTCGTAATGTGCGGAGCACGGCTCCAGTTCAAGCAGGAAATCTTTGTCGAAGCCGTAGTATTTCGCCACGCTGATGTCGTCGCCAGTGAATGCACGGATCGCCGCCTCGGATTGCCAGAACGTGATCATCAAAATGCGGTATCACCCTTGTTGCCGGGAGTCGAGCGGTAATCGGGGATGGCGACGGTTCGCATCAGGCACATAGCGCCAGACTTTGCTCCGAACCAGAGATATAGCGATAATGTATTGGGGGACTCAGGTATCAAGCACCTGTAATCCCGAGACTCAACGGAGCACCGGAGAAAATTATGTCGCCGATTGCACACGGCCCGATGACGTTGAGCCCGCTCGCCGCCGTCTAATCCAGCCGGCCGGCTGGGTTGGCTCCATCTTTCAACTCATCAGTTGAAGCCGCATACGCATTCGTGCGCCTGCCAGCTCTGCGCGCATGCGCGCAAAAGGGAGCTTTGTGAAACGAAGAAAACGTCGAGGTAAAGGAGCGGAGTTCGTGGACGCTGACTTCGCTGAAATTCTCTATGGAGAAGGAAGCGGCAGTCGGTCGGACAGCCGCCAAGTGCAACGGAAGACACAGCAGTTCTGCTGTCAAGTGCAGCGGGCGCTGAACCTCGCGCTTGCGGATTCAGACATTGCTGGCATTGGATGCGAACTGTTCGTAGATGAGGTTTCGCCAGCACCTGGTTGCGGCCATCTACTGGTCCATATCGTTGTGCAGGATGGCTACTCCGTCGTCGATGCGATGAGCGCGCTCCGGCGCGATGCATCGCGTTTGCGGTCGGAAGTGGCGATGGCGATCGTCAGAAAGCGAGCGCCAGAACTGTCGTTTGTGCCGGTCTCGGTGCAAGGAGGCGACGATGAGTGATTCGTCGATGGCTCCGCTCCG
>Ga0075030_100001235_pt1 | contig 22956 bp, 19 predicted proteins | sample LitLauG_LLR_2012_FD_71393 | JGI IMG/M metagenome (GOLD analysis project Ga0075030, IMG submission 71393) | Freshwater sediment microbial communities from Pennsylvania, USA - Little Laurel Run_MetaG_LLR_2012 | ecosystem: Environmental > Aquatic > Freshwater > Creek > Sediment | place: USA...
GGTCGCGGCGGTGCGCGCGAAGCTGCAAAAGGACGGCGTGATCGGCCGGATCGCGGGCAATATACGGACGGAGAAGACGCTCAGTTTCCTGTTCGAGCAGGCGAGGAAGGAAGCGGCTAAAGCCGCTGAGTAGTCGGGAGTCAGAATGGCTCGGCGCGGAGTGGCTCTTGTGACCGCATTCCGGTAGCTGGGCTTTGAATTTACTAAAATCCGAGCATGCCAAGCGTCACCTTTACGCGCGACGATATTTTAGGGGGACCGCTCGACGCTGAACGACATGAGTTGCTGTTAGCATTGGCGGAGCTTGATCTAGCAGACCAATACCGAACCAACGTGTACGTGAGGCCGCTGATCAGGCGGCTTGAGGAGATCGAGAATGAGCGGGGGCTCTTAGGGCTTAACGAGTCCGACCCGGCCCGACACGCCGAAGGCGAGGAGCCGTAATAGTTCAATTCACCCGATGATTCTCAGTTTTACCACTATGCGGATTTTCTTCGTGCCAAGAATGAAGATCGCGGGTGAAAATCGTGCCAGTTTGGGTGTCGAGGATTGTCATTCCGCAATAGGCCGAGAGGGGTTTCCCTGCGGGTGATTCCTTTAGTAGTTGATCAAGATATTCTTTGTCGGCCTTAGCGGTATCGACGATGCAATCCGGAGGGCGCGGATTGCTGATCTGTTGATAGCGACCCGGCTGAGAAGAGTTGAAATCGCAACCCTCTAAGATCAGGGAGAGCGTTACAAGCGCGAGTACACGCATAATAGCCCCCAATCCTATCATGAACGTCCACGCGGCTTTTTATACCCGCCTTCGTCGCCTTGGACCTCCTCGAGCATGCCAACCATCGACCCGGCGGTCGATGCAGCACGCCGGGCGGCGCGCGCCACAGATAGCGGGTAAAATTAGTTGTATGAGTTCAGACCGCCAGCACCGCATCACGATCGAAGCCGGGAAGTGCGGCGGACGTCCGTGCATCCGCGGTCAGCGCATCCGTGTGACGGATGTGCTGGAACTGATGGCCGCTGGGGCGTCTTTTGAAGAGATCCTCGCCGACTATCCGTCGTTGGAGCGGGAAGATCTGCTCGCCGCCGTCTCGTTTCAACCTGTGTAAATCAAGCTCCATAGCGCTCGCGCAGGACGTTTTTCTGGATCTTCCCTGTGCCACCTTTAGGAAGGGCGTCGGCCACCACTACACTCGTCGGGCATTTGAAGTGCGTCATGCGCTCCCGGCACCAGGCGATCAACTCCGTCGGTTCTATGTCCTGGCCCGCGCGCGGCACCACTACCGCACGGATCGTTTCGCCCCATTTTTCATGTGGCACGCCGATGACCGCGGCTTCCAGCACCGCGGGATGCGAGAGGATCATCGACTCGACCTCAGGCGAATAGACATTTTCGCCACCCGGCTTAATCATGTCCTTCTTGCGATCCATGATGTAGAGGAAGCCGTCCGCATCGAAGCGGCCGATGTCGCCGGTATGCATCCAGCCTCCGCGCAGAGCTTCTTTGGAAATTTCGGGACGATTCCAGTAGCCCTTCATGACCGTCGCGCCGCGGGCGATCACTTCGCCGGATTCGCCCACGGGCACGTCGCGATCGTCGAAATCCACCACGCGCACTTCAACGCCGGGAATCGGACGGCCCGCTGCCGCAATCCTCGCGCCGGTGTGATCTTCATGCCGCAAAACCACCTGCACGGGAGTGGTCTCCGTCATGCCGTAAGCTTGCAGGAACCGGACGTGCGGCAGCTTGCGCATCGCCGGTTCAATCAATGGTGCAGGCATCGGCGATGCGCCATAGAGGATGTGGCGCAAGCTTGATAAATCGTAGCGGTCGAACGACGGATGGTTCAGAATCATGCTGACCATCGTTGGCACGATCACCGTATCCGTCACGCGCTCTGTTTGGACCATTCGCAGGAAAGTCTCCGGATCGAACACCGGCAAATAGAGATTCGCGCTGCCCAGCACAGGATGCAGGTAGATCGACCACAGATCAGCCGCGTGAAACATGGGCGCGGCGTGCAGCCAAACACCTTGTTTCAGGCCGGTGGCGTGAAGCATAGACATGGTGTGGCTCCAGAAATTGCGGTGCGTCAGCATCACGCCCTTCGGTCCGCCGGTGGTACCGCTTGTGTAGAACAGGCCCACCAAATCGTCTTCGGAGGGCTCGTTGAAATTCGCGGGTGTGTCGCTGTATTCGCCGCTCGTAAGGATACGGGGCGCGTGCTTCAACTCGGCAGCCTTCGCCGCGAACGCCTCATCCACGGCCAGCGCTTTCGCGCCGGAATCAGCCAGGGTGAAATCAACATCAGCCGCGTTCCAGCGCGTATTGATCGGCACGATGGCGATGCCGGCGATGGCTGTGGCCCAATAGAGTTCCAGGTAATCGTGCGAGTTGAGCATCCACACTGCCAGGCGGTCGCCCTTTGCGATGCCAATTCCGCGTAGATACGCCGCCCGCTTTTGCGCGCGCGCGCACAACTCGAGCCAGGTGTATCCGCCGCTGGCGTGGCTGTCGCCGAAAAACCGCGCAGCGCGGCGCAGTCCGTAAAGTACGTTCATGAGCCCCTTATTGTAGTTGAATTCCCAACGGGAATCGGCGGCGCCTTAGGGCTCGATGTAGACCCGCACACGGTTGCTGGATTGGCCTCCGGCTTCGATATACAGCTCCGCCGGACCGTAATTGACGATGCGCGGAACTTCGATCTCCACCAGATAATAGCCGACGTACGGCGCGAGGACTGCCTTTACGACTTCCACCGGCTGGCGATCCAGATACGCCGTGACTGTCGCCGCGACGCGTGGAGCATTATCAACCGGCGCGGCAATGCCCGTCGGCCAATCCGGCGTCACTCGGCCCAGTCCCGTGGTCAGAATCTGGATGCGGGAGCGGGAATGCGCCGGGGTCATGGCGTCGAGCATCACTCCGGTCTCCGTGTCGAGCAGCAAAGGCGATCCGTCGCGCGCCACGAAGATCGCAGGCGCAGCGGTTTCCAAGGCAACCGGGGGCAGCGTCCGCTGTCCATCGGCGGATGAAACCGCGAGCGAAATGCTATTGCCGCGCGCTTCAAACGGTATCTGAATCTGTGTTTCCGAATCGGTGGACGCCAGTACCGCCGCCTGAGCCGTGCCTGCCTGCGCGGAAGAAATCTTCGACCCGGCGACGCTGACCAGCGACCCTGGAGCCGCGGCGCGCGCCTCAAAATCCGCTGCGCTGACGACGCGTGGGTCGCGGAAGCGATGCGGAGCCAGCGTCGAATAGACGCTATAGCCGCTGAGCGCAGCCCACAACTGATTCGCGCCCGCATCCAGCATCACGTCGGTCACCGGGGCCTCGGGCAGACCGGTCAAGCGCGTCCAGGAAACCGCGCCACCGACGTTCGCCAAGTCCGCCGTCGCGTAATATACGCCTGCGTTGGTGGCGATGTAGACGGCTCCACTGGCGCGATCCGCCGTGACGCCGTGCACTGCAGCATCAGGCAAATTGCCGGTCATGTCGTCCCACACCGCGCCGCCGTTGATCGTCCGATAGACACGCGCCCCCGCCGCTGTGATGGCGATCCGAGGGTCCGTCGGGTCGGCCCAGATGCGCGTGACGCTTCCGCCGGCCGCGAAGGGCTGCGAGTAGTTATTTGATGACGTCAGCAGTTGTCCATCCGTCGTGCCAAGATAAACTGAGTCGCCCTGCCATGCCACCGCGCTCACCTTAATGCCGCGCGTGGCGCTCAAGGCCTGCTTGAGGCCGATCTCGCGCACGAAAGCCGCATTGCTCGACGGCGTCCAGGCGATTTTTTGCCCCGGCTGCCATTCGATGACGCTGGAATCGACCAGACCCAGTTGCACGCCACGGTCGCCCAGAGGAGGATTCAGTAGTCGCCCGGCCGGCAGATTCGGCAGGCCCTGGTTCAGGCCGCTCCACGATTTGCCGCCGTCCACGGTACGAAATACGCCCGACCCGGTGGCCACGGTAGCCTCATCTTCACTGGACGGCGAAACCGCCAAGTCCCTCATATCGTTGCCAATAATCGAATCGGTGCGGTATTGCGTCAGGTTATCCCAGCTGGCGCCGTTGTTGTCGGATTTATAGACGAATCGCCCGAACGCATACAAACGAGGGGAGTTCGACCGCGCTGTCCGCGTCGCGGACCCCGGTTCCGGCACCGATGACCCACTTCTCGACATTGGCGCGGGCGCCGTGCCCGAAGCCGCTTGCCAGGTCTCAAAATCTGAGGTCGAAAAAACGAAGCCAGCCGCAGTGCGCACAAAAAGCTGCCCTTCGGCCGAGTACCACACGCGATCCACTGGACCAGTCGCGAGGCCGGCCAGCGACTTGTCGATCAGTTCGTTGCCGATTTTTGTCCAGGTGAGCGCGCTGGGCGTGGTTTGGGCGTAAACGCCCACTGCCGCCACGATTGTGGCGAAGACGGCACGTACTGTGGCGCGATGACTCATCGCAACTCGACCATTGTACCCTTATTCATCGGCAGGTTCTTTCGGAAACTACTGATTCTAGTGTAGAGACCCCTGAATTTTTCTCTTAGGCCGCCCACTTGCTTGCAATTTTAGTGTTAGACTGATTCTTCGCTCCCTACCCAACGCAGGGAGTGCGTGCGATGAGTGTATTTATGCCGAGTCGGAGTCGGGCATTCACGGCTAAAGTGTCGCTGCTGTTTGCAGCCATGGCCGGAGTGTGTTTTGCCCAATTCCCCCCTCCTTCCGATTCCGGCCAGTACGCCGCTAAGGTTTTGACGCTCACCGGACAGGTTTCGGTGATGAAAGATATGGTACCCATCGCGCTGCTCCCCGGCAACACCGTAGAAGTGCAGCAGATGATCGTCACCGGACCGGACGGTCACGCGACGTTCCAGGTCTCCGACGGAAGCACCTTCGAAGTTTTCCCCAATTCGCATCTGGTGTTCCGCAAGAACGCATGGAACGTGAAGGATTTGATCGACCTGCTCGTCGGTCGCATCCGCGTCCATATTGAGCATCTGGGCAACATTCCGAATCCCAACCGCGTCTTCACCCCGACCGCGGTTATTTCGGTGCGCGGCACCACCTTCGACGTCACCGTGACCGACGATGATGAAACCACGGTTGTGGAAGTGGAAGACGGGTTAGTCGAGGTGCGCCACGCGCTGCTGCCTTCCGATAGCCCGACCATGGTGCATCCAGGCGAAACAATCCGCGTCTACAAATCGCAGCCCCTGGCCTCGAACATTGTCGATAAGGGCACGATCATGCGTTACGCGTTTAACGCCATTCGCGATGCGGCCAACCTCATGGCGATGCGCCGCATCAACGGAGGTGTCGCCGGAGCCGGTGGTTCGGGCGGCGGCGGGGGCGTCGGCGATGCGGGTAAGGGACAGGCTCCCGCGCCTCCTCCTCCTCCTCCTCCACCAGCGCCAGGCCATTTCCTGGGCGGACCGGACCAGGGCCCCGTGCAGCCGCAGGAGCCTCCCAAACAGCATCGCGTCGCGCACGCATTACGCGTGACGGCGATGTGGATGTTCCACCAGTTCCTTTATTAAGGCTGGTATTTCACCGACTCTAAAAACAAGCCTGCTGACGGCGCAGTCCACGACGCCACGTCCAGCTTCGGATCCTTCTTCCCAGCCATCAGGCTCTTAAATTGATCCAGCGTGATCTCGCCCAGGCCGATCTTCACCAGCGATCCGGTCAGCCGTCGCACCATCTTCCATAAGAAGTGCGACGCCTCGATGCGGAACACAACCATGTGGCCGTCGACGCCCACTTCCGCCGACTCCACTACCACCGTCGTCGGCTCGCCAGGACGCGATGGATCGGGTGCGCAGAAGCGGACGAAGTTGTGGCGTCCTGGAATCAGGGCCGCAGCCTCCTGCATGGCCTTCAAGTTCAAAGGCTGCTTGATCCACCAGGCGTATTTCTTCGACAGCGCCGCTTTGCGCGTCGAAATCTGGTAAAAATACGCGCGCGATGCAGCGTCGTGGCGGGCATGAAACTTCTCAGGCGCGGCGACGCATTCCACCACCGCAATGGACGATGGGAGCGCGTCGTTCAAATCCGCCATCAGCTTTTCAGGGGCGATTTTTCCTCGCGAGTCGCGGACCTTGATGCTGGCAACCTGCCCCAGTGCGTGCACGCCCGCATCCGTACGACCCGCGCCCTGCACATCGGTCACGCAGCCGAGCAGTTCGTCGGCCGCACGCTGTAATTCTCCCTGCACGGTGCGCGCGTTGTTCTGAATCTGCCAGCCGGAAAATTTCGATCCGTCGTATTCGAGCGTCAGTTTATAGTTCATGGATTAACTGGCCCGGGCGAAGTCGATGAAGCCGCGGCGCGGGTCCGTGTCGATTAGCTTCACGCGGACGCGGTCGCCTACATCCATGCCCTGCTCGCCGTGCATCACGCGGCCTTCGGCGGGCGGTTCGAGGACGCGCACGAACGTGCCTTTCGGCGTCACCCCGGTCACCACGGCATTGAACGTCTCGCCCACGCGCGGCGCCAGCGCCACGGCCGCGATGCGCTTTTTCATGGACCGCTCCACCTTGCGCGCCGCGTCTTCCCGAAGCGTGCAGTTGCGCGCGATCACGTCGAGCTCGTCCGCACTGTACGCTCGGGCTCCGGATTTAATCAAGCGCTGCGTAACGAGATCGGCGAAGCGGCGATTCGGCGCGGTGGCGTGCGTGTAATCGTGAACGGCCAGGCCGAAGTGACCCTGCGGCGCGTCGCCGGGGCGGTCCACGACGTATTCACCCGGGCCCATCAGCTTCACGATGGCCAGCGAAAGATCCGGCGCATGCACTGGATCGGCCGCGCGGCGCTTGGTTAAGAACGCGTTCAGTGCGCCGGAATCGGGCGCGGCGGGCAGATGCTCGCCGAAGGTCGCGGCCAGTTCCACGATGCGAGGCCAACGCTCAGGCGTCTTCACCACCCGGCGGATCGACGCAACGCCGGAGCTCGCGAGCTGCCGCGCGATCACTTCATTGGCCGCGATCATGAACTCCTCGATTAATTCCGTGGCGCGGTTCTTTAGCATCGTCTGGATGCCTGTGACGTGGCCCTCCGCCATGGTCGGCGTGGTTTCGATGCTCTCAATCGAAAGCGCTCCAGCGGCATAGCGCGCGATGCGCATCTTCTGCGCGATGTCGTCCTGAAGCTTCAACTGCGCCTGCAACTCGGCCGATGCGGCGACCTTCGGTGGCGCTGCGGCTGTTCCTTCGAGCCACGCGCCAGTGGCGCTGTACGTCAACTGCGCGCGATTCACCACCAGCGCACGGTACGACTGTCCGGTTTGAATGGAGCCATCTGCCCCTACGGCAATTTCAATAATCACAGAGGCGCGTCCGGCGGCTTCGTTCAGCGATGTGAGGCCTGTGGAAAGCTCCTCCGGCAGCATAGGGAACGTCGTGACGCCGGTGTAAACCGAGGTGCCCTCGGCCGCGGCGTGCACGTCGATGGGCGAGCCCTTGGGAACGGTTCCATCCACGTCGGCGATCCCGACCAACACGCGCACGCCACCATCGGGCAGAGCCTCGGCGTATTCGATTTGATCCAGGTCGCGCGAAGAATCGTTATCGATGGAGGACCACAGCAGCGCGCGCAAATCCTTCACGGCGGGTCCGGGCGCGATGGGCGCGGCGGTGCGGATGGCGACAAGCTGCGCGGTCATGTCCGGCGTAAAGTCCGGTTGAAAGCCGTTGTCGAGCATCTCCTGGTGCGCGTCGGCTTGCAGGTTTTCGTGATTCATGAGCAATGAGCAAAGCGTACCACTCTCAAGGCTCGGAAGAAGGGGACGGCGCGCGCCACCGTCCCCTCGGTTGGTGTTATCGCGAGTGACCCGCGGCTTGCGCCTCGTCGGGCATGGCGTAGGACTTCAGCCACTCGTCGGCCTTGGCTTGAGCGACTTCTTTCGCCATGCCGTAGCGCTCCTGCAATTTGCCGATCAACGCGTCGCGCTGACCGGCGATCACCTCCAGGTCGTCATCGGTCAGCTTCCCCCAGTGCTGCTTGACGGCGCCTTTGATCTGCTTCCACTTGCCATTCATCTGATCGGTATTCATTTGGACATGAACTCCTTTCGGGATTGAGGCGGGCTGGGTGGCTCGCCGATTCTGGTTATGCAGGCAGGTGGCCGTTTACGGTTCCTCAGTCACTTGGGCGGCGCGCCCGGCATTTCTTGCCGCCGTTGCTGGTAAGATTTCCCGAAACCGGCGCCTGGGCGGTTACATTTCGGTCGTTTTGGGCGTCCTTGCTTAAAATATGAGACTTGCTGCTTTTTTCCTCGCTGCCGTGGTGCTGTCCGCGCAGTATAAGACGCCCAACCCGCAGGTGGCGAAAATCGTTTCGCAGGTGGATGAACAGCACATTGCCGACATCCTCAAAAAGCTGGAATCCTTCGGCACACGTAACATTCTTTCTACGCAGGATAATCCCACGCGAGGCGTCGGCGCGGCGCGCAAGTGGATTTACGAACAGTTCCAGAGCTATTCGCCGAAGCTGGAAGTGAGCTTCGATCAGTACAAGCTGAAGAAAATCGAAGGCCGCGCCTCGCGTGTGCCTCGCGATGTGGACTTGTACAACGTGGTCGCGGTGCTGCCCGGCACGACGAATAAAGAGGAGCGCATCATTATTAGCGGCCATTACGACACCATCGTGATGGGCCGTCCCACCGGCGCGCCCGCGACGGGTGCGCCTGCCGCAGCCGCTGGACCCGGAGAAGGCGGAGCAGTTCCCATGCGCGACCCCGATCTGGACGCGCCCGGCGTGACCGACGACGCCAGCGGCACAGCCTGTGTCATGGAGCTGGCGCGCATCCTCAGCCAGTACGAGTTCGAAAAAACGCTGGTGTTCATCGCCTTCGCGGGCGAGGAAGAGGGGCTGCTGGGAAGCTCGCTGTACGCCGAAAAAGCCCACGCCGCCGGCCAAAAAATCGAAGCCGTGCTGAACAACGACATCATCGGCAGCGACGTATCGGGCTCAGGCCGCGCCGAAAACCGCCGCGTCAGCATCTTCAGCGAGGACCCCGACGATTCGCCTTCGCGAGAGCTGGCGCGCTACATCCGCGACGTCGGCGAGCGCTATTTGCCCGCGATGCGCGTCGACACCATTTTCCGCGCCGATCGGTTTGGGCGCGGCGGCGATCACACACCGTTCAATCAGGAAGGCTTTGCAGCCGTGCGCCTGTCTTCTCCGCAAGAGAATTTCGCTAACCAGCACACGGTGACCGATACGTTCGCCAATACCTCGGTGCCGTACATCACTCTGGTGACCAAGGTCAACGGCGCGGCCGCGGCGTCGCTCGCGTGGGCTCCGAAGGCTCCGCTGACGGCCAACGTGACCGAGCGCAACGGACAGAAGGTCACCACGCTGCTGCTGACGCGTGGCCAGTCGCGCTACGACGCCGCATTGAAGTGGAAGAGCGAGGCGCCCGAGGCCGACCTGTTGGGCTACGCGGTGGTGTGGCGCTCCACCACAGCTCCGTATTGGGAGCACGAAGTGTTCGTCGGCAAGGCGACGGATTACACGCTGCCCGACGTTTCGATCGATGAACTGGTGTTTGGCGTGAAGGCCATCGATAAGGACGGTAATGAGAGCCTGGTGGCTCCGTATGTGCAGGCGCCGCGCGCAAAACGCAAGGTGGAAACGTACTAACGCGATACACTCTGGTTATGTCAGCGAATGATCTGGCCGTCGCGGGAACGTTCAACACCGAGGTCGAAGCCGAACTCGCCAAAGGCGCCCTCGAAGCCGCCGGTATCGACGCGATGCTCGAAGCCGACTCGGTAGGCCACATGCGGGCGCACATCGCCTGGTCCACCGGAGGCTTCAAAGTCCTGGTCCGAGAAGAGGACGTCGAAGACGCTATAGCCTGCCTGAAAACGGACGAGCCGTTAGCATAAGCCTGAATCGCTGAGCGCCCGCATCTTCTCCCGCACTTTCACCCGCCACCAGGCGCAATCCCATCCCCGCTTTTCACGGGCAATACCAGTCTTTGACATACGCTGATGCGCAACGGTAGGGCAGGCGGTTCCGCCTGCCAACCGCTGCTATCCTGAATAGTTGCTTCTTTCGTCCTCCACATATTTCATCTTTCTGGCCGCCGTTTTTTTCCTCTACTGGCCAGTCTCGCGCGTTCGCTCGCTCGCGCTGGGTGTGATCCTGTTCGCCAACTATTTCTTCTACGCCAAGTGGGATTTGGTGTATCTGGCGCTGATTCCGGCGGCGTCCACGTTCGATTACTTATTCGGCCTGGGATTAATGGCGTTCAAGCGACCCTGGCTGCGCCGCATGTTGGTTGGAGCCAGCCTGCTGATGAACCTCGGCTTGCTCGTAGCCACGAAGTACGTGCCGTTTATCCTCACCAATTGGGCGAACCTCACGCGCAAAGAAGTTCCGGAGTGGCACTGGGCGCTGCCCGTCACACTCTCGTTCTACGTGTTTCAGGCGCTCACGTATACCATCGATCTCTACCGCCGCGACGCCAAGGGCACGAAGAGTTATCTCGCGCATCTAGCCGCCGTTTCATTCTTTCCCACGACGCTGGCCGGGCCGATCACGCGCGTCTCAACTTTGATTGACCAATTTGATAAGCCCAAGAAGCTTGAACCGACCGACGGAGGCCGCGCGCTGTTCCTCATCGGCATGGGGTTGACCAAAAAACTGCTCGTGGCCGATTATCTGTCCGCAAACCTCGTCAATCGCGTGTTCGATTTTCCAACGCTCTATTCCGGCTTCGAAGTGCTGATCGCCGTCTACGCCTACTCGTTGCAAATCTACTTCGATTTTTCTGGCTATACCGATATCGCCATTGGCTCCGCAATGCTCATCGGCATCAAGCTTCCGCCGAATTTCAACATGCCGTACGCCGCCGTCAACATTGCCGATTTCTGGCGCAGATGGCACATCACGCTCTCCAACTGGCTGCGCGATTATCTTTATTTTTCGCTGCCGGGCCTGCGCTCGAAGTGGAAGATTTTCACCTACTTCAACCTGTTTCTCACCATGGTCATCGGAGGCCTGTGGCACGGCGCAAGCTGGACGTTCGTGATCTGGGGCGCGATCCACGGCCTCGGCCTTGCGGTGCAGCGCTGGTGGCAGGTGGCGCGCGGGAATAAGAAAGCGTCAGGCTTCTGGAAAGTCTTCAATATCTTCGTCACCGTGCAGTGGGTGTGCTTCGCCTGGGTGTTTTTCCGCGCCTCGAGCTGGGAAAACGCCATCGCGATTCTGCAGCGCATCGGCTCGCTCAGCTTCTCCGCAGCAAATCTCACACCGCCTCTGTGGCTGATCTTGGGTATCGCGGTCGCGGGCCACTACCTGCCGAGGCGCTGGTACGATTTCAGCCTGAACCTATACGTCCGCGCACCGTTCTTTGTGCAGGCGGCGTTGTTGGCGGCACTGGTGATCGGCTTGCAATACGTCGCCCAAACGGGCGCGACGCCGTTTATCTACAATAAATTCTAAATGCCGTACAAGACCGGACTCGCGGCGCTAACCTTCATCGGGTTGATCATCGCGCCGCAGTACGTTCCGGCACTGGCGCAGTACAAGACCTTCGATCCGGCTTCGATTAAGAAGATCGTCGATCTGCCGGTGAGGCTCCCGGCCGAAGTGCCCGCCGAGGACACAAGTCCGGAAGCCTTGGGTGCGCGCTTGCAGGCACAGGTGCCGAAGAATCTGGTTGATCCCGCGCATGAGCTGGATCATTTTTACGCGGCCCTCCAAAAAGGATCGGCGCGCATTCTGCATTACGGCGATTCGCCCACTACAGGCGACCTGATCACGGCCGACGCTCGCGCGGCGCTGCAAAAGCAGTTTGGCGACGCAGGTAGCGGCTTCGCCTTGATGGCGCGCCCGTGGGCCTGGTACAACCATCGCGGCGTGGACATGGACAGCTCCGGCTGGGCCATCGACGTCGCGGGCACGCAAACCGAGGTCAAGGACGGCATGCACGGTCTGGGCGGCGCGAGCTTCCGCGGCTCGGTCGGCGCAGCCGCGCGGTTCTCGCTCAAGAGTCCGCATACGGTGGTCGAGATCGCCTATCTTTCACAGCCCGACGCAGGCGACTTCACCGTGGAGGCCGATGGCTCCCTGCTTGGCACCGTGGAAACCGCGGGTGAGGCGAAAAAGCCCGGATTCGCGGCGTTCAATGTTCCCAACGGCGCTCGCAAGTTCGTGGTGAAGGTTACCCGAGGCCAAGTGCGCGTCTACGGCGCGGATTTTCGCCGCGCTCCGAACGGCGTGGTTTACCACAGCCTCGGCGTGAACGGCGCGAACGTCACGCTGCTCAGCCGCGCGTTTAACGGCGCGCACTGGTCGGCCGAACTGCGCCATTACAAGCCCGACCTGGTGATCATCAACTACGGCACCAACGAGAGCGGCTATCCGACCTTCGTCGAAGGCACCTGGGGGCAGGAAGTGAAGAACGCCGTGAAGCGCGTGCAGGCGGCGCTGCCGGATACTTCAATCCTGTTAATGAGCCCGATGGACCGCGGCGAGCGCAAGAAAAATGGCTCAATCGACACGATCACCGCGATGCCCAGCCTTGTGAAAATCGAGGAGGGGGTGGGCCAGGACACCGGCGTCGCGTTCTTCAATACGTTTCAGGCCATGGGCGGACCGGGTACAATGGGGCGATGGTATGCGTCTGAGCCCAGGCTGGTGGGGGCGGACTTCATTCATCCCATGCCGGCCGGGGCGAAGATTGTCGGGGAGCTGCTCGCCGGAGCGCTCCGGGATGGATATAACGACTATAAGCTGCGACAATTGAAGAAGGCTGTGGTGCAGACAGCTTCTAAAGAATGAACATCTTGCCCAGGGTCGGATGCGTCGTGCTGGCCGCCATAGGCGTGTGCCTTGGCGCGGCCGACACTTCGACTGTCAAAGCCACGCAGGCCAAATCCAAGCCAAAGACCCCAGCAAAAAAAGCCAAGGCGAAAAAGTATAATTCCAGCGTTCCTGTTAAAACTGCTCCCAAAACCACGCCTGCGATCGCCTCGGCGAAAAAAGCTCCCGTAAAAACCGCCGCCAAAACAGTGGTGAGTTCGGCCACCCGCCTGAGGCTCGCCAAGATCAGCGCAACCACAAGGATGGAAGCCAGCCAGGGAGTGTTTCAAAAAGTTTCCAACGGCGCCGACATCCCGGTGGAGAACGCCGGCACCCTGATTCCTTTCTTCGAACAGCTCTACAGGCATCAAAAAGGCGAAATGCCCGGACCGCTGCACATTCTGCATTACGGCGATTCCCATACCGCCGCCGACGAATGGACCGGCGATCTGCGGACCCACTTTCAAGAGAAGTTCGGCGACGGAGGCAGCGGCTATTCCTTGATCGGGCGGCCTTACGCCGGGTATAGGCGCTTCGACGTCCGCAGCGGATCTACGCGTGGGTGGCATACCGAGGGCCTGGTGGGCAAGGCTCCGGGCGACGGCATTTATGGCTTGGGCGGCATCAGCATGTCCACGCGGATGCCTCGCGAATCGGTGTATCTGATGGCCGAGTGCTCGCAGTTCGAGCTGTTCTATTTGCAGCAGCCCGGCGGTGGGGCCATTCAGATTTATGACAACGGCAACCCGGTGGAGCGCATTTCCACCGACGGCACGCCCGCGCCCGGCTACTATCATTACGAAGGTGTTCCTGGTCCGCACAAATTCGAGGTGGAGACCCTGGACCGCGCTCCGGTACGGCTGTTCGGGTGGGTCGCGGAGAATTCGCGCGGCGTGACGTATGAGGAACTGGGCATCAACGGCGCCCAGGCGTCGATTGCGCTGAACTGGGACGAAGAGACGCTGAAATCGAACATCGAGCGGCGCAATCCAGCGCTGATCGTGCTCGCCTACGGCACGAATGAAGCAGGCCGCAAGGATCAGACGGTGGAGTCCTACCGTGACATGTTCATCGGCCTGATTGGACGTTTTCGCAAGGCCGCGCCCACGGCGACGATTCTGCTGATCGGGCCTCCGGACCGTTACGTCCGCACGCGTTCCAAGGGCTGGATCGCCATGGACAACATCGACCTGATTGTTGAGGGGCAGCGCGAAGCCGCCGCTGTCACCGGATGCGCCTTCTGGGATTTACGCGCCAAAATGGGAGGCAAGGGAGCGATGAGGCAATGGGTGCAGGCCGGCATGGCGCAGGGCGATTACGTCCACTTCACCGCGGCCGGCTATCGCATGATCGGCGACGCGGTGTTCCGCGATCTGATGAGCCAGTACGATGTGTTCCTGAAGGCTCGCGAAAGCATCTCGGCGGCAGCTTCCGCCGAAGCGCCGCTGGAATCCCCCGCTGTCCGCCATTAGGGATGGTGCGCGAGTGTCATGGCAGATCAAACGAACACGGAATTTTATTGCCCCCGATGTCAGAAGCCTGTCCACGATCCTCTGGCCTGCGGCGACTGCGGATCGCTGATCTGCCGCGTCTGCGGCTCGCCTCTGGAGTGCGTGGACGAATTGGGCATCGGCTAATTCGAAGCCTAATTCTGGCGGCATTCGCCGTCCTGTGCGCCTGCAATTCGACGCGCTCCGCGCCGTTGCCTTCCTCCGGCATCGCCTACGTCGGCCCGCTGACGGTGAATCTGCGCAAGGAAATCTCCACCAAATCGCCTACGGTGGCTACGGTGAAGCACGGCGACAAGCTTGAGGTTCTGGAACTGCGCCGCCACTTCATGAGGGTCCGCACGGCGCAAGGCGTCGAAGGCTGGACAGATTCCAATCTCCTGTTGACCGATGAACAAATGGGCGACCTTCGGCGTTTGGCCGAGGACGCGACGAAGTTGGCCAGCCAGGGCAAGGCCACCCCGTTCGACGTGCTGAACATGCATAGTGCGCCCTCGCGCACCTCGCCGAGCTTTTTTCAGATCAGTGAAGGCGAAGCGGTGGAGGTGATCGGCCACCAGATCGCGCCGCATTCCGCGCCGCCGGAACCGGTGCAGCTTCCTCCTCCGGTGAAGCGCGCCCCGCCGAAGAAGCCCAAGTCGAAGCAATCGAAAAACACGCAGGCTCCGCCGGTGCCCGCGCCGCCGGCTCCTCCGCGCAACTGGCAGGATTTGTCCAAACCTCGTGCATCGGACTTGAAAGCGCCCGCGCGTCCGGTGCCCGCCGCGCTTGGCGCGCTCGCGCCGCAGTTCGACGATTGGAACCTGGTGCGCACCAAGGACGGCAAGGTGGGTTGGGTGCTGGCGCGGATGCTCACCATGTCCATACCCGATGAGGTGGCACAATACGCCGAAGGCCATCGCATCACTGCCTACCTCGCGGTGGGCGAGGTGACCGAACGAGGCAAGGACCGCGGCTCGCTCAAACACAACTGGCTGTGGACCACATCGAGCGCCGGCGCGCATCCGTTCGAGTTCGACAGCTTTCGCGTCTTTGTCTGGAGCGCCAAGCGCCATCATTACGAGACTGCATACATCGAACGAAACGTGCAGGGTTTTTATCCCATCGAGACGCAGGACCTTCCCGATAAGGACGAAAAAGCGTTTTCGGTGGTGTTGCGCGAAAAGGACGGCAAGCTGTACAAGCGGACGTACGCCTTCAGCGGCTATCACGTGCGCATGGTGTCCAAGGCTCCCTACACGCCTCCGCCGCCTTTGCCGGAAGTGCGCGCGTCGCGCAACTTCGACCCGCCTCCGCCGCCGGCGCAGGAATCGGTCGGCATCAAGCAGAAGCTCGCGGATTGGCGCAAGAAGTGGTTCGGGCGCTGATCTACTGACGCTTGGCCGTGCCGCCGCCTAGGGTTAGTTCCACGGCGCCGTCGGCAGTTTTCCTAAAGAGGAAGGGCGGAATACCGGCATCGAGGCTGAAAAACGACGTTGGCGATTCCGGGAGTAACTCCACGCGCTCCCCCTCCAGCAGCCTGGCGAACAAGCGTCCGTTCTCCACCACGACGGTGATCCGGGGAAACCGCGCAAACTCGTACGTCCCCGCGTAGGATTGGAGCGTTGCGGCATCCACCTGCACCACAGCCTTTTCCTTCACTTTGTAATCGGGCCAGCCATATTCGCGCGCGATGCTGCGCAGCACTTCGTCCGCCAGCGCGCTGCCACGGTCGCCGTTTGTCATCACCACCGCGCCGCGCCCTCCTTCGAAATAGGCGAACATCATGCAGCGAAAGCCTTCATTCGCGCCGCCGTGCGAAAACCACTTCTGCCCATCCGTCTCCCCGAGGCCGACGCCGAGTCCATAATCGCCCAGAACCTTGGTCAGCATCGCGCGCTGCGTTGCGGGTTTCAGCACATGGCCTCCGGTTTGCAACTCCATCACGACGCGCGCCAGATCCGAGGGCGTGGTCCACAAGCCTGCGGCGGTCATCTCCGGATAGGTGTGATACTTGCCCTTCAGCGGACGCCCTTCTGAATCGTGCGCGGTCGCCGCGTTGGATTCGAGCGCCTTCGGCAGGGGCTGCGCATACGTGCTGCGCGACATCGCGAGCGGCCCCAGCACGAACTTCTTCGCCAACGCGGGAAATGTTCCGCCCGCCACATCCAGCACCAGTTGCTGCATCACTTCGTAGCCTCCACCGGAGTAGCGCCAGATCGTCCCCGGCGTCACATCGACGCGAACGGCTTCCGTGTTGGCTGGAGGCTTGCCGTCCAGCAACTGCACCAGGGTCGGCACCGGCTTGCCGACCTCATAGCCGGGGAATCCGTGCACCGTCAGTCCGGCGCTATGGTTCAGCAGCCTTCGCAACGTGACCTTTTCCGTTTTGGTGAACTCATTCCCGGGAACTTTCCACGACCGCAGCTTGACGTTCACGTCTTCGTCGAGCGCCAGTTTCCCGTCGTCCACCAGATGCAGCGCGACCATAGCAGCCACGTGCTTGCTGATGGACGCGGCTTGAAACAGCGTCTCCGCGTCCACCGGTCGGCCATCGTCGGAGGTTTTGCCGTAGCCGCGCGCCCAATCGATCTTGCCGCCGTCGAGCACCGCGACGCTCACGCCCGGCACGTGATAAAACTTCATCCGCTCGGCGATCGGCATGCGCCTCACGGGCTGGCCCTTGATGGAGACCGCCGCCTGAAGCCCGCTTTCGACGCGCTCGATCTTTCGTACGTCCGCGGCCATCGCGCACGCCGCAGCCAGCAAAAATATCCGGATTCGCATGCTTCAAAGAATACCGGATCACCCGTTCATTTGCGCGAACACCTCGCCGACTTTTTCGCCGACGCCCGCGCCATGCAGGAACTTTGCGCCGGCCACAGGCAACTCTTCGCGATCGGTTGCCAGATCGGCCATGGCCGCCTCGATGAATGCGTCCAAAGGCATCGGGCCGCGGCCCGGCGCGGCTTCCAGCGTCGAATGTCCCGCGCCCAAATCGGTCGCCACCCACGGGGGAGCGATTTCAATCACCCGCACGCCGGTGTTCCGCAACTGGTGCCGCAGGGACATGGTGAAGGAATGCACGAACGCTTTCGTCGCGCAGTAAACGGGGAACCGCGCCATCGGCACGAACGCCAATGCGGACGAAACATTGATGAGTGCGGCGTGCGGCTGCTTCATCAGGTGCGGCAGAAATGCCGCCGTCATGCCCAGCACGCCATGGATATTCGTGTCGATTTCCTCGGCGATGTGCGTTTCATTCACACTGCGCGAAAAATCGTGCTGCCGCTGCACACCCGCGTTGTTGATGACGACGTTCAAATCGGGATATTTCGCCGTGATTTCGCCCGCCACTGTGGCGAGGGCCGCACGGTCCCGTGTATCGAGAACAACATAATCGAGGCCGGTTTTTTCCAGCACGTCGCGCCGCCGCCCGGCGACGATCACGCGATTGCCCAGCTTGTGAAACGCCTGCGCGAGGCCTCCGCCGATGCCGGATCCTCCGCCGGTAATCAAGATAGTGTTGGCAGTAATCCGCATGAATCCAGATTAACGCGCGGAGCGTCTATAATTCGAAAATACCGGAGGTGCCCGAATGATTTTTGCGCTGCTGCTTGCGCTGCAGGCTCCTGTACAGGTCCAGAATGCCCGCGTTGCGGGACAGGTGATCAGTCAGGCGGGCGCGCCTTTGAAAAAAGCCGCTGTCCGATTGCAGGGGATTCCTTCCGGCCAGGGGACGCAGCCTACCTCGTACACCGCAACGTCGGAGGGCGAGGGCAAGTTCGTCTTCGAAGACGTCTCGCCGGGCAAATATTATCTTTCCGCGCAGCGCACGGGCTTTGTGAATCAACAGTACGGCGCGCGGTCTTCGGGCACGGCGGGCACACCTCTTACGCTGGACGCGGGCCAAGAGATGAAGGACCTGGTCATCAAGATGACGCCGCAGGGCATGATTTTCGGCCGGGTGGTGGATGACGATGGCGAGCCTCTGCCCGGATATCAGGTGCAGGCTTCGCGATGGACTTTTCAGACCGGCAAGAAGCAACTGCAGATGGCTGGGAACACCACATCGCAGGCGGACGGGACGTTCGTCATGGGTAACCTGCGGGCTGGCCATTACTATTTGAGCGCCGACAGCCGTGCCAATGTTGCATTCGGAAACGAGAGGCCGGGCAGCCGTAAGCCCCAGGAGTCATATTTAAAGACGTATTTCCCGAACGCGTTGGACGCTGCCTCCGCGGCATTGATCGACGTGCCCGAAGGAGCGGAGGTGCGCGGCGTGGAGATTCACGTGCGGCGCGGACGCGTATATTCGGTGCAGGGCAAGATCGAAAGCGGACCCAATGCGCCGCGTTATGCTCAGCTTTCGCTGCTGCCGAAGGGCTCCGCCAATTTGTCGTTTCCCGAGCAGAGGCAGGCGCAGGTGCAGGGCACAGAAGGCGTGTTCGTGTTTAAGAACGTGCCTCCGGGCGCATACATCCTACAGAGCCAGTACACCGAGGCGGTGGTGAAGGACCCGACCGGCGAATTCACCAAGTCCATACCGCTGGTCGCGCGACTGGAGGTTACGGTGGCCGATCAGGATATTGAGGGCCTGGTGGTGCCGCTGGTGCCTGGGCCGACGATTAAAGGTTCCTTTAAGACGGAAGGCGTCGATCCGGCATCGCAGACTCCCGGCGCGCACGCGCTTCCGGCGGTGAATCTCCGCGCCCTGGATCAATCCAACCGCACGTTCGCGTACGCCGAATCCAATGAGGACGGCACGTTTCGCGTGAATGGTGTGATGCCCGGCGTTTATCGAGTCAACGTCGGCGGCCTGGCTGAGAATACCTACGTCAAGGCGATCAACTTCGGAGGTCAGGACTTCAACGGCAAGGACCTCGACTTGTCCAATTCGAGCGGTGGCGAGATGCTGGTCGTCCTTTCACCCAACGGCGCGGAGGTCACGGGAACTGTGCGCGATTCGGACGGCAAGCCCGTTCCCAGCGCGGTGGTGCAGATTTGCGACAAGTCGGGCGACGTGGCGAAGTCGGCCGATACGGATCAGAATGGGGCGTTCGATTTAAAAGGCCTCGCGCCCGGCGAATATAAAGTGTTCGCCTGGGAGGACCGCGGCGATGGCATCATCCAGGACCCCGATTTCCGCAAAATTTTCGACGGCAAAGAGACGGTGGTGAAGCTGGTCGAAAAATCGCACGAGAACGTCGAGCCGGTGATGGTAGCGAAGCCGGCGATGGATACGGAAGCGGCGAAGGTTCAGTGACGAGTCTTACTTCCTAACCCACGCCATCCCGTCAGGGTTCTTTCCCGCGTCGAACTTGCCCGTATTGGTAAGCGATTTTAGATCGATCGTCACCACATAACTGTCCGGCGTGCAGGCGACGAATGCTCGGGAGCCATCGGGCGTGATCTCAATGCCCGCCGCTCCGTGGCCCACAGGGATGCGCTTTACCAGCTTGCGCGTCGCCACATCAAACACGGCCACATCGGCGTTGTTCAGCATCGACACCAGCGCCAGTTTGCCATCGGGCGTAATCTTCAAACGATTCGCGCTTTTCACGTCGGCTTGCAGCGTTGCGCTAACTTTTTTGGCAGCAAGATCCAGGATTGAAATGGTGCCGTCTCCGGCGTTGGCCGCCCATAGTTCCTTATCTCCAGGCGCGACGTCGAAACCTTCCGCGCCGGGGCCGACGCCCACGGTGGTTTCATTCCAGTCGATGCCGCCGCGGCCGCCCGTAGTCTGATCGATGATCGTCATGGTGCCGGCGCTGACGTTCGACGTGACGAGACGCTTGGCATCCGCCGTCACCCACACCATGTGCGTGCGTCCCTGCCCTGTGCCAATTACCGTGTCGATCTTGATGGTCGCCGGGTTGATGCTGCCGACGACCTTCGCGGCCTCGGCTGTGAACCAGACCTTGCCGCCCGCGAACCACAGGCCGTGAGGTCCGCGGAGCGCGCCCAGATCGATCGGCCCTGTGGTTTTTTGCGCCACCAAGTCCACCACGGTGATGGTGTTGTACGCGCCTCCGCCGTAGTTGGAAATGTACGCTGTCTTGCCGTCAGCCGACGCGATCACCTCATGTGGATCGGGGCCGGAGGGCATTTTCGCGATCACCTTCAGCGTGGAGGGATCGACAATTGCCAGCGTCAAATCGCCTTTCGACAAGACCAGCAGCGAATCGGCATTGGCCAGGCTCAACGCCAGAAGGAACAGGGGAAATTGTTTCATGGATGCTTCCTTAACATGTTCTCAAATAAGAAGAGGCCGCTTTTGCCCGCAGTGACGAAGTCCAATGCGCCACGGCCATACAAGTCGGCCACGGGAATCTGCATGCCTCCGCCGGTGCGCGTCGAATAATCCACCACGTGCTTCACCCACTGCACGTTTTTTCCGTCGCGCAGAAACTCATACCAGTAGACGCCCAGTGGCTCGCGTTCGCCCGGATCGCGGCCGTTGTGGGCCATGAAGCGCTTGCCGGTGAGGAAATCCATCTGGCCGTCGCCGTTCAAATCCACCATGGTCATGGCGTGCGCCTGGGACCAGCTATCGTCGATCATGTGCTTGGCCCATTTGCCGTCGGCCAACTGCTCCAGCCAAAAGATGCCGTAATGATGCGCCATCGACGTGACGATGTCGGCGCACCCGTCGCCGTTAACGTCCAGCACATACATGAAGCCGACGGAGCCTAGGTCGAAGTCGGGATGAAACTTCCAATCGGGCGCCTCAAACCAACCTTTCGGCGTGAGAATATCGTTGCGACCGTCGCCGTTCACATCGCCGACGCCGATGCCGTGGCCGAAGCTGGTGGGGCTGACGACGTGCTTGATCCAGGCGCCGTTTTGCAGCTCATACCAGGTGAGCGGCGCTTCGGGCTTGTCGTATTCCGGCAGCAGATCGCGCTTCTGGCCCGTGTTTTTGAGGTCGACCAGGAAGGCAAATTCGCACGGATAGCCGGAGTCGATCAGGTGCTCCTTCCACTCGCCGTCGATCTTGCCGGGATTTTCCAGCCACACCAGCTTGCGCTGGAAATACGTTCCACTGACGATGTCGATGCGGCCGTCGCCGTTGACGTCCAGCGGAAGGTCGCTGAAATCGTCCACGTAATTATCCTGATGATGCAGCGTGCGGAACTTGTGTTTTTCCCATTTTGGCGCGCGGTACCAGTTCTCTCCCGACACAATATCGAGCTTGCCGTCCCCGTCGATGTCAGCGATGGCCGCCGTTTCGCTTGCGCCAAGGTCGATGGTGTGTTTCTCGAACGGGATCTCAGCGGGGCGGCTGAGCGTCCAGGCGAGAGAGGCGGTGATGAACGCGAGAACAATGAGCGCGGCCGACTTCAGCACGTCGTCCATAATCTCACGTTCGCAGCGGTAAAATAGGAGTCCATGCGGTTGGCTTTCGTTTTCCTCACCGCCGGCGCCCTGTTTGCCCAGCGCCGGACCTTCGATGTTCAAACCATGCTCGGCTTATCGCGCGTCAGCGAACCGGCACTTTCGCCCGACGGCAAGCAGGTGGCGTTCACCGTGCAAACAGTGGATGTCGAGAAAAACGCGAAGCCCAAGCAGATTTATGTGGTGCCGCTGAATGGCGGATCGCCCCTCCAGATCACCCGCGAGGGCAACGATAATGAACGCCCGCGCTGGGCTCCGGATTCGAAGCGGATTTATTACATCTCCGACCGCGGAGGATCGTCGCAGGTCTGGTCGATGGACGCCGACGGAGGCCGCGCGCGCCAGCTCACGCATCTTTCCACGGAGGCGGGCGGCGTGCTCGTCTCCGCTGACGGCAAAAAGATCGTGTTTCAGTCGAGCGTCTATCCCGAATGCGGTGCCGATGACGCGTGCAATCAGAGGAAGATCGACGCCGAAGCCAAGAACAAGGTGAAGGCGCGTGTGTACACGTCGCTGCTCTATCGACACTGGACCGCGTTCGAGACCAAGCGACGCCAGCACCTTCTCGTGGTCGACGCCGACGGGGCAAACGTGAAGGACCTGACGCCCGGTTCGGCCGACGTTCCTCCGTTCTCGCTCGGCGGGCCGGATGGCTACGCCATTTCACCGGATTCGCAGGAGTTGGCGTTCACCATGAACGTCGATCCGGATTTGGCCACCAGCACCAACTCCGATATTTACACCGTGCCTCTGACGGGAGGCGAGATGCGCCGCATCACCATCGGGTTGGGCGCGGATAACGCTCCTTTGTATTCGCCCGACGGCAAGATGCTGGCGTTCCGTTCGCAGGCGCGCGCCGGATATGAGAGCGATCGCTGGCGCCTCATGGTGTTGGACCGCGCGAGCGGCAAGACTGCTAGTCTTTCCGAAGGATTGGATCGCTGGGTGGAGAGCATGACGTGGCTGCCCGATTCCGAGCGGCTGGTGTTTACGTCCGAGGATCGCGGGCGCACCGGCTTGCAGATGGTTTCGGTTAACGGCGGCGGCTTGCGCGCGATCATTTCCGGCGCGCTGAGCCTGGACGATGTGCAATTCACACCCGACGGCGCGACCATGATTTATTCGCAGCAGAGCGGATCGAAGCCGACGGAGATTTTCAAGGCGACGGCGGGCGCTGGCGCGGGCGTGGCCCTGACGCATTTCAACGACGCAGTGCTCGCTGCGTCAACGGTGCGGCCCTTGGAGGAAATGTGGGTGGAGAGCG